>Ga0187782_10000564_pt1 | contig 25372 bp, 17 predicted proteins | sample 0715_SJ02_MP15_2_FD_132454 | JGI IMG/M metagenome (GOLD analysis project Ga0187782, IMG submission 132454) | Tropical peat soil microbial communities from peatlands in Department of Meta, Colombia - 0715_SJ02_MP15_20_MG | ecosystem: Environmental > Terrestrial > Soil > Wetlands > Peat | place... | reverse complement strand
TATTGCCACATGACGGCGCGGATTTGCGTTGGCGGCGAGCCGCCGCCGAAAGGATTTGAGGCGAAAAGTTCGAGGACATCGGTATCACTGCGAAGGAGGCGTTCCTCGGTCCAGACGACAAAATGGTACTGGCGCCAGTTGCCGAGCGAGGCGAACCATAGATTCCATTCAAAGCGTGGCTGGTAAGGCGCATAAATTCCGGGAGCCTTGTTGACATCCTGCGGCTTGTATAGAAAGGGATATGTGAGCCACGTTTTTCCGCCGTCGCGCGAACCTTGGAATTCGATTTCGTACCGGGCGTGGGTCATGATGGCGAAAAGGCCATAGCGATTGGCGATTCTGAAGGGCTCGAGCCGGGCGATGGGCTCTACGGGAAGGTAGATTTTGCGGTCGATCGTCCAGATAAGCTGCGCCGTCGTCGAGTAGAAAATCCAGAGGAGAAAGAAAGCGGCGATGACCAGACGGGTGTGTGTGAGCCGGCGGCGCCAGAGGGCGCGCCAGCTTTCGGATGAAGGCTGCGGCTGAGATTCCGGTGACGAATCAGGGGTCGGGGGCAACACGGGTTTCGGTTCGACCAAATCGCGGAGGCGCTGCGGAATGACCCATTCGAGGAAACGGTCGTCGAGGAGCAAGACGCCAAGCAGAAGCACGAGGTAATTGAGGAAGGTGTAGTTGGCGGTGAGAATGATGGAAATTTCGAATGGCGTGACGATGAGGAAACAGAGGATGCGAAGGCGCCGGGGGAAAAAAAGCAACCAGACGACAAACAGCTCGACAAGAAACGTGTAAACGACGGCAGAGGCGTGGAACCAGTGGGGAAGATGCTGGACGTACCAGCCGATCCAGGAGGGCAGCGGGCCATTCTGGTAGTAGTCGTCCATGGCGGTGAGATTGCGCCAGGACTGATCGCCGCTCAGGATTTTCACCAGGCCCGATTCGAAGTAAATGCGGAACCATTCCCATTGAAGCAGAAAGCGGCTGAGTCGCGAGGCTGCATGCGCCCGGGCGAGTCCCGGCCAGATGCCAGGTGGAGCGAAGAAGATTGAAATGAAGCCGGCTTCGAGGAGCATGCCATCGGATTGGTAGTTGGAGAAATCCTGCGCCGCGCTAACGAAGGAAAGAAAACAGATGAAGCACACTACGAGTGTGGCCCGCGGCCAAAAGTTCATGACGACGAGCAGCGAGGCGATGAGTCCCACCCAGCAGACGAGCATCAGCGCCTGATTGCTCGCGTTGAACCACAGAAGTGTGGGCGCAAACCAGAATCGCTGGGCGTGAAGCGCGCCGGCGACTGCCTGCAAGTAATCCGCGGCGGGAAGAATGCCGTCCGGGCCGATGAGGCCCTTGATCTGGAAGAGAAGAGAATAAAACGCGGAGAAATAAATCAGGCCGAGGGCACGAAGAAAGATCCATCGGGCCCAGAGATGTCCGGGGCGGCTGTCACCCGGGATTTCCGGGCCCAGGAGCCACTTCGCAAACGCTATTGGATTCGCACCCATGGCACCGCGATTATACTGGTGATGGACGATAAGAGTGGCAGGTGCAAAAATTGTACCCGCGAATAGGGGCGGGGAATCTAAGACCGAGGAGGAACAGCATGGCGACGCCAAAGATTCTGATTCTGACGGGCGATGCGGCGGAGTCGCTCGAAGTGATGTACCCCTACCAGCGCCTGAAGGAAGAAGGATACGAAGTCCACATCACCGGGCCGAGCAAGAAGAAGCTGCGGTTTGTGGTGCACGATTTCGAGCCGGGCTTCGACACGTACACGGAAAAGCCCGGGTACAGTTGGAGCGCCGATCTCGCGTTTGCGGACGTGAAACCCGCCGATTATGTGGCGCTCGTGATTCCCGGCGGACGGGCGCCGGAATATATCCGCAACGACGCGGACGTGAAGAGGATCGTGCAGCATTTTTTTCAAGAGGAGAAGCCGGTGGCACAGATTTGCCACGCAGCGCTTGTGCTGGCGGCAGCGGGCGAGCTGAAAGGGCGGCGCACAGCGGCGTATCCGGCGCTCGAGCCGGACGTGCTGGCAGCGGGCGGAAAATTCGTGAACTCAGAAGCGGTGATTGACGGTGCCATGATTTCAGCGCGCGCGTGGCCGGACCATCCGGCGTGGATGCGCGAATTCATCCGGGTCCTGCGAGAGAAAGCGCCGGTGAGCGAGAGGAGCTCGGCGGCCAAGCGCTGAGGGAGAAAAAATTTGAAGAGCATTGAGTCCTGTCGCGTCCCCGGCCAGACACGTTTCAGGGGGCGCCACTTGAAGATTGAATCAGGCAAAGTACGAATCTGGTTCATGCTCGTTCCGAGCGTCCTCTTTTTGCTTTTTGCGGGTGGCGTGTTCGGGAGCGGAGCAGACGATTCAAAATCCCTCGCTCGACAGATTTTCGATGTGATGATCGGGGAGCAGGGGGTCAAGGCCGGATACCGGGCGATTCATGCGAAGGGGATCGTGTGCAAGGGAATGTATGCGCCGACGGGAGACGCGGGCAATTTATCGCGGGCGGCGCATTTTCAGGCGGATTCGGTGCCGGTGACAGTACGGTTCTCGGACGGCGCGGCGGATCCAACGATCCCCGATGGTTCGCCGGACGCGCAGCCACGCGGCATGGGAATTGAATTCACGCTACCGACCGGGGAGACGACTTACATCGTGGCGATTTCGCACAATGGGTTCATCGTGGGGACGGGGGAGGAGTTTCTCGCGCTCCAGAAGGCCCTAGTGGTAACGGATCGCTCGAAGCCGCATCCCTGGCCGTTGGAAACTTTTTTCGAGAGCCACCCGCGCGCATTGAAATTCGTGGAGGATCCGAAGCCGACGCCGGAGAGTCTTGCAACGGAGGGGTTCTACGGGAATAATTCGTTTCTTTTCGTGGACGCCGAAGGGAAAAAACGAGCGGGACGCTACTTCATCGTTCCTCTGGCAGGGCAACATTACCTGGGGGACGCAGCCGCGAAATCACAGCCTGCGAATTTTCTCATGGACGAACTGAGGGCGCGACTGAAAAAGGGTCCAGTGAAATTCGAAATATGGGTGCAACTGGCGGAGCCGGGCGATCCGACCGACGATGGCTCGGTACTGTGGCCGGAGAGCCGCAAGCGAGTCGATATGGGACTGATTTCGATTACCGCGGTCGTGCCCGATAGCGCCGAAGCCGAGAAAGACCTCCTGTTCGATCCCGCGCAACTGACGGATGGAATAGAACTGTCCGATGATCCGCTGCCAGCGCTGCGCTCGGAGGTGTACATGCTTTCCTTCATGTACCGGAATCCGTGAACGAGCACGCGGCAAACTCTCCCCCGCAAGCTTGGCCGCATAGGCCCTTAGAAATGAAGAAGGACATTGCGGCGGCAGGCCGCCCAGAAGGACACGGCCTGCCGCGGCGCGATGAATTCAGGCTCCGACCGACTTCTTTTGCGGTTCGCGCAGAAACGCCAGCAGATCCGCGTTGACCCGATCCTGATGCGTGGCTGTGAGGCCATGCGGAGCTCCCGGATAATAAATTTCCTTGGCGCCAGGGATCAGCTTCGTGGTCTTGTACCCGGAATCCTTGATGGGAACAATTTGGTCCGCCTCACCGTGCAAGACGAGAGTTGGTACAGTGATCTTCTTCAGTTCCTCCGTAAAATCTGTCTCCGAGAAGGCCTTGATGCTTTCGTAGGCGTTCACCAGGCCTGCTTGCATGCCCCACAGCCAGAATTGATCCAGCAGGCCTTGCGAAACCTTGGCACCCGGCTTATTGGCCCCATAGAAAGGGACGGCCAGTTCCTTCCAGAACTGAGAGCGGTCATCGAACGCACTTTTTCGAAGTGTGTCAAAGACTTCGATCGGGAGTCCCTCGGGATTGGAAGCGCTCTTGAGCATCACGGGAGGCACCGCCGCAATCAGGACGGCAGCTTTCACGCGCTTCGTCCCATGACGAGTGATGTAGCGGACGACTTCGCCGCCACCCGTCGAGTGACCAACTAGCGTCACGTCCCGCAAGTCAAGCGCCTCAATGACCGCCGCGAGGTCGTCGGCGTATCCGTTCATGTCATTACCTGTTGAAGGCTGGCTGGACCGGCCGTGTCCTCTGCGGTCATGCGCCACCACTCGAAATCCATGCTGAAGCAGGAACAGCATCTGGCCGTCCCATGCATCGGCGTTCAGTGGCCAGCCGTGAGAGAAAGTAACAGTCGGCCCCGTCCCCCAGTCCTTGTAATAAATCTCGTTTCCGTCTCTTGTTCTGATCGTGCTCATATCAAATCTCCTTGATTGCCGGACGAGATCCGGCTGGATAGGGCTGTTTCAGCCACCAAGCCAATGGAGGGTCACCAGTTACATCAGATTCAGTGGCGGAGAAAATGTTTCACGCTGCGGACTATTTCGAGGGGGCCTCAATTTCGCGGAGGTAGAGGCGCAAGCCGATCAGGACAATGACGATGAAGCAAACGGAAACTCCCAAGCCCCATCGGCGATAGTCGCGTTCCTTCAGAGCGTCCTTGCCCGCTTGCAGGTCGGTGGCGGCGATTTTCATTCCGGCTTGAATATCCTGTTCGACAAGTTTTGGCTGAAAGGCATGGATGGTAACGCGCGCCTTCGTGAGTGAATCCCGCGCCTGGTCCTGGCCGAGGCGCGCTTCGCTTACCTCCATGCCGGAGGATTCGGCGACGGCGAGGACACTGTTGGCGTTCTTGATGGCGTCGTCCAACTGAGTCAAATCAGCTAGCATTTTCGCGCGGGCTTGGTCGCAGGAATCGCCCGGAGAATGACACTGCATGCAGACGCCTTCGGGGCCGGTGCCGAGTTTCGCGTCGGTGGGATGGCGCACGTCATGATTGCTATGGCACACGACGCATCCCGGCAGGCCTGCTGCCCTAAAGACCTCGCCGTGCGAGCTCTTGTCATACATTTGCGCCTGGAAAACATGGCAGGTTGCGCAGACGTTAGCGACCGAGCCGACTCCCGGTGGCGCGGCGCCGTGATTGCCGTGGCAAGTGCTGCAAGTCGGGGCGCTGAGATCGCCGCGATCAACCATGGCCTGGTGATGCACGCTCAATTTGTATTTCACAGATTGGTCGGTAGGAATGCTGTAAGGCTTCATGTAGGCAGTGTCGGAGTGGCAGCGGGAGCAGGTATCGGCGATATTCAACGGATTCACTCTTGATTTCGGATCGCTTGCCGGACGCAGGTCGTGGACGCTGTGGCAATCAATGCAAACCGCCGCTTTCGTATCGCCTTTCGCGAGGCGTTGGCCGTGCACGCTGGTTTTGTATTGGGCCAACTGATCGGTGCGCAGCGATGGATTGTACTGGCGCATGAAAGCAGCGTCCGAATGGCAGCGTCCGCAGAATTCGGGAATCTGGCTGCGCTCGATATGCCCTCGGAAACCAGCAGCCTTGCTCATGGCATCCATGTCGGCCCTGCCGGGATCGCCGCCGTGACAGCTCGCGCAGGTGAGGCCCTTTTGTGAATGAATGTCGTGAGAGAACTGATCCTCGGTGACCTGGAACGGCGGGTCGAGAGCGCCATGGCAAACAAGACAGTTATTGGTCGTCTGCGCGCCGGCGGAGGCTACGCAGGCACACATCGCGAGAACGAGGCACAAACCGCAAAGGAGTGTGCGCCGCTTATTTTGCCATGTAGCCATAGATCGTCATTGTGACCATGTAGGCCAGCGCGAAAACAGCGGCTCCCATGATGTATTTGCGTCCGCGGCCATGGCCGACCTGGTCGAAAAACGGAAGCAGCAGCCAGATCAATCCAGCTAGCCCAAAGGCCAGCACGCCGAGAAACTCACCATCAATAAACCAGACCTTCGATGGAATTTTCTTGAGCGTCTGGAACATGAACATGAAATACCACTCCGGGCGAATGCCTGCTGGCGCGGGGGCGAAGGGATCCGCTTTTACCCCCAGTTCCCAGGGGAAAATCGCTGCCAGAGCGCCGAGGATTCCGAGGGCGATGTACCAGGCCATCAGCTCGCGCAGGAAAAAATTGGGGAAGAACTTCATGTTGCGCGCCTCTCCCGGAGAGGATTTCCAGCGCTCCTCGACGCCGGGAGGGACGCTGATGCCGAAGTATTGGACCAGTCCGATATGAAGGACGATGAGGAGCGTGGCGAGGCCGGGCAAAAGCGCGACGTGAAATCCGAAGAAGCGCGTGACAGTAGCCCCGCTGACTTCTTCTCCGCCACGAAGGAATATCATCAAGGGGTGGCCGATGACCGGGACTTGCGCCGTGATTTCTGTGCCGACCTTGGTGGCGAAATAGGCGAGGGTGTTCCACGGAAGCAGGTAGCCGCTGAACCCGAAACCGAGAGCGAGAAAGAGCAGGAGCATCCCGCTGACCCAGGTGAGTTCGCGGGGTTTGCGGTAGGCTCGCAAGAAAATCACACTGAACATGTGCGCGAACGCCGTGAGGATCATCAGGTTTGCCGACCAGGAATGAATCGAACGGATCAGCCAGCCGAATTTCACGCGCGTCATGATGTACTGAACACTTTCGAAGGCTTCATTGGCGCCCGGGCGGTAATAGAGGAGCAACAACATCCCGGTGCAGACCTGGATGAAGAAGAGGAAGAGGGTCATGCCGCCGAGGAAATACCAATAGGAAAGTTTGTGGTGGGGGACAGATTTTTTCTCGAGCGGGGCGGTGAAATCAGCCCAGTGGAAGCGATCGTCGAGCCAGTGCTCGACGCCCGAGAACAAGCGCACTTCAGGCCTCCCGCTTTCGCACGACTATGATTTCGTCGCTGCGCACTCGGGCGGTGAAGGCTTCGAGCGGGCGCGGCGGCGGACCGGAAATATTCCGGCCGTTGAGGTCGTAAAGGCCGTTGTGGCAAGCGCACCAGATTTCGCGCAGGTCCGGACGGTATTGAACGGTGCAGCTCAGATGGGTGCACACGGCCGAGAGGGCGCGATATTCGCCGTCGGCGGTCATCAAGAGAAGAGCGGGACGGCTGCCGAAACGGAAAATCTTGTAGCCGTTGGGTTTCAGCTCACCTACTTTGGCCGCGACCACTTCGTCCGCGCCGAGGTCCACAACTTTCGGCGGGATGAGATAACGCATCACGGGGTAGAGGAAAGAAGCAGCCGAAGCGAGAAAGCCGCCGCCGAGCATGAACTCCACAAAACGTCGGCGCTGTGTGCTGGCAGCAGGCGGCTCGGATTTTTCCATATCGCCCCCGGAAATTTTCTCGAACGGGGTGAAATACGATTGCTTACTTCTTTTTTGCCAGGTCGCGAACGTAAGCGACTAACTGACCGATTTGTTCCTTCGAGAGCTTGTCGCCGTAGGCCGGCATCTTGTTCTTGCCTTTCGTGATGGTGTCAGTAAGCTCGGCGTCCGATTGTTTCTGGACTTCGGGTGAGGTCAAGTCCGGCACGTGAAGGGACTTGCCCATAGGGCCCTGCCCTTTCGCGTCGGGCCCATGGCACACAGCACACTTGCCCTTAAATATTTCGGTGCCGCTCTGAGCGTGAGAGGGTGTAGCGCACAGCCCAATGAATGCGAGTGAGACGGTCCCGCACCAGAATGCTCGAATCAGATTATTCTCCATCTATCGACCCTCCATGTCTGAGTTGCTGAGACTTATTTCCCGACGCTCCCGCCGCCCGCTTGGATAATTGCTCTACAGAGGCCGCGCACGCCTTTTATCGGCGTGATACTAGCGCACTTTAGTCCGGCTCCCAAGGGATTGTAACGATTTTTGCGAGAGAGATTGTGCCGGCTACCTGGCTTTTGCGGGGGCGGGCGGGTCCTTCGTCACCCCGTAAGGGACGCCATCGTGGAGGAAGAGACGTTCAGCTTCTTCGTGATTGAGGGGACGGGCGCCGCGGCGGCCGAAAACGGCGATCTGGTGGCCGCTTTCGTCCACGGCGCGGTCGCGATCTTCGCCCTTCGAGATCGCGAGAGCAGACCCGGCGGTTCGATAGGTAGCGATCAGCTTGGGAGTGGGGCGCGGGCTGAATCCATAGGCATTGGGCGAATCTTCCGGTGAGAGAATTTGCAGGACCCGAAGGCCATTCGCGCCATCCGCGACGAAGGCGAAGGTGCTCGCGTCCACCATCCCGATCTTGACGTCGCGAACGTCATTCAATTTCCCACCGGCGGTAAAGACTTGATCGAGGCGCGGCTGCTCGGGGCGCTCGACGTCCACGATGGCGAGGCCCTGCTTGCCGGCGGCGACGTAGGCGTAAGTGCGCGCGACGTAGATATTGCGTGCGTCTTCGAGCGGGACAGAAGCACCGGCGACGAGGCGAGGGCGGTCGAGCGAAGTGACGTCGAGTACTTTCAGGCCCTCGCGATCGACGACGAACGCATATCGGAACTGGATGGCGATTCCTTGCGGGTTTTTCAGTTCGGGCGCGCTGAGCTGAGCGGTCACACGAGGCGACAAGGGATTGTCGAGGTCCACGACAACGAGGCCTCGGTCGCAGAGTATGTACGCGTAAGTGCCGGCGATTGTGATCCGGCGCGCGCCGTTCAAGATTCCGTCGGGATTGAACGCCAGAGCACGTTTCAGGAAATTATTCCGAGGATCACCATCGAGAAGCGTGCTGACGCCGGGGCTTTTACTCTTCGGACTCGGATCGCCGACGACGACGAGGCCTTCGTACTTATCCGCGACGTATAGAAACGCATAGAGCGGATGAATCGGCTGCTCCTCATTTTCGGGGCGACGGCTGCGCGCGGGGTCGAGCGCGAGCGTTGAAGGGCTAGCGACGGCCGTGGCAAATTTTGTCTTGAGATAGAAACGCTGGCCGAGAGGTGAAACAGGAGCGGTGACCATGCGCTCGGAGAAACCCTTGTTATCAATGTTCGCGACGTCGTAGATGCGAAGTCCTCCTTTCCCGGTGGCGGTGTAGAGATATTCGCCGCGGAGTTGCGCGTCCAGCACATTACCCTCGTGATGGAAGGATTGCTTCAGTTCGCTATTCGCCTGAACATGGCGGCGGTAGTCATCGGGATAGGCCACACGGTGGAGATAGCTGCCAATGATGGCAGGCGGCTCATCGTGTTCCGCCACAGCGACAGCATCAAACCCCTTGGCGCCGTCCGCGACATAGATATAGCGTCCCATGAAATTCAGGAGATTCGTGACCTGGAGGAGGACCTGCGCGAGCCAGGCGTTGTTGTCGTTGCGCGCGGACACGTGGCAATCGTCGCAGGCTTTCGTTTCTTTCGAGCGAACGGTGTGCGGCACAAAAGTGCTGAAGGCTGTGCCGCTGAAGCCTTCGGCAGAGACGGTCTGCTGCATGTAGTAAATCCATTCGCGATTTTGATTTTGCGAGCTGACGAGAATTGCGCAGGAAGAGCGGGCAGGCGCGACACGGTGTCCGGTGACCGTTCCGTCAATGCCGAGCATGAAGCCGTCGTCGCGAAGAACCTGAAAATCGTAGGCCGTCCAGTTGCGCGTGAGGAGGCCTTCATTGTGGAGCATCGGCTTGCGTTGGTTGGCCATCATCGCAAGATGGCAGCCGAAACAGTTGGGCGTCCAGGAAGTATGGCAGGCGTAGCAGGTCATTTTGCTGTTGGGGTGAGCTAAGTGCGATTTGCTCGCTGCGGGAATTGCGCCCCAGGTTTTGCCGTCGGTCTCGACGGTCTTCGCCCAGCGGGATTTTTCGCTGTAGTGGGGATTCCCCGGCGTAATGGTGTCGAGCGTTTGAACGACTTCCCATTCTTTGTCCGGCTCGACCATCGAGCGCTGGAAAAGCTTTTCGCCGCGCCATTCGAAGCGGCGAAGGCTCCAGGGCGTGCGGAAGGCGTCGAGATGCGTGCCGCCCGGAGGCGAGGCAGGGCCCGAAGTGACGAGTGTCGCGCGCCTTTCTATTGTGCCGTGGCAATCGGTGCAATCGAGTTCGATGGCGGCGCGCGGCTCGCCGTAAAGTTTTCCGTTGCCATGAGCGTCCTGCTCGAAATGGCAATCCGCGCAGTGCATCCCTTTTTCGAGGTGGATGTCTTTCAAGTGCACGGCTTTTTCGAACTTCGCTGGATCATCGGGAGAAACGATTTTATTTTCGGCATCGAGGAGATTTCCTTGGCGGTCGCGTTTGTAAACGGCGCGGAATATCCAGCCGTGGCTGTGGAAATCCGCGAATTGAGATTGATGTAGCTCGCGATTGAATTCGGGGCTTCCGGTCTTTTCGAGGAAATTCGTATCGGTCCAGAGGCCGCGAGGAGCAGCGCCTTCCGGATTGCGAAGCGCCACTTCGTATCTCTCTTCCTCAGTGGGATTGTGTTGCTGCGCGGGATACATCCGTTCGGCATCCCCTTCGTTGTCCCACCAGGTGTACCCGAAGTAGGTGGTCTCCATGTTCGTTCCCGGATGGACATGGCAGACCATACACTGGCTCGAGGGAATCGCGCGCGTGAAGCTGTGACGGATCGGGTGGCCGGATTCGTTTTTCACGACGGCTGGATCGGAAGAAGCACTGTGTCCAAGGTGGCCGAAGCTCGCATAGGGGCCGGAATGTTCGGGCGAGCGATCGTTCGCGTATATGACGTGACAAGCCGAGCAGCCGCTGCCGCGATAATCGCCGGGCTGATCGTTGGTGCCGGGCAACGAAAGCATCGGATCGAGAAGGCGGGTTTTCTGCAGGCCGAGGAAAACCGGGTCTGTGCGAAGAAGAGTGCCGAAACCGCGCTCGCCGAGCTTGTCGTCGGGGCGCCCGGATTCTTCCTCCCGGTCCGGATTTCCAATCTCGCCTTTTTTCCCGCCGCCACGCTCGAAAACGCGCAGCACATTGCCGGGCTGCGAAATCTCCCAGCGCTCGAGAGGCGTGAGCTCCGGGATGATGCCTTTGGCTCGAGTTTCCTCGGGCGTGGGTTGCGGGATAGTGTGAATGGATTGTGGGCGTCCATCGGCGGAGTAGCTTTCGCCAAAGCGCGCATTTTTCAGAGGAAACGAGCCGTTGTTATAGAGCGCAGCGCCCCACAGCATGCCGCCGTGAGTCATCATGCTGGTGCTGACCTTCAGAACTTCGGTAGCGTGGCAATCGGAAGTACCGCAGGTTTGCGGTGCGACGCGGAGATCGCCGGGATTGACGAAGCGAATATACTCATAGCTTTCCTGGAGCCACTTTGTGAAGGGCCGCTTCGCATTGGCCGAGCCTCGAGAGAATTCGGGCTCGCGAGGCTGGGGGTGTGCCTGCATTTTCGCTTGCTCGTAGGCAGAGGAATCTTTCGGCGTTCCCGCCGGAACGCTGGCTGCGGCGTTGCCGCCGTGGCAATCGGTGCAGCCCAGCCGGAAAGTACGCGTCGGATGCATGGTGGGCTCGTCGGTGGAGACATGGCAGGTGATGCAGCCCGCGCTCTTTCGGTCAGCTTCGGCTTGCGATTGCGTGAGGAGGCTCAGTTGCGGCGATTGGGCGCGGGAGCGGTGCTCAATGGCAAATAGCAGCGCGAGCGATGCCAGAAACACGAAAACGGAAACCGGGCCTGGCCTCGATGTTGGCGCGTAATTCCTGAGCTGCTCCGGTTTTGTCTCCCGCAAAATCTCATTCATCCGCGTTCCGCCTCAAAACTGAAAACGCAAATCCGTGAACAACGAATAAAACGTCCGGCTGCCGTAAATATCGCGCAGCCCTTGGCCGGGGACGAGTGCGGCAGCTCCGCCCGTAATCGAAATATTTTCCGTGAGCGGCGGCCGGTAGCGCACCCCGATGCTCGAATCGTAACCGATGGAATGGCGAATGGGCGCCTGAAAAAGGAGAAGCTCGAGCGGCTCGGTGCGCTCGAACTTGAGGTAATTGACGTTTACGAAGCCGCGCAGCTTGGGCGTGATCTCGACGGTCGAACCGGCATTCGCAATAAAGATGCCTGGATTGACGAAGTTCGCCTGGCCTTCATCCTTGTTCGAGCGCAAGCTGGGCAGCAGGCTATTCGGCGGCGTCAAGGTTACGCCCGCGCCCGTCAGGCGGATGCCCTCGCGATTCCACAAGCTGAAAATTCCGCCCGCAAACTCGGGGAAATCCTCAATAGCATCGAAGCCGCGCGCGCGCCCGCTGCGGGGATCGGCGGAGCCGGAGGCGTAGAAAGCCGAAGCCTTGAACCGCACCCAGTCCACGTCCTTCGAGAGTTCGAGCGCGGCCATTTGTGCGTTAATCGTGACCGGGCGGCCGGCGATGGCGTTGAAACTATCATTGCCGAGTGCTTGATAAAAAGCGTTCGTGACATTGATGGGACCAATGTGGCCGTCGCCGGTCCAGCCGAGATAGACTGCGTGTATGCTGTGAGGCCGCACCATATTGTCGGAAACGACAGAGCCGACCGGAGCGGGGCGGACGAGAAAGCCGTTGTCATCAAAATGCACGGTGGCCTGGTCAATGTTGTAGTGGACGCTGAGCTGCGCGGTATAGCCCTGGAAAAGAAAATCCTGGCGATACACGTTGGCGATAATGACCTGCTGCTTCCGCAGCGCCATGGAATTCAGCCCGCTATTGGTGTTCTTTTCGAGGAAATCGAAATAGGCGAGATTGTATTGCCAGCGATTCGAATCGTAATTGCCGAAGACCCGGACGCCGGGCTGCTCTTCGACGAAGAGAAAGCCTCGAAAATCGCTGTTGAATCCTTGAATGCCCGCGCGGATGGAAACGAAATCATAATTCGGGCTGAGGTCATGAAGTTTCAATTCGCCGAAGGCTTCCTGAAGTCCTAGGTGGGAATCAAGGCGTGTAGTGCCGGCGCGGACATCTACATTGACGATGCCGAGTTCCTGCACATCGAGGTAATTGAGGCTGACTGCCGGCGTGACGCGGATGCGCCAGTCCACGGGACGGAAGGATGTGTCGCCGTGGAAGAGGTCGAACGAGAAAAGGAACACTTGGTCCACGAACGCCTGCTCGCCTTTGCCGAAAAAATCGCTAGTGCCGGGTTGCGCCGTGCTGACGCCGGTCGGGGTGGGCAAGCGGCGGCCGTCGAAAAACGTATCGCTGATTCCGGTAAGAATAAAGAAGGTGCGATTCCCGAAGAGAGGAACGTCGCCTTTAAGTTTGTTGCGGTCGAAAGGATCCCACAGGCGGCCTTTCACATACGGGTGCTCGCCGCCCGTGCCGTAGCGGTCCCAATCCGGCATGGTAATGAGCCAGCGATCGGGCTCAGGATGGAAAACCTGTTCGGCAGGTGGCAGTGGCTGTGCTGCCGGCGCGGGGGTTGGCGGAGTTTCGGGGCGCTCGACGGTTTCGGGATACTGGCTTGGCGCTGGCTGTCCGGCTGGCTGCAATCCGGGAATCTTCACAGGGGAGGGCGGTTGAGCAGCAAGTGGCGTAAGATTGATTTGCAGGGTCGCAACAGCGCCGGACTGAAGCTCAAGCGACGCCTCGGTGAAATTCTCATAACCTTCTGCTGTCAGTTTTAAGTCGTAGGCGCCGGGTGAAATATCAAGGAAGCGAAAGACACCCTCGGCGTTTGTATTCGTGGATTGATCAGAGCCCGTCTTGATATTGTGCAGGGTCGCGCTGGCGGCGATGACAGGCTTGCCGGCGGGATTTTGAACGATACCTTCGACCGCGCTTTTCTGTGGAGCGGTTTGGCTCGGGATGCGTTGCTGAGTTGTGGATTGCTGCGAGCTGGATTGTTGCGGTGCGCGCGGCGGAAATTCGCAGGCGCAAATCGAGGCTGGGAGAAAAGTGGAAATCAGCAGCAAAACGCTTCCGGCGAGAATCAGAGCGGTGCGCGTTCGAGAAGTGTGGGAAGCGGGGAGCACCCAGCGGCCCTCGGATCTTTGCTGAAATTTTTCTCTGAATTACCCGAAGCGCCTTGCTATCACAGGCGGTTCGACGGGGGCAAGCGTTTTCCAAGAATTTCCCCGTCGGGCTAGTGACGGATTCGAATGCGCGTGGACGGAAGATTGAGAACCGCGATGCGCTGTGGTAGGAATAGCCGAGCCAGTATGTCTTCTCTCCTCAAACGAAGTTCACTCGCAAGCACACTGCTACATGCATCGCTCCTGATGAGCCTATGCGCGGTATTGAGTGCTTGCGGGGGCGGCGGAAGCACTACAACTGCGCCGGCCGCACCTCCTCCTCCGGTGCCCCAGACGCTGACGCAGAGCGATGTAACCGTCGTGGTGCAGGCAGCGGCGACCGCAGCCCAATCCGACACCATGGCAATCTCAGTGGTCGACCGGCTGGGACGCATCCTGGCGGTCTATGTTGGGCCTTCAGCTCCTGCGACAGTGACTGGAAATTTCGGCGCGTTGGTGGCGACGGATGAGCTCGCAGTTTCACTCGCGCGCACTGCCGCATTTTTCAGCAACGACCAGGCGCCGCTTTCCTCGCGCACCGTGCGCTACATCAGCGGAATCCATTTTCCTCCCGGAATTGCAAACACACCGAACGCCGCGCTCTACGGAATCGAAAATACGAATCGCGGCTGCACGCTCTCGCCAGGCCTGATTCCGACAATTCCTCCTGCCACCTTGATTAACGGAACGAGTCCGGGCCTTGGCATTGCCACGGGCAAAGCGGATGTGAATGACAGCGATCCCACGGCAGTGAATCCGGGCGGTGTGCCGATTTTCAAGAACGGGCAGGTCGTCGGCGGGGTTGGCGTCACCGGGGTTTCGAGCCCGATCGCCGAATTTGCGGCGTTCACGGCGATGCAGATCAACATGGACGGAATCGGGCTGGATCTGGCGACATTGCCTCCGCCGGGCGAAGTTGTGATTGACGGCATTGCGCTGCCGTTCGTGAATCAGACCACAGCTCCCGCTGGCGTCACACCGGGAACATTCAACGCGGCGAACTTTACGGTGGGGCCGGTGGCAAGTCCGGGCCCGCCACCCGACGGATACCTGATCGCCGCGACGAACGGCCCAGTCGGCGGGCTCACCGCGGCCCAAGTGTCGCAGATTATCGGCAGCGCCGTCGCCACGGCAAACGTGACGCGCGCGCTGATCCGGCTCCCGCTCGGCTCTCGCGCGAAGATGTCGATCGCCGTGAGCGATCTCGATGGAACGCTGATCGGCCTCTACCGCATGACGGACGGCACGGTCTTCAGCATCGACGTGGCGGCGACCAAAGCGCGCAACGTGGTTTATTTCAGCGGCATGTCGCGCCAGCCGATGGACTTGAACCAGGTGCCGATGGGCACGGCGGTGACGAATCGCACGATCGGGTTCGGCGCGCAGCCGCTCTTTCCGCCCGGGATTAATGGCTCGGCCGATGGACCCTTTTTCAATTTGTACACGATGGATACGGCAAACCCTTGCACGCAAGGATTTCAGGTTCCTGGGCCGTCGTGGCCGGCTGTCAATCAAAGCGGGATCGTGTTTTTCCCCGGATCCGAGCCGCTCTATCTAAATGGAGTCCTCGTTGGCGGGCTCGGCGTCAGCGGAGACGGCGTGGATCAGGATGACTACGTGACCGCCGGAGGCGCAGTGGGTTTTGTGGCGCCGGCGGCCATTCAGGCAGACCAGATTATGATTGATGGCGTGCGGCTGCCCTATTTGCATTTCCCGCGCAATCCCACCGATTGACTCGACCCGTCTGACTACCCCTCGCGGAGCTTGTGGCCGGCGAGATTGCCGAGGCCGTCGTAGGCGGCGTACTTGTACATTTCCGAGAGCGTGGGGAAATTGAAGACGAAGTCTATGAACATGTCGATGCTTCCGCCCGTCTCGAGCACCATCATCCCGAGATGGATTAATTCGGTGGCGCTTTCGCCGAGGATGTGGACGCCGAGTAAGCGGCGGTCAGAACGGCGAAAGATCAGCTTCAGCAGGCCGCTTGAATCGCCGACAATCAAGCCGCGGGCATTGTTCGCGTAGCGGGCGCGGCCGACCTCGTAATCAAATTTCTTTTCCTTGCAACTTTCCTCGGTTTCTCCCACGGAAGAAATCTCGGGAATCGCATAAACACCCATGGGGAGCATCGAGGCGACGCGTTTCTTGTACTCGAAGCCGAAGGCGTGGCACACGGCGACGCGGCCTTGCTCCATCGAGGTGGAAGCGAGCGCAGGGAAACCGATCACATCGCCGGCCGCATAAATGGAAGGAACGGCGGTGCGGTAGGACTCGTTTACCTCGAGGTAGCCGCGCTTGTTGAGAGCAAGGCCGGCACTTTCGAGATGCAACTCGTCGGTCGCGCCGCGCCGGCCCGCGGCGAAGAGAGCAGCTTCGGCGTCGAGCGTCTTGCCGGATTGCAGTTCGATGTGGACTCCATTCGGTGTGCGCGCAATGCTGGCCATGCGCTCCTCGAGGAGGAAATTTACGCCGAGGTTCGTAAGGCGCTCGCGCAGCCTTCCCGAAATTTCGGCGTCGAGGAAAGGCAAGACGCGGTCGCGGCCATCCACCAGCGCCACTTGCACGCCGAGCGCTGTGAAGATCGAAGCGTATTCGCAGCCGATCACGCCGCCGCCGATGACCGCGAGGCTCGCGGGGATTCGCCCCATTTTCAAAATGCTGTCTGAGTCGAAAGTGACGGTGTCGTCGAAGGGAATCTCAGGCGGGCGATGCGGGCGTGAGCCGGTTGCGATGAGAATGAAATCGGCACGCAGGCCGACGATTTCCTCGTGGCCGGTCTTGACAGCGATCGTGTGGGCATCTTTGAACGAAGCAACGCCGTGAATCACGTCCACGTGGTGTGCGGCCAGATTTTCACGGACTTTGCGGCGCTCCTCCTCGACGAGAATTTCCTTCCGGTGCATGAAATTTTCTATGGTCAGCCCTTCGCGCAGAGAATAGTCAACACCATAGAGGCCGCGCTGTTTGATCCCGGAAAAATACAGAGCCGATTCGCGCAGAATCTTGCTCGGCAGTGTGCCGGTGTTGACGCAGGCGCCGCCGAATTCGAGGCTGGCTTCGACGACGCCGACGCGCTTGTGGAAGTAGGCGGCCTGTGCGGCGGCTTTTTCGCCCGCAGGGCCGGTGCCGATGACGATTAAATCGTACTGTTGCACGGAAACCTCCTCACCGCGCTCGCGCCGCTTTGTGCGAATCAGTGCAACAGAGCGTTCACCTTCCGCATCTGCTGGGCGAAGCGGGCGGGATCATAGGCGGATGGATTCTGCAGTTCGACGAACAAGCCGCCAATGGCGGCGCGCAATTCCGGTGAATTCGGCAGCTTCTCGTTGCGGTCATAAGCGACGAAAAGCGATTGCAGAGCCATGGCCGCCTGAGCCGCGGCATGCTCGCCCTGCCCGGAGATTTCGTCCGCGTCGGCGGAAACTTTTTCTAGCAGGCGCAAGGTGAGTGCGGAATCGTAGGGCGCGGAGCTGATTTTCGCCGAGAGGTCGTCCGAAATGTGCGCGCAATTCGTGGCAGCAGTGGCTACCGCGTCGCGCTCGGGCGTGAGCTGGCTCATCAATTGCCCGAGATGCGAAAGCTCGGCGTCAAGTTTGTCCGCGGCCGCGCCGTCCATTTCATGCACGACGACGCGATAGACGGCGTACCGCGAGGCGTTCCACGGCGGATCACCGGGACGCCGGCCAGGATAGCCGCGGGCCTGCCGCCAGCTTTGCTCAGGAGGCGTCAAGCTGTGATGGCAGGCGTAGCACTGCAGCTCGGAATACTCCGGCCAATATTTTCCGTGTGCGCGCGACGAAAGCCGCAGCAGATATTGACGCAACTGCACACCCTGGCCCGTGGTCCACTCGCGCACGTCGTACCAGGGATCGCTGCCGGCAGTCTCGCCAGGTTCGCCGGGCTCTTTCCAGTGCCGCGGCATGACGGCCGAAAAAGAATCGAGCTCGAAATAAAGATCGGGATGGCCGGCGGCTATCATTGGATGATCCACGGATTTTTCTTCGTTGCCTAGATGGCACGATAGGCATTTCTCCGTGCGCTTGGCGATGCCGCGAAGCTCCGCCATCCCGAGCGTCAGCGATTTTTCATGCGGCCAATCGCGCTCCGTATGTGGCCCGAGCCAGCCGGAGGCCGGGCCGTGGCAACTTTCGCAACTCACGCCTTCGGTCAAATCGAATGTGCGGGCGCGCTGTGCCACTGGCACATCGAGCGCGTGGCAGGCGAGACATTTGGGCGCGGATTCTGCTTTGCCCAGGCCCAAAATGCCGGCCATGCGTTCGCCGACGTTGCCAGTGAGAGCCGTGTAGGCCCGCGAATGCTTGTCCTTCACGATCCACACGCTGTACTCGTTTTGCAGAACGCGGTTTTCTGTGCGCGGCTGGATGCTCCCGTGGCAGCTCGTCGAGGCGCAGGAGCCGGGACCCGTGTACTTGCCGGCGCCGCTCGTCTCAGTCGAATTCGATTGCGTCGAGCTCGGCGATGGAAAGAGGCAGGCAGCGAGAATCAGTGTGCCAAAGAGAGCGGCTGACCGCCGTACGCGCGAACGTACTGCTATCTCGGTCTGGATCATTTTCTGTTTGCGAAGGTGGGACACGATGCGGCGGAACCGGTGAAAAATGACCGACGTTCAATTGCCGGCGACGCGAGTTCTTATACTATCCGCCGTCCTGCGAAGTCAACGGATTCCAGTCATGTGGTATCGGGCTTTTTCCGGTTGTCTGAAGCGCAAGCAATCGTCGGAAAGGCGTACCATGGGCTTCGGCTGCCTTCAATTCGCCTGCGCACGCTGGCAAATTGTCTTATCTCGCTGGCCAGGCTAAGGCTTGTCCGTCCGGCACCAGCTCGCAATCGTCAGCAGAAAAAACAAGGCAGCGCCGTGAAGGAAGCTCAAATAGGAAAGCGAGAGTCCGCCGGGAACGCCAAGGAACGGCGGAATTTTGTTCAATGCAGTCAGGAGTCGAAAGATCAGAGCGAGCGCAGTGGAGAGTAGGCCGAGCCAATAGGCTATAACGCCAAGCTGCTTTTCCATTCGCATCTCCTTGAGGGGTAGGTCTCAGGTAATGCCCTTGCAGGCCGTAAACTAACTTTTGCTGCATGGGCCGTCAAGTAATGTTTCGGGATGTGGACTAATTCCAAATGGGCGGCGAAGGCGGGTATGGTACACACGGAAGCGGACTTCGATTCTGGACTTGGGTGCGGGGATTTGCTATATGACTTCGTGCGCCACGCGAGCGCTCAGCCGCAATTTTTTCCACGTGTGGAACTAGGGTCCTCCCGGAGCTGGGAGATTGGCGTTGATTTTCGATGAACTGAGGGAGATTCAGCGTCAGTTCGGTTACCTGCCCGCCGAGCAGTTGAGAGGTTTGGCCCAAAAACTCGACCTGCCGCTTTATCGCCTCCACGGAGTCGCCAGTTTTTATCCGCATTTCCGTTTGACTCCGCCACCGCGTTTGGATTTGCGTGTGTGCGCGGACATGGCCTGCCATCTCCGTGGAGCGGGCGGCCTGCGCGAGCGCCTGGAATCAACCTTCGCACCAGCCGGCGCGAATTCAGGTGTGCGCGGAGTCTCGATTCGCGACGTGTCCTGCCTCGGGCGATGCGACGAGGCGCCCGCGGTTTCGATCAATGACCGGATTTACGCGGGAGTGAACGAGGAGGGGGTGGCGGAGATGGTTCGCGGGGTGCTCGCCGGCCACGAATTGCCGGAGCCGCCCCCTATGGGTCAGGGCGCACGGTGCGCCTCAGACCCGTACTCGGTCGGCGAGGATACTCAGCATTATTCAGCCGTTCGGCATCTCGTTGCGACTCGAGATTGGGACGCCGCGTTTGCTGCGCTGAAAGCCTCGGGACTGCGCGGGCTCGGCGGCGCTGGATTTCCGACTGAGTCGAAATGGCAATTGGTGCGCGCGGCCGCCGGTGACGAGAAATATATTGTCTGCAACGCGGACGAGAGCGAGCCGGGGACTTTCAAGGACCGCTTCATCCTGACGAATCTGCCGCACCTCGTGATCGAAGGAATCATCCTCGGCGGCCTGCTCACGGCTGCGCGTAAAGGTATCCTGTATATACGCCACGAATACGAGCAGCAGGAGCGCATCCTTCACGATGAAATCCGGCGCTGCCACAAGGAAAACCTGCTCGGCGCGAAAATTCTCGGCAGCGAACTTTCCTTCGAGCTCGAAATCTTCGTCTCCCCGGGCGGTTACATCTGCGGCGAGGAAAGCGCGTTGCTTGAGGCTATCGAAGGCAAGCGCGCCGAGCCGCGCAACAAGCCGCCCTTTCCTGTACAGCAGGGACTGTGGAACAAGCCGACTGCTATTAATAATGTTGAGACCTTTGCGAACGTCCCCTCGATTCTCGTGCGCGGTCCGGACTGGCATAAGGCGCAGGGATTGGCCGGCACAACGGGCATGAAATTTATCGGCGTCAGCGGCGATGTCTTGCGCCCGGGCGTTTACGAGGTCCCGATGGGCACGCCGGTTTCTGAGTTGATTTTCCGTCACGCGGGCGGATTGCCTGGTGGCAAGAAGCTGAAGGGTTTCGCGCCGTCCGGGCCTTCCTCCGGATTCTTGCCCGCTTCGATGGCCGACGTCCGCCTCGATTTCAAATCATTGGCCGATGCAGGCTCGATGCTCGGCTCGGGTGCGCTCGTCGTTTGTGCCGAAGGGACCTGCATGCTCGACGTGGCGCTGAGCGCGACGCGATTTTTCCGCAATGAATCCTGCGGGAAGTGCGTGCCGTGTCGTGTCGGCTCGCAGAAGCTGGTGGACCTGCTGACCGGATGGACGCAGGGGCAGGGAAGCTCGTCCGATCTCGCGCTGATCGAGGAACTTTCGGATGCGCTGCGTCTGACTTCGATTTGCGGGCTCGGCCAGGTAGTGCCGGTCCCGATCGCCTCGGTCATGAAACATTTCGGCAGCGAAGTCGAGGCACATCTCAGCCGGCGTGAGTGCCCTTCTCGAGTATGTTTTTCGAAAGCGCCGCCGCGATCCGCATCCGTGCCATTCGCCTCTCCCGCTGCGACGAGGCGCATGTGAGCGCCCTCCTCGAACTCACGATTGACGGAAAGAAAGTTTCCGTGCCCGCCGGAACCACCGTATTCGACGCGGCGCGCTTGAACGGCATAGCCATCCCCACGCTCTGCCACCAACAAAACGAAACGCCAGTCGGCGTCTGCCGCCTTTGCGTCGTGGATGTCGGTGCGCGCGTGTTCACCGCCTCCTGCATCCGTCCGGCGGAAGCAGGCATGGTCGTCAACACCGCCAGCGAAAAAGTCCACCGCGCCCGGCACACCCTGATCGAGCTCCTCATGGCCGACCATCCCAGCCCCTGCGCGCGCCAGCGACAGACGGGCGATTGCGAACTCGAGACTCTCGCGAAAAAGGCTGGAATCTCGCAAGTGCGCTTTTCACACCGCAGCACGAGCCGCGGCAAGGACGCCTCCTCGCCGAGCATCGCCGTGGATTTCGATGCGTGCATCCTCTGCGACCGCTGCATTCGCGGTTGCAGCGAAATCCGCGAAAATTTCGTCCTCGGCCGCATGGGCAAGGGCTCGCTTGCGGGTATAGCGTTCGACGACAACTCGCCCATGGGCGATTCCTCCTGCGTTTCATGCGGCGAATGTATGGTTTCCTGCCCCACGGGCGCGTTGACCAACAAGAGCATTGCGAATACCGCGCTTGGCTCGGGGCCGGGTTTCGAGCCGGTGACCGTCGAGGAAATGCAGCAGCTTCCTTTTTTCCAGGGTGTGTCCGGAACGTTTCTGAGCTTGAATCGCGGCGCGATCCTGCGTCGGCGGTTCAAGCGCGGCGATGTCATCTGCCGCGAAGGAGAATACGGCTCGACGGCGTTCTACATTCTCGATGGCCAGGCGCGTGTTTCGATTGCCAGCCCCATGGCGCACGTGAAGACTCTGGGCGCGCTCAAGAAATTTCTCGGCAAGCTTTCGAGCCAGTTGACGGAGCGCGACCGCGACCACCGTGAGGAAGAAAACAAGCAATCCTGGATTCCGATTGACGCCCCGGTTGACTTGGCCTACTCGAATCCCGTCGCGGACCTCGGACCGGGCGATTTGTTCGGCGAGATGACCTGCATGAGCTTGTATCCGCGCTCGGCGACGGTCCGTGCGCAATCCGATTGCGTCACGCTCGAGATGCTGCGGAACGTGCTCGACATCATGCAGCGGAACAAGAATTTTCGCGCGCAGCTCGACAAGTCCTACCGGAGGCGCGCGCTCGATACCCATCTGCGCGCCGTGCCGGTCTTCTCCGCATTGACGGACGAATTTATCGGCAGCCTCCGGGAAAAAGTGGACCTGCTGCGTTACACGCCGGGCCAGGTGATTTGCAGGCAGGGCGATCCGGCGGACAGTTTTTATCTGGTGCGCATCGGGTTCGTCAAAGTCTCGCAGGCGCATCCGGGCGGCGAAATCATCTTGGCTTATCTTTCGCGCGGCGATTATTTCGGCGAGACGGGATTGCTGCGCGGCGACGTTCGCACGGCCACGTGCACGGCGCTCGATCACGTCGAAGTCGTGCGTATCGGCGCCGCCGATTTTGGCCGCATGATCGAGCAGTTTCCGGATGTGCGGCGAAAACTGGAAGCCGTCGAGCAGGATCGCGCGGCGCAGAATCGCGAGCGGCTTTCTCTCGCGCGAAGTGTGCCGCTCGATAATTTTCTTCAACAGGGGTTGATGGAGGCGCAAAGCCTGCTGCTGCTCGATCTGGAAAAGTGCACACGCTGCGACGCTTGTGTGCGTGCGTGCGCGGATGCGCATGACGGCGTCACGCGGCTCGTCCGTGAAGGACTGCGCTTCGATCGTTACCTCGTCGCAACTTCCTGCCGTCAGTGCCTCGACCCGCTGTGCATGGTGGGGTGCCCCGTCGGTTCGATTCGCCGTCGGAATTCGCTCGAGGTCATCATCGAGGATTGGTGCATCGGGTGCGGCTTGTGCGCGGAAAATTGCCCCTACGGAAATATCAATCTGCATCCGTTCAACGTAATGGCCGATGATCCCGAACGGCCGGGCAGGAAGAGAGCAATGGTCCGGCAGAAGGCTACGTCGTGTGATTTGTGCACGAACTACGAAGAGCCGAGTTGCGTCTATGCCTGCCCGCACGATGCGGCTCATCGCGTGAACCCAAGGACGTATTTTGCGGGCCTGCTGGGGCAGGCCGCGGGGCAAACGCAGAAGCCGTAGCGCTTTTCAGGGTACTCGGGCGGTTCGAAAAAATTGCGAATTGACCGCACACATAAATATTGGCTAGTGGCCTCGCTGCTGATCCTGGGCGCGGCGGTCGCCGTGTATGTTCCTTACGCGGCGGTTTCGCCCTCTGGCCCGAGCGGCGGAACCGCGATCGGGCTGACGTTTGGAATCATCGGCAGTGCGTTCATGCTTTTCGCGGGACTTCTCGCGGGGCGAAAAAAAGTCGCGATCTGGAGACTGGGGCGTGCCCAAACATGGATGCGAGGCCATCTTTGGCTCGGGCTGCTCAGCTTGCCGATGATTTTGTTTCACGCGGGATTTCGCGGGGGCGGCGCGTTGACGACGGCGCTCCTCGCGCTCATTGTCATCGTGGTGGCGAGCGGCATTTTTGGCGCAGCCTTGCAACACTTTGTGCCGGACGTGATGACAGCGGAGCTGCCCTTCGAAACCGTCTTCGAGCAAATTGACCACGTGCGCGGGCAATTGATCGCTGAGGCGGATGAGCTGATGGCCCGCGCGTCGGCGCCTGTCAATCTCGTGGCCACTGCGCCGAGCGGCGACTTGGCTGCGACCGCCGACACCGTGCTCGCCGCCGAAGACGCGATTGCGCCACTGCGCGATTTCTATTCCCGCGAGATGCGCCCTTACTTGCTCGAGCCTCGTAAGAAGGAGCATTCGCTGGCAGACGCGGCGAAAGCGGATGGAATTTTCAAGGAACTGCGCAGGCTCCTTCCGGATGAGGCGCAGGACATGGCTCGAAACTTGGAAGAAATTTTCGAGGAAGCAAGACAGCTCCGGCGTCAGGAGACGCTGCATCACTTGCTGCACGACTGGCTGATGCTGCACGTGCCGTTGTCCTTCGCGCTCCTGCTGCTCGGAGCGGTTCATGCGGTGATGGCGCTGCGATACTGAGATCGGGAGCGAGTGAGGGACCGTGCCGCGGGCAAAGCTCACTACAAAGAAGCTGGCGCAGCGCATTGACTTGAATTATTTCAAGCGCCCGCATCCGCTGCGTCGCTGGCGGACGATTCTTTCGATCGCCGTACCGGCAGTGGCTCTCCTTTTCGTCGCCCGGGCCGCGCTGCGCGGAAACGAGCGCGTCTACAGCAGCGGAAAAATGTCCGCCAGCCACGCTGTGCTGACCGCGCGTTGCGCAGAATGTCATGTGAAAGAGGCCGGCGTTTTCACCTCCAGGGCGACCGACAGCGCCTGCCGTGCCTGCCATGACGGGCCCATTCATCATGCGAATCAAACCTTTACGCCGAATTGCTCCTCATGCCATATCGAGCATCGCGGACACAAGCGGCTTGCGGCCACAGCCGATGCCGATTGCACGCAGTGCCACGCGAATTTGCGCACGACGGGGATGCCCAGTCAGTTCAATCTCCAGATTGACAGCTTCGGTGGAAGCCATCCCGAGTTTGCAGCGTTGCGTGTGGGAAGCGTTGACCCCGGGACGATCAAGCTCAATCACGCCGTGCATCTGAAAGCGAATTTGAGGGGGCCGAATGGCCCGGTGCAACTCGATTGCGATGATTGCCACCGTCCGCCAACTTCGACTGCGCCGTGGCGATTCGGTTCAGGACAGGCGGCCGGCACGACAGGTGCAACAGGCGCGCGCGATTCTGGAAGCGTCGGCAATTCGATAGTGACGCCGCGGAAATTTTATCCGCCGTCGCAGGTTCTGGCGCGCGCCTATATGGCGCCTTCTACCTACGCGAACACCTGCATCGGCTGCCATCCGCTGCAATTTGACAAGCGCTTCCAGGAAAGTGTCCCGCACGATACACCACAAATCGTGCATGCATTCTTGGTCCAGAAATTTCAGCAGTACATTCCGGGGCACCCCGAGGAATTGCGCGTCGCCGGATCGATGCGGATTTTGCCTCAGCAGCCTTTGCCGCCGGCGGTGCGAGTCTTCACGCCGCAGCAGTGGGTGGCGGAACGCGTCGCGGAATCCGAAGAGTTGCTCTGGCGAAAGACGTGCGCGCAATGTCACTTGCTGAATATTTCAGCCGGCGCTGCACTGCCGGTCGTCGCGAAATCCAATATCACGCCGCGATGGTTTGCGCACGCGATCTTCAATCACGAAGATCACCGCTTCGTGAAATGCCTCGAATGTCACACGCGCGCGGCGAAAAGTCAGGAGACATCCGACATCCTTCTGCCTGGAATCCAGGTCTGCCTCGAATGCCACCATTCCAGCCGGGAATCCGCGGAGTCACGCTGCTTCGAATGCCATACCTACCATGACTGGAGCAAAGAGAAACCGGTGAAGGGGAATTTGACGCTTTCGCAATCGCTCCGCCGCAATTGATTGCAAAGGACTGAACTGTGGTTTGAATTTCGGTTCGCAACCTTGCGGTCAGCCGTAGGGGCACGGCATGTCGGAGACCCGCCGCGGAGGGCCGTGCCCCTATAACCGTAAATTCGAGCTCCT
>Ga0187782_10000563_pt1 | contig 25372 bp, 22 predicted proteins | sample 0715_SJ02_MP15_2_FD_132454 | JGI IMG/M metagenome (GOLD analysis project Ga0187782, IMG submission 132454) | Tropical peat soil microbial communities from peatlands in Department of Meta, Colombia - 0715_SJ02_MP15_20_MG | ecosystem: Environmental > Terrestrial > Soil > Wetlands > Peat | place... | reverse complement strand
GAAACAGTGGTTCCAACACCGCCCACTGGGCGTCGGTGAGGTCCATGCCTTGGATTTACGCTAGTTTGCATAACTCTCAAGCTCGAAACAGCTTGAATGTGTTTATGAGATAACTTCTAGTGGATTTTTGCGCATCTGCAGAGGGCCGCCTGCATTCTACCTTCGGGGTCAATACCCGGAGAAGCTGACTTTTGCCTGGAGTAAATTTCGGGGAGTGGGTCAGCACCTATTCGGAGGAAACCGCGAAGCAGCGGCCGGAAAATTGTTGGGACGCTTTGTCGAATTCCGGCCCAGCCGTTCGACGATATAGTGAAGGCAGGGCATCGGCCCACCCGAAGACCGTTACAGGAGACATCATGAAGCAATATTTGGTTGCTATTTACCATCCCGATGACTACGACCCATCCGTCGAAGGCGAAGCAATGATGGAGGATATCCACGCGCTCAACCGCGAAATGATTGCTGCCGGCGCGAGGAAGTTGGCCCTCGGCCTTTCCCCGGCCAGGAGCGCGAAGTCGCTGCGGAAGCAGGCCGACGGCAAGGTGCTGGTCAGCGACGGGCCGTACACCGAGACCAAGGAGCACATAGGCGGTTTTTGGGTGCTGGAAGCCGCCGAGATGGACGAGGCACTGGCGTGGGGACGCAAGGCTGCCGTCGCCTGCCGGGCGTCGGTCGAGGTGCGAGAGATTTTTTTCCGTCCGGCTCCGAGACAAGGACCCGGCGGAAGCGAGTAAACAGTCTGACCGACTGGACAGAGCAAGATTCAGTGTTCGCGCGGTTAGGAGTACCCCTACGGCGGTTAGCGGGTTTATCAGGATGACCACAACTTGACAAGCCAATATCAGCAGACCACGATTCGGGAAAGGTCAGGCGGGATGGAGCTAGCAGCGAAGCCAATTCTGTTGATGCCTCAAACTCTGGAGGCTTTTACTGTCTACATTCGTGACGCCGAAGTGGCCATGGACCAGACTCTGCACGGACCATTCTTGTGGTCTGACCTAGATGCCCACCGAACTCATCAGCTCCAGGAAGGAAAGGTCGTCGCACAATTCTGTACAGGCCGTGCGCCCGTCGAAGTGCCGAACGGTTTAATCCATGACTGGATCGGTGCTGCCTTCATTCCCGGAACCAGCGTCGAACACACGTTGGCACTCATTCAGGACTACGACAACCACAAGAATATCTACGTACCCGAGGTGATCGCCTCAAAGCTCATAAGCCATCACGGCAATGATTTCCAGATTTATCTGCGAATTCTGAAGAAGAAAATCATAACTGTGGTCCTCGACACCGATCATGAGGTGCAGTATCAGGCCTTAGATCGGGGGCACTGGACTTGTCGCTCGCGCACAACACGAATCGCTGAGGTGCAGGAGGCAGGAAAGCCGAAAGAGAAAGTGCTGCCACCTGATACGGGTTACGGATTCCTGTGGCGTTTGTATTCCTACTGGCGATTCCAAGAGCGTGACGCTGGTGTGTACGTTGAGTGTCGAGCGATTTCGTTGACTCGCGACGTGCCATCCAAGCTGGGCTGGGCCATCAATCCGATCATCAAGAAACTCCCGAAGGAGTCGCTGACCAACACTCTAATGGCCACGCGCCAGGCGTTACAAGCTAGGGCAAAATAGTTCCTGTTTGTCGTGCCAACGATTCGTTGGCCACGCACTCGGTTTGCCCACCGCTCTGCGAAGATTTGTCTCGTCCTTGGTAGAGTCCTGGTTCGGTTGAATGTATAGGTCAGCTCACCGGATAAGTACCGCATCGACCTCATTCCACCGAAAGCGGAGGGCCGAGCAATTCGAGTCCGTAGGGGCGATAAATTTCCGGGTCATCGACATATTTGCCAGCCGCATAGCGCTGGGCATTGTCGCGAAAAAACTGCTCCATCTTTCCGGCTGGCGCGAATGTAATTAGCAGTCTCCCCTGGGTGTCGCCGACGAAAGCCCAGGCGTGCGGGACCTCACGAGGTCCAAGAACGGAGTCGCCCGCTTTCAGATGAAAGCGCTCGGAACCGACCTCAGCGATATATTCACCTTCAAGAACGTAGAACCATTCGTGTTCATTGTGATGCAGATGGCGTGGCGGCCCGCCCTTCTTCTGGCTGGCGTGCTCGATAACGAATAGAGCGCCGCCCGCATCATCCGTTAACACCTTGAAGGACGTCGAGCTGAGACCAATGACGTGATGCTCGCCGAGACGATCTTCACCGTTCGGAACAAGACTGGGTTTGATGGGCGCAGGCGACTTGCCGGACTGCTCTAATAGAGCGAGCGGAAAGGCTCCGATTGCCGCGGTGAGAAAATTCCGCCGCTTCATATTGTCCATGATAGCCTCCCGGCTCGAATGAGCGCGAAGTGTAACAGGCTTCTCGACTGGACAGAGAGTATGGTCGCGCTTAATTTTTGCGAGGCCAAGCTTGAAGCGCTGCAAACTGCACTCACTGACCCCTAAGGAGACCCGACATGAAGTCTGACGAGCCCAGCCGCATGGCCCTGAAGGTCGCCGGCCAGCGAGCAGCTCATCAACTGCTCGATCATGGGGCAATTCTGGATGATCCGTACGCCGTTAGAATTCTCGGCGAACACGAGGACAAGCTACTGCAAGCGCACAACAACCCTTTGATGAGCCTGGGACGCCTGTTCACCGCCGCACGGAGCCGCATCGCGGAAGACGCCCTAGCAAAAGCGGTGCAGCGAGGAGTTGGGCAGGTGGTGATCCTGGGCGCCGGGCTCGACACTTTCGCGCTCCGCAATCCCCATGGGGCGCGCATAAGCATCTTTGAAGTGGATCATCCCGCCACCCAGGCATGGAAGCGCCAGCGCCTGGTGGAGGCTGAACTCGCGCCACCGCCATGGCTCACCTTCGTGCCCGTGGACTTCGAGCAGGACGATTTGCGGCAGAAGCTCAGCAGCGGCGGCTTTGAGGGCACCTTGGCTGCGTTTTTCACGTGGCTGGGCGTGGTGCCCTATCTGACAAGGGATGCGATCGATGGAACGTTAGGCTACATAGCGTCGATCCCAAGCTCGGAAGTGGTGTTCGACTATGCCGAGCCGCCCGAAACCTGGACTGAAGAGGTGAAGGCCTATGCGACCGCTCGGACGGCGCAACTTGCGAAGATCAACGAGCAGTGGGTCAGCCGCTTCGAGCCGGCTGGTGTCGCCGCGCTGCTGCGGTCGCACGGTTTCGAGGACATGGAAGACATCAGTTTTCAGCAGGTGGTGTCCCGGTTCGGCCGTGAGGTTCAAGGGCTGTCGACGGGGCAGATCGGCGTTCACGTTGTCCATGCGAAGCATTAGCAAGCTTTTCGGTTTGCTCATCCGCCGCGCCACACGGGTGTGTTCGTTGACTTGCCCCGGAGTGCAACCTAACATTGCCGCATTGTGGCGGACACCGGCACGCTGATCGGCCAGACGGTCTCTCATTACCGCATCATCGAGAAATTGGGCGGAGGCGGGATGGGTGTGGTTTATAAGGCGGAGGACACTCGCCTAGGTCGATTTGTTGCGCTCAAATTCCTGCCTGAAGGCTTAGGGCGCGACCGGCAAGCGTTGGAGAGGTTCCGGCGGGAAGCCAAAGCTGCGTCCGCGCTAAACCATCCGAACATCTGCACCATCCACGACATTGGTGAAGAAAACGGTAGGGCCTTCATTGCCATGGAGTATTTGGAAGGCAAAAGCCTGAAGCACATCATCGCCGGCCGTCCGATGGAACTGGAGAAGCTGCTTGCGGTGGCGATGGGTGTGGCCGAAGGTCTGAACGCCGCGCACTCGAAAGGGATCCTTCACCGGGATATCAAGCCAGCGAACATTCTTGTTCCCAACGACGGACCCGCCAAGATCCTGGATTTTGGGCTGGCCAAGCTCACATCAACAAAAAGCACGGAAGGCGGCGAGGAAACACTTGGCACACAAGAAGTGGACCCAGACCAATTGACGAGCCCTGGCAGCACTTTGGGCACGGTGGCGTACATGTCGCCGGAGCAAGCGCGGGCCAAAGAACTGGATGTGCGCACCGACTTGTTTTCTTTTGGGACGGTGCTTTATGAAATGGCGACCGGGCAATTGCCGTTCCGTGGCGGAAGCGCCGCAATAATCTTCAAGGCAATTCTGGATAGTACGCCAGTTCCTGCTGCCTCCTTGAATCCTGACTTGCCGGTAAAGCTGAGCGAAATCATCAACAAGGCGCTTGAGAAGGACCGCGACCTGCGATACCAGCACGCCTCGGAAATTCGCGCCGACCTGATGCGCCTCAAACGGGAAAGCGATTCCAGTGGTTCGCGGCCCATAACTTCGCCGACGGTCGCGCCCAAGCGCTTCGTTTGGTTGGCGTGGATTCTGGTGGCCGTACTGGTGGCAGGGTTCGGTGGATGGATTGTCGCCAATCGTCGTGGCCCAGTAGCCCAAAAACCTCTGTCCAATGCACGGTTCACAAGGCTCAGCAATTTCAAAGGAGCAGAAATCGATCCAGCCATCTCGCCAGACGGTAAATTTGTCGCGTTCATTTCGAACCGAAGCGGCAGCTTCGATATCTGGCTGGTTCAAGCCGACGGCAACGGCCTGGTGAACCTGACGCAGGGGCGGATCGGAGACGCGCGTGCGCCGCTTCGGGCCGTGGGATTCTCAGGGGACGGATTAGAAGTATGGAGCGGGGGTGTACAAGGCCGCAGGCTCATGCTGTGGCCGTTGATGGGTGGGGCACCGCATAATTTTCTGGATGAAACTGCCGCGGAGGTTGCCTGGTCACCCGATGGCTCGCGGCTGGTGTATCACACGTGGCAAGCAGGGGACCCAACATTTGTGGCAGATCACAACGGCGCGAATCCACACCGGATTGTCCAAAACGAGCCGGGATTACACAACCACTATCCGGTCTGGTCGAAAGATGGACGGTGGATCTACCTTGTGCGCGGCCGGCCAGCCACGCGAGAGATGGACCTGTGGCGCATTTCACCCGATGGAGGAGAGCGAGAGCAACTCACGCATCTCAACATTGATATTGCGTACCCCACCCCGATCAACGACCGGACGGTTCTTTTCATTGCGCACAATCAAGACGGGGCCGGCCCTTGGCTATGGGCGTTCGATGAAAAGAGCAGAACTTCCTACCGAGTGAGTTCGGGGTTGGAAGAATACACGGCTCTGGCAGGCGCTGGCGATGGCCGCCGTCTTGCCGCGAGTGTGGTGAATACGGAGGTCAACCTTTGGAGCGTTCCGCTGACCAGTCACGTGATGAAGGAAAAGGATGCCCAGCTTTTCCAAATGCCCACGGTGCGGGCCCTGGCGCCGCGCTTCGGAGGGGGGTCGTTGTTTTACTTATCTTCACGCGACGGTGCCGACGGATTGTGGAGCTATCGCGATGGCAAAGCGCTGGAAATTTGGAAAGGCTCTGAAGGCGCGCTCCAGTCGCCCGCGGCCATTTCGGGGGACGGGGCGAGCGCTGCGTTTGCGCTGCGGCGCGATGGAACACAACAGATGCATATGATCGCGGCAGATGGAACAGGGCTGCGCTCGCTTTCAAGGGATGTTGATGTTCGTGGGACGGCTTCCTGGTCTCCCGACGGAAAATGGATTGTGGTTTCCGGCAGCGATCACAGCGGGGCGGGGTTGTTCAAACTGCCGGTTGACGGCGGCACGCCAGTTCGCATAGCAAGCGGACCGTTCTTGGATCCTGTGTGGTCTCCGCGCGGGGACCTGATCGTGTATTGTGGGCCACAGGTGTTCACGTTGGCACCGCTTCTGGCAGTGCGTCCAGATGGTACGCCGGTGAAGCTGCCAGAAATCAAAGTGCAGCGCGAAGGTGAGCGTTTGCGGTTCCTGCCTGACGGCACGGGGCTGGTTTACATGCTTGGAAATACGTTGGCCGAGCAGGATTTCTGGCTGCTGGACCTTGGAACCATGCGCTCACGGCGTTTGACGCAGCTGAGCAGTCCGGCGATCATGCGCACCTTTGATATCACTCCCGACGGCAGCCGGATTTTGTTCGACCGGTCACGGGAGGATTCAGAAATCGTGCTGATCGATTTGGTGGCGAATTAGAGTGCATCTGACCGTTCGGAAAAGTGGGGAACGTTTGGTCTGTGCGTGATTTCCAAAGAGAAAATCCGCACTCTTAACCCCGAAGGGTGCGGCACCCAAAGTGTCTCAGGGCTTAATCTGTGGGCCACCCGCCAGAAAGGCAGAGGGGCAGAAGAGACCTGTTCGGGTGGACAGGTATTAGCGAATTCAGAACGATGGTACAAAATGGAAAGGCGCAGCAAGGGGACGCTTTGTTATGTTGAGCGGTGGGTGCATTGTGTTTAGGGAGTCCTACGGATGTCTGTCCGTTTGGGTGAGATTTTACTAAAGGAAAGCCTAATCACGCAGGACCAGTTGGAAAAGGCGCTGGAATTTCAGCGCTCCAACGGCGGGAAACTGGGAAGCTGCCTGACGAAGATGGGCTTTATCACGGATGACGACATCACGGGTGTGCTGTCGAGGCAGTACGGCGTACCGTCGATCAATCTGAAGTATTACGAAATCGATCCCAACGTGATCAAGTTGATCCCGCAGGACACAGCGCTGCGGTACCAGGTGATTCCGCTGTCGCGCGTGGGTTCCGTGTTGACCATCGCGATGACCGACCCGACGAACGTGTTCGCGATGGACGACATCAAGTTCATGACCGGGTTCAACGTGGAACCGGTGGTAGCGTCGGAATCGGCGATCGGGGAAGCGATCAGCCGTTTTTATGGCGGAAGCGCGTCGAGCCACGAAGAACTCAGCACATTGATGAAAGACCTGGTGGACGAGGACCAGGAACTGGAATTGGCCGCGGAAGAGCAGGAGATGGACGCGGCCATGCTGGAAAAGGCCGCGGAAGAAGCGCCGATCATCAAGCTGGTGAACCTGATCTTGACGGACTCGGTGAAGCGGGGAGCCAGCGATATTCACGTGGAACCGTATGAAAACGAGATGCGGGTGCGCTTCCGGGTAGACGGGGTGCTACAGACGGTGATGAGCCCGCCGCTGAAATTGCGGGACGCGATCACCAGCCGTATGAAGATCATGGCCAAGCTGGATATCGCGGAAAAGCGCTTGCCGCAAGACGGCCGCATCATGATCAAGTACAAGGCGGAGGGGAAGAAGAAGGAGCTGGACTTCCGCGTATCGACGGTGCCGACGCTGTACGGCGAAAAAATCGTGCTGCGGTTGCTGGACAAAGAAAACCTGCGCCTGGACATGACCAAGCTGGGCTTCGAGCCGGAATCGTTGAAGAAGTTCGAACGAAACATCTTGAAGCCGTACGGAATGGTGCTGGTGACCGGGCCGACGGGTTCGGGAAAAACGAACACGCTGTACTCGTCGGTGTCGCGGCTGAACACGGTGGACACTAACATCATGACCGCGGAAGACCCGGTGGAATTTCAGTTGCCGGGGATCAACCAGGTGCAGATGAAAGACCAGATCGGACTGAACTTTGCGGCGGCGTTGCGCGCGTTTTTGCGGCAGGACCCGAACATCATCCTGGTGGGAGAGATTCGCGACTTTGAAACCGCGGAAATTGGGGTGAAAGCGGCGTTGACGGGGCACCTGGTGCTGTCGACGCTGCACACCAATGACGCACCCTCGACGATCAGCCGGTTGATGAATATGGGAATCGAACCATTCCTGGTGGCCACGTCGGTGAACCTGATTTGCGCGCAGCGCCTGGTGCGACGCATCTGTCAGAATTGCAAGGAAGAGCTGGAGATTCCGGAGCAGGCGCTGATCGACGCGGGGTATTCGCCGGAAGAAGCAAAGACCACCAAGATTTATCATGGGAAGGGTTGCTCGACCTGCGGAAAGCGCGGATACAAGGGGCGCACGGGCTTGTACGAAGTGATGGAAATCAACGACGAGCTGCGCGAGCTGATTTTGGTGGGCGCGTCGGCGCTGGAACTGAAGAAGAAGTCCATCGAGCAGGGCATGATCACGCTGCGGCGCAGCGGGTTGATCAAATGCGCGGCGGGATGGACGACGCTGGAGGAAGTGATCCGCGAGACGGTCTTATAGATCGGAGAGTAGGCGACTATGGCAGGAATCACACTAAGCGAATTGCTGAAGAAGATGATCGAGATGGGCGGGAGCGACCTGCACATAACGACGAACAGCGCGCCGCGGGTGCGGGTGCACGGCCGGCTGCGGCCGCTGGATATGCCGCCACTGACGGCGGCGGACACCAAATCGCTGGCGTACAGCGTGCTGACCGACGCGCAGAAGCACCGTTTCGAAGAGAACCTGGAACTGGACTTTTCGTTCGGGTTGAAGAACCTGGCGCGGTTTCGCGGCAACGTGTTCAATCAAAGGGGCGCGGTGGGCGCGGTGTTCCGTACCATTCCGTGGGAAATCAAGGGATTCGACGCGCTGGGATTGCCGCCGGTGGTGAAGAGCCTGTGCGATAAGCCGCGCGGGCTGGTGCTGGTGACCGGGCCGACCGGGTCGGGAAAATCGACGACGCTGGCGGCGATGCTGGACAAGATCAACGGGGAACGCGAAGAGCATATGATCACCATCGAGGACCCCATCGAGTTCCTGCACAATCACAAGAAGTGTCTGGTGAACCAGCGGGAAGTACACGCGGACACACATTCGTTCGCCAATTCGTTGCGGGCGGCGTTGCGCGAAGACCCGGACGTGGTGCTGATCGGAGAGATGCGCGACCTGGAGACCATCGAGTCGGCGCTGCGCATCGCGGAAACCGGGCACTTGACGTTTGCGACGTTGCACACCAATTCTGCGGCGTCGACGATCAACCGCATTATCGACGTGTTTCCGGCGCACCAGCAGCCGCAAATCCGGGCGCAATTGTCGATGGTGCTGGAAGGGATATTGTGTCAGGCGCTGCTGCCGCGGGCGGACGGGCGGGGACGAGTGATGGTGATGGAGGTGCTGGTGCCCACGCCGGCGATTCGCAACCTGATCCGTGAAGACAAGATTCACCAGATTTACTCGGCGATGCAGACCGGCACGGGAACGACAGGGATGCAGACGTTCAATCAGGGATTGGCGAACGCATATTTTTCGAAGCTGGTGACCATGGATATGGCGTTGTCGCGGTCGTCGAACCAGGATGAGCTGCAGGACATGATCAATCGCGGAGTAGCCACGCCAGCGGCGGGCGGGAAGACGATGCTGGGCAAGTCGCCCGTGGGCGCGAAGCATTAAAGAGCAGTGGCGAGTGATGAGTGACGAGTGGTGAGTGCAGAAAGTAGACGATGGAAAATAGAAAATGGAAGTCGAAAGCCGGAACGTCCCGCCTCAGAAGGCGGGCTCTACAGGGAAGATTTGTGAGCCGGGCCTTCCTGCGTCAGGGTGAACTGGAAGCCGGCGCTCCCAGGCGGAATGAGGAATTTTGTTAAGGACCTGGAGATTAGGAAGCAGGACAGGATTTGGGCGAGGATGTTGAGGAGGAAATACCATGCCGGTCTTCACATATAAAGGGACGAATCGCGCGGGCACAACCGTAGCGGGCGAGATGACCGCCAACAATAAGACGGAACTGCAGTCGCTGTTGCGGCGCCAGCAGATCACGCCGACGCGGGTGTCGGAAAAGGGCAAGGAGTTCAACCTGCCGACGTTCGGAGCGGGAGTGAAGGCCAAAGAACTGGCGATCTTCACGCGGCAATTTTCGGTGATGATCGACGCCGGGTTGCCGCTGGTGCAGTGCCTGGAAATTCTGGCCAGCCAGCAAGAGAACAAAACGTTCCAGAAAGTGCTGACCGGGACGAGAGGAGCGGTGGAAGGCGGGAGCACGCTGTCGGCAGCGATGAAACAGTACCCCAAAGTGTTCGACCCGCTGTACAGCAACATGGTGGAAGCGGGCGAAACCGGCGGCATTCTGGACACCATTCTGCAGCGGCTGTCGACGTACATCGAAAAGAACGTGAAGTTGAAGGCGGCGGTGAAGTCGGCGTTGATCTATCCGGTGGGCGTGTTGACGATAGCGGCGGCGGTAATCACGTTGCTGTTGTGGAAGGTGGTGCCGATTTTCGCCACGTTGTTTGCGGGCTTGGGCGTGGATTTGCCCTTGCCGACGAAGATCGTGATTGCGTTGAGCCACTTCATCGGCAGCATTTTTGGGTTCCTGATTTTTGTGGGCGTGATCGCGTCGGTGTTCGGATTGAAGATTTGGTACGGGACACCGGGCGGGCGGTTCGTGCTGGATACGGTAATTTTGAAGCTGCCGGTGCTCGGAATCTTGATGCGTAAGATCGCGGTGGCGCGGTTTACGCGGACGCTGGGCACGTTGATCTCAAGCGGCGTGCCCATCCTGGAAGGCTTGGACATTACGGCGAAGACTTCGGGCAACGCGGTGGTGGAGAGGGCGCTGAATCAAGTGCGCAAGTCCCTGGAAGAAGGCAAGTCGCTGACGGAACCGTTGAAGGAATCGGAAGTGTTTCCGGGGATGGTGACGCAGATGATCGCGGTGGGCGAACAGACCGGCGCGATGGACGCGATGCTACAGAAGATCGCGGACTTCTACGAAGACGAAGTGGACGTGGCGGTGAAGGACTTGTTGACCGCGTTAGAGCCGATCATGATCGTGTTCCTGGGTTTGGTGGTCGGCGGCGTGGTGATTTCGATGTATTTGCCATTGTTCTCGTTGATCGGGAAACTCAGCGGACACTAAGACGAAACGTTGTAGCTAGGAAGGAGGGCTGGCGAAGGCGCCGGCCCTCTTCGTGTTTTTGGGGGCGGTGGAGGGAAGTGAGAATCGTAGGCCGAAGGTCTAAGAGAGATTCTTTCCGCAAAGGGCGCGGAAAGAGGCAGAGGTCTTCGCTTCGTTCAGAATGACGTTCAATTTTACGTTTGGAGGCAAGGCGGATCGATCGGGGATGAGAGAGAAGTGTTGGCATAAAAGCCAGCGCGACACGGAGCGCAGTGACGCGCAAGACCTTCGGAGGGAGGGGAGACTTGACGAGGAGGAGGTGATTGGAGAAAGTTTGGTAAGCCCATGCTGCGCGCCACGTTTGTGTGCGTCTTTCTATCCTTGTACACCCTGATCCTAGGGCCGCCCTTGCTGCTTTACACATTTCTGAGCAAGCATGTCGATCCGCTGTATTGGGCGGGGGTGAAGGGGGTGATGTTTTTCGTGAAGTGCGTCGGTGTGGGCGTGGAGGTGCGCGGTGTGGAGCGAATTCCCAAGGGCCCGTGCATTTTTGCGGCGAACCACACCAGTTCGGCAGACGCACCCGCGGTGGTCGGGGCGATTCCAAGGCGTATCGCGATTCTGCTGAAACAATCGCTGTTTGATTGGCCGATAGCGGGACAGGCGTTTCGTTTGGCGCATTTCATTCCCGTAGACCGGTCGAACCGGGAGTCGGCGATAGAAAGCGTGGACAAGGCCACGGAAGCTTTGCGGGAGGGGCAATCGTTTCTGGTTTATCCCGAGGGGACACGAAGTCCGGATGGACGATTGCAGGAGTTCAAGAAGGGCACGGCGGTGATGGCCATCCAGTCGGGGATGCCGGTGGTGCCGGTGGCGTGCTCGGGGGCGCACCGGATCATGAAGAAGCGGGAGTTGCGGATTCGTCCGGGGAAGATTGTGGTGGAGTTTTTAGAGCCGGTGGATTCGACGAAGTATTCCCTGGAGCAGAGGGAAGCGCTGGTGAAGGAGATTCATGATCGAGTGGCGGCGGGTTTGCCGGAGGATCAGAGGCCGGCGAATGCGGAGAATGGAAAGTAGAAGATGAAAGGCGAAGGTTGAAGGTTGAAGAGAGATTCTTTCCGCAAAGGGCGCGGAAAGAGGCAGAGGTCTTCGCTTCGCTCAGAATGACGGGAATTACACAGCCAAGAATGGCTGTGCCACCAAGCCGGTCTGAAGACCGGCCACTACACAGACAAGAGAAACCCAGGATAGGAAAGCCGCAGGGCTCGCAGAAGGCGCTCGGGTTATTTCTTGGAGGGGTGGAGTTGGGCTTCGAGGTGTTGGACGCGTTTCAACAAATCGGGTAGGCGGTGCAGGGCAGCCATCATTTTGAGCCAGTCGTGATTGTCGACGGCGGGATAGCCGGAATACAGGGCGTGCGCGGGAACATCGTTGGGAACGCCGCTTTGGGCGGTGATGACGGCATGATCGCCAACGGTGAGATGGCCGGCGGTGCCGACTTGGCCCGCCAGGATGCAGTGGGCGCCGATTTTGGTGGAACCGGCGAGTCCGACTTGGCCACAGAGCATGGTGTCGGGTCCCACCTGCGAGGCGTGACCGACTAAAACCAAATCATCGATTTTGGTGCCGCGGGCGACGCGGGTTTCGCCGACAGTAGCGCGGTCAATGCAGGCGTTGGCCTGCACTTCCACGTCATCTTCCAAAACAGCGGGGCCGGATTGCACGATTTTGTGCCAAGTGCCATCGGCGCGTTTGGCGTAGCCCAAGCCGTCGCCGCCGACGATGGCGCCGTTCTGGAGGATGACGCGATCGCCGAGGAGGCAGCCTTCGCGAACAACGGCATGGGCGTGGGCAAAGAAGTGGGAGCCGATTTTGGCGTCGCGATACAGGGTAACGAAGCTGTGCAGGACGGCGTGAGGACCGAGTTGCACGTTTTCGTCGATGAAACAGTACGGGCCGATGTGCGCGAGTTCACCGATTTTCGCTGTAGGGGCGATTACGGCGGTGGGATGAATGCCGGGCTGATAGATGGGCGGCTGGTAGAAGAGCTCGAGAGCCTGGGCGAAGGCTAAATAAGGGTTGGAAGTGTGGAGGGCGGCTAGGGCGGGATTGGCGCGATCCGGAGGTAAGACGGCGGCATCGTCGAGGAGGACAGCGGAGGCGCGAGTGGACTTGAGCAGCGAGGAATAACGGCGATTGGCGAGAAAAGTGAGCTGGCTGGGCGCGGCATGCTCGATGCCAGCAACGCCGTGAATTTCGAGGGAAGGGTCGCCATCGAGGCGGCAAGCGAGTTTGTGGGCGAGTTCCTGGAGTTTCATGTGTGCTCCTGGTTGGAATGAAATGAGTCTCGCACAGGGGCAAGAGGGAAGTACAGGGAGCTGGGGGCAGGGTAATGGATGCGGCAACTTTCGGTTTCTTGGACGCATCGGAAGCGATTATAATGGGCGAGCATTTTCGGACCTGCGGCCGCGACTCTGGGGAAGCCGACGCCGTTGTGAGCATGGAAACTGCACCCGCCCAGCAGAGAAATTCCTGGCGTAACTTTTGACGACTGGGAAAGGAGCTTTCTGTTTTCGTGAGAGCAAGCCGAATGTTCGTGTATTTGGGAGCGTTCGCCTTACTTTGCACGCTCCGCAGCAGTGTAAACGCACAAGAAATTGTGAACCTGGCGCATGGACCAAGCGACGTGCTGTACGAACAGACGCAGTTGCTGGAGTCGATGGATCAGGCATGGTACATGCCGACAGTCCGAACGGTGAATATGGAAGTACCCACCGGGGCGATCTACCGGGTGGAGCTGCCTGCCAGCAATGCCTTTAACGGCCTGGGCGATACGCCACCGAACGACGCCACCATCCGGGTAAATCCTCGATTCGAAAAGGAAGAAAAGATCGGCACCACGTTCCGGTTTTGGCCGGCCTTCAATGAATCGCTGCTATTCACCGGGATCCAGCACGCCTTCAACCTCACGACGGAAGCCGGGACGCGCGACGCGCTGAATGGCAGGTGGTTTGAGGACTACATGCGTTCGGTGTCGGAACTGCGAGGCTGGAGCGACAGCGACAAGTTCATGGCGCCGTACGCGGGGCATCCGATCGAAGGATCGGTTTTCGGATTCATCGAGAGGCAGAACGACCCGAACTACCGGCTGGTGCAATGGGGAGACGGGCGGGGCTACTGGATCAGCATGCTGCATTCGATGGCGTACGCGGCGGTGTGGCACACGCAGTGGAAGATCGGGCCGGCCAGCGAAGCGTCGATTGGGAATGTGATGCTGCACGCCTCGCCGGGATTCATCACCCTGGTGGACACGCCAACGCTGGGATTTGTGACCATGCTGGCGGAAGACACGGCGGACCGTTACTTAATTATCGGGCTGGAAAATCGCACCGGCAATCGCATGATCATCATGGTGGCGCGCTCGTTTTTGAATCCGGGGCGGACGTTCGCGAACCTGATGGCGTTTCGTTATCCCTGGAACCGGGACACGCGCATCGGGTTGTTTGGCGTGAATAATGAAATTCGCAGGATGCTGCTGGACGACTACAAGAATGGCGTAGGCGAAAAGCCGTTCGTGTACGAAAAAGACGCGTGGAAACCGGCGGGGGTGGAGTTCAGCCACACGCATCCAAAAGAAGCGCCCATTGAGCTGAGCGCGTTTCCGTATTACGAGACATTTTGGGGCGGAGGATCGTGCATCGGAGGCGGAGGCAGCGGGGCGGCGCGAGTGAACCCGCAGTGGCAAGTGATCACGGAAGTGAGTGGATGCCTGGTGATGCACCAGGCGGCGTACAACATCAGCGGGGATTCGTTGTTCTATGGCGGAGGATTCCGGTGGACGCCGATGGCGGCGCGGCGCTTTTCGCCGTTTGGGCAATTGCAGTTTGGGGGGAGAAAAGTGACGCGGGAAGTGGACAATTTGGAATTGAAAAAGGAGTTGCTGAAGGAGTGGAACAACGGCAGCGGGACGTTGGCGCACTACCCGCTGCGCAGCGCGTGGTCGACTGAGAATTCGCAGAACGGACCGAGCATCGCGGTGGGGGGAGGGTTCGATTGGGTGGTGACGCGTCCGTTTGCGTGGCGGATTTTGAATCTGGAGTACACCCGTTCGTGGATCAATGATGTGGTGAATATTCGTCCGCAAGAAGGACTGAAGATTTCGACGCAGGCGGTGGTACGCATTGGGACGTGGTAAGGGGAGTGGCCAGTGGGGAGAAGAAGATTGCACCACAGAGGACACAGAGAGCACAGAGAGACGGAAGATTGAAAATGGAAGCTGGAAAGGGATGGCCGATCTCTTCCTGCGTCAGCGTAAACGGAGGACGAGGCCTACAAAGACAAACGGAGGCAAGACGCGGAGATCGAAGAAGGATTCTTTCCGCAAAAAACGCGGAATGAAGAAGAGGTCTTCGCTTCGCAGACTCCGCTCAGAATGACCGGCTGTATGGAGCGTAGGTTGAGGTGAAGAAGTGGCCCCCTCGAGGCTCGGGGCATGCCTTCGTCGCCCTTCGCGGGGCTCAGGGTAAACAAAAATCGCTTCTCAGGACGACAACGTAACGCAGTGATTGCTAAGAGTGGAAGAAAGCGGGAGCCGGGCTCCCGCACTCCAAAAACCGCAGGGTTCGCGGACCGGTTAATTGTTTATTAACGACTGTCCTCAAGTACCATCGCCATGAGGCGCGTGGCCCGCGAAACATGGTAAGTAGTGCAACCTACCCAGGGCCGATCCGATCGTCGGGTAAAGGGCGCGTGCAGGTTGCGCGTTGCATCTGTTGCAATGGAGGCATGAACGGGCGGCTTGGGTTGCTGCGTCAGGACAGGCCCTTCGCGGATCAGGGTAAGCCCTTCGAAGCTCAGCGCAGGCAGAGAGGCGGGCCCGGCAGGTGCGTGTTGGCGCGATTCCGTTGCGAGCAGGTGGAGAAGGATTACCGATGAAAGCGACAAGGAAAGTGGCCGGGCTTTGGGTGCTCTTGCTGGTTGTGGCGGCGGGGTGTAAGCAGCAATCGAGGCGAATAGAACCCAACAGCAATTCCGGTACAGCAGGCGCGGCGGCTCCAGCGGCCACGAGCCCGGGGACGATAAGCCCAGTAGCAGGGAACAGCACAACAGCGACGGTGCAGCAGGCCGGTCCTGTTTTCGTGTTTGCAAAACCGCCATCGGCGCCCAGCGAAGCCAGCGCGCCCGCGAATCCGGGAAAAGTGCATGAGGTGGTTCCGCGACTGGATTTGGCACAATCCGGGGAGCAAGTGGTGTTGCAGGGAAGCGCGAGAACGATGTTGGAGACGGCGCTGGCCAGCGCTACAGGGAAGGGGCCGGTGGAGCTTGACGACGAAACCGCTACCGCGCTGATGCAGAGCTTGCCGGAAGAGTTCCGAGATTCTTGCGATGAAATGGCGGCGACATGGGCAGAAAATTGGAAGGCGAAATGGAGCGTGCGGGTGTTGTATTCGCTGCGAACGAGCGCAGGCACTCAGGCAGTGCTGGCGTTGCGGTGCACGCCGAGTATGCACGGGCGCGGATATTATGACGAACGCCCAGCGACGGTTTCCGTGAACCGGCAGTCGGCAACGGTGGACCTGGTACCTTTGGGGGAAGAGTGCAGCAATTGTTCGGACCTGTATCGCGTGGAGTTTTCCCAAGCTTTTCCCGCACCGGGCGCGCAATTGGTGGAGTTGCAGGAGTACCACTCGAGCGACAATCCGTGCTGCGGTGGAGGCGACGAGGATAGTGGAAACCGGAGGGTGATTCTGGACCTAGCCACCGGGAAGCAGGCGCTGTCCATCGATGAACGGTCCGAATGGGAAAGTCACGATGATTCGACCGAGGATGCAGACACTGAAGGCATCTGCGATACGAAGATCAGTTACCTGAGGAACGGCGCGGGAAACGTGGAGAGTATTGTGACGGAGACGCGGTGTACCGAGAACGGCAAGCCGGAAGGGGAAGTCAAGAAGCAGACGTTCCGGTGGAATGGGGAAGCGCGGAAGTATGAAGAAGTGAAGTAGGCGCGGCCAGTACACAGCCAAGAATGGCTGTGCCACAAAGCCAGTCTGAAGACTGGCCACTACACAACCCGAAACCGCGGTCGAAGCCGCGATGCTAGCATGATCGCCCCGCGGTACGCTCCCGTCTGCTTGCGGCCATTACACAGCCAAGAATGGCTGTGCCACAAAGCCAATCTGAAGACGGGCCACTACACAAGCGAATAACAATCGAGACAGGGAAGGTGACGTAGAATAGCGCGCTACGAGGTGGCCATGAAGGACAGCGCGATATTGCTGGTGCAATGCCCGGACCGCAAAGGGTTGGACGCGACCATCGCGGAGTTCATTTACCGTTACGACGGGAACATTCTGCATTTCGAACAGCATCAGGAAGGCGAAGAACGCTATTACCTGGCGCGGGTGGAATGGTCGTTGGAGGGATTCCGGCTGAGGCTGGACGATTTTGATGCGGCGTTTGGCCCGGTGGCACACAAATTCGGGATGAACTGGTGCTTACGGCTGAGCGACTACCGACCGCGGGTGGCCATTTTTGTTTCGAAGTACGACCACTGTTTGGTGGACTTGTTGTACCGGCAGCGGAACGGGGAGCTGGCGTGCGACTGCGCGCTAATCATCAGCAATCACCCGGATACTAAAGTACACGCGGATTTTTACGGCGTGCCATTTCACTTGATTCCCGTGGGCAAAGAAAACAAGGGGCAGGCGGAAGCGCAACAGATCCAGTTGCTGCACGAAAATAAGATTGATCTGGTGGTGCTGGCGCGGTACATGCAGGTGTTGTCGACGGAGTTCATCCAGCAATATCCGCAACCGATCATCAACATTCACCACTCGTTTTTGCCGGCGTTTGTGGGGGCGAAGCCGTACCACCAGGCGTACCAACGGGGGGTGAAGCTGACCGGGGCGACGGCGCATTACGTGACGGAAGTGCTGGACGACGGACCGATTATTGAGCAGGGCGTGGTGCGGATATCGCAGCGGGATTCGCTGGAGAACCTGGTGGAAAAGGGCAGAGACGTGGAGAAGGTGGTGTTGTCGCGGGCGGTGCGGTGGCACATCGAGAATCGGATTCTGTTGTACCGGAACAAGACGATTATTTTTGAGTAGAGCTACGACAGGCAGGTACGAAGAATCTCAGTGAACGCGAACCGCCAAGTACGGATCGGTTGAGATCCTTCGCTGCGCTCAGGATGACAGGTTCGTTGCCCTGCCGGATATGCTCGGATCGGGAGCAATGCGGACTATTAGACAACAGCGCGGGGCGCTACTTAGTTCCCACGACCATAGAATCGGGACCCGCTAAGTGCTCGACGTGAGCTTCGCGGAACCCCACTTCCTTCATCCAGGCGATGCAGTCGCGGCCGGTGTAATCGAAGCCGCCGGGGGTTTCGACCAGCATGTTGAGACTCATCATTAAGCCGAAGGCGTTCTGGGAGCGGTCGTCGTCGATAATGGTGTCGTAGATAATCACGGCGCCGCGGTCGCTGAGCGCGTCGTGAGCTTTACGCAGCAGCATTTTCTTCTCGTCGAGATCCCAGTCGTGCAGGACGTGGCCCATGGTGATGACGTCGACCTTGGGAAGGGAATCGGTGAAGAAGTTTCCGGGGTGAAAACGCAGGCGGCCGTTCAGGCCGTGCTGCTCGACGTATTCCTCGAAAATGGGGCCAACTTCCGGAAGGTCGAAACCGAAACCGCTCAAGTGGGAATTGGCGACGGCGATCTGCACGGCCAAATCGCCTTGAGCGGTGCCCACGTCAGCGAAGGTGCGGTAATTGGACCACGCGAATTTTTGGGCGATAGCGCTATTGGCGCCGCGGCTGATGCCGGTCATGGCGGCGAGGAAGATCTTGAGGCGAGCGGGATCGGCGTAGAGGGCTTCGAAGGGCGAGCCGGTTCCATCTTTGGTCTCGTTCTGTTGTTTGCCGGTGCGCAAAGCCACAGTGAGGTGGCTCCAATGGTCGTACAGGCGGTAGTTGGCCATTTCCAGGATTCCGCCGACGTAGGCGGGCTTGTGCTTGTCTAAATACAGATCGCTGAGGGGCGAGTTGGCGTATTTGCCGTTGGTGCGGCTCAAGAATCCCAGGGCTACCAGGGCGTCGAAGAAGTCGCGGGCCGAACGGGGATGAATGCCGAGACGGCCTTGCAAGGTTTCCAAATCCTCGGGGCGCTTGGCCAATTCGGTGAAGACGCCCATTTCCACGGCGCTGAGTAAAGTTTTGGATGCCCAGAAGCCCAGGCCGACTTGCATGATGCGTTCGGGGGTGAGTTCCGGATGCTGCGTCATTTTGGTGTCACCTCGGAGAATTTGGAGGTGCGCATTGTAGCAGCGCAGTGCGGGGATGGGAAGGCGCGGAGAAAGCAGTGGCCCCCTCGAAGCTCGGGGCAAGCCTTTCGCGTAGGGAGGGCAAGCGAGTGGCGAGATGAAGGAGATTGCACCACAGAGGACACAGAGAGCGCAGAGAGACGGAGGATTGAAAATGGAAGGCGGAGAGGGATGGCCGATCCCTCCTGCGCCGGGGTGAACCCTTCGCAGAAACGGCTCAGGGTGATCTAAAGTTCGGCCGCTACACAGAACGGCCCGCCTCGCTTCTTGCGTCAGCGTAAAGAAGGCGGGCCCTGGAAAGTATCAGGGCGAACTGAAAATCGGCGCTTCGAAGGAGGTCGAGGAGGAGCCTTTGCAAGCGCGGAAGGGTGGCGTATAGTGCGGAGCCGAATCTGGGAAGAGGGAGTGATCCAGTAGAACCCGGCGCAAGATGCGATTGGGAAATTGTGAGCGGGGCATTTTGGGGCAGCGGATTGAGTGGAACAGGATGGCGAAATGATACTGAAACAATTTTATTTGCCGTGCCTAGCGCACGCTTCGTATTTGATTGGTGATGGCAATACGGGGACGGCGGCGGTGGTCGATCCACAACGGGATACGGACCAGTATCTGGCGTTTGCCCGAGAGCATGGGCTGCAGATCAAGCATGTCTTCCTGACGCACCTGCACGCCGATTTTATTGCGGGCCATTTGGAGTTGCGCGATCGCGTGGGCGCCACGGTGTACCTGGGGCGCACGGCGAAAGCAGGGTACGTATTCACTCCGGTGGGAGACGGCTACGTTGTGGAATTCGGGCGGGTGCGCTTGAAGATAATGGAAACACCGGGGCACACGCCGGAGTCGATTTCAATACTGGTGTACGACCTGGACGCGAGCGAGACGCAGCCGCATGCGGTGCTCACCGGAGACACATTGTTCATCGGCGACGTAGGGCGGCCGGACTTGCGCGCGGCACTGGGCTGGTCGGCGACGGAGTTGGGCGGGTTGCTGTTCGATTCGCTGCACCAGAAACTGCTGGGATTGCCGGACGGGAGCCTGGTGTATCCGGCACATGGGGCGGGTTCGCTGTGCGGGAGGGCGCTGAGCAAGGAGACGGTGTCAACGCTGGGGGAGCAGCGGCGATCGAACTACGCGCTGCAACCGATGAGCAGGGAAGAGTTCCTGCAGGTGGTGACGGCAGATCAGCCGGAGGCGCCGCCGTACTTTACGTACGATGCGGTGCGGAACAGCGAAGAGCGGCCGACGCTGGATGAAGTGCTGGAGCGCGGGATGACGCCGCTGGCGTTGGAGAGTGTGCTGGAAATGCAGGAGGAACGCGCGCAGATCCTGGATACCCGCGATGCCGAGGAATTTGCGGCAGCGCACATGAAGGGAAGTATCAACGTGGGGCTATCCGGCCAATATGCGACGTGGGCGGGCACGGTGCTGGACCGGACGCATCCGATTGTGATCATCGCGGATCCCGGGCGGGAAAATGAATCGGCGACGAGGCTGGGACGCATCGGGCTCGATCACGTTGCGGGACATTTGCAGAACGGGTTGAACAGCTTGACGGCACGGCCGGAACTGATTGAGTTTACGGAACGGCTGAGCCCGCAATTCGCGGCAGAGTTGCTGGCGTCGAGTGAGGGGACGGTAGCGATCGATGTACGCGCGCCTCGAGAGCGGGAACAGAAGTACATTGAGGGCAGCGTAAGTATCCCGCTGAACCGGTTGATGGAAAATGTGGAAATGTTGCCGAAGGATCGAAGCGTGCTGGTTTACTGCGCGGGAGGGTACCGGTCGTCGATTGCGGCGAGTTTGCTGAAGAGAAGGGGAGTCGAGTCGGTGGGAGAAATTGCGGGCGGGCTGGCGGCGTGGGAAGCGGCGAAGTTGCCGGTGAGGCGAGGACGAGCGGAGGGCGCGACGGGGTAGGAGGCAGCGCTCAGCTAGCGGCGACGCCAGGTCCAGAGGTTGTAGGAGTAGAGGGCGATGCAGAAGATGTTGGCGGGCACGAAGCCGAATTGGGCGGTGCGCAAGCCGATGAAGCAGACGATGACGCTGTTGGCGCCGGCAATGATCCAGCCCTGCCACAGCTTGCGCCCGACCAGAATGGTGGAAGCGACGGTAAGAACGCAAGAGATGTAGTCAAGATGTTGGAACATGACGCTAACCCGACGCGGTGATGCTGGTGTGGCGAAGCATGAATCGAGCACCGCGCGCTCAAGAACAGAGTAGAACGCTGTAGAAGTGGAGACCAGTGATTCGCGTCACCGGTGTGCCGGGATTGTCGTTGCTCAGTACATAACAGATGAACGAAGTGCCGGGCGCTGGCCCGCGGTACAGGTGAGGGTGAGAACATGGAAGAGAGATCCTTCGCTGCGCTCAGGGTAAAAGAGCGGAGAGATGAAGAAGATTGCACCACAGAGGACACGGAGAGCGCAGAGAGAGAAAGATTGAAAGTGGAAGCTGGAAAGGGATGGCGGATCTCTTCCTGCGTCAGCGTAAACGGAAGACGAGCGCTACAAAGACAAATGGAGGCAAGACGCGGAGATCGAAGAGAGATTCTTTCCGCAAAAGGGGCGGAAAGAGAACAGAGGTCTTTCAGCAAGAGGCGCGGAAAGAGGCAGAGGTGTGATGACGACGCCGGACGAAGTGAAGAGAGATCCTTCGCTGCGCTCAGGATGACGGATTGTTTGAGTCTGGGTGACAAAAGGCAGGGGTTGAGATCCGCGCGAGGCTTGACTAATTCGGACTATATTGATATCAACGTATTCCCGAGCGGCGAATGGATCCGGTGCTGTCGTTAAAAGAAACACCGCCCGCTGGAGGAGAGGACCGATGAGCAAGATTCTGGGAACGATTGCGATGATGAGTTTGGGTTCGCTCATGTCGTTGAGCGGAATGCGGGCGGGGGCGCAGGAAAGCAAGACACCGTATCCGGCGATGGCTCCGGGGGAACAGTACATGATGGAACGAAACGCGGAAATTGCGCTGGCGCGAAGCGCCGCGCCGGAGTCGATATCGGCGGAGGCCGAGGTGATGGTGATGACGAGGCATGGGTACGAAACGGCGGTTGCCGGGAAGAATGGTTTCGTGTGCGTGGTGCAACGGTCGTGGACCGCGGGAATCGAGGAGCCGGATTTTTGGAATCCGAAGCTGCGCGCACCGATCTGCTTCAACGCGCCGGCAGCGCGATCGTACCTGCCGCTGACGATCAAGAAGACGGAGTTGGTGTTGGCAGGAAAGACGAAGGCGGAGATGTCCGCAGGGATCAAGGGCGCGCTCGAGAGGAAGGAACTGCCGGGGATCGAACCTGGGGCGATGTGTTACATGATGTCGAAGCAGCAGTATCTGGGCGACGCCGTTGGAAAGTGGCATTCCCATGTGATGTTTTTTGTGCCATTGACGAAAGCCGAGGCGTGGGGAGCAGGGTTGGCGGGTTCACCGGTGCTGGCGGATTCCAACGAGCAGGACAAGGTGACCGTGTTTATGGTGAAGGTCGGGAAATGGTCGGACGGCAGCGAGGCGGCGATAGAGTGAGCAGGAGTGGGGAAGGGTTCGCGGTAAGTTGAACGTTAATGGCGGCGGGCGCTGCGATTGCCGCTGCCACCAAAGAAACAAGCCAAACCGAACAAGTAGCCGAAATTGTACCAGGCGCCGTTGTTGTGGACCTCGTAGATGTTGAGGGTGTGCTGGAAGAGCGAGACCAGGAAAACAAACGGCGCGATAAAGCCTTGCCACAAACCGAGCCAGAAGCCCGCGACGGAGCCGTGTGCGTTGGGCGATCCGATGGATTGGTTGGCGGCGGGAGCACAGCCAGCGAGCAGGTTAAGCGACAGCAGGAGCACGAGCACGAGGGTGAAGGATTTCATGGAGGCGCCTCCGTCAGTTATGGATACGAAGGAGGGGGACGAAAAGACGCAAGGGAGGTGGGAGTGGCGAGTGGGGAGTTGTCCTGCCTCAGTTGGAAATGGCGAGAACGGAGCCGCCGCTTTTCAGTCTCAGGAGCGTCCTCACCGCCAAGTGGAGGAGAAGCAGAAACGGATCGAGTTCTTGGAGAAGAAGGTGCAGACCAAGGACGAGGTCCTGGCTGAGCTGACGGCTGAGCACATCGCACTAAAAAAAGTCTTGGGGAACTCTGACCGGGAACTGGGTGCCGCATGATGTGCGCGTCTGGTCGAGGGCTACATGGAGCAGTACAACAACGTCCGGAACAGCGCCACCGGCTACGTCACTCCGAAGGACGTGCTGGCGGGCCGTCAGCAGGAGATCCACGCAGAACGCGACCGCAAGTTAGAAGCCGCCAGACAGCAGCGCCAGAGTCGCCGCCAGCAAGCCGCGTGAAGAGCAAGCGACCAGACACAGGCGATGTCGGACGGGCAAGGAAAGCTATTTTGACCCGCAGTAGAGATGAGTGATATTGGGATGTTACAGAGACATTCGGATCGGCATGGCGAACCTGAAAGGAGAAACCTCACTCTTGTTCAAATTCGCATTGAACCAATACCAGCTCGCCGAGAAAAAGGAACACAAATACGAGGAACCTGAAACGGACTGAAAATGCCGTTATTGTTGCTCTCGCTCTCGTTGTTCCCGCCCGGCGGACGAAGCAGGTTCCTTGAGTAAATTGCTGAATCACAGATTACGGGCAAGCCGGAAGTCAGTTGGCGAAACCAGGCCATCACACTCACGATTTCGGTCTTGCCCGTCTGGGTTCTGGCGCAATCACGGGCCAGGATGTTGAGAAACGGCAACTCGTTGCGGAGCTAGAATGATCTTGCCGGGCGAAACGGAAGCGGGCACTGCGGGGACGCAACCATGCCGAGGGATAACCCGGAGGGCTCATCGAACCGATGCACGCTGACGGGAGGAAGTCATCGGACGATAGACCCCCATGCCTTGAAAATTCCCGCCCCGAAGGGGCGGAATGTACACTAACGGGGAACGCCGCTTCTCCATTTCACGCTGAGCCAAGACAGAGTGGGGAGAAGAAGAAGATTGCACCACAGAGGACACAGAGAGCACAGAGTTGAGACGAAAATGGCCGATCCCTTCCTGCGTCAGGGCAGGACAAGGCGGTTTGGGTGTGGGGAGCGGGAGAAAAGGACGACAACGGAGGGGCGGGGAGCAGGCATCCAACAGGGCGCAGCGATGGAGAGCACCGCCGCGGTTGCAGCGAGAGTCGTTCACAGGAACGGCCGGCGAAGGCGAAGCGCGAGGAGCGTGGATATGCGTACTCGACTGGTCCGGTGGGGGATGGTTGGGTTGCTGGGTGTGGGGTTAGCGGGGCTTGGCGGGCTGGCGGTCACGGTCGCACAACAACAAGAAGCTGAAGACAAGGGCGGGCAGGGACAGGGCCAAGGCAACGCGCAAGCGCAGGAGCCGGAGAACAAGGATAAGAGCGCGCAGACGTACCGGAGCCAAGTGGATTTGGTGTCGGTCTATTTTACGGTGCGGGACAGCAAGAAGCGGCTGGTCAGCGACATGGGAGAAGACCAGTTCAGCGTGACGGAAGACGGGCGGCCACAGGCGATCAAGTTTTTCGCGCATCACAGCGACGTGGTGCTGAACGTGGGCGTGCTGCTGGATACGGGGACGAACATGTCGTGGATACTGGGCGAAGAGGCGGAGGCCACGAAGATGTTCTTGCGGCACGTGGTGCGGCCGACGGACCTGGGATTCGTCTTGAGTTATGCATCGCGGGTGGAAACCGTGCAGTTACCCACGTCGGATATGGGGCTGCTGCGTGCGGCGGCGGACTCGATCGGGAATGGGGCCGATGCCATTGGGCTGCCGCACAACCCGGAGTCGGCGCGGGAGATTTCGATACCGGGCGGAGGGACGGTGGGGATCAACGGGAAGCGCGTGGGGCAGAATCATCGCGATGCGCACTTGTACGACGCGCTGCGCGTGGGGACACACCGGTATTTGGAAGGGGAAGTGGGACGGAAGGCGGTGGTGGTGGTGGCGCTGTCGGGAGATGTGCGCAGCGAGACGACTTTGCAGGATGCGCTGGAAGCGCTGCTAGAAAATGACGTGATTGCGTACGTGCTGCAGATTTCGGATGCGTCGAAGCACGACCGATGCGATGTGCTGCACATTTATGACAAAGACGAACACGGGGAATACGTGCTGAAGAAATTGGCGGAGGAGACCGGCGGGCGCATGCTGGAAGTGAAAGGAATGGACAAGCTGGAGGAGGCGCTGGACGAAATTTCGGACGAATTGCACCACCAATACAGCTTGGGATACTACCCGGAGAACAAGACTTGGGATGGGAAGTTCCGGAAGATTGAAATTTCGGCGGGGGAAAAGGGGTATCGGGTGTACGCGCGGAAGGGGTATTACGCGAAGCGGGCGAAGGAGAAGGTGGCGGAGGCGAAGTAGAAAGGCAGTGGCCCCCTCGAAGCAAAGAGAAGAGTCGTTCGCCACAGAG
>Ga0187782_10000561_pt1 | contig 25399 bp, 23 predicted proteins | sample 0715_SJ02_MP15_2_FD_132454 | JGI IMG/M metagenome (GOLD analysis project Ga0187782, IMG submission 132454) | Tropical peat soil microbial communities from peatlands in Department of Meta, Colombia - 0715_SJ02_MP15_20_MG | ecosystem: Environmental > Terrestrial > Soil > Wetlands > Peat | place... | reverse complement strand
CTTAGCAGGGGATTTCAATGCGTGGAGACTGGTACGTCCTCTCCTTAAGGAGGCCCGATCAGCGAAATAGTTTGCACACATTGAAGGCCGCGCGCCTGATCCGGGCCGGCGCGGCCATCCTCCGCATTAACTTCGGCGCAGTCAGAAAAATTCCGCATTGAAGCCTATGAGGTCAGTATGATATAGGTTTGCGGTCGGCTCGAAAGACGACGGATATCGACTTCTAAGACCGGCTATTCTTAATCTTTCGCAAACGCCACATAAAATCCGTGTTTTCGACATATTCTGCTTTAACAGTCGTTTAGAATTGCGAATCAACAGCGCTGGCGCGCCTTCGGGAGGCAACGGAAAATGTCCGGGAACACCGTCTCTTCAGGCGCGTTTAGCGCCTACGTGACCGTCAGCGGCGGACAGACGGAAAACGTTCTCAACAGCGGCCTGGCATTCTCCACGACGGTGGAGGCGGGCGGCGCGCTCGATCTTTCCGGATTCAGCTTCTTCGAGCAGGTCGGCTCCGGCGGCTCGGAGACCGTGGTCTCGGGCGGCGAGTCGCTGTTCGCGCAGATTGCGGGCGGGACGCAAACCATCCTCGACGGCGGCCTGGCGAGCGGCGCAAGCATTTCGAGCGGCGGCGCGGAATTTGTCTCGTCGGGGGGCGTCGCGAGCGCCACGACGATTTCGAACGGCGGCGCGCAGTTCATCTACCAGGACGGTTCGGCGGCGAGCGCCGTCGTCTCGAGCGGCGGCGTCGAAGTCGTCTCGTCCGGCGGCGTCGCGAGCGGAACGACGATCCTGAACGGCGGCAGCCAAGTCATCTCGACGGGCGGCTCTGCGACGAGCGCAGTCGTGTCGAGTGGCGGCGCGGAATATGTCTCGTCGGGCGGCGTTGCGAGCGGAACGACGATCTCGAATGGCGGCAGCCAGTTCGTCTACGTCAGCGGTTCTGCAGTCGGCGCCGTCGTCGATAGCGGCGGGGCCGAATATGTCTCTCTTGGCGGCGTCGCGAGCGGAACGACGGTCGCCGGCGGCGGCAGCGAGATCGTCTTCTCGGGCGGGTCGGCGGTCGGGACGGTCGTTTCGAGCGGCGGCGTCGAGGTCGTTCATGGCGGCGGCGTCGCAACGAGCACGACCGTCGAGCACGGCGGCGAGATCGACCTGGCCGATTTGAAGTTTTCCGGCGGCACGGCCAGCATCAACGGAAGCGACGTCCTGACGGTCACCGAAGGCGCAAATACTTATACGCAGCAGCTCGCCGGCAGTTATGCGGGGGAGGTCGTGTCGCTCTCCGCGGATGCCGGCGGCGGCACTTTGGCGGACATCGTCTGCTTCGCGAGCGGTTCCGCGATCCGCACCGTTCAAGGGGACGTCCCAGTGGAGCGACTAGCGATCGGCGACCTCGTTGTGACCGCCTCGGGAAAGAGACGCCCGATCCGTTGGATCGGTCATCGCAAGGTGGACTGCCGACGCCAGCCGATCGCGAGCGAAGTCATGCCGATCCGCATCCGCGCGCATGCATTCGGACCCGAGAAGCCCGCGCGGGACCTTTGGATCTCCCCCGGCCACGGGATTTGCGTCGACGTCGTGGGCCAAGTGCTGATCCCGGCCAGCGCCCTCATCAACAGCGCGACCGTCGCGCAGGTCGACGTCGACGAAGTGATCTATTGGCACGTCGAGCTCGACAGCCACGATATCCTGCTCGCGGAAAACTTGCCGACCGAGAGCTATCTCGAAATGGAGAACCGCGCTTTTTTTATCGAGAATACTATGGTCGCGCTGGACGTTGGGCCAGACGCGCGACCGAAGACGCACGACGACTTCTGTCGCCCATTTCACGTCGAGGGTGCGCTTGTCGAGGTCGTGCGCGCGCAGATGCGCCTGCGCGCCAAGGCCTTGGGCTGGACGATCGAGGAGAAGCCCAATGCCGGTCTTCATCTCGACGTCGACGGTCTGCCCATCTACTCCGCGACAGATGGTCCGACCGCTTGCTTTGCCGTGCCGGCGAGATCGGAAGATGTTTGGATCGTCTCGGACGTCTCACGTCTCTGCGACGTTTCCGAGAGTTCCGACCCGCGCCGTCTCGGCGTCTGCATCGGCTCGCTCGCGATCGATGATGGATTCGGATCGACCGTGACGATCGCGCCGGCTGATCCGAGACTCGACGAGGGATTTCATTACGTCGAGGGGCCGTTCTGGCGCTGGACAAATGGGCGTGCGCGCCTGCCCGCGGAGCTGTTCGAGAACTGCGAAGACGGCTTCCTCTTGAAGGTCGCGCTCGTGGAAACGCCGCCTCCGCGCTGGCGCGCCCCGCCCGATCTGGACTCGGCGGGGTCCCAGCTCGTCGCCTGACTCAGCGCGTCTCCAGTCGCTGAGCGCGCGGTCTCCGTTGGCAGGTGGGGTTCCGCCGACGCCTCGCTCGATGGGCGGGCGGCTGTCGCGCGTCCACCGCCCCTTCATTTCCGCGCCGCCCCTCGGATCGAGGCGAGACTTCGGCGAGCTTTTGCTACCGCAGCGCGTCCGCGATCGAGATTTTGTCGACATTGAGTCGCGCATTTCATGGTCGGTTAAGCAAAATTGTGTCTGATCAAAACGAGAGGGTCCGCAAATTTTGTACACCTGTTGCGAGCCGTCTCAGCGGCCAGTTGAGTCCGACAACAGTCCATCCCCCGCCTGTCACAAGGAACACCCCCGGCCGGAACGCCCGCGCCGGTCCATGGCGCATGCGCCATGAAGCGGAGCAACCACACACATGACCGTTACGAGCGTGACATCGGGTCGGACTTCTTCCGGCGTCGTCCTGTCATCGGGCTCGACCGAATATGTTTTCGCGGGCGGCGTCGCTGTCAGCACAGTTGTTTCGAACGGCGGAACGGATATCGTTTACAGCGGTGGGATTGTCAGGGACACGATTGTTTCGAACGGCGGCACAGAATATGTCTCCGGCGGCGTCGCGAGCGCGACGATCATTTCGAGCGGCGGCTATCAGTACGTTGCTGGCGGCTCCGCGACGAATACAGTGCTTGCGGGCGGCACTGAAGTCGTGTGGTCCGGCGACGTCACGAAGACGACCATTTCGAGCGGCGGCTACCAAGACGTCGCCGCGGGCGGCGTTGCGAGTGAGACGATCGTTTCGAATGGCGGCGTCCTAAACGTTTTATTCGGCGGAGTTGCGAGCGGCGCGGTCGTTTCGAGCGGCGGCGAACTGGTCCTGAACGCCGGCGCAACGCAGTACGCGACCAGCGTCGGCGGCGGGGGCAAGCTCGACCTCGCGAGCGCCGCCTACGCCAGCGGAGGCTCGGCGTCCATCGACGCGTCCGACGTGCTCACCATCACTGAAGGCGGGCATACTTACACTCTGCAACTCGCAGGCGGCTACGCCGGGGAAACCGTCAGCCTCGCGAGCGATGGCAGCGGCGGAACGACCGTGTCGATCGTTTGTTTCGCCGCCGGCACGGCCATTCGCACGGTGCGCGACGGCGCTGTTGTGGATGTTGCGGTCGAGACGCTCGCTGTCGGCGATGCGGTCGTCACGTCGTCGGGTTGCGCCCGCCAGATTCGCTGGATCGGCCATCGCAGGGTTATCGACTGTCGGCGGTCGACCCGCCGGCACGAGGTCATGCCGATTTGCATCCTCGCCCACGCCTTTGGACCCGACGCTCCGAAACGGGATCTCTGGGTCTCTCCTGGCCACGGAATATGCGTCGATGTTGTCGGCGAGGTCCTCATTCCAGCGCATGCGCTCGTAAACAATGCGACGATCGCGCAGATCGACGTCGACGAGGTGACCTACTGGCACCTCGAGCTCGAGAGCCACGATATACTGCTCGCCGAGAATTTGGCGGTCGAGAGCTATCTGGATTTGGGCAATCGCGCCTTCTTTGTCGGAAACGGCGCCGTCACGCTCTTCGCCGCGCCGGACGCGACGCCGAACAGCCTCGACGATCTCTGCCGCCCCTTCCATCACGACGATCTGCTGGTCGAGGTCGTGCGCGTGCAGATGCGTGAGCGCGCCAAGGCGCTCGGGTGGACGATCGACGAGGCGCCTTCCCATGACTTGCATCTGCTCGTTGACGGCGCGCGGATCGACCCCGAGATGCAGGGACGCAATGCGCGCTTCGCCGTGCCCGCTGGCGCAGGGGACGTGTGGCTGATCTCGGGGATTTCGCGTCCTGCCGATGTCTCAAAGAACAATGATCTGCGCCGCCTGGGAGCCTGCGTCGTCTGCTTCGCGATCGATGACGGGCGCGGGGCTGAGCAGATCATTTTGCCGATTGATCCGAGACTGGATGAAGGCTTCTATTTCATAGAGGACCCGCACTGGCGCTGGACCAACGGGCGGGCAAAACTGCCAGCCGAGCTCTTCGCGCACAGCCTGAAGGGCTGCACGCTGCGGGTCACTCTCGCCGGAGAGCCTCTGCCGCGCTGGAGTGCGCCCGAGAGCTTGGCGCCTTGGGGGCTGCGGTCCGCCGTCTGATCGTCGACGCGCCTGCGAATGGCCCGCGCATGTTCGTGACAGGCGACGGAGTGCGGGCTAAGGTGGTCCCCGATCAGCCGGAGGGGATCCGTGCAGCAGATCGCGCAGACGGCTCTCGGCGGCGCGGGGCAGGGGCACGTCCCGTCTGTCGGGGCGCTGGCGTTGCGCGCCGCCGCGGCGCTGCGCGCGGCCGCACAGAAGGAAGCCGCGCTACGCCGCCCTTTTCTGTGGACGCCCGTCGCCATGGGGGCGGGGGTTCTGCTCTACTTCGCCGCCGACCATGAGCCGTCGCTTCCTTTTGCGGTCGTGCTGTTTGCGTCGCTCGCGGCGGCGGCGATCGCCGCGCGAGGCCATGAGCGGCTCTTTCCACTGCTCGCGATCGCGGCCTGCGTCGCGGGCGGTTTCGTCTCCGCCGCGTGGCGGACCGCGCGCGTCGAGGCGCCAACATTGACGCGCATCGGGATCGGCGCGCTCACGGGCTTCGTCGAAGAGGTCGACCATCGGCGCGCCGGCGCGCGATTCCTGCTGCGCGTCGCGAGCGCGGAGGGTTTCTCGGACGACGCGACGCCTTTCCGCGTGCGGCTTTCGACGCGCGGCGAGCCTGCGTTCAAGGCGGGCGATTTCATCGCTTTGAGAGCGCGGCTGTTGCCGCCGGCGCGCGCGTCGCTTCCAGGCGGGTATGACTTCGCGCGCGACGCCTTTTTCATGCGGCTCGGCGCGGTCGGCAACGCGCTCGGCCGCATCGAGGTGAAGCCGGCGCCGGAACAGGCGTCGCTGGGCCTGCGCGTCTCTGCGGCGATCGATCGCGCCCGCAACGCCTTGGCGCTGCGGGTCTTCGACGAGCTGCAGGGCGACGAGGGCGCCATCGCCGCGGCGATGGTCACCGGCAAGCGCGACTTTCTCTCGGAGAGCGCCAAGGAGCTCATTCGCCGCGCCGGGATCTTTCACGTGGTGACGATCTCCGGCGTGCAGATGACCCTCGTCGCCGGCTTGTTCTTCGTCGGCCTGCGCCGTCTCTTCGCCTGCTCGCGCACGCTGGCGCTGAACTATCCGATCAAGAAATGGGCGGCCGGGCTCGCGATCCTCGGCGCCGTCATCTATGACATCGGCACGGGCTCCCGCGTCGGCACAGAGCGCGCGCTCGTCATGACGCTGATCATGCTCGCCGCCGTGGTGCTCGACCGGCCGGCCTTTTCAATGCGCAATCTCGCACTTGCGGCGCTCTTCGTCATCGTCGTCGAGCCCGAAGCGATTCTGGGCGCGAGCTTCCAGCTCTCCTTTGCGGCGGTCGCCGCGCTCATCGCCGTGTTCGAGGCGCGCGACGAGAGCCGGGCGATCTTTCGCGCGCAGGCCGTCGTCCTGCGCAAGGGCGGGGCGCTCGGGAAACCCGAGGGAGCGCTGCGCGCTGTCTGGCGCACGCTGCTCATCGGGCCCGGCGCGACGCTGTTTGCGACGATCTCGGCGACGCTCGCCACGGCCTCCTTCATGGCCGGCAATTTTCACGAGCTCAGCCCCTATGTGCTGATCGGCAATCCGCTGACGCTTGCGATCATCGAGTTCTTCGCCGTGCCCTGCGCGCTTTTGGGCGCGCTGCTCTATCCGCTGGGACTCGACGGGCTCGTGTGGCGCTATCTCGGTCTCGGCATCGAGCTCATCACCCATATCGCGCAGCTGATCGCGAGCGCGCCGGGGGCGGGGCTCGCGGTCAGAAGCTTCGCGCCCTGGGCGATGGCCTGCTTCGCGCTCGCGTTGCTCTCGGTCGTGCTCTGGCGCAGCACGCTGCTGCGGGCCTCGGCCTTGCCCTTCGCGCTGCTCGGGCTCCTCGGCGCTTCGTCCGGCGAGGGCTTCGACGTCGCGGTCGCGCCGACCGGCGAGGCGGCGGCGGTGCGGCTTTCGGGCGGCGCGCTGACGCTGATCGGCAAAAGGCCGGACGCTTTCGTCGCCGAGCAGTGGCTGCGCGCCGACGCCGACGCGCGTCCGCCCGCCGATGCTTTGAGCGCAGCCGGCTGCGACGATTACGGCTGCGTCGCTCGCGCCTTCGACGGGCGGCTCGTCGCGCTGACGTCCAAGAAGGAGGCGCTGCTGGAAGACTGCGAGAAAGCGGCGATCCTCATCACGCCGCTCTTTGCTCCGCAGGGCTGCGGCGCGCCGATCATGATCGATCGCCGCAAACTGGAGGAGACCGGCGCAGTGGCGCTGCGGCTGAAGGAAGGGCAGGTCGCCTGGACGAGCGCGCGCGCGCGCGGCGAGGACAGGCCGTGGTCGCGTCCGCCGCCCTCGCGTCCCCAGCGGCTTGTGGACCATGTGGAGCGAGAGCCGGACGACGAGGCGCAGGAGTCGGAAGAGTGAGCCGCGAAGCCGCGCCGCCTAAGCGAAATCTCCAGCGAGTTCGGCCCGAACTTCCTCCGGCATCCCCGCCATGTGACGGTAGCCCGGGTGCGCGAGGCCGACGACGATCGCCGCCCCGGCCTTTCGAAATTTCTCGATCTGCGCTTCGCTCAGATGAAAATGCACGAACTGCACCGAGCTCGCCTTGCCTTCGGCGCTTGTGCGGTCCTGGTCGCGCTCTGCGGCGCCGGCGATCCTTTCGCCTTCGATCTCCAGAAACGCCGTCTCCTCGATGCCGCCGAGCCCGGCGAGGATCGAAGCGCGCCGCGTTGGATCCGGTATCTCGATCATGAAGGTTGCAACCAGCTCGCGGCCCTTGGGGATGAGCGGATTATAGGCCTCGAGCTCCCCCGCGATCTGCTCCGCTCCGCCGCGCTCGATGTGCAGCATCTCCTGCACCTGCAGCCACATCGTGTCGAAGTTCTCGAAGTAGAAGTTCACATAAGGTCCGACGGAGACGCGGCGGTTGCGTTTTGACGCGGAGATGCGCCGGCGGTGATCGACGCGCGTGCGGGCGTATTCTTCCCACGGCAAGATATCGGCCGTGGTGATGTCGCGATTATTGGCCATCCGCAGCTCCCGCAGGCTCTCCATAGGCGCGCGCCAGAAGCTGGATCGGATGGCCGATCAATTCGGGCTTCTCGCCGTCGCCCGCGTTGATGATCTGCGCGAGATGCGTGCCGGCGAGCGGGCACTCGGAAACGAGATAGCGCTTGTTCGCGGAAGCAAGCTGTCGCGCGGCGGGCTTGCCGACCTTGACCGCCGTGTCGAAGTTCCCGCCTTTGCAGCCCCAGGCGCCGCCATGGCCGGAGCAGCGTTCGACGACAGCGACCTCTGCGCCGGGCGCAAGCCGCAGCAGCTCCGCGCCCTTTTGGCCCATGTTCTGCGCCCGCGAGTGACAAGAGACATGGAAGGCGACTGAGCCGTCGAGCGGCTTCAGACCTTCCACGAGCCCCTCCTTGCGGGCGATGTCGACTACATATTCCGAAAGGTCGAAGGTCGCGGCGGCGAGCCGCTTCACGCTTCCATCGTCGGGCAGGATGAGCGGCCATTCGCTCTTCAGCATCAACGCGCAGGATGGCGTCGGCGCGACGACGACATAGCCTTCGTCGAGATAGGGCGCGAGCGCCGCCGCAACATGCCTCGCGTTCTCGGCCACCTCGGCGACGAGGCCTTGCTCGAGCTTCGGCATCCCGCAGCAGCGCGGATAGACGACTTGCGTCTCGACGCCGTTGCGGGCGAGCACCGCGAGCGCCGCCTGGCCGATCGCGGGATCGTTGAACTCGTCGTAGCAGGTCGCATAGAGCACGGCCTTGCGCGCGCGCGCCGGCGCGGCGGCGTTGCGGGCGCGCGGCTTTGCCGCGGTCAGGGCGGACAGGGTCTTGTTCGCGTAGCGGGGGAGGGCCGCCTTGGGATTGAGGCCCAAGAGCTTCTGCAGCAAGCCACGGGCGAAGCTGTTCTTGAGGTCGGTCGCCCAGTTGGCGAGGCCTGAGAGTTTCGTCGCCAGCGCGCCGTTGCGGTCGGTCTCGGCGAGCTGGCGGTCGGCGGCGCCGACGCCTTTCTTCTTCGCTTCCACCGCGCGATAGCGCAGCATCAAATGCGGAAAGTCGAGGTTGAAAGGGTGCGGCGGGACGTAGGGGCACTTCGTCAGAAAGCACATGTCGCAGAGCGTGCAGGCGTCGACGATGGGCTTGAAGTCCTTGCTGTCGACCGTGTCGAGCTCGCCGTTCTTCGAGCCGTCGACGAGATCGAAGAGTCTCGGAAAACTGTCGCAGAGGTTGAAGCAGCGGCGGCAGCCGTGACAGATGTCGAAGATGCGCCGAACTTCGGCGTCGAGCTTCGCCTCGTCATAGAAATCGGGGTTGCGCCAGTCCAGTGGATGGCGCGTCGGGGCCTGGAGGCCGCCTTCTTGCATATCGACTCTCTGGTTGTTCACGTGACTGGCGGTCGGCAGTCGTCAGTCGAGAGGACGACCGCCGAATGCCAGCGGCCTTACTTCAACTCGTCCAGCGACCGCTGGAAACGGCCGGCGTGCGAGCGCTCGGCCTTGGCGAGCGTCTCGAACCACTCGGCGATTTCCTCGAAACCCTCTTCGCGCGCGACGCGCGTGAAGCCCGGATACATGTCCGTGTATTCGTGAGTCTCGCCGGCGACCGCGGCCTTGAGGTTGTCGGCAGTCGTGCCGATCGGCAGGCCGGTCGCCGGGTCGCCCACGCTCTCCAGATACTCGAGGTGGCCGTGCGCGTGGCCGGTCTCGCCTTCCGCCGTCGAGCGGAACACGGCGGCGACGTCGTTGTAGCCTTCGACGTCCGCCTTCTGGGCGAAATAAAGATAGCGGCGGTTCGCCTGCGACTCGCCGGCGAAGGCGGCTTTCAAATTGGCTTCGGTCTTGCTGCCCTTGAGCGTGGCCATTTGTTGCTCCTCATTTGGGGGTTGCCCCGCGACGCGCCGCCTCTCGCCAGCGGCTGCAGGCCTTTTTAGAATAATTCAAAATTCGGTCAAGCCAAGTTTTTTTAAAGGGGGTCTCAACGGCGCGGACCGCGGCGTTTGGACGCGTCGATTTCCTTGAGAATGAGACTCGCCGCACGCGCGCTGGGGCTGCGTCCGCCCGCCAGGATGTTCTCCTGCACTAGCGCAAGGCTCTCGATCTGATCCAGGCGCGCCGGCCCCTCGTCGAGAAGCGCCTCGAGGGCGCGAGCGAGCGCCGCGGGCGTCGCTTCGCTCTGAAAGAACTCCGGAACGGCCCGCCGCTCCAGGATCAGATTGGGAAGCGCGAAATGCTCGACGTTCACAAGGAAACGTAAAAGGCTTTCGGCGCTGGCGACCTTATAGGCGACGACCATGGGCGCTTGCGCCAGCGCAAGCTCCAAGGTCGCGGCGCCAGAAGTCACGAGCGCTACGCGCGCGGCGCCGAACGCGGAGTATTTTTCTTCCTCCCCCAAGAGCCGTGCGGAGACCGGCCAGCGCGCCGTCTCGGTTTCGACGAGCGCCCGCATCTGCGGCGCAACAGGAACGGCGACCTCGAGGCGCGGACGCGCGCGCGCCAGAAGGCCTGCGGCCTCGCCGTAAATCGGGGCGAGGCGCTTTATTTCCGCCTCGCGCGAGCCGGGGAGGACCAGCAGCAGGTTTTCCCGCTCGCCGCGCCGGGCGAGCCGGGGCAGGGCCTCGATCAGCGGATGGCCGACATAGACGCAGCGCGGCCCGGCGAGTCTCACATAGGCCGCGGGCTCGAAGGGCAGGATCGCGAGCACCAGGTCGACATAGGCCCGCATGGCCTTCGCGCGCCCGGGTCGCCAAGCCCAGACGGTGGGGCTCACGTAATCGATGATCGGAATGTGCGGCGCCGCGGCGCGGATACGTTGCGCGACGCGGTGTGTGAAGTCGGGCGCGTCGATGAGCACGAGACAGTCGGGCGGGTCGTTCAGGATCGCCGCCACAGTCTCGTTCAGTCGGCGCAAGAGGCGCGGCAGCCGGGCGAGCACCGGGGCGAGTCCCATCACGGCGAGATCCGAGATCGGGAAGAGACTGCAAAAGCCTTCGGCGATCATTCGATCGCCGCCGACGCCGGCGAAAGTCGCGCCCGGCGCTTCGGCGCGCAAGGCGTGGAGCAGCAGCCCGCCGAGGCGATCGCCCGAGGCTTCGCCCGCAATGACGAAGATCTTCGTCATCTCGAACCGGGTGGACGCGGCGCGATCAAAGTCCGTTTCGACGGAGCGCACATGAATGCGACAAGCGCGGCGATGTCGCCATCGTCGTCGGCGAGCGCCGCGGCGCAGGCGAGCCTCTCGTCGCGAGACGCTTGGATCTTGTGCGAAAAAAGGGTCCGATAGGCGCGTTTGAGCCGTTCGATGCGCCCCTCGCAAAAACCGCGGCGATGCAAGCCGACGAGATTGAGTCCGAAGAGATGCGCTCGATCTCCGCCAACCAATGTGAAGGGTGGCGCATCGCCCTCGACGCCAGCGAGCCCGGCGACAAAAGCGAGCTGGCCGATCCGCACATGCTGATGCACAGCGGCGCCGCCGCCGATCGCCACGTCGTCGCCGAGCTCGACATGGCCGCCGAGCAGAACGTTATTCGCGAGCACGACGCGCGCCCCGAGTTGGCAATCATGCGCGACATGGCTGCCGGCGAGCAGCGCGCAACCGTCGCCGACGCGCGTGACCTCCCCGCCGGCGCGCGTGCCCGCGTTGATCGTCACGCCCTCGCGGATCAGGCAGTCGGCGCCGACGACGACGCTTCCCCTGTCGCCAGCGGACTTCAGATCCTGCGAGGGCGCGCCGATCGTCGCGAAAGGAAAGATTTTCGTGCGCGGACCGATCTCGGTTTCGCCCATGAGCGCGACATGTGAAACGAGCGCCGCGCCGTCGCCGAGCGCGACCTCTGGGCCGACGCTGCAGAAGGGTCCTATGACGACGTCTGCGCCCACCCGCGCTCGAGGATCGATGACTGAGGACGGATGCGCGCGCAAATCCATAGACGTCGGCCCGTTGAGCGAACGGCCGCGTCAGCCCGCGACCATCGCGCTGATCTCGGCTTCGCAAACGAGCGCGCCGTCGACGATCGCGCGGCCCTGATACCAGTAGATGCTTCGCTTCCGGGAGGTCTTCGTCATGTGGAACTCGATGCGGTCGCCCGGACCCACCGGCTTGCGGAATTTCGCCTTGTCGATCGTGACGAAATAGACGCTTTTCGGACGCTCGGCGGCGCCCTGCGCATGCATCGCGATGACGCCCGCGGTCTGCGCCATCGCTTCGATCATCAGAACGCCGGGCATCACCGGGCGGGCGGGAAAATGCCCCTGGAACTGCGGCTCGTTGATCGTCACGTTCTTGATGCCGACGCCGGACTCGTCGCCTTTGATCTCGATCACCCGGTCGATGAGCAGAAACGGGTAACGATGCGGCAGGTAGTCAAGAATGCGCATGATGTCCAAGGTCTCGAGCGTCGCGCTCGCATCAGCGTCATTCATCTGCATTTCTCCCTCGGCGGACAATCGCCGCGTCTAGCCGCGAGTCGGACGCGCGCTTTGCTTAGCGAGCTGCGCTTCGCCCCTCAAGAAATCCCGGATTGGGCGCGCCGGGGCGCCGCCTTGCCTGGCGCCGGCCGGGACGTCGCGCACGACGCCCGACTTTGCGGCTATCGCGGCGCCATCGCCGATGCGCACATGCGGGCCGACGCCGACCTGACCGCCAAGCTGAACCCAGTCGCCGATCTCACAAGAGCCGGCGATGCCGGCCTGCGCGGCGATCACGCAGAAACGTCCGACCGCGACGTTGTGACCGATTTGCACAAGGTTGTCGATCTTCGCGCCCTCGCCGATCACCGTGTCGCGCAATGCGCCGCGATCGACCGTCGTATTGGCCCCGATCTCGACATCGTCCTGGACGATCACCCGGCCCACTTGCGGCGTCTTCTCGATGCCGCTGGACGAAATCAGGAAGCCGAAGCCGTCCTGTCCCAGCCGTGCGCCGGGATGAATGACGACGCGATCGCCTATGAAGGCGTGAGTGATCGAGACATGGGCGCCAATCCGGCAATTGCGCCCGATCTTGACGAGGGGCCCGATGACGGCATGGGGGCCGATGACCGTGCCCGAGCCGATCTCTGCTCCGGCGCTGATGACGGCGCCGGGCTCGACGACGGCCCCGCTCTCGAGCCGCGCAGTCGGGTCCACGTTCGCGCCGGCGGCGATCCCGGCGCTGGCGAAGACGGGCGCGGGCTTGACGGTCCCGCCGTAAATCAGCGCTAGAGCCGTGGCCATCGCGCGCCGCGGCTCTGAGACGACGAGCGCGGCGACGCGCCCCGGCGGCAGGGCCGAGTCGCGCCTGGTGACGAAACAAGCGGACGCGCGGCACTGGCGAAGCGCGTCGGCAAAGCGCGGGTTGTCATAAAAGGCGACCTCTCCGGGCCGCGCGTCTTCGATGGACGCGGCGCCCGTGACGAGCGCGTCCCCATCGGCCGTGCGCGCGAGCTCGGCGTCCGTCGCCCGCGCGAGCGCCGCGAGCGTCAGTGAGCCGCGCGGCTCGAAAAAAGCAGGATGTTGCAATCGCTTCACGCCTCCCCATGCGGCTGCGTCGCGACCATAGCAGGACGCAACGACTCCTGGAAAGTCCTCGCGCCCCAAGGCTTTCGGGAGGCGAAGTCCACGGCTCCAGAGCTCGAAGCCGCGCGTTCGCCGTGGCTCAGAAGCTGGTGCTGCCGGAAAAGCGGAAGCGTTGCGTGATGTCGTAGGGACTCTTGAACGTCGCCACGGCGTAGTCGAAGCGGATCGGGAATCCCAGCGGCGTCTGCCACAGGATGGATGCGCCGACCGACTGGCGAATGCGGAAATTGGCCGTGTCGCTGCCGCCGCCAATTGGCGCGGTGAGCAGGCAGGAGCCCTGCCCATAGGTCGGCGGCTGATAGGGATAGGTGCAGGGCAGGCCTGAGACGCCGTAAAGATACTTGCTGAAGTTCTTCACCCCCTGATAGTCCCAAAGCGAGCCGGCGTCCGTGAACACGGCGCCGCGTAGGCCGAAGTCCTTCGGAATGCCCCAGAACGGGAACTGCACTTCGAGCGTGCCGCCGATGTATTGCGTGCCGCCGAGCGAGTTGCCTTTCGTGCTCGTGAAGTTCGAGACGTCGCGCGGTCCGATGCCGCCGGGCGAGAAGCCGCGCACGAGGCTCGGGCCGAGATTGAAATTGTCGAACACGCGGGGCTGGTAACCGAAAATTGGAGTGAGATTGCCGCCCTGCAGGCGTCCGATGCCTACGATGTCGGAAAACCAGGGAAACTCGTAATAGTAGCGGATGTCGCCGGTCGTGCGGAAGAAGCGCGTGTCGCCGCCGGCGCCTGCGATGTCCTGCGTCATCGTCGTCGCCAAACCGTTCTTCGGGTTCTTGAAATTGTCGAGCGTGTTGTAGCCGAGCGTGTAGCCGAACAGCGACGTGACGCGCGTGCCCTGCGACTGCTTGATTGCGAGCGACGCTTCGCCGTTGTTCAAGCAGTTGTATACGAGGTTCAGACTGCTCGGCGTCGGCGCGAAGACATAGCCGAAGCCTGGCGTATAGAACGGAATGGGCTGCTGACAGTCGTCATAGGGACGACTCGTGTCGTTCGGGATCGAGATTTCCGTGCTGTAGATCGAATAATGCGGCTGCAGGCTGATCTCCTCGGTCAGGGGCACGCCGAGGCGCAGCGTGCCGCCGTAGGAGGTCGTGCTGTAGTAAGAGTAATTCCAGGCGTCGGTCTTGCGGGCGAAGAGATCGAAACCTCCCGACATGCGCTGGTCGAGGAAATAGGGTTCGGTAAAGCTGAAATTGACCCCGCGCGAGCGTTGGCCCTCGTTGACGGCGAGGCGAACATATTCGCCGCGGCCCATGAAGTTGCTGTCCGAGACGGAAACCTCGCCGAGGAAGCCCTCCGTCGTCGAATAGCCGCCGGAGACGCTGAAACTGCCGGTGGGCTGCTCCTCGACGTCGACGTTGATGATGACGCGGTCCGCAGCGGAGCCGGGCTCGTTGGTGATCTTCACCTTCTTGAAGAAACCGAGCCCATTGAGGTGGCGCTCCGCGCGGTCGACGAGAACTCGGTTGTAGGCGTCGCCTTCGCCGAGCTCGAACTCGCGGCGGATGACGTATTCGCGGGTCTTGTTGTTGCCGCGAATGTTGATGCGCTCGACGTAGACGCGAGGCCCTTCGTCGAGCACGAAGCGGATGGCGACGGTGCGGTCGGCGGGATTGCGTTGGCCGCGCGGGCGCGCTTGCGTGAACACATATCCCTTGCGCGCCGCTTCGCGCGTCAGCGCCTCGACGCTCTTTTCCACCAAGTCGCCGTTGTAGACGTCGCCGGGCGCGATGCGCACGAGCGGACGCAGAGTCTCGCCGTTGATGTCGGGGATGTGGGATTCGACGTCAACGATCGAAACCGTGTACTGCGGCCCTTCCGAGACCGCGATGACCAGGATGTAGCCCTGTTGGACGGGGTCGTAATTCGCTTCCGAGCTCACCACGCGGAAGTCGGCATAGCCGTTCTTCAGATAGAATCGCCGAATGAGCTCAAGATCGGCGGCCACGCGGTCGGGATCGTAGACGTCGCTCGACTTGATGAACGACAGAAAGTTCATCTCGGTCGTCTCCATCAGGCCGACGAGGCGGCTCGTGGAAAAGACCTCATTGCCGACGAACTTGATCTCTTTCACGCCGGTCTTGTCGCCTTCGACAATCGTGAAGACCACGTCGATGCGGCCGTTCGGCAACTCGACCGTGCGATAAGAGACCTTCGCCGCTGCGCGCCCGGAGCGGCGGTAAATCTCGGTTATGCGGGCCGCGTCGCTGTCGGCGATCTGCGGATTGAACGAAGCGTGCGCCTTGGTGCGCAGTTCGGTTTCAAGGTTCTCGGTCTTGACCTTGCTGTTGCCCTCGAAGGCGACGCGATTGATGAGGCGGCCCTCGGATACGCGGACCACGATCCGACCGCCCTCGCGGGTCGCCGTAACACTGGCGAAGCGGCCGCTGGAGCGAAGGGCCTGCAGGCCGGACTCGATCTCCTCGGGAGTCGCGCCGGAGAAATAGGAGCGAATCAAATCTGCGTCTGCGCGTCCGGCGCCGATAACTTCGATGTCGGGCGCGGCGGAAACGGGCGCGGCGCCGACAAGGGCGGCCGCGAGGATCGCGCTCACCAAAGCGGAAGATCTCGGAAGAGCGCTGTATGGGGGCATGTAATCCTGGTCCTTGTCCCAAATCCCGCCGCGATGCTGGTCCGCAGACGCACAGCGCCGATCTTCGCGTTCGCAGTAGGGGCGTTCTACAAGCTTCACCGAAGCCCGCAAGAGGCGATTAACCCATGGCGAAGCAATTTGTCGAAGGCGTGGCGAAATAGTCACATCCGTAAATTTCGACGCAGGCTTGGTTTGGAAACGGTTAGCCGCGCCGCGCCCGGTTGGCGCGGCGCGGCCTCGAGAGCCGGGCAAAGCGACGACGGGCTATCCGCCGAAGCCGGCGAAGCGGCGCAACTGCTGAGCGAGATCATTGTATGTCGCGAAGATCATCAGCGAGCAGACGAGCGCGAGGCCGACGCGGAAGGCGTATTCCTGGATCCGGTCGTTGAGGGCGCGTCCGCGGATCGCCTCGATCGCGAAGAACGCGAGGTGGCCGCCGTCGAGCAGCGGCACTGGCGCGAGGTTCAGCAGGCCCACGGAAACAGACAGCCAGGCGATCAAATTGACCAGCGGCCAGATCCCGAGCGTCGGAATTTTCTGCGCCATCTGGCCGGAGACGACGGCGATGCCGATTGGTCCCGAGAGCTGGCTCGGGCTCTCCCGCCCCGCGAAGAGCCCGGCGACGTAGCGTCCGGTCTGTTCGACGATGCTCCAGGTCTCGTTTGCGGCGAGCCCGATGGCTTCGAAAACGCTGCAAGGCGCCATTTTCATGTCGCGGAAGTCGTCGCTCGCCGTGAGGCCGAGGCGTCCGACCTTGACGGCGGCGCCATCCGGCCCCTTCGTCTCGGTCGCGGCCGGCGTCGCGAGCAGGACGGCCTCGTCCTCGCCACGCAGCACCGTGACGCGCAACTCCCTGCCGATCGAGGCCGAAACGAGGCGCTGAAACTGACCGAAATTGTCGATCGCCGCGCCATCGACCGATTTGACGACGTCGCCCGCCTTGAATCCGGCCGCGTTGCCGGCTCCGTTGGGCAGAACGGAAGAGATCCGGGGCGCGAGCAGGGGTTGGCCGTCGACCAGGATCGGCCTGCCGAAATAGGCGAAGATCGAGGCGAAAATCGCGATCGCGAGAAGGAAGTTGAAGCCTGGTCCCGCGAAGACGACGGCGGCGCGCTTGGCCACGTTCTGTCCGGCAAAGGAGACTGCGCGCTCTTCGGGCGACATGGCGGCGATCGTCTCCGGCGAGGGAATGCTCGCGCCATTGGCGTCGCCATGGAACTTCACATAGCCGCCGAGCGGTATCGCGGCGATGCGCCAGCGCGTGCCCTTGCGGTCGATGAAGGCCGCGAGTTCCGGACCGAATCCAAGCGAAAACGCGTCGACCTTCACGCCGCACCAGCGTGCGACGATGAAATGTCCATATTCGTGCACGAACACGACCACGCTCAGGACGAGCAGGAAGGGGAGCAGGTAGCCGAGGAAAGTCATGAGGAAGCCCATAGGAAGCCGACTCCGTTCACAAACGCCGACCGCGCCGAGGCCCTGCCGGGCCTCGCTTGGTTACTGAAATGTTAATATGCCTCAGGCGGTTCAAGCGGCCAAGAGCGCCCGCGACTTTTCTCTGACGTTATGGTCAACGGCCAAGGCTTCGTCGATTGTCGCAGGCTCGCGCTCGGCGCCGGCCTTGTGCGCTGCCTCGAGCGCGGCTTCGACATGGCGCGCGATGTCGGAAAAGCCGATGCGCCGGTTGATGAACGCCTCGACAGCCATCTCGTTGGCGGCGTTGAGCACCGTGGGCAGCGCCCCGCCGGCGGCCAGGGCGTCCAGGGCGAGCCTGAGCGCTGGAAAGCGATCGCAGTCCGGCGGCTCGAAAGTCAAGGCGCCGATGGCGGCGAGGTCGAGGCGACGCGTCGGCGCCTCCATGCGTTCGGGATAGCTCAGGCAGTGAGCGATCGGCGTGCGCATGTCCGGCATGGCGAGCCCCGCCGTCACTGACCCGTCGGCGAAATAGACGAGTCCATGCACGATGGACTGGGGATGCACGACGACTGAGAGCCTGTCGGCGCCGACGCTGAACAGGTGATGCGCTTCGATGAGCTCCAGCCCCTTGTTCATGAGCGTCGCCGAGTCGAGCGTGTTCTTGGGCCCCATCGCCCAGTTCGGATGCTTGAGCGCCTGCTCAAGCGTCGCCTTCGCGATCGCTTCCTTGGACCATAGCCGGAACGGCCCTCCTGAGGCCGTGATCGTCATGCGCTCGATCGTTGCCGGGTCGGCGCCGCCGAGCGCCTGGAAGATCGCATTGTGCTCGCTGTCGATCGGCAGCAGAGTCGCCCCGGCTTTCTTCGCGGCGCGCATGAAGGGGCCGCCAGCGCAGACAAGGCATTCCTTATTGGCGAGCGCGATGATCCGGCCGGGCGCCAGCGCCGCATGCGTCGGCTCGACGCCTGCCGCGCCGACGATCGCGCTGACGACGAGATCGGCGTCTCGCTGCGCCGCCTCGACCACTGCGGAGCGACCGGCGCCGAAGGCGACGTTCGAGCCGCCGAGCGCCCCTCTGAGCTCTGCATATCCCTCGTCGCGGCGCAGCGCGACGAACTCCGGTTTCAGGTCGCGCGCAAGCCCGGCGAGCGCTGTCGCGTCACCGCCCGCAACGAGCGAGACGACACGAAACCGCTGCGGACTGCGCTTCAACAGGTCGATCGTCGACTTGCCGATCGAACCCGTCGCGCCGAGCACGGAGATGCGCCGCGGCGTCTGGCCCGCATCCCATTTCGCCGTCGCATTGGCTGTCGCGCTTTGTGGCATCGCTTCCCACTTACCAGAAGAACAAGCCTGCGGCGATGGACGCATGTCCGCGCGCCGCGCCGAGAGCCGCCGCGAAGACAGCGGCGAAAATGAAACCGTCTATGCGGTCCATCACGCCGCCGTGCCCGGGAATCAGCGCGCTCGAATCCTTGACCCCGAAGCGTCGCTTGACCCACGACTCGGTCAGGTCGCCGATCTGTGAGAACGCGGACGCGACGAAGCTGACGCAGAACGTCGGCAGCGACTCGGCCGCTCCCTGCGTGCCGAACTTGGCGACAGCAAGGCCGAGCGCCGCGCCGGCGAGCAGGCCGGAAACCGATCCGGACCAGGTCTTGCCCGCAGAGACGCGCGGCCAGAGCTTCGGTCCGCCGATGAGGCGACCGCCGAAATAGGCGAAGGCGTCGGATCCCCAGACCACGGCGAACAGCCAGGCGACGGAAATCAGTCCAATCTGCGGCGACTCGCGCAGGAGCGTCACGCAGATAACGAAAGCGCCCGAATAGATCGGGCCGGCGAAGGCCCAGAGCCGGAGCCCGCGCGCCGCGAGAAGCGCCGCGACCAGGGCCGAAAACAGGAGCGCGGCGACGCCGAGGCTCGCGAGGTCAGCCTGGGCGAAACCCGCCGCCGCGGCGACGCCCGCGCCGCCCGCGAGGACTCGCGCTAATCGCCGCGGCTCGCCAAGCAAGCCCTGCCATTCCCAGTTGACAGCGGAGGCTGCGACCAGCCAGAAGGCGGTGAAGGTCGCGCCGCCTACGATGAGAGCCGCGATCGCCGCGGCGATCAGAACCGCCGCCGAGCCGAGGCGGACGCCGAGATCCCCGAAATTGCTGATTGGTCGCTGAAGATCTTTCGGCCTGGCGTTCATGAAGCGGTCTTCGCGCCGCACAGCAATGAGGCGAGTCCCCCGAAGCGCCGATCGCGGTGCGCGTAGTCGGCGATTGCCGACTCGAGCGCAGATTTGTCGAACTCGGGCCAGTTGATCGGCAGAAACACGAACTCCGCATAGGCCGCCTGCCACAACAAGAAGTTGGAAAGGCGCTGTTCGCCGGACGTCCGGATGATGAGATCCGGGTCGGGAATGTCCGCCGTATTCAAACGCGCCGCGATCGACTGCTCGTTGATGTCCTCCAACGAGATTTCGCCGGCGACCGCGGCGGCCGCGAGGGCCCGGGCCGCGGCCGCGATCTCCTGGCGGGCGCCGTAATTGAAAGCGACGACCAGGGTCAGGCCGGTGTTGGCCCTAGTGACTTCTTCGGCGTGGAGGAGCAGCGAGGCGATGTCGGGCGCGAGGTTCGTCCGCGCGCCGATCACGCGCACGCGCACATTGTGGCTGTGGAGCTCCGCAAGATCGTTGTTGATGAAGCGGTGCAGAAGACCAAGCAGCGCATCGATCTCGTCGCGCGGTCGCGACCAGTTCTCGACCGAGAACGAGTAGACGGTCAGGTAACGCACGTCGAGCTCGATCGCCGCCCGCACGGCCCGGCGCAACGCTTCCACGCCGTTGCGATGCCCCTCGAAACGGGGCAGGCCGCGTTTGGCCGCCCATCTTCCATTCCCGTCCATGATGATCGCGACGTGGCGCGGCGTCGCGCGCGCGGCGCTCATCTCCGCAGCCATCTTCTTCAGTCCCAACACGTCGCCGTCAGACATCCTGCGCCCGTTCAATCTCTTCGGCCGTCCGGTCCGCGGGCGACTCAGACAAGCATGATTTCCTTTTCTTTCGCCGCAAGCAAGGCGTCGATGTCGTGGACCGCCTCGTCCGTCGCCTTTTGCACCTCATTTTCGTGCCGCTTCTCGTCGTCCTCGGGGATCGCGTGGTCCTTGAGAAGCTTCTTCAGGATGTCTAGTCCGTCGCGGCGCACGTGGCGCACGGCGACGCGCGCTTCTTCGGCGTATTTGTGGGCCACCTTGACGAGTTCCTTGCGGCGCTGCTCGTTGAGCTCGGGCGTGCGGATACGCAAAGTCTGTCCTTCGATTACGGGACTGAGGCCGAGATTGGCGTCACGGATGGCGCGGTCCACAGCCCCGACCATGGCCTTATCCCATACTTGCACGGCGATCATCCGCGCCTCGGGAACGCTGATGGTCGCGACCTGATTGAGCGGCAGCGACTGCCCGTAGGCTTCGACGTGAACGGGCTCCACGAGCGAGACTGAGGCGCGTCCGGTGCGCAAGCCGCCGAATTCGTGCTTGAGGCTCGCGATCGCCCCCTGCATGCGGCGTTTCAATTCGGCGATGTCGAACTTCTCACTCATGGCGGGCGCGACCTGTCTTTCTCGAGCTGGCGGTTCCAGACGGAGCCGAAGCTTCCTTTGAGCCTCGAAGGTCGTCTATACCTCAATCGCGCGATTCGTCTAAACCGGAACTGGCGGCGCTCGCGCTCCCTAGCCTTCGCCGCGACGCCGTTGGTCGGCGGGCGGGCGAGCTTGCGCGACAGATGCAGGGCGGTCTCGCAGCGGCGAGCGCGGCTTCAGAAACGCCACCAGAGCGCGGTGGCGGCGCCGCGCTCCGCGGGACCGTTCCAACCGACCGGGGCGCCGAACACGCCGAACTGGAGGGAGAATTTGGGCGCGAAGTCATAGACGGCGCTGAGCTCGAGCTTTTGCGCATAGGCGACCGAGCGCCCCGACGTTCGCGGCGAGATGACCGAGAAGCTCTGCGCCAAGAACATCAGGTCCGGGCGAGCGTGAAGCCCGAGCGTCACGTCGACGCGCGCCTCCTGGCCCAGCTGCCCGCTCGAGCGAAATCCTGTCTGCATGTCCAGAAACGCCGGGAGCTCCCAAAGCTCCAGCGGCTTGAACATTTGCAGGCGGACGTCGGCCTGAGCGCGAGATCTAATGTCAGAGTATGGCGCGGCCTCGGCCGGCGCCGCGCGCGCGCTCGCTTCGAGCGAGAACAAGGCGTCGCCAAGCGCGCCTAAAGGGACGCGGCCGCCGAGTGCAGAAACCCCGATCCCGCGATACTGCGATACGGTCGGCGGCGCGCCCGGGAAATCTTGATAAGTGCTTCGGAAGTCGGTGACGCCAGCCTCTCCGACGACGGTGAATTCATTGGTCAGACCATATTCGATGTAGGTTCGGAGTTCGAACTTATTGTAGGGCGGCGCGTTTATCGTCCGTCCCGACGAGTCGTAGGCTTTCGTCGCATCGGCGAAGGTCGTTGTGACGATCGCCTGCCCTTCGCTCTCGGGAAGCAAGAGAGCGCCGGCCGCGCTCGGCGAGGCCAGGAGACAGCTCAACAGACACGTCGACGCGCCGCACAACGCGCGCGTCGACGCGGACCCGGGGGGCCTCGCGACGGCGGCGTCGGCGAGAACGGCTCTCGCCATGACCGGTCACTCCGCGAAACCCTCTCGCTGGCGGCGGAGCGCCCGTTGCGCCGCGCGCCGCGCATGACCAGGCGTCGCTCACGATTTGTATGTCGACACTACAATCAGGGCGCGCAATCTAGTCAACCCGGCGGATATGACGGGCGCGATCTGCAACCTGCGTAAAAAGCAAAATTCACGCGGCCGCCCCGTCACGGCCGCGACGCCGTGACATGTAAGCCGCGCCAGCGTGGAAGATAGCCTCCACGGATCCGAAGAGGTTTGACGCCTCGCGCTCATGCGCGGGGGGCTTACGCAGCTGCGCTCTTCGCCGATGCGTAGAACTCCGCCAGTTCGCCGAAAGTTTGCGGATAGCGTATCTCTTCGGCGTTCAAAAACGGATCCAGTCCGAGTTCGTCTTCGAGCCGAGCCAGAAGGACGGCATAAGACATGCTGTCGATTCCGGTCTTGAGAAGCACAGTCTGATCTGTCAGCAGAGGTGGATCGCCGCGCCTGTCTTCTCGCCAAATTTGTTCGAACAACGCTTTAATCCGCTCACGGATTTCGGCGTTGGAGCTATCCGCAAGCATTCACGACGATTCCTTCTTCCTGATCCGGGCGCCGAATTGCCCGGTTTCGATGTCGGTTTCGGTAATTCTGCCCGGGTTGCCGACGACGACCGATCCGGGCGGCACATTGCGCATCACGACAGCGCCCGCGCCGATGATGCAGTGATCACCAACGACGACCCCCGGCATGATGATCGCTCGTCCGCCGATGAAACAACAGGAGCCGATCTTCGTATCCAGATGGACGCTATTCACGAAGTCATGCGAAAGAATGCTTGATCCGAAGGCGACGGCCGTGTAATCACCGATCGTCAGGCCCCGCGGGTTGGTCATATCAAGTTTTGCTGTCAGCGATATTCTCGTACCTTCTCCGATAGTCATGCCCCATATCTTCGTATAGTACCACCTGACGGCGCGATAGACGAATTCGCGCACGACGAACGTGCGCACCTTCGCCAATGATTTCGAGCGGATCAAAATCGCGGTTCCGGGTCGTCGCGGCCGTCGTCGACTTTCTGTGGCTCCATATCTTACATCGACGTATTAAATATTCGTTAGGCGGTCGGATCCGGTCGCGCGGCTCAGTCTCATTGCTTCCAAAAGGTTTTGAGTTCACGCCTTCCGTCCGGCGGCTCGTCTTTCCAAGCGGGCGACGACAATCGAACACGAGTACTATTATGTAGTTTCGCCCTGCTGGAGGCTTTTGAACAACAACAACACTGCCGTCACCGGCCTTCGAATTTCGGCGGGCGCTTGTGCAGGAAGGCCGCGCGTCCCTCGGCGTAGTCGGCGCTATCGAAACAGGCCGCCGCCAACGCCTCGCAATGCTCCCCATCCGGCGCGCCCCGAGACCTCGCGGCGGCGCGGATGGCGGCTTTTGCCGCCCTCAGCGTCAACGGCGCGTTCGCGGCGATTTCGTTCCCGAGCTGCGCGACCGCTTCGTCAAATGTTTCGCGCGGCAGCAGCCTCGCCAGGAAGCCGCGTGAGAAGGCCTCCTGCGCGTCCATGCGGCGGGCGGTGAAGAAGAGCTCCATCGCCGTCTGCTGTCCGACAGCCTCGACGACATAGGGCATGGCGGCCGGGGGGTAGCCCACGCCGAGCTTCCCTGCGGGGATCGCGAAGACCGTTCCCTCCATCGCGATGCGCAGGTCGCAGGCGCAGGCGAGGCCCATGCCGCCACCCATGCAGAATCCGCTGATGGCTGCGATGGTGGGTTTCGAGATTTGCGCCAGCGCGTCGAACGCCTCGAGATTGATCTTCTCATAGGCGCGTCCGCCAGCCGCCGTCGCCCGCAGCGTCGAGAATTCCGAGATGTCGGCGCCCGAGCAGAACGGCAGGCCTTGCGCAGCGCTCAAGATCACGACGCGCAACTCGTCTCGGCTTTCTATCTGGCGCAGGATATCCGGCAGTCCCCGCCACATTGAGAGGTCGAAAGCGTTGCGTCGCGGCGCGTTGTCGATCAGCACGCGCGCGACGCCTTGCGCGGTCTCGACGCGGATTTTTTCGCTGGAACTGACGATCTGGGTCATGGACTCTCAAAGTAGGCAGCGATGATTCGGGCGTAGATCCTGGTCAGCGCGTCGATGTCGGCGAGGGCGGCGCACTCGTCCACGGCGTGGATCGTCTCGTTCGTCAGGCCGAACTCCAGCACCTCGCAGTCGCGGGTGATGAAGCGCGCGTCCGACGTGCCGCCGCTCGTCGAAAGTTTCGGCTCGCGCCCGGTGACAGCTTTGATCTCGCGCGAAACGAGCGACGAAAAGGCGCCGGGCGCCGTGAGGAAAGAGCGCGCGTTGCAGGGAGCGAACGAGATCTCGACCTCGGTTTCGCCGGATGCCGCGCGCGCGATGTTCCGGATGCGTTCCGAGAGCGTCTCCGGGCTCCAGAGGTCGTTGAAGCGCACGTTGAAACTGGCGTGCGCTTGCCCCGGGATGACGTTCGCCGCCGGATTGCCGATGTCGATCGAGCTGAACTCAAGATGCGTCGGCGAGAAATGCGCCGTGCCCGCGTCAAATTCATGGGCCGAGAGCGCCGTGACGATGCGCGCGACGACGGGCGCGGGGTTCTTCGCGCGCTCGGGATAGGCGACGTGGCCCTGCTTGCCGACGACGCGGATCGTCCCGTTGAGCGAGCCGCGCCGTCCGATCTTCATCATGTCGCCGAGCGCCTCGACGCAGGTCGGCTCACCGACGATGCAATGGTCGAAATCCTCGCCCCTGGCTTTGGCCCAGTCGAGCAGCTTGGCGGTGCCGTTGATCGAGGGGCCTTCCTCATCGCCGGTGACGAGCAGCGAGATCGCGCCCTTCGGCGGTCCATTTTCGCGCACATAGCCGGAGGCGGCAGTGACGAAGGCGGCGATTGCGCCCTTCATGTCGGAGGCGCCGCGACCGTAGATCCTGCCGTCTGCGACCTCGCCGGAAAATGGGTCGAAACGCCAGCGCGCCGCGTCGCCGGGTGGAACGACGTCCGTGTGACCTGCGAAGACGAGATGCGGGCGGCTCTCGCCGATCTTGGCGAAGAGATTGTCGATGTCGGGCGTGCCGGGTTCTTGAAAGGTCACGCGATGCGTGGCGAAGCCGGAGTCCTTGAGGGCGGTCTCGATTACGCGCAGTGCGCCGTCGTCCTTCGGCGTGACGGACGCGCAACGCAAAAGGTCTCGCGTGAGGGCGACGGCGGGGGAGAGGGTCATTCAAAACGCTTTCGGTAGGCCAGCCTGCTTGGGAACTTCGTTGGCAGTGTGGCGCGATTTCGTTGAACGAGGAATTGTGACCCTGCGATTTGTGGCTGGGCTGAGAAGCGGCGCGATAAGCCGAGGATAGAAATTCGCCATCAGCAGGCAGCGAGCCCAAGATGCGTTTCCGCCTTGAACGTCAATGATATCTCGCGCGCGGCCTCGTCGTCGATTTCCATGAGATCGGGTAGAACAAGCCTGACCTCGTCAACCTTCGCCGCCCATGACTCGGCTTCCGCCGCGAAGCCGGGCGCGTCCAGGCTCGTCGCGATCCAAACCCGCGCCTCGTCGTCCCATCTCGCAACGATATGAAGTTCCTTGGCCATGAAATTGAGAATCTGAGGATCGGCGTCCGATGTCAACGCCTGGAGATCGACTCGCCCAGAGATCGGTCGCCACGATTCTCCCAATGCCGCCAGACGCGTCGCGTTTCGCCCCGTGTCCTGTTCGAGGGTCATGAACCGCCTCGCGCGACCGAGGCGCGCTTCCTCG
>Ga0187782_10000560_pt1 | contig 25406 bp, 22 predicted proteins | sample 0715_SJ02_MP15_2_FD_132454 | JGI IMG/M metagenome (GOLD analysis project Ga0187782, IMG submission 132454) | Tropical peat soil microbial communities from peatlands in Department of Meta, Colombia - 0715_SJ02_MP15_20_MG | ecosystem: Environmental > Terrestrial > Soil > Wetlands > Peat | place... | reverse complement strand
CGCGTCCGCCGCAACCGCCAGCGGCCACCCTCAAACGGTTTTATCGAACGTGCGCAGAGCACCTCGGCCACATCTACGCCCACGCGTGAATGCACGTCCGATAAAACTCTAGCGTTAACCAGGACCTAAGGGCAAATCCCGGCTAGGGATGATCATTTGTTATCTTTGATTTTCGACGTGGCGACAAGAATAGTAATGAGGACCGCATAAGCTATTGTGACCCAAAGTGTTCTCTCCAGGGTCCGGGACAGGCCGTCCCTCCACACGTAGTCTGTAGCGCGAGAGTCGGGTAGCGCGTTAAATGCGGTTCCTACGGCCGCCGAGGCTCCAGCGACCGCTGAGAGAGCAGCGAGGAAAAGAGTCAGAAGAAAAGACCGAAGGTAGAACGTGACTCCAGCGTCGGTCTTCACGGCTTGTTGCAGCAGGTGCCGAAGACTGGTGCGCAGCGAAAGAAATAGAACCGTTGGCACAGCCAACGAAAGCAAAAGCAAGACTAGGAACGCACGCAACTCTAAACCCACGTTGCTCTCCTTCCAGGTCTCTAATTGTTCGGAATCGGATTTGTGGAGCGATTATCTTGACGAATTCTATACCAAAACTGTCAGTTGTGTCTGAGAGGTCGGCTTACCAGAAAAGTAGGTGCAGACCTCACCGGCTAAGATCACGATGCAAAAGTTGGCGGGCACTCGCTCAAATCCGTGATCTGCTAGTGGCTGAGCGGGAATCTCTCGACTCCTGCTCACGTTGTACTACAGGGTCTGCACAGTACACGCAAAAACCCGAGTGAAATAAACTGCTTGTCTTTATGCCCCTCACCGCGGCCTCTTCGCAAACCCATGCTCCTTCCACAATTTATTCCACTGCCAAATCCCGCCCCAAGCCCGATCCGGCAGCCGGTAGCCCAACTGGTGCGCCAGCATGATGATCTGCCCTCGGTGGTGCGCCTCGTGCGAAAACATATATGTGAACATGCTTCCTCCCGCAGGCCACTCCGGCACCCAGCTTCCCCGCGAGAATTTCTTCACCTTCCTGTTTGTTTCCGCCGACAACGCATCCGACAGCATCCGCAGGCACTGTGACGCGCTTTCTTTGTGAGCGCGCGCGGCTTGTTTCATGGTGCAACGGTCCGGGTCCAACGCCGCCGGGCATTTCAAGTGCGGCGCCGAATGTTTCAGCCACACCAGCCGGCTATTGTGCAGGTGCGCGAAGATCGCCCCAATCGTTCGCCCGCTGTTCGGCTTCACTCCCGGCAGCCGCCCTCGCCAAGCTCGCCGGTCCAAGTGCGCCAACAGCAGCTGGTTCATCGCGTCGTTCACCGCGTACGTTTCCAGCAGGACGTCTCGAATCTCCGCCAACGCTTCCTTTGATTGTTCTGCCATTTCCATGCCAAAGACTCTCTTCGCAAACAGCTGCGTCCACGCATCGGCCATCAGCGCTGGTTAATGAAACAGTTTTCTGCGCCTTCGCCACTGGCGTCAGCAACAATGCCGCCAACACCGCCATCACAATTTGTAAGCTGTAACTCTGTCTCCCGCTAGTTTTGCGGCCGGCCACAGTTGACCATCCACGGAATCCCATACCGGTCGACCACCATCCCAAACCGTACGGCCCAGAACGTTTCTTGCAATGCCACTTGGATGGTGCCGCCTTCCGATAACCCGCGGAACACTTGCTCCGCCTCCTCCGCGGCCACCACGTTGAGCGCCACCGAGAATCCCTCCGGTCTCCTGTACTGCCCTGGCGGTACATCCGCCCCAGTGATTCGATACGAACCCACTTCCAGCGTGGCGTGCAGGATCTTATTTCTCCAGTCGCTCGGGACTTCCGCCGCCATCGGTGAATCTCCATAGCTCATCAGGAAGCTGATCTTGCCTCCCAGACAGTTTCCATAAAACCGAAACGCCGCTTCACACTCGCCATTAAACGCCAAGTGCGGATTCACTTGCATCGCATTCTCCGTCCCGCCTCGCCCGTCGCCCGCCCGCGCCTTCCCTACTCCTGCTTCACCCGGTACAAGTCGGCTTGCCCGCCGGGCCTCGCGTACACGATCGTCGACACGTCCCTGCTGAAATCATACGCATTCCCCGCAAACCCTTGCCGGAACGCAAACGGTACTTTTGCCACCGGCTGGCGCGGTCCATTCAACTTCCCATCGCGCCACGGCTGCCGGTAAATCACCGTCTCTCCATGCGACGCCGAAAGGTACAAAATCGACTTGCCGTCTGTAGCAAATTTGATGTCCAACGTCACCAAATCCGGCAGCAGCATCGTGCATTTCTTGTCCGCCAACGAAAAATCGTAAATTCCCAGCCCGCCTCCCGGCGCATTTCCCGCCAGCAAATGTTTTCCGTCCGGCGACACATCCTGCACATATCCGCAATTTTCATCCACTTGTTCCACGCTGGTGTACGGCTCGGCCGACTTCCAGATCACCACCTTCGCCGGGTCTTTTACATATCCGCTAAAGTACAAAGTCTTCCCGTCCTCGCTCCACATCCCCCAGCCAATATTCGCTCCCGTCCACGGCACTTGCCGCAATCCGCTTCCGTCGTTTTTCACCAAATACACTTTGGACATCTCTCCTACCGCATCCCCAAAGAAAATCAACGAATTGTCCGGAGATACCGCCAAGGTGACCAGATTCGCCGACGATGTAAGCTTTACCTTGTTTCCCCCATCGATGCCCGCAATCCACAGTTCCTGATGCTGTGGCCCTAACATCGTCAGGTAGTTCACATATCTGCCATCAAAGCTGATCACCGGTTGCGTCGCGCTGTCCGACACCACATCGAACGATTGTTTGCTCTTGGTGTTGTATACCGTCAGCGCTCCACTCTCCCTTCCGGTCACGAAGTACAACTCTTTCCCGGAATGATCGGGCATTGGCGAACTGTCCGCCCCCGCCCCAAACGTCACCTGACGCAATGCCCCGTCGCCCAGACTGTATTCCCAAATATTGGTGACGTCGTTCACCGTTCGGCTTGCCAGCACCGTCTTCCCGGGCTGACTCCACTTGAACTGGTTCGGCGTTCCTGCCACCTCGGCTAATTTCGTCGCCGCGTGACTGCCCACATTCACCTTGTACAACGAGACGCTCGCCGGCAGCCCCAATGGCGTGCTCGCTGGTCCGGCGGGCACCAGCAAATCTTTCCCGTCTGGGTACACCAACATTTCCGACGGCAGCATCCCCTGGCTCGCCAGGTCCACCACCAGTTGTTCGTCAATCGACCCTCTCGCCTTACGGTAGATCGCATTGTTCCCCGCTCGGAAAAAGTACATCGCGCCATCTGCCGCCGACGTCACCAAATTCCTTCCCAGAACCACTCGTGTGGGCGTTCCTCCCAGCGTCGGAACGCTCCACACTTCCCCGCCTACATAGCTGCCTTCGTAATAAACCTCTGTGCCATCCGGCGAAAAACTGTCCACAACCTTATCGACCGAATCATTGGTCAATTGCAGCGGCTCTCCGCCCGAGGTCAGCATCACGAAAATTTGATTCACTCCCCCGGCTGGCGATGCAAACGCGAACGTGTGCCCGTCCGGAGACAGCGTTGCCCCTATGATCGGCTTGTTCCAGCGGCTCACTCGTTCAATCGTCGCCGGCCCCGTTGGTCCGCCCTTTCCCGGCAAAAAATGGTACGCCGCAACACCTGCGACAATCACCGCTGCCGCCGCTGCCACCCATAAGTACCGCTTCCTACCGGAGACACTCGTCGCGGTCGTCGCCGGTACGCTAACACTCGCGGAACTCGTCCCACTGGTCATCGGCGAAACCACCGGCTCCACTGCTGCGCTTCCCGAAGCCAGCATCCTTCCCGAGTCCGTATCCCTGCGCAGCCGCTTCAGGTCCGTGTAAATGTCCGCGGCCGACCGGTACCGCAAATCGCGGTCCTTCTCCAGCGCCTTGCCAATGATGTCTTCCAACTTCGCCGGCAAATCGGGGTTGAGCCGCAACGGACTCAAGAATGGCCGGTTCAGAATCGCGTCGGAAATCACTCCCGAAGTATCCCCGCGGAAAGGCAGCGTTCCCGTCGCCATTTCGTACAACACCGCCCCAAACGAAAACAGGTCCGTGCGCGCATCCAGTTCCTTCCCCCGCACCTGTTCCGGCGACATGTACGCCATTGTCCCCAGCGTGCTTCCTGGGCTGGTCAGTTGCGCCGTATCCACTCCCACCGTCGCCAAGCTGTCTGCGCTGGCCACACTCACTTTCGGCGCGCTCATCTTCGGAGAACTCACCTTCGCCAGCCCAAAATCCAGTATTTTTGCGTGGCCCCGCGCGGTTACAAAAATGTTCGCCGGCTTAATGTCCCGGTGAACAATTCCCTTGGCGTGTGCCGCGTCCAGTCCGTCCGCCACGTCAATGGCGATGTCCAGCAGTTCTTCCAGTTCCATCGGACGGCCCGCAATCATGTGCTTCAGCGTCTGGCCTTCCAGAAACTCCATGCCAATGAACGCCACGCCATTCTCTTCCCCAATGTCATAAATCGTGCAGATGTTGGGATGGTTCAGCGCCGAAGCCGCTTCCGCTTCGCGCTGGAATCGCGCCAGGGCCTGGGGATCCTTAGCCACTTCATCGGGCAAAAACTTCAGCGCTACGAACCGGTGCAGGCGCGTGTCTTCGGCCTTGTACACCACGCCCATTCCCCCGCCGCCCAACTTCTCGATGATCTGGTAATGCGAAATGATTTGGCCAATCAGTCCGTCATCCTTCGCCATGGTTTGGCCATCTTAGAGGCCCACTTCCCCCCAAGTCAAACGCCTCCAGTTCCGTATTCGGCACTCACTTTCCGCGTCAGTCTTTTTGGAGTGCGGGAGCCCTGCTCCCGCCTGCTTAAAAATCTGTGCCCATCGCAAATCCATCCGCGGAGCCTTGCTCCCACTTTTTTCTCCCCGGTTCCACTCCCCGCTTCTCCCGTGACTCCGGTCACGGCGCTCTGCCCCTTTTTCCCCTACAACACCCTTAGCCCTAAGCCGCACCCGAGCACAACGTGGCCACCACTACCCTCGAGACCGTAGCCTCCACGCCAGACAAAGCCTTGCCCGCCCCGCCCCGCGTCGTCTCTATCGACATCTTCCGAGGCTTGAACGTCCTCCTAATGATCCTCGTCAACAACCTCGCCGAAGTTCGCGGCCTCCCTTGGTGGACCTACCACCGCGGCGACGTCGACGGCATGACCTACGTTGACATGGTCTTTCCCGGTTTCCTTTTCTTGATGGGCATGGCCATTCCCCTGTCGTTACAATCGCGCATCGCTCGCGGCCACACCAACCTGCAACTCTGCGCGCACATCGTCGGCCGGTCGATCAGCCTCCTCGCTCTCGGTCTGTTCATCGCCAACGCCCCAAACGTCAGCGCCCGCTACACGCACATCAGCCAAACCTGGTGGACCGCTTTGGGCTTTGTCGCCATCGCCCTCGCCTGGGTGCGCTTTCCCCGCGAAGCCCGTCACAAAGCGCTGGCTCGCGCCATCCGCTACTCTGGCTTAGCTCTTCTTGCTGCTCTGTTCCTGATCTTTCGCCGTGTCACTCCCGACGGCCACCCCGCCACTCTCGATTTTTCCTACGTGGAGATTCTCGGATTGTTGGCGTGGGCTTACCTGCTGTGCAGTGCTCTCTATCTGTTGTTCGCCAAGCGCTTCGCGCTGCTCGCCGCCAGCTTCGGCGTCATGGTCGCGCTTAACACCCTCTCCGTTGTCGATTGGTTCGGGCTCAACCTGCCCTTCCACTGGTTTCCCTTCGAGGCCGGTTTATCTTCGCTGACCATGTCCGGCGTCCTCGCCTCTTTCGTTCTTCTACCCGACACTCTCGCCCCTACGCTCCCGCGTTCTTCCATCGCTGCGCACTTCTCTACCTCTACCTTCGCCCGCAAAGCGCTCTGGCTCCTCATCTCCGCTGCCGTCCTGTTTGCTCTGGGCTTTGCCCTCCAGCCACTGGGCATTTCCAAGAATGCCGACACACCCACCTGGTGCCTCTATTGCACCGCTGCCAATCTCCTCATCGCTCTGCTGCTGTATTGGGTCGCCGATATTAAAGGTTGGAAGCCCTGGGCCAATTTCGCCAAACCCGCGGGCCAAAATCCCCTGTTGGCGTACTTCCTGCCGTTCATTCCCTTTCTACTCCCCCCACTCTATTCTCTGACCACCTTTGGCACCGCCGGTCTTTTCGGCGTTTTCAAGTCCGTCCTGCTGACCGCCCTTGTCCTCGCCTTCACCACCATCCTCGTTCGCCGCGGCCTCTCCCTCCGCCTCTAACCTGTGCCTTGGTTCATACGTGTCGCCCTGAAGTGCTCGAAGGCCGCCGCTTTTCCTGGTAGCGCCGGCATCTTGCCGGCAATCTGTGCCTGCTTGTAGGGCCCTGCCTTCTTAGGCGGGCCGTAAACCTCGAGGGGATCTCAGCCTCTGCGTCTTGTCCCAAAGCAAAAATAAGCACGTCATTCTGAGCGGAGTCCTCGAAGCGAAGAATCTCTCTTCTTTTCCGCGTCCTTTGCCAAAAGAATCTCTCCTCCGCGCCTATTGCGGAAAGAATCTCTCTTCGGTTTTCTCCCCACTCGCTTGCCCTGAGCGCCTTGCGCGAAGGGCCACTCGTCACTCGCCCGGGTCGGGTGCCCCACCTTCGAAAGGCTCGATCGTTTGCTCCGTGTAGCGCTGGCATTCATGCCAGCATTCTTCCTCACCTCCGCCGGGATGCCCCTCGATTTCATGAGGGTGGGTCTCACGTTCTCTTGCTGGGTCTTAGCGCTTTTTCTTTGCTCTTCTCTCGCCACTCGCCACTCGCCACTTCCTCCTCACGCGATGCCCACCCCTTGTGGGCGGGCGCGGGGACCATTCCCTCTGTGACTCTCCCCCACACACATTTCCCTTCTTCCCATCCAATCCTTGTTCGTATAATCAATTCCAACCGCGCTAACTAAGGCTCGGCGCCAACCATGCGATTCCTCTACGACTACCTCTTCCCTGTCATGTGGCTCGCTTACATCGTCTATTGGCGCATCATGGCCTCCGACGTAAAAGCCACCGAACGCATTGAGCCTTCCTTCTCCCGCCTCCTGCGTCTGGTCTTAATGCTTTCTTCCCTCGCGCTCCTCGCGCTTCCGCACTTCCCAGTGGACTTCCTCAACAGACGGTTCCTTCCCGCCTCGCTCTGGTCTTTCTGGATCGGCGCGGCTGTCACCGCATGCGGCTTACTCTTCTCCGTCTGGGCTCGTGTGCATCTCGGCAAAAACTGGAGCCAGGCCGTCACCCTCAAGCAGGACCACGAACTCATCACAACCGGCCCCTACGCTCTGGTGCGTCATCCTATTTACACCGGACTGCTGCTCGCTGTCCTCGGTACGGCGATCGCGCGCGGCGAGTGGCGCGGCTTGCTCGCCTTCTTCCTCGGTTTCCTCGCGCTTTGGTCCAAGCTTCGCCTCGAAGAAAAGTGGATGCGCGCCCATTTCGGCGAGTCCTACGACGCCTACTCCCGCCGCGTCTCCGCGCTCCTTCCCTACATCGTGTAGTCCGGAAGCTCGCCCTCAGGAACTGCCCAGGGCTATCACAAGATTACAGAGCGCACTCCTGCTCACAATTCCCTCAGCAACTGCGCCGCATCCGCCGACAACACTCGCCTCGCCGGAATCACCGTCGCCACCACTTCCACTACCACCATCGCCACAATCGCCTCGATCAACACCAGTGGCTCCCGCGGCGTCGCGAACGAAACCAGGTGCTCTAACAACTGGCTGGTGAACCAGCCCAACACCAGCCCCAACAACAATCCCATACCAAACAGCGCCAGCGGCCGTCCCAACGTCGACCGCATCAACTGCAAGCGTTGTGCCCCCAACGCAATGCGAATGCCTTGTTCTCGCATCCTCCTCGACACCGAGTGCGACGCCATCCCAAAAATTCCGGTGATCGCCAGCATCGCCGCCAACACTCCCATAATCCCCAAAACCGTTGCCGCCGCGCGCGCCACCAGCATCGCGCGGTCAACTTGATCGTCCCACGACTCCAGCACAAATGGCGCCCTCGGCTCCACCGCCGTGGCGATCCGTCGCAGCTCCGGCATAACTTGGCTCGGCGGCAGCGTCGACCGCACCAGCAACGCCACACTCGGCGACATCACTCCCCCTACGCCTTGGGCCAGCGGCAGAAACATCGCCGGCTGTGCCGGTTCATCCAGTGACCCGTACTTGCCGTCTTGCACCACGCCCGCAATCTCGTATCTTGCGGTTGCCCACAGCGCGAACCGCCGTCCCACCACACTCGTGCTACCAAACAGTTTCCGCGCGAACGTTTCATTCACGATCGCCACATTGGGCGTCGTATGGTCGTCGTGCCAACTTACATCTCGACCCGCCAGCAATCGCGTCCCCGCCGCCTGGAAATAGCCGGGCGAAACCAGATACGTCATCGCCGGAAACGCCATGTGCGACGGCAGAAACTCTGTGGTCTGCTCCGGGTACACAAACCACGCCGCTCCATTTCCTTGCAGCGGCACGTAATCCGTAATCGCTGCCGCCGATACTCCAGGGATATGCTGCGCCTCCTCCAGCAAGCGTTTGTCCACCGCCACCGCCGCTTCTCCCGAATATCCCGCCATGCCCAGATCGGTCATGGCTAACGTGATTCCCTGCGCGTCGAACCCCAACGGCACACGCAAACTCCTTCGGATGCCCATCGCTGCCACCAGCGATGCAGTCACCAGCAGCGTGCACACCGCAATCTGCACGCATAGCAGCAAGTCTCTCAGCGCGAAACGCCGGAACGACGGCACCTCCAGCGCTCCGCTCTTGATCGCCTGGATCGGGTCCGTCCGCCACACTTTCCGCGCCGGCAGCAGCCCGAACAGCAATCCGCTAACCACCGAAAGCGCCAGCGCTATCAAGTACACCCGCGTGTCTGGCGCCAACAACAAATGCACCGGCAAGTCCCCGTATAGCGGCCAATGTGTCAGCCCGCGCAGCAACACATTCGCCACCAGCGTCCCCACCAATCCACCCGCCAACGACACCAGCAGCGCCTCGATCAGCAGCTCCCGCAAGATGCACCAGTAACTCGACCCGATCGCCATCCGCACCGCCAATTCCCCGCTGCGATCCCCGGTTCGCACGGCAAATATGCTCGCCAGATTGCTGCACGCCGCCACCAACACCAGCACCGCTAGCAGCATCATTCCCAGCAGCCCCTTTTTCACCGGACTATTCGCATCACCGGCAAATCCCGGAGCCACCACCCGCGAAGCCAACCCGTCGTCCTTGCGATCCTCCTTGGCCATCTGCATCGCGATGCGATTCAGATCATCGTTCGCCAATTGCGGCGTCATCCCGGGCTTCAACCGGCCAAACACCATCACAAAGTAATGATCTCGATACGGACGGTCATCCGATCCCGTCACCTCGTCGGCACCCATCATCGGCAGCCAATAATCCGGCCAGAACAACGGATCGATTCCGTGGAAACCTTCCGGAGCTACCCCAATCACCGTCAGCGGATGGCGGTTCAGCTCAATCGTCTTCCCGATAACATTCGGGTCCTGCCCGAATTGCCGCCTCCAGAAGTCATAACTCAGCACGATGAATGGCGCCGATCCCGGCCCATGTTCGTCGCTCGCATGGAAAAAACGCCCCGTTGCCGGTTGCAGCTCCAGCACGTCGAAGTAGTTCCCCGTCGCCGAATGTCCCCAGCTTTTTATCGTGGAGTTGCCCGCGCTCAGACCGACCCGGATGAATCCATACGCCGCTAATCCTTGGAATCCCTGCTGGCGATCGCGAAAATCCAAATAGTCCCGATACGATTGCGCGGTCCACCCTGGCTGTTCTTTTACAAAATGATTGGCCAGATATACGTTCTCCGGGTGTGGCGCGTCCAGCGGCCTCAGCAGCAGCGCGTTCAGCACGCTGAACACCACCACATTTGCGCCTATGCCCAGCGCCAGTGTTAATGTCGCCGCCGCCGCAAATCCGGGGGAGTTCCACAGGCGCCGCCCCGCCAATTTCACCTGCAGCAACAAGTTGTCCACCACCGCCCACTGCCACACTTCCCGGCAATCCTCTTGAATCAGCGTCAGGTTCCCGAATCTCTTCCGCGCCGCGGCCGTCGCCTCGTTCCGCGGCATCCCCTGGCCCACCAGCTCCTCGATCAACTCCTCCACGTGCCCGCGCATCTCCTCGGAGAGTTCCTGGTCGAGCCGCCTTCTCGCAAAAATTCGTTTCACCCAGTTCATGATTCACCCGGCGCCAGCACTCGCGTGATTCCTTCCAGCATTCGCGTAAACTTCGACACCTCCCGTTCCAGGTGTTTCGTCCCATTTCGCGTGATCCGGTAGGTGCGCACCCGCCGCTTCGTCGCCGACAATTTCCACTCGGCCTCCACCAGCCCGGCTTTCAGCATCCGTTGCAGCGCCGGGTACAGCGAGCCTTCTTCCACCCGTAACAAATCCTCCGACCGCTGCTGAATCTCTTGCACCAACGCATACCCGTGCATCGGCTGCCGCCTCAGCGACTGCAAAATCATCATCTCCAGTGCCCCGCGAAACAGGTCCCGCTGCTCCGCTTCCCCATTTCCTTCAACCATCTTCGTCCTCTCTAGGCCTATTTCAAACAGGCCTAGATTAAACTAGGGTAGCCCGCCCGTCAAGCTTCTTTCGGAGTGCGGCAGCCCAGCTGCCGCTTGCACAGAATCCATCTGTTATCGCAGGCCCATCTGCGAGAGCTCTGCTCCCGCCCGTGTTATCCCAGGCTCTTGCATTTACCTCCGAACACACTGAATCTGGTCGTTTTCTATTTTCTTCTTTGGCCCCACCTTGCCAGCAAAGGCATCGTCTTCTCGGCCGTGCCTGTAGTGCAGGCCGAGCATGCCCTGAGGCGACGCCGAAAGGTCTTGCGAGCCCCGCGGCCTTTTTCGGACTGCCCCGGCTCGCCCTCAGCCTCGGCGATACAAATGAAGTGATTCTCCAGGCATGCCAGCTGCGCTTAAGGCTATCATCCTTGCGGCGCTCAAATGACTAACCGTGTTCTCAGCCTGCTACGGCCCGCTTCTCTTGTTGCCATACTCATCGCCTCGACACTCGCTTCTGCCCCGCGGCAAGCGCCGTCGACGCTGGCCCTTCAAATGAACGAAATTATGCAGGCGCGCGCTGCTGCCGGAGACTTCAGCGGTTCGCTGCTCGTTGCTCGCGATGCTCGCATTCTGTACCAGCACGCATTCGGGTACGCGAATCTGGAATGGAAAATTCCCAACGACTTGCAGACCAAATTTGAAATCGGCTCGATGACCAAGCAGTTCACCGCTTTGCTGGTTTTGCAATTCGTGAATGAAGGCAGAATCAAGCTGGACGGCCGCCTCTCCGACTATCTGCCCTACTACCGCAAGGACACAGGAAGTCGCGTCACCATCAGGCAATTGCTCTCTCACACTTCGGGTATCCCCAATTTCATATCCCTCCCCGGTTTTTTGGACAGCCCGGCCAGCAGGGCAACCTACACCGTCAAAGATTTTGTCCAGAAGTTTTGTAGTGGGGATTTGGAATTTGAACCCGGAACACGCTTCCATTACAGCAACTCAGGCTACTTCCTGCTTGGCGCGGTTCTCGAGCAGCTTTCCGGCACTTCGTATGAGCAGCTCTTGAAGGACCGAATCTTTACCCCTGTGGGCATGAACGATTCGGGTTATGCGCATAGCGAGGCGATAATCCCTCACCGCGCCGCCGGATATGAGCGTTCCAGCAACGGCTTACAGAATGCTCGCTTCTATGACCTGTCCATTCCCTTCGCTGCCGGCGCTCTGTACTCCACCGTGGGCGATCTTTTCCTGTGGGACCAGGCGCTCTATGGCCAGCGGCTGCTTCCGCCAAATCTGCGCGACTTGCTGTTCCAGCCGCACCTGGAGAATTACGGGTTCGGTTGGGGAATTCTCGTTCCCAAGCCGGGTTCCCCCAACGCCGGTGAAACTGTGCTGATGCACGGCGGCGCGATCTTTGGATTCCAGTCGCTGATCGAGCGCATTCCGAAAGAGAAGGAATTGATCGTATTGTTGGACAACACCGATAGCCCGAAACTTTTGGATATCGCCTTGCAGCTCCGGCGCGTGCTCTCTGAAAACCACTGATCCTTGTCGCCGAGCCAGCGCCTCTGCCCTTATTTCTCCGGCCATGCATTCAGCAATCGCCGCAGCAAAATCAGTTGCCCCAGGTGATACGCATTGTGATCGATCAGCAGCACCGTCTTCGACGCCAGCGTTTCATTATTCGCATGCGTTATAGGAGCCAGAATGTCCGTCTTTTCCAGTGCCGCCACCAATTTCTTGCGATCCGCCCGGAACGCCGCCACCGATTTGTCCCACGCTTTCGCATCCGGCGGCTCCCATGACTTCGGCCAGTAGCCGTCGGGAAAATCCGGTGATTTGTGTTTTGGATTCAGCGCGTACTCCACGATATCCCATTGCGCGATGCGCAAATGTTCCACCAACTGGTATGCCGAATGCGGAAGTTCGTGGGGACGCTTGCCCCTCAGTTCCGCCGGAAAATCTTTGACCGCGGCGTCAAATCCGGCGTGCGCGTTCCCTTCCCTGAAGTGTGAAATCAATTCTTTGCGAAACGCATTCGATTCGTTCCGTTTTTTTGGCGATTTTCCCGGCATGCTCTCCTCCTTGTTTCTGGCTCGCAGTTGGATGACCAATCTTCCTCGAACGCTACATGCCCGTCTCCCGCTAGTGCCCGTCCGTTTCCCCGTCGAACACCCGCCGCCCCTTTACCCCCTGTTTCACTAATTTTGCCTTGCGGGAACCAGTGGTCTCGTGTCACTGACAAGTTCCCCGCAACACCTGAAAATCAGCCTGCTGGAGGGAGCTCTCCCACGAGTGCCCCTAGTAGGCCCTTAGCATTGCACCAGCGAAACGCGCGAGGTGCCGCATGAAGTTCGCGCGAATCATTCTCGCCAACCTGTTCCGCAAGAAGGTGCGCCTTTTTCTAACCATTGGCTCCTTCGCCGTGGCCCTGTTTCTCTTTGCCTTTCTGCAAGTCGTCTGGGGGGCCTTCCATTTCTGGGCCGAGGCTACTGTGGCCGACCGCGTTCTGGTGACTAACCGCGCTTCTTTCCTCAACACCGTTCCCCTTTATTACAAAGACAGGATTCTGCGCACTCCCGGCATCAAATACATCACCTATATCAGTTGGTTCGCCGGAACCTATCAAGATACCTTTTTTGGAGGTTTCGCCATCGACCCGGAAAACCACCGCCACGTCTATCCCAACTTCATCGTCCCCGACGATCAGTGGCGCGCTTTCTTGAATGACCGCCAAGGCGCCATTGCCGGCGTTAAGATTGCCGAGCGTTTTCACTGGAAAATTGGCGACCGCATACCCTTTAAGGACACCTACAATGGCACCGGCGATTGGGAACTCAATCTCGCTGGCATCTATCGCGGGCAACGTCCCCAGGACGACGAAAACCAATTCTGGATTCACTGGGACTATTGGAACGAAGAGGCTCCTCCCTACAGGAAAGGGCAGGTTGCCTGGTATGTCCTTCGCGTCGATAACGCCAACGAATCCGTTCGCATTTGCAAAGCTATCGACCAGGAATTCGCCAACTCTCCCTACGAAACCAAAACCCAAGTCGAATCCGCCTGGGCTGCCGACGTGGTCAAACAATTTACCAATATCGAATCGCTGGTCATGCTTGTCGGCACCGTCGTTTTCTTCACCCTCTTGCTGGTCACCAGTAACACCATGGCCATCGCTGTTCGCGAGCGTACCCAGGAGTTGGCCATTTTCAAGGCCCTTGGTTTTTCCGATTTTGCTCTTCTCAATCTGGTCATCGCAGAGTCGCTGGTACCCGCTCTGTTCGGGGGCGTCTTAGGTTTGGCTCTGGCTCGAATCTTCATGCCCATCCTGGCGAAACAATTGAACGGCATTCTTCCCAGCTTGGTCATCTCTGCCCAAATCCTTTTGTCGGGTTTATTGTTGGCCGTGTTGTTTGGTCTCGTCAGCGGCATCATCCCCGGGATCTTCGCCATGCGCATGCGCGTCATCACTGGCCTTCGCAAAGTGGTGTAGCCTGGGTGCTCCACCCTCGGTTTCTGAGGGTGGGGCATGCGTTCGCCGATACCCGCCCTGCGCTTTTTTCTTCGCTTGTGTAGTGCCGATCTTCAGACCGGCTTTGTGGCACAGCCATTCTTGGCTGTGTAGTGGCCAGTCTTCAGACTGGCCTGGGCAACCCCGTCCTGAGCAATGTCGAAACGTCTGCGAGTCATGTTCAGCGCCGGTTTTGTAGCGCTGGCATTCATGCCAGCATTCTTCCTCGCCTTCGGCGGCGCGCACCCTCGATTTTTGTGGGCCTTCCCTTCACCGCATTCTCGCGCTTTTGCTTCAGTTTTTTCTTCTTAGCTCTCGCCACTCGCCACTTCCGCTTCACGAGTGCCTCACCCCCGGAAGTCCAACCTCCCCTCACCAACTGTCCTCGCTTCGCCCGCTCGTGTTATCGTTTCTCATCCGATGACGGCCGCATGCTCCGGCCTCCTCGGCACAAACGCAAAATCGCTATTACCCAAAGGAGGATTCACCTACATGCGCCGACGCGCACTCTGGTTAGTTGTCGCCGCGGTTTGCACTTCCATTCTCGTCGTCCACTTCCCTGCCGCCTGGGCCTCCCCCGATTCCGACGTGTGGCACCTCGATGGTCCGCATTCTGCCGCGCAATTTTCCGTGCGCCATCTGGGCATTTCCACCGTGCGGGGCACCTTCACCAAAGTCGCCGGTGACGTCTCTTACTCCCCCGCAGACCCCGCCAAGTCTTCCGTCAATGTCACCATCGATGCCAGTTCTGTCGATACCCGCGTCGCTATGCGCGACAACGACCTTCGCAGCGAACATTTCCTCGATGTCGCCAAGTACCCCACCATCACCTTCAAGTCCACCCGCGTCGCCTCCGCCGGCCCCGGCAAGTTGGCCGTCACCGGCGATCTCACCATTCACGGTGTCACGAAAGAGGTCACTCTCGACGTCGAAGGTCCCGGCGCACCCATCAAGAATCCCATGGGCCCGGGCCAACGCACCGGAGCTTCCGCATCCACCACCATCAAGCGGAGCGATTTCGGCATGACCTATATGCAAGGGATGGTTGGCGACGAAGTCGTGATCCAAATCGACGTCGAAATGGTCAAATAGTCCGGCGTTTCACCACTCTTCTCACCATCGCGGTGCCGGCTACATCTTCTTCGTCGGCCCGGCATCGTCCGGCCCAACAAAGTTCACCACAAACGGCGCAATGCCATTCACCTGTAGTACGCCATCCCCCTTGCACTGGGCATAGTGCCGCATTTGCGCTGGCGCGGACGCAAACCCTCCCACCGGGATCTCTTTCATCGCCGCGTCATCCCACTTCGCTCCCATTCCCAGCAGAAATGTGCCCTTGATCACCGTCACATTCTCCGTGGTTGGGTGCCAGTGCGGCGCAATCTTGGTTCCGTCCGTGCACGAAAGCCGCAGCGTGTACGAACGCCCGGCCGTCATCGGGTCGCCCTGTAGCACCGCTATCTTCATCGTTCCGCCCATCTCCACCGACGGCGTGCCTACCAGCGCTGCCGCGGGAATGTCCATCCATTGCTCCGAGCCCGGCATCACCACCACCCCGCCGCCGGCCCCACCACTCGTCTTTTTTGCGCTGGCCGCCTGCTTCGCCGGCGGCGTTTGCGCCACTCCCGCGGCTGTCAGCAACACACACACAACCAGCACACCAATTCCCTGCTTCCTCATGCTCATTCCTCCTTCATTCACGTTCTTTGTTTCAGGGGACCCGGCCTTGGATCATGCTTCTGGGAGGCACACCTTATCACCAATGGCTTCTGTCCTTCAATCCTCACCACAGGAATCCTTCCTTCTCGCCACTCACCACCGCTCTCACCGCCCGGCCTTCCCCGTCACAATCTGCCCGTCGATCATCACCCACTCCGGCTTGCGTAGCGCCCCAACATCCGCCAGCGGATTCTCTCGCACCAAAAGCATCGCCGCGTCGTATCCATCAGCAATTCGCCCAAGCTCGCCGGCCTTGCCCAAGTACGCGGCATTATTGATGGTCGCGAACTTCAGAATCTGCGCCGCACCAAATCCCGCACGCGCAAATTCCTCCAATTCGTCGTCATAGCCATTACCAAATTCCACCAACGGCGCATCCGTCCCAATCGTCAACGGCACTCCGGCCGCGTCCAGCCGTCGAATAAACGCATATTTTTCCGGCATGCGCGCGGCGATCTCTGATGGCGAAACATTCCGCAGCGTCAGCGCCGTTTTGTACTCCCCAAACGTCGGGTCCGCAAATGTGTGATGCGCCACCATCGCGGCCACCAACTCCTCCGGCATCTGTTCCAGCGTGGCCACATGTTCGATACCCGTAGCGCCGGCCTCCACCGCTTCGCTGGCCTCCTGCGCCGTTTCCACGTGTACAACACTCGCCAGGTGTTTCGAACTGGCCCACGCAATCCCGCGATCCAGCAACTCTTTGCTTATGCTCTCGTGCGCTAACCCAATCGTCCCGTAAATGAACTTCACCGCGTCCGGTGGCCCCTCACGATAGTTTTCCTCCAGTCCCGCGATCAGGTTTTCCGGGGTGCTCGCCAGAATCGCTCCTTGTCGCGTGATTTCCCGCGGCCAGATGGTGCTCGCGGGATGCCCCTCAGGTGAAGTCACCAGCCGGCCCGCCGCGAAAATCCGTGGCCCCAGCAGCCGGTGCTGGGCCACTTCCCCGCGTATCTCATACATGGATTCCGCTGGCCCTCCCAGGCAACGAATCGCGGTTATGCCCTTCTCCAAAAATTCCCGGCGTTCCGGAGCGTATTGCTCCAGCATCGCGTCCAGGAAATACGGAAAATCGAAACCCCTTTGCGCCGACAGGATCGATCGCGACACGCTCTGAAAGTGCACATGCACATCGATCAATCCCGGCACCAGATACCCGCCCCTCGCATCCACTTTGCTCCAGCTGCTGGTGTCCGCGCTCGCTCCGACAATCCGCGCTATCTTTCCGTTTTCCACCAACACATCCTGGCCTTCAATCAACCGCCCTTCTGCCGTGTCTACGATCTTGCTGTTGACGATATCCACTCGCGCGCTGCTTACCGCCGGCCAGCGATACGAATCCACTCTCGCCGCCAGCACCGCCGTGCTGATCACCGACAAACACAAGCCCGCCACCGCCAGCGCCTGAAACACGCGCGCCAGCCGTCGCCCTTGCCGTACCAGCAGGTAAAACACCAACACCATCAGATAAAACGTCGGCGTCGCGTACGAAAACGCCACCCACTGCTCCCATTTGCTCCCGTGAAATGCCAACGACTGGGGCAAGAAACTCAGCGTCAGTAGCCGCAAACCCAGAAACACCGTCAGGTAGTAACACGGGATCGACACCAAATAGCCCACAACGAATCGCGACAGCCACCCACCCCGCCACGCAAACAGCAGCGCTCCCACCGGCAGCCAGTAGCACACCAACGCCACCAACCAAACCAGCACCAGCAAAACCACATCCAGTGCATCCCCGGTTTTGAACTGCACCAGCAGATATAACGGAAACGGAGTGCCCACCAGAAAAGCTGCCGGCAACAAGAATTGCCGCAGGAAGAACGTCAACTCGAACCGTGGCGCAGGTTCAACTGTTGTTGCGGACGTCGCGTGCATCACCCCATCCCCCACAATTTCCCCGGCATTCTATCCCGCGCCACCTCCCAGCGCCACACTCCTCCGGCTCTCAACCTCTGCGTCTTTTCTTCGCTTGTCTTTGTAGCGCCCGCCTTCCTTCAGCCTGGATTTCAATCACCGCGTCTTGCCTAAGCCAAAACTAAAGACGTCATTCTGAGCGCAGTCTTCGGAGCGAAGACCTCTTCCTCTTTTCGCGCCCTTTGCGGAAAGAATCTCTCTTGCGCACCTGTAGTGGCCGCCTTCCGTTTACGCTGACGCAGCAAGCGCGGCGGGCCGCTGTTCGCTCGTTAGCAACCTTGGAGTGCGGGAGCCTTGCTCCCGCTATCTTCCCGCCTTCATTCAGCCTGCATTTCAATCACTGCGTCTTGTCTCCCAAACTTAAAATCTCGTCATCCTGAGCGCAGCGAAGGATCTCTCTTCACGCCGACATCGCCCGGCCGCCTCCCATCGGCCCACCCAACTTCCGCATTATCAATTACTAAGGCAATCCACGTATTGAACCCTCGGCATTCCGTCGCTACGTTGATGCAGTGCGCTACGTTGAATCAGGCCCGGCCTTCGACCTAGCGGAAACGGACGGATTTTATGTCACGCTGGGTTTTGAAGTGCCCACAGTGTCGTACCGACTTTGTCTTTCGCCACATCGAACGGCCCCTCACACTCATGGAATATCGCTCGCCCCGCAAGCCCGAATTTCCGGATGGCGGCCTGACTGTGCAGTGTCCGCACTGCCAACAATCCTCGCTCTTTCAACAACGCGACTTGGCCTTCAGCTCTGACTGAACTTCCCTTTCCGGATTCGTGCCTCCGGCCTCATTGACTTGCGCCCCATCCCCGCCTAACATCCGCCCTCTGTGCGCCACTCCCGGGCTGGCGTCCGGAAATGTCGTGAACTTGTGACTCTCTTTGCTTGGATAGCCGGCCAATCCACTCGCGCGCCGGTCCTATTTCGCGTATTGGCCCCCTTGGCCTTGTTCCTCTGCGCCATTCCCTTGCCCGCGCAACTCCCCGTTGCCCCCGCCGATACCACCGCCCTGAATCAAGCCTTCGACTCACACTCCCACGACCACTCCTTCCCCTGCCAAGTCCTGCCTTGGGGCCCTTCGCTCGACTTGGATTTTCGCTATCTGGCTGGCTTCCTGGTTACCACCAGCGCCGCGCAATTCCACCCCGGTGAGCAGGTCGCCACCTACCTGCGTGTCACTCCCGAACAAGCTTCCCCCGTTTTCTTGCGCACCAGCTTCGACGTCCCTTCCTACCTCGGCGACACCGGCCGTAGCCTCGACCCCGGCAAGTTGCGCCAAGCGCAGCTCACCATGAGCGGCGCTTTCAACCTCGGCCAAGGCCGCTATTCCGTCGAGTTTCTGCTGATTCGCAACGGTCTCGCCTGTTACAAGAAGTGGCAGCTCCAGACCGGCAAATACACCGGCAAAGCCATAACGTTGGCCATCGCGCCCTATCACGTCGAGCCCCTGGCGCTCCCTTCCTGGGACGGCGCGCGCGACGATCACGGCCTGCGTCTTACCATCCTCCTCGACGCTGCGCCCATGAGCCCGTATTCCTCCCGTCTTTATGCCTGGGATCGCGCCTTGCTGCTCGATGCGCTCGCTTCTCTCTTACAGCACCTGCCCAGTCGCTCGGTGCAGCTTGTCGTCTTCAATCTGCCCCAGCAGCGCGAAATTCTCCGGCAGCGCGATTTCGACAGCCAGGGTTTTGTCCAGCTCTCCACCGCTCTCCGCCATATCGAATTAGCCAGCGTATCGGTCCAAGCCCTGCGACCGCACAGCGCGCCCAAGTTCCTGATGCAATTGCTCGACGACCCCGTCACCCCGTCCGATGCCGCCGACGCGGACATTTTTCTCGGCCCGCTTACCCGTGTCTCCGACGACATCCCGCTGCGTCAGGACTCTTCCGCGCACGTCTTCTATCTCGCCTTCTACAGAATCGGCGTTCCGCCCTTTCCCGACACCATCGAGCATCTGACCAAAGCTCTTCACGGCTCCGTCTTCCACGTCAATTCCGCCAACGACCTCGCCTCCGCTATCGCCAAGATCCAAACCCACCTCGCCCCTCTATCCCAACCCTCCTCCGCCCCCGATCCCCACTAATACCCGCTAGCGCCGGCTCACCGTTCACCTCCGCGTCCTGCCGCCCAAACTTAAGTACTCCGTCATCCTGAGCGCAGCGAAGGATCTCTCTTCGATCCCCACATCGTTCAGTCACGGGCCCATGGCAACCAGCCGCAGCCAAGAACCTGTTTTTTCTCTCGCCACTCCCCACTCCCCACTGCCTTCCCCTTCACCGGTTCAGCGACTGAATGTAACTCACCAATTGCCACCGCTCCGGCTCCGGCAGCTTCGACCACACCGGCATCTTCTTCCGCACCACCCCATTCGACAAAATCCAAAAAATCGCCCCCGGCCTGGCCTCGCGCACCTCCGCCGCACGCAACGTCGGTGCTTTTCTTCCTCCCACCGCCGCTTTCCCGTGACACTCTTCGCAATGCTCTTCGAACAATACCGCTCCCGCCATCGGCGCTTCCGCATCATTCGCCAACGGATTCTGCATCTGCTGATACTTTGTGGGTGCCTTAGCCAATTCCGAGTACACTGCCCCATCCCATATCGTCTGCGCCTGCAACCCCAGCGCCACTGCCACTCCCAACAACACCCCAACCCACCGGTACGTTCGACGATTCATTCTCCATGCCCCTGAAACAGACTCTCCACCGTGCGTCCGAATCCTGAAAACTCGTACGACGCCCCCCAGCGCAACAAAAACTGGTGGCTCTGGTCATTCAGTCCGAACGTCGGCTCGATTCGAAATGTCCAGCCACTCGGCAGATTCCACGCCACTCCCGGCCCCACGTAGTGCGACGTGTTGTGCAATCCAAAACTGTAGCGGTCGCCCAACCCGCCATACATTTCCACTCCCACAATGAAATGCTGCGCGCAGAAGTTGCACCGGTGCGACGCGCCTTTCAGCGCCAGTGGCCGCGCCGTTCCCAGCGCGTATCCGAACTCCCATGGCTGATTCGACAGGTTTTTCACCGCCAGCGTATTCTCCGTAAAATTCCACCCTTTGTAGTTTCGCGACAGGATCAGCTTGAACTCCATCTCGCGGTCTTTCTCTTTCCGCGCAATCGCATTCGGCACCGCGTAGTCCGACTCCACGTCATGCCCTTCTACTTCTTTCAGGATTTTGTCCGCCTCGTTATCGTTCTCGAACTCGATGTACAGGATCGGATTCACAAAATGTTCGTCCTTCAATGGACGAAAACGGTTCTCCCACCGGAACCCGGTGAAAATCGTGCTCTCCCCAAACGTGCTCTGCGCGTCCAGGTAAAATTCCGTCGTCCACCACGCCGTCGCCCCATATTCGAATTCGCTCCAGAATCCGTGGAAGTCCGGCCCGCCCCGTTGCGTTCCGAACGTCGAGAAGTACTCCACCTCCAGATTCCCCGGCTCTTCCAAGTTGTGGTCATACGCCACGATGTACGGGTTTTCCTGCCCCACCGCCCTAGGCGCCACCAACATACCCACCATGAGCAACACCAGCCCGCACCACAGCATCCCGCGCAAATTACCAAGCCTCCCGGCAAACCTACACAATTCCCTGTACCCAAAACCTGCCAGTCTCCGCTGCTTGTGTTGCAGCCCGTCTTTAGACTTGCCTTCTCCCTCCAGTCGCCGCCCTTGGCGCATCGGCCGATCTTTAGGTTCCCTTGACTGAGGAAGGCACCGGCCCGGTCTCGCAAACTCAGACAATCGGTCATCTTGAGCGCAGCGAAGGCATGCCCCGAGCCTCGAGGGGATCTCTCTTTGTTCTTCCATGCCCCGCCGTCCGTGGACTGCCGGAACAAAACCCATTTGCATGCTTACCCCGCATCTACAGGAGAATTCGTGCAAATAAGACTAACTTAGTCCTATATGTTGTTGCAAGTAATTTGCATGATCAATGCAAGCCAGTTGCAGTTAGCTGCCCGGCGCCTTAGCGCCTAAGCGTGACGATCTCCGCTCAGCGCGCTTCCATTCGCCTCACGCCACGTCAGCCGCCAGATTAGACCGTGAATATAATTGACTCCGTCAACTATCTCTATGTCGAGCCATCGGCGCGCGGCCTGGGCATTGGCGGTTGGCTGGTCAACGAGTGTGTGCGTTTCGCCCGCCAAGCCGGTTACAAGAAGATAATCCTGTGGCCCCAAATCCTGAAGAGGGCCTTTTCTCTACCCGTTGCGGCGAATGAATACGAACCAATTCCAATCGCCGCGTCTTACTTCCATGCCAGAAGACTTCATCATTCCGAGCCTGCCTGCGCTCGCCTGCGGTGGGCAGACAAGTGGGCGGAACGAAGGGCCAGGGAGATTTCAGCCCCTGCGTCTTGCTCAAACCAAAACGAGACACGTCATTCTGAGCGGAGTCTTCGAAGCGAAGACCTCTGCCTCTTTCCGCGCCTTTTGCGGAAAGAATCTCTCTTCGTTTTTCTCCCCGCTCCCCACTCGCTTGCCCTGAGCGCCTCCCGCGAAGAGCCACTCGCCGCTGTCTTCCCTCACTTCCCCGCAAACACAAAATACACCACCGCTGTTTCTCCCGCGCTCACCGTAATTTCCTGGCTCTGCGTCCCGAGCGATTCATGCCACGCATTAATCGTGTACTTCCCCGCAGGCAGCTCCGGCAAGCGGAACACTCCATCTTCACCGGTCACCGCAAAATGACTGGTCTTCAGCACCGCAAAATAACCATGCATCCACGGATGAATATTGCACTTCACCGGAATGAACTCTTCCTTCTCATACGAGTAGGAAAACGGCGGCGTTCCCGCCGGCTGGATACGGCTCCAGTCGCGATTCGCCTTGGCTAATGGATGAATGTTGTGCGAAACCGCGTCATTGTTCACGATTTGGATTTCTTGGCCTACGCGAACCGCCAGGACGTGCGTGTGGTATTGGCAGCCTTCTTGCTTGAACACTGCCGGTGCCGGCGCGGCTGTCGCGTCTCCTTCAGCTCCCTCGATGTACACCACCACATTGGCCAATCCATTTCCTCGTCCGGTCACGATCGCTTCGTCCAGCAACGCATCGCTCGCGTGCATCTGGACGCATGCCGGTTCCTTCGTCAGGTCCAATGGCATTCTCTTCGGCGGCGTCCCTTTGAATGTCACGATGCCGCTCACGATGCCCAAACTGGGCCCACCACCCAGCGCGAACGGCAACCACACCATCGCCAAAACAGCTACGCAGATCGCCAGAATGTACCGCAGTAGTGGCATCCCTGTTTTTCTCCTTGCAAGGGACCCCCGTCAACAACCCGCGGCGCAAAGCGCGCTCCCCATCGCTCGGCTTCACGCGCCGGTCGTCCCCAACACCGCTGTTTTTCCATTCTAGAAATATTTCGCCCACCCCTCCCAACGAATTTCCACCCTGTCTTCAATCAGTCACAAATCCGCTCATGACCTCCCCTTTCCGGCCTTCGACGTTTAACTTTAGACTTAACTTTCAACTTTTAACTTTTCCCTCGTCCACTCTATAATCCCGCCTTCCACGGAGGACACCATGTATGCGCCTTCTTCTTTCCGCACTCATTTTCGTCCTAATGCTTCACACCGCCGGCTTGTCCCAGCCGCTTGAGGTTCCCATGCATCCATCCGACGAGCAGGCCACCCGCCAGGTCATCGACGCTTTCAATGACGCCTTCAACCGTCACGACGCCGACGCGCTCGGGAATCTTCTCACCGACGACACCGTCTTCGAGGACACCTCTCCCCTCCCCGATGGCCGGCGCATCGAAGGACGCGCCAACGTGGTGGCGTTTTGGCGTGCCTGGTTCGCCCGCAATCCGGATGCGCACTTCGACGCCGAAGAAACCATCGTCTGCGGCAACCGCGCCGTTGTCCGTTGGGTGTATCACAAGATTCGCAATGGCCAGCCCTGGCACTTGCGCGGCGTCGACATCTTCACCGTCCGCGACGGCAAAGTCTCCGCCAAACTCGCCTACGTCAAAGGCTGAGGCGAGGGATTTCTCTTTACTTTTTGCTCTCTGACTGGACTCTGGTCTTCCCCCCTGCGGTTGAGTCCTCGCGACCGGTGTGTCGTTATTCGGTCAACACACCTGTACCGACGGCCCGGTCAAAAATAGGTTGTTTTGTGCTCGACTAATTTAAGGAAAAGAATCAAATCGCGGAAACAATAATGCTTCATGCTTCGGAGTGGACATGCCGAGTGCCCCCAGATGGAAAGAAATCCCTAATTATCCCGTAATCTGCAGCATCACACTTCTCGCAGTCGCCGTTACCGTCGCTTGGTGGACAGGTGCAAACATCTCACCGCTGTTTGAAACTGCTCAGATTCGTCGCGGGCAACTTTGGCGCTTCTGGACTAGCGTCTTGCTCCACATGGACATTCTACATCTGGCCTTCAACCTGTATTGGCTCTGGGTGCTTGGAACAGCCGTAGAACGCGTCTTCGGTCATCTGAAAACTGCGTTCTTCATCCTGCTGCTTGCTGTCAGTTCCGGTTCGTTGGATTTCTCGTTTGCTCAAGGAGGCGTTGGTCTGTCTGGGGTCGGATATGGTTTGTTTGGCCTGCTTTGTGTGCTCTCCCATCACGATGCGCGGTTCCACGGATCACTTGATAAAACCACGGTAAACCTCTTCATTGGGTGGTTCTTCCTTTGCATCCTCACAACCACAACGCACCTGTTCAACGTCGCCAACGTTGCTCACGCTGCTGGTGCTGTAACGGGTGTGTTACTTGGCTACGCAATTGTATTACCCGCTCGTCGCACCGTAATCACCGCGACTATCGCTGCCTTGATCCTTTTGGGACTCTGTGGCTCGACGTTTGCCCGGCCGTACATTAACCTTTCCAGTCAAGGCGGATACGAAGAGGCTCGCTGGGGCTACGACGCCCTCATTGCTAATCGCAACACAGAAGCGCTCAGATGGTGTCGGGACGCTGTCAAGTATCACTCTAAAGTGCCCTCTTTCTGGTTCAATCTCGGTATCGCCTACCAGCGCCTGAACGACCAAACCGCTGCTGGCGCCGCCTACCAGCGAGCCTATGATTTGGAGCCCACCAACTCGAGATATGCCAAAGCGGTGGGAAAAGACGTTGCACCAAACTGAGATAAGGCACCAATTGAGCCCATATGGCGGATCCACAACGGGAAAGAGAAGAAGCGCAATTCGTTCTGCTTCGTCGCTACAGGGACCTTCCCGACGCCGTCATTGCCAAAACTGTTCTCGATTCCGCGGGAATCGACTGTGTGCTGAGCGACGAGAATCTCGTTCGCATGGACTGGTTTTGGTCTGGTCTTCTTGGCGGGGTCAAATTGTGGGTTAGACAGGAAGACCTCGCAAAAGCTCAGGACTTGATGAGCCAGCGCACGCCCGACGCCTTTCAGGTCGAAGGCGTTGGAGAGTATGTTCAGCTGCGTTGCCCACGCTGCCAATCGGCCGACGTTTCGTTCAAGGGACTAAACAGGCCCGTGGCCTTCATTACCGCATTTTTCGGCCTGCCAATTCCGCTCAAGCGGCGCGGATGGAAATGCCGTTCCTGCGGCTACTCCTGGCCCGATTCCACCAGCTTGGAACAATCCACGTCAACGTCCCCTTGATACATCATCGCCGGTCGAGTTTTCTCGCCACTCGTTCACCCTGAGCGCTTTCTGCGAAGGCTCACCCTGAGCGAGGAAGGGATCGGCCATTTCCGTCTCAACTCTGTGCTCTCTGTG
>Ga0187782_10000559_pt1 | contig 25407 bp, 21 predicted proteins | sample 0715_SJ02_MP15_2_FD_132454 | JGI IMG/M metagenome (GOLD analysis project Ga0187782, IMG submission 132454) | Tropical peat soil microbial communities from peatlands in Department of Meta, Colombia - 0715_SJ02_MP15_20_MG | ecosystem: Environmental > Terrestrial > Soil > Wetlands > Peat | place... | reverse complement strand
GGAGGTATCCCCGGCTCCGATGGCCTCCCGGGCGCCACCTACCAGGACGTGAGCAAATGGCGAGACCGGGCCCGGAAATGAAACTTTGGGACCGAACAAGAACGTCTGCACATGCACGCTGGATGTTCCCACACTGCCGTAATGGCCGCTGAAATCCGCGGTGATGCCGAACCACGTTCCTGGCTTGACGGTGCCGGCGAGTTCCCAGCCGTTTAAGTTGGGGTGAAAGGTGGAAACGGGCCCTATACACGACCCGAAGCCCACTGGACAGAGGATGGTGGAAGTTACGGGAGCGGAAGCGTGAACGAAAGAATAGCCACCGAAAATTTCAGCGAAGTCCTGGGCGGCGGAGCGAGGTGCGGCTACGGCGAGGAGACAGCATAGTGCTAGGACAATGGTGAGCAGACGCATGCGTTTCCTCCGGAGAGAGTTGGCTGGTTAAGCGAGAAGATGCGGGGTGACGCAGGTGGGTTGCACGGGATGGGTTGGGTTGTGGCGTCGCGGTTACGGGGAAGGAGGAGAAGAAAGTAGAAAAGCGGAAAGAGTGAAAGAGTGAAAGAGTGAAAGAGTGTAGGAGTCTCGGAGAGTCCGGGCCTTTGGCTTTGGACCCCACACGCAACACCGGCCCTTCGAAGCTCAGGGCAAGCAGTGTGGGGCACCCGATTTTCGCCATTTTCTAATTTCGAGTTTCTATTTTCGGTCCTTGGCGAGGCAGTCGTTGCAGATGCCGCCCACTTCGGTGCGCGAAACAGAGACTTGGATGCCGCAATCGCGGGCGATTTGTTCCTTGAGCTGTTCGTAGAGACGGGATTCGAACTCGCGCACTTTGCCGCAGCGCAGACAGGCCACGTGGATGTGATCGCGGGGGCCGTGGGTCTCGTAGTAGTGGCGATCGCCGCGCAGATGAAGAAGATCCAGTTCGTCGATCAGGCCTTCCTTCTTGAGCAAATCGATGGTGCGGTAGACGGTGACGAGATGCACTTCGGGATCGATCTTTTGTGCGTGCTCGAGGATCTGGTCCACGTCCAGGTGCTGTTCGGCGGAATCCATGACCTGCAGAATGACGCGGCGTTGACGGGTCAGGCGAATACCGCGCTGGCGAAGCGCGTTTTGCAAATGGCCGCTGGAGGCGGGCGTGTTGATGCGCTCGCCGCTGGAGACGCGATGGGTTGGGGGAGCGGCCATAAGGCGGTTCCTTCTGAGGGAAGTTTATCAGAAGTGCAGACGAGCGGTGAGTGGCCCTTCGAAGCTCAGGGCAAGCGAGTGGCGTGCGATTAACGATCTAGCCCGAGGCGCGCCCAATTGCTTTCCCGAGCCTCGAGGGGCTGTTTCCGCGTGTGGGGTGACGGGTCGTGCGCCTCTGGTTAGAAGAGCAGGAGAGTGGAAAAGTGCAAGAGTGAAAAAGGGGAACAAAGAAAAGACCTAGGGGTTGGCGAGGATTCCCGGCGCACGAAAAGGTGGGGGCCTAGGGGTTGGCAAGGGCGCGTTCCGGGACGATGTCCAGTGTGGTTTCCTTGACCAGGTCCACATCGACCTTTACAGAGCCGGTTTCCCCGCTGTGCACGAACTTTGCCGAAGCAATAGATGCGGGCGGCAGGTTCACGTCTTTTCCCGGCCCGACTGTCTTGATTACGGTGCGATGCGCGGGCACCTCGAACCGCAGGATTATGGGGCCGCCGGTCAATTCTGCCACGGGATTCACGGTCAATTCGCCGGTCATATCACTGTCGGTCAAATTCGTGAAGCTGTAGGAGCCCTTGGGCGCTTTTACGCTTTGCGCTGTCTCCACGTTGAACAGCCGAAAATCCTGAAATGAGTGGCGGCGGTAATACCTTTTACCGTGGCGCTCGACGTAAACTTCGGCGGACTGCGGCAGCCAGACTTCCTGGCCTGTGGAAGCGAACTTCACCCCGACGTAATTGATGATTTGGTGCTGCTGCCAGAGTTCGATCTGAGGAATGGGTTTCAGCAACTGCGACTCCAGGCGTACCACCTGCCCTTTGCCGGGATCAATCCAGACGCGTCCTTGGAGAAAGACGGCCCAGGCCGCGCCGTTCACAACGTAAGATTCGATACGCACCGGCCGATCCTGGCGTTGCGCAAAGCGCATCTGCCAATAATCGTGGTCCTGCACGTGTATCAGCCCGTCACACTGATACTCGAAGTCCACGGCGTAATCGGGGTGAAGCACCAGCACAACGGCCGGGAGGCCGGTAGTCGCAATACTCGCGGGGAAAAGGCTGCGGTCCGTACCGCCGTCGCGGAATTCTTCCAGGGCGAAGGTGCCGCGCGCGTCCTGCGTTATCGTCACCACATAGGCGAATTTGCGAGTCTCCGGTTGTTTTCGTTCGCCCGCCTTGTCGATGGGGTAATGTTCGACGGTCTCCGTGGCGGTGAATTTTTCCATGGAGCTGACAAACTCGCGCACGCGTTCACCCGCGCTGTGCAGCACCTGTTCGGTGGGGCATGCGACACCACTGTCGACCACTACGCCTTCATCCTTCCAGTCCACCGGTTTCCAGTTTTCTTTTTTGGGAGTCGTCGGAGCGGTGGAAGGAGATGATTCTGCTGGCGGCGCTGTCGCTTCGGCGTCCTGCGCGGGTTCGCGTTTCGGTTCTGAGGTTGAAGCAGCATCGCCAGGCTTTTCGTCTGGCTTCAACGAGCTCCGCCGCTTCATCACCACGAAGAGCGTACGCTCCGTACCCCCGGGCGCTACCTCGGTATGCAAAACCGCGGTCAGAAATGCCGGAGCGTTGACCTGGACGGTGTATTTTCCCGGGGGCACGGCATAAAAGAGCATCTCGCCCTTAGTCTCGTCCAGTAAACCAAGCAATTCGTCTCCCGATTCCGGCAGGGCACGAACGTAAGCGGCGCCCAGGAAAGGCGTTTGATCCTCCAAGCGCAGGCAGATCTTCAGGGCGCTGAACTGCGCTGGCGTGCCAGGCGGCAGCAGAGAATTAGCAGAGGCAGGCTGATCTTGAGCGGGCACAGCCGCGGCCGGCGCCACGCTGCTGCAAATCGCGACGCAGAGTATAGAGGTCACCAGGCACGGTCGACGCATTCTCTTGTCCTCGCGTCTTTGCCGAAGGAATGGCAATGCTATTGCGTTTGGACGCCGGCAATGGGGCGCGCCGCTGCGCGGCTGCAGGCAATCCCCATCCGCCGGTATCTTAGCGCACTTATGGCCGCTTAGTGGAACGCACTGTTTTCCCCCTGTCAAGTTGCTTCGCGACGCTGTAGAATGCCGGGAAATTTTCAGCTGCAGGAGCCCGCCATGCGCTTTGCGCGAGTGGTTACAGGTTTTGTTTTGCTGGGTCTGTTTTCGGGTTGCTCTCTGAATGCAAACTCTTTCGTTGTCAGATCGAGAAGACTGACGGTGCTTGGCACGCTGACCGGGGAGATGGCCATCGGTGGCAAACGCGGTGACTGGTATATCCAGCTCAATCCGGTGATTATGTTGGACGGCACGCAGATCAGCTCTCTCGAAATCAAATCCCCAGACACGCAAAGGCTGGCTTCGCTGGAGGACAAATTCGTCCAGGCGAAAGGTAAGTTAACGTTCGTTTCCGGCGGTCAGACCGCGCAGCGGCCGGTGTTTGAACTGTCCTCAATCAAAGAACACAAGAGCAAGGGGGCGAGACCCTGAGAGTTTTGGAAATTCGAGATTCGAAAAACGAAATTCGAAGAGGACGCTCTCGTGGCGCGGCGACCCTAAGGAGTTAAATGAAGCGAGGAAGTGCAATGCCGGTACTCTCCGCGGCCCTTGTCCTCTGCTTCATAGCTGGGTGTCTCGGGTGCGGAAGTGGCCCTGCGTCCCTCCAGTCAAATTCTCAGCAGCAGCCGTTGCCCGCAGGGTTAGGGGGTTCCGATTACGGCTGGTATCACCTCGATCCTCCATGTAGTCGTGAACCCTACGGTGTCATCTACAACTACAACACGGCGTCCGAAACGATTAATAGTCAGCTCGAGCAGATGTACAACAACGGCCAACGCCGGCTGCGAATTCCGATCTACTTCGCGCGCGGGATCAATTCCGGCACCATCATGGATTCCACCGGAGGGAACCTGGCACCGCAATTTCGATCTAACCTGGGCGGTCTTCTCGCGGCGATTAAGGCGGCGGGCTTTCTCGAAGTGGAGGTCGGATTTTTCCCGCAGGCGAGCAACGATCCGACAAGTTGGACGACCTTCAGCAGCGACTACTTTCAGGAAAACTGGAGCGTGATTCAAAACCTTCGTCCGATTGTCGTGAGCAGTGGGATTCCCTACCACCTCGATTTGCAGAACGAGGGCATTCCACCCTTAGGCTACGATGCTCTCCTGCAATATGACCAGATGCTCTGGAATGACTACGTCGCGGCCTACGGCAGCAGTGACACGTTGGGCTTCTCCATCATTGCCGACGCCGCCCATGTGGGACAGGTCAGCACCGTCTACGGGCCGAGTCCCTATGGGAACAGCGGTTCGCCGCAACTCTTTGATGTTCACATCTACGACTTGACGGGCGCCGAGTTCGGAATCGCCTTCAACAGCCTAAATGCCCAGGGGTATCAGGGAGTGCCATGGATCATCGGCGAGGCCTACTACAATGACGCCACAGAAGCAGCGGCGCTTCGGCAACAGGCCAACAGCACGGCTCAGAAGGTCTTATACTTGACGGAGTGGCCGGAGACTTCCAACCAGAGCTGCGATCCGAACGTCAACGTGGCGCCGCCGTCGGACTTCTCGAACTATCAGGCGCAGAATTTCTGATCTATCGGGTGATCTGAGCCAGAATCGCTCTTGCCTCGGCCCGTGGGTCTCGCATTCAGACTAGCGGGCTTGCAAAGTCAAAACTCAACGTTAATGCGGAAGTTGGGGCTTACCGGCGTTGATCCACGCCGTCAGCCAATAGGAACCCACATCAGTGGAAGCATCGGACAGCTGCCGGATGAGAGCTTCTGCGGTCAGGTTGTAGAAGCGGTCGTAATAATCGTCAGTATAGGAACTCAGCCCGCGTCTCGCGCTGCGGTCGGCCAATAGGATGGATTCCACCTGGCTGTGGGCGCTCAGGCACATGTCGAAGGCAAAGTCTGTGGGATCGCTGACAAAAAAGGCGTCGTGCGGATTCATCGGGAAAAAGGAGCCGTACCGGTCGACCAGAATGGCATTGAAGCGGTCGTTGACGCCGCTTTGCCCGGTCATTTTGCCGTCGAAGTTTTCGGTGGTGTTGAAAGGATCGTGGGCCTCGGCCACGTAATTTGCGAGGAACGCGGCGTCGAGTTTCGCTTCGTCCCAGCGTCCATTCCTGAGATCCTCGGTTAATTTTTGGCTGTAGACGCCGATCTCCCAGGGCAAGAGTCCCGTGGATTCGATTTTAGATTTGCTGTATTTGGTCAGAGCGGCCTTGTAACTGCGCGGCAGGGCATCGAAGGGGAATTTGCCGTAACGGTCCAACTCGATGAAATGATTTTGGCGCTCGTAGGGACGCTTGTCGAGCTGGTTCAAGGGATCATTAACATGCTGAATCAAAAAACTGCGGTTGGCTTCAAAGAAGGGCCGCAGTTCGTAAGGCAGGGTGTCGACGGCATGATTCACGACCAGGCGCTGTGCGCTGTTGCCCCACGGCAGCACGCGGGCAGGAAGCAGCAAGCAGGCGAGCAAGAGCGTCGCGACATTCCGCATTCTTCGGGGGCGACACTGCTGGCAGCGAGAATTCATGGGCCACGCTTTAAGCCTTGGGAGCAGGATGCAACGCGCTCCGGTGACGGCTATATGCAAAGTAAATCACAAGTCCGATGACCAGCCACACAAAAAAGCGTATCCAGTTTTCCAGCGTCAGACTGGCCATCAGCACGACGCAAGTCAAAATCGAAAGCGCCGGCAAAGCCGGCACCAGCGGCACGCGGAACCCTCGCGCGCGATCTGGTTGAGTTTTGCGCAGCACCAGCACTGCGCCTGCTACCAGCACGAAGGCAAATAGCGTACCGATGTTGGATAGGTCCGCGAGTGTCCCAATATCGAAAATTCCGGCGGGAACGCCGACCACAATGCCTGCAATCCAGGTCGCAAAATGGGGCGTGCGGAAGCGATGGTGCACTTTGCAAAACGCTGAGGGCAGCAAGCCATCGCGAGACATGGCGAACCACACGCGAGCCTGGCCGTACTGATAGACCAGCAAAGAGGAGATCATACCCATGAGCGCGCCAATGGTGACCCAGCGCTGCAGTTTGTCGAGTCCGATGTTGTGGAGAGCGGTGGCCACGGGGGCGGCGTCGCCTTTGAAAATATGGAAGGGTTGGATGCCTGTCAGCACGACCGCGACTCCGACGTAGAGAGCCGCGCAGATGAACAAAGACGCCATGATGCCGAGGGGTAAGTCGCGTTTCGGATTCCTGCATTCCTCCGCCGCTGTGGAAACGGAGTCGAAGCCAATGTAGCTGAAGAAGACGATTGCTCCGCCGGTCAAAATACCTTGGAAACCATTTGGCGCAAAGGGTTTCCAATTGATCGGGTTGATGTACTTGGATGCAAAAACAATGAAAATGAAAATCGCCACCAGCTTGATGCCGACCATCACGCTGTTGGACGTAGCCGATTCCTTGATGCCGATCACAAGCAAAACCGTGAGCAGCATCACGATGAGAAAGCCAACCAGGTTGAAGTGCGGCAGCCAGCCGATGGCAGGCTGATAAGCCGGAGTGCTCAACCAATCCGGTAAATGAATCCCGAAGGAATTCAAAAGGCTGTTGATGTAAGCAGAAAATCCCACCGCCACGGCCATGTTCGATACCGCGTACTCCAGGATCAGGTCCCAGCCAATGATCCAGGCGACGAGTTCGCCCATGGTCGCGTAGGTGTAGGTGTAGGCGCTGCCGGCGATGGGAATCATGGACGCGAGTTCGGCGTAGCAGAGCCCTGCGAATCCACAGACAGTAGCCACGAGAAAGAAGGAAACGGCGATGGCGGGTCCCGCGCCGGGTCGTCCGGCCGCGCCCAACGCGTGCCTTCCATGCATCAGCACGTCAAGCACGGGCGCCTTCAGTAGGGAAGGCACCAACACTTCTTCGCCGGCCGCTGCCGTGCCGGTCAGCACGAAGATTCCTGTGCCGATAATCGCGCCAATGCCGAGCGCGGTCAGGCTGATCCAGCCCAGGGTTTTCTTCAATCGTTTTTCAGGATTTTCGGAGTCGGCGATGAGCTGATCGATGTTCTTACATCGAAAGAGTTGTGGGTCCACCCAGACACTCCGTTCGCGTCCGCACGCGTGAAGACCCTGGCGACTGCCGGACACGGTATGTGGGAATGATAGCGACTCACTTTAGCGCGAGTGTGCGTGGTGGCGCAACCGGAGGAGGAAGCCTACAGCTGACAGTCGACAGCTAAGAAGTCGCAGAAGACGGCCGCTACAAAGGAGGAATTCAGATGCAAGACGGCTGTGGGCTGTTGGCTAACGGCTGTTGGCTTGTGTGGGGAACACAGGCTGAAGCCTATGCTACGGGTTTGTCAGACTTGCTGGAGTTGGGCGTAGCGCTCGATGAACTTTTTGGTGCCGCGGCCGGGGAAGCTGACGCTGACGCGGCGGTCGTCATCTTCGCCTTCTACGCCCACGACAGTGCCGACACCGAATTCGGGATGGCGTACCTTTTGGCCCAGCAGAGGATCGGCGTTTGCGCCGCGCCTGATTTTCGGAACGCTAAAGGAAGGCGTCGAGGACGAGCGCCGCGGGGTGTTGCGGGGTCCCGATGGCGGAGTGGTGCCTCGCACACGGCGCAAAAATTCTTCGGCGGAGTAGGAATACTCGGGGTCCGGTTCGTAACGGCGCGATTCTCCAATGTCCGCCATGGACCCGCGCACCGTCTCGACCAGCTCGCTGGGAATCTCTCCCAGGAAGCGGCTAGGCAGGGAAGCGCGCATCCGCTGTTCATCACCGAAGATGCGGCGATATACGGCCCGGGTGAGCGTCAGCGACTTCTTGGCGCGGGTCATGCCGACGTAAACGAGGCGGCGCTCCTCTTCAATGCCTTTGTCTTCGTTGATCGAGCGGCTGTGCGGGCAGATGCCGTCTTCCAGACCGGTCAAAAACACGTGGTCGAATTCGAGGCCTTTGGTGCTGTGCAGCGTAATCAGGGTGACGCCGGGCTTTTCTTCGTAGGCGTCAGCGTCGCTCACCAGCGCGGCGGCATCGAGGAAGTCGGTAAACGATTCGCCGGCATCCTGGCCTTCGGCCACCGCGCGAACCAATTCCTCGAGGTTTTCCATACGCGAGACGTCCTCGGGAGTGTTGCGGTCGCGCAGCATGGGCAGGTAGCCGGTTTCCTCTAGCAAGTGACGCAAAAAATCGGCAGGCTCTTTCTGTTCATAGCTCTGCGCCACTCGCAAAACTATGTCGCGGAAAGCGCGCAGCGGGGCCACGGCGCGCGTAGAAGTGGGATTGGTCATGAGCGACTCGATGGCCTCCCAAAGGGAGAGGCCTTCGCGCTCGGCGATGCCGCGCAGCGTGTCCACGGTGGTTTTGCCGATGCCGCGCGCGGGCACATTGAGCACGCGGAGGAGCGAAACGTCATCTTCGGGATGCAAAGCCAGGCGCACGTACGCGAGCGCGTCTTTCACTTCTGCGCGGTTGTAAAAACTGAAGCCACCGACGAGTTTGTAGCGAAGACCGCGGCGGCGAAATACTTCTTCGAAAGCGCGGGACTGAAAGTTGGTGCGGTATTCGACGGCGCAGGTTTGATCCGGGTCTTCGTTCAGCAGGGTTTCGAGTTCCCCCGCGATGAATTCCGCTTCGGCCTGCGCGTCGCGAGCTTCGAAGTAGCGCAGCTTGGCGCCGGCTTCTTTTTCAGCGCGCAAGGTTTTGCCGAGGCGGTCGGGATTATTGCTGACCACCGCCCCGGCGGCATCCAGGATGGTTTGCGTGGAGCGGTAATTGCGCTCCAGGCGAATCACGCGCGCGGCCGGAAAATCCCGGGAGAAGCTCAGGAGAATGGAAACATCGGCGCCGCGCCAACGGTAGATGGACTGGTCCTCGTCGCCAACGACGCAGACGTTCTGGCGCTCATTGGTCAGCAGGCGCAGGAGATCGTATTGCACGCGGTTGGTATCCTGGTATTCGTCCACGTGAATGTAGGCGAAGCGGTTGCGCCAGCGCTCGCGCACCTCGCGCGCATCGCGCAGGAGATGGGCGGAGCGAAGCAGGAGGTCGTCAAAATCGAGGGCGTTACTATCTTTCAGCAATTCTTCGTAGCCGGAATAAATGTCGGCCACCTTGCGCGTATCCGGGCCGAAGGCATCGGCGCGCAGCTGTTGCGGGCTCTGCGCATGATTTTTGGCGTAGCTGATACGGCTGAGGACATTGCGCGGCGTGAGAGCATCATCGTCAATCTTCAGGCGCTCCATGACGAGTTTCACGGCGGAGAGTTGGTCATCGTCGTCGTAAATCGCGAAATCCTTGGCGAGTCCGGCGTGCCCGGCTTCGCGGCGCAGCAAACGCGCGCAGAGGGAATGAAACGTGGAGATCCAGACCCTTGCGGGGGGAACGCCGGCACGAAGCAGCAGATCCGTGACGCGGTTCTGCATTTCTTCCGCTGCTTTGTTCGTGAAGGTGACCGCCAGAATGGCTTCCGCGGGAGCGCCCTTGGCGATCAGATTCGCCATTCGGTACGTGATGGCGCGCGTTTTTCCGGTGCCTGCACCGGCCAAAATGAGAACCGGCCCTTCGGTGGTCTCGGCGGCTAGGCGCTGTTCGGGATTGAGCTGCTCCAAGAAATTCTGCATGGGTTCCGTTTGCGATTAAATTTTTGAGGGCACTCCATGGTAGCCGACTGTGATGTGCGCGGCAAACGGTGGCTAAGAGTCGGTAGTCAGTGGTCGGTAGTCTGCAGTGTGTAGGCAGAAGATCTTCGCTTGAAGCTGCGATTGGCTGTTGACTGTCGGCTAATGGCTGTCGACTACGCAGCCGAAGTGCCGACTGCTGACTACCGACTGTTTGCTCCGTGCTATTGGCTGTCAGGTTTTGCGTGGCTGAGATCGATCTCGAAGTATGAAATAGGTTCATTGTTGCCCATAACGGCGAGATTCGGCACATACAGCCGGGCGTTCTGCAACAAATCCACTTCGCCGCGAATATCGAAGTACACCAACCCTTCCACGGTGCTATGCGCGCCGATGACGTTCGAGGGAACGGAGGCGTTTTGGCAGGCGTCCCGCAAATTGGTCCAATTGGAATCCCTGGTGGTTTTGGGTTTGCTGATGGTGGGAATGGGCAGCGGAGAGCGATGCAATGTCGGATCTTTGGACTTTTGCTTCAGCAGGACGGTGTCGGCGACATCGTCGGGTGACAAAGGCTCAAGCTCTTGGCGATTGTCCTCGTCGATTTGCAAAATCAGGCGCATGCTTTGCAAATTTACTTTCACGCCCTTTTCGTTATCGTTACGAAAGCTCACGTCCAAAGCGACCACGCCACCCGAGAACGGAGATTTCTTTGAGAACTTCTCCTTGTACCGGCTGGCGGTTGTCCACGGGTCGACGCCGATCGCCATGCCTTCATGGGAGTCGGCATAGGGAGCATGCAACGGCTTGGAAGTTTGTTGCGCATTCGGAGATTGCGCCGCGACGGCTATGCACAGCAGGAGCAGAGAGGAAAGAAGTTTAGGCATGAGGCTATAATAAACTGTTTGCACCTATTGGCCTTCGATTCCGGAGGGTAAAGCAGGGTTGCCCTTTGCCGGAGTGTAGACGATCCAATTCTGGAACAAAGCGGAGTTAACGCCGAGTGTATTTTCTTTACAGCGTGTTGACGGGCCTGGCAGCTTTGTTGACGTCGCCTTATTGGTTGCTGCAAGGAATCCGGTATGGAAAATATCTTTCCAATCTGAGTGAGCGGCTGGGGTTTTCGGTGCCAGAGCTTGTGGGGCTGCCCTCGCAACGCGCGGGGGCTATTTGGATTCACGCGGTGTCTGTGGGCGAGGCGCTCTCGGGAATACCGCTGGCGAAGCGCTTGAAGGAGAGCTATCCGCAGTGGCCGCTGATTGTTTCCACGACAACGCAGACCGGCTACGCACTAGCTAAAGAGCGCATGCCCTTTGCTGATGCGGTGATTTACTTTCCGTTCGATTGGAGCTTTTGTGTGCGCCGGGTGATGGATGCGGTGAAGCCTGCTCTTGTTCTGGTGCTTGAGACGGAGATCTGGCCGAATTTTTTGTGCGAAGCGCGGCGACGCAGAGTTCCTGTTGTTTTTCTGAGCGGGCGGATTTCCGACCGTTCGTTTGGACGCTTCCAGAAATATCTCCGGGCCTTCGGATTTTTTCTTCGGCCGTTCTTGGCGTCTGCACTTGGCAATGCTTCTGCGTTCTTGATGCAGACCGAGAGCGACGCAGAGCGCATTCGCGCATTGGGCGCGCCCACAGAGCGCGTGACGGTCAGCGGCAATCTGAAATACGAGATGGCTCTGCCGGAGCCGACGCCGCTTTCTACGTGGCTGGAGCAGGAATGCCAACGGCGGCAACGTTGGCCGGTGATTGTGGCTGGCAGCGTGGTGGCGACGGAAGAGCCGCTGACGTTGATCGCTTTCGGCGTGGTGCAGGGAGATTTTCCGAAGGCGCTGCTGGTGCTGGCGCCGCGCAAGCCGGAGCGCTTTGCCGCGGCAGCGGATTTCATTACCGAATCGCACCGAAGATTTGTGCGGCGCTCGGAGTTGCCGGTCCCAGGCCCCGGTATTTCGCCGGCCAGTGGGACGAATTCTCACGGCATCCCTGACGACGCGACGGTGTTCCTGCTGGACAGCATCGGCGAGTTGGCGTCGTTGTACCGTTTGGCGGACGGGGCCTTTGTAGGCGGGTCGCTGGTGAACGCCGGTGGGCACAACATTCTGGAACCCGCCGCTTTTGGCAAGGTGCCGGTCTTCGGGCCTTCCATGGAAAACTTTGCGGCGATCGCCTCGCGTTTTTTGGAGGCAGGCGCGGCTGTGCAAGTCGGCAGCCCGGAGGACGCGGGCGTGGAATGGATCGAGTTATTGAAAAATCGAGAAAAAATGAAGCGCATGGGGGACACGGCGAAGCAACTGGTTGAGACGAGTCGCGGCGCTTTGGACCGCGCCCTTGCGGAAGTTGCGAAACACTTGAGCGGTGCGGCTCCATGACGCTTCCGCTGCTACTGCGCTTCCTGCTGTGGCCTGTGTCGTTGCTATACGGCCAACTCGGCCGCTTACGGGCTTGGCTGTATGCGAAAGGATTTTTCAAGCAGCGTCGTTTGAAAAAGCCGGTGATCAGTATCGGGAATCTCACTGTGGGCGGCACGGGTAAAACGCCGATGGTGATCTGGCTGGCGCAACGCTTGATTGCAGAAGGGAAGCGCGTCGGGATTCTGAGCCGGGGTTACAAGGGGAGTCACGGGACGAGCGACGAAATTGAAGTGATGAAGTCTCGCTTGGGGGATCGCGTCGTGTTCGGCGTGGGCGCGAATCGCTTCGCGCGAGGGAGGCGGCTGGAGGCGAGTGTCGACGTGTTTGTGCTGGACGATGGATTTCAGCATCTGGCGCTGGCGAGGGACGTGGATATTTTGCTTGTCGATGCTTCGCAGCCTTTGGCGCGGCAAACGCTGCTTCCCACGGGCAGGTTGCGCGAACCGGTCTCCGCCATGGCACGAGCGGATATTCTGATCTTCACGCGCACAGAGACCGTAGGCGGTACCGCCGCGGCGATCGAAAAGTTCCAAGACTTTCCGGTATTCTCGGCGGCCACGCGGCTGACCGGCTTCCGGCGTTTTGGTAACAGCGTTCAGACAGCGCCCGTCGAGCAAGTCGGTCCGGGACCGTTCTACGCGTTCTGTGGCATCGGGAATCCTCACGCGTTCTTTCAGGACCTGCAAAACTGGAACTTGCCGCTTGCGGACCGCTGCGAGTTTGCGGATCACCAACGCTATGACGCGCGCGACGCGCGCGAATTGGAAGAGGCTGCGCGTCAAGCGGGCGCGAAAGCGCTGCTGACAACGGAGAAGGATGCACAGAATCTGGGGAATGTGAAATTCGCGGGAATTCCGGTGTATGTCGCGCTGATTGAATTCCAAGTCGCCAAGGCGGATGCCTTGCTGTCGTTGGTGCGCGCAAAAATCGAATCCAGGGTGTCTGTGGCATGAAGATTTTGATTCGCGCCACGAACTGGGTGGGCGACGCGATTCTGGCGCTGCCTGCGTTGCGCGCTGTGCGAGGGAAATTCGCGGATGCACAAATTGCCATTGTGGCGCGGTCGTATGTGGCGGACCTGTACCGGGAGCAGGGAGTTTGCGACGAGTTGATTCCGTATGATCCGAAAGGGCAGCATCGCGGCTGGCGAGGCCGGGAAACACTGGCGGGCGAATTGCGCGCAAAGGAATTCGATGTTGCTCTGCTGCTGCAGAATGCCTTCGATGCCGCGTGGCTGGTTTGGCGCGCAGGCGTGCCGGAGCGTATCGGCTACGCGCGCGATGGCCGAGGTATTTTGCTGACTAAAAGCATCTGCGTGCCGAAACCGGGAGAAATTCCAGCGCATGAGAAGTTCTATTATTTGGAACTGCTGCGTCGCGCCGGTTGGATTGATGCGTTGCGCGACGAGACGCATATAGAGCTGCGGGTCACCCAGGCGGCGCGGCAACGCGGCACGCAAACGTTAGTGGAAGCTGGCGCGCGTGTGAACGCACGACGAATCGCGGTGGGCGCTGGCGCTTCGTATGGTTCGGCGAAGTGCTGGCCCCCGGAGCGATTCGCAAAGGCGCTGAATGAATTCCTGTCGCATTCGGATGTGGACGTGATTCTGTTTGGGACTCCAGCGGAGGCGGGGGTCTCCGAGGCCATCGCGCACGATTTGTGCCGCCCACCCATCAACCTGACGGGGAAAACGTCGATTGCGGATTTGCCGGGACTGCTTTCGCAGTGCCATCTTTTCCTCGGCAACGATTCGGGTGCGATGCACGTAGCGGCTGCAGTGGGTTTGCCGATCGTTGCGGTTTTTGGTCCCACGGATCCCTTCGGCACGGCGCCGGTTACGCCGCGGGCAACCATCGTTCAGCAAAAGCCGTATTGCAGCCCGTGTTTTCTGCGGCGGTGCCCGACGGATCACCGCTGCATGCTGACGATTACTCCCGGCATGGTGGAAACTGCGTTGCGCACGCAATTTTCGGAGGTACCTTCTGCGTGAGAAACGTCACAGGCTGAAGCCTATGCTACCGACTGACGTACGCAAGCCAGCGGTGTTCCTGGACCGCGATGGAACCATGGCCGAAGAGGTCGGCTACTTGAACCACGCCGAGCGATTTCGTATGTTTACTTTCACAGGTCGGGCCATCCGTAGGTTGAACGATTCCGGCTTTGCCGTGTTTGTGGTGACGAATCAATCCGGTGTGGCACGCGGGTATTTTCCGGAAAGTGTCGTCGGGGAAGTGCACGAGCGCATGCAGCGCGAATTGGTTTCGCAAGGCGCCCGGCTCGACGGTGTTTACTATTGCCCGCACGGTTCCGCAGACCATTGCGATTGCCGGAAACCCGCGACGGGAATGATCGAGCGAGCAGCGCGCGAGCACGCCATTGACGTGCGGCGCTCCTTTGTGGTGGGAGACCGTTTCCGCGACATGGAACTCGCGTATCGAGCGGGTTGCAAAGCGATTTTTGTGCGCACTGGCTATGGCCTGGGCGAAGAAAAGTGGCACGCGACAGAATGGCCGCGCCAGCCGGATGCGATTGTAGACGATCTCGAGCAGGCCGTGGATTGGATCCTGGGGCAAACGCGATGAAGCGGACGAAACAGCAGGCCAACTCGTCAGGTGCAGTGGATTTGCGGGCGCTGGCGGAGTTTGTGGAGTGTTTCGAGGGAAAACGCGTGGTGGTGCTGGGCGATTTTGTGGCCGATTACTTCCAATATGGCGAGATCACGCGCGTGTCGCGGGAGGCTCCGGTGCTGATTATGCGCCACCGTGAGACTCAGGTGGTGCCCGGCGGAGGAGCGAACGCGGCGAGCAACTTTGCCGCGCTGGGCGCGCGAGTTTTTCCGGTCAGCGTGGTCGGCGAGGATGCCGCAGGTGAATCACTGGTGCAATCGTTTCGCGAAAAGAAAGTAGACGTTTCGGGAATTCTGCGGGCGAAGGACCGCGTCACGCCGACGAAGATGCGTTTTCTTGCGGGTTGGACGCACACCATTGGCCAGCAAGTGCTGCGTGTGGACTACGAACCGCAAGCGGCTCTCGGGGATTCTCATCGCAAGAAAATCGAGCAGCTTCTGCTGGCGCGCCTCCGGAATGCCGATGCTCTGGCCATTTCCGATTACGGCTTCGCGGTGGCCGGGCCTGAACTGGTGCGCCGCGCGACAAAAGGGAAGCCGCGTTTCCCGGTCACGCTGGACTCGCGGTATCGTCTGCTGGCGTATGCGGGCGCGGGGATCACATCGGCCACGCCCAATGAGCCGGAGATGGAAGTGCTGCACCACACCACGATCGGCACGGACACGACAGAATTGGAACGCTGTGGGCGGGCGACTTTGAAAGACTTGAAGCTGAGTTCGCTGGTGGTGACGCGCGGGAAAGATGGCATGGCCGTGTTTCAGCCCGGCGTAGACACCGCGCACATTCCGGTTCATGGCAGCGACCAAGCTGTAGACGTTACCGGCGCGGGGGATACGGTGCTGGCTGCGTACACGTTGGGGCTTGCGAGCGGCGCCTCGCCCTTGGAAGCGGCGCACATCGCCAATATCGCCGGCGGACTTGTGGTGATGAAGCGTGGCACCGCGACGGTCTCGCGCGGCGAACTGCTGGACGCAATTCACAACGCTGTGTCTGAGACTCCCTCCTGACTCTATGCGCGCGGCCCACGACAAAATTCTTGCTCGCGAAAAGGCAGCGGCTGAAATCGCCAAGCTCAAGCGCGCAGGAAAACGCATTGTGCTGGCGAACGGCTGCTTCGATACGCTGCATGTGGGTCACGTGCGTTACCTTGTCGGAGCAAAACGTGAGGGCGATGTTTTGGTTGTGGGAGTGAATTCGGACGCCAGCACGCGCGGGTGGAAGGGGCCCGGACGGCCTATACTCGATGCACGGGCACGCGCGCTGTTGGTGGCTGCGCTGCGTGATGTCGATTACGTGGTGATCTTTTCTGAGCCCAACGTCGAAGCCTTGCTGGAAGAAATTCGCCCGGACGTACATGCGAAGGGAACCGACTATAGTGCGGACACGGTTCCTGAACGCGAAGTGTCGCAGCGGCTCGGCATCCGGGTGGCGATTGTGGGGGACCCGAAGAATCATTCCACGCGCGGATTTTTTGAAGCGATTCGTAAGGAGCCGCATGCCTGAGCGGCGATTCCTGGTGGTGCGCCTGGGTTCGCTGGGCGACATCGTGCATACGTTTCCGGCAGTGGCTGCGTTGCGGGAGTCGTTCCCTCAATCGGAGATTGTGTGGCTCACGCATCCTCGTTGGGTGGAACTCGTTGCCGCGAGCGGCGTGACGTCGGAGATTTGGCCGGTTGATTCGCGCAATCTTGCTTCCGTGAGCGCGGTCATCGGGAAGATTCGCAGCGGCCGCTGGGATGCGGCGATCGATTACCAGGGACTATGGAAAAGCGCGTTCCTACCGTTTTTGGGCGGCGTTTCCAAACGCATAGGATTTTCTTCGGCTACCATCCGCGAGATGGGTGTGCCGATTCTGTACACCGATAGGGTTGTTTGTCAGGCCAGACATATCGCTGACCAGAATGGCGAATTGTCGCTGCGCACCGGCGCGGAGCATGGCGTGAATGCTTTCGCGCTGCACGTGTGCCAAAGCGCTGAGGCTCGCGTGCGCTCCGACCTGCAGCACGAGGGTGTCGATCGGTATATCGTTCTCAGCCCGGGCGGGGGTTGGCGGGCGAAATGCTGGCCCGCGGAACGCTTCGGCGCGCTGTGCCAGAAAATTCGCGCTGAACTGGATTTGCGTTGCGTCATCAATTATGGACCGGGAGAAGAATCGCTGGCCGAGGAGGTGCGGCGCGCCAGCGGCGGTGCAAATCCGGTAGTGTACGACGGGGAACTGGGGGCACTGATGGCGTCGTTGCGCGGCGCCCAGTGCATTGTTGGCGGGGACACCGGGCCGCTGCATCTTGCGGTGGCGCTCGGCACGCGCGCGGTGGCGCTGTTCGGGCCGACGGATCCGGCACGGAATGGCCCGTATCCGCCCGGAGAAACTGTTTTGCGAAGCGCGAACGCGGCGACGACCTATGGGCGCTCGAATACGACCGACCCATCGCTGCTGGCGCTTTCCGTCGAAGAGGTGTTTGCAGCGGTGGAGCAGAGATTGGGAGCCCGCGCGTGACGGCCCTGGATTTCTTTGCGCGGTGGCGCGTGCGGCTCGGCTATGTCGTGGCCATTGCCGTTCTGTGGCTGGCGCATCCTACGCCGTTATCGCTTGTGCTTGGCGCTGTTGTGGGAGCCGGCGGGCTGGGCATTCGGGGTTACGCGGCGGGATACTTGCAGAAGCAGGAAGTGCTGACCACATCGGGGCCTTATGGACGTACACGCAACCCGCTGTATCTCGGAAGCAGTATCCTGACGGCAGGCGCGGCGATTGCAGCGCACTCCTGGTGGGGCGGGGCGCTGCTGCTTTTTTATTTTGCATTGGTCTATCGGCTGGTAATGCGGCGCGAGGAGAAGGAAATGCGCGCCAAGCATGGCGCGGCGTTCGATGACTATGCAACGCGCGTGCCGTTGTTTTTGCCGAGGGTCACGACGGCAGCAGGGGAATCCAGCAACGCAGCCGCCGCCTTCAGTTGGGCTCAGTATAAGAAGAACCATGAGTACGAAGCGGCGCTGGGGTTTCTTCTACTTCTGATTGTTCTGACTGTGATCTGGCGCCTGCGCGGTCAATGATCCCGCAGGCTCCGCGGGGCAGGCGAGGTAACAACTCACTTGCAGGGCGTGGCCGTCGGTGAGGATTTGCACTGCGCCATCGCGGTCCGTGCGCAGAATGCGCGTGCCTTTTTCTTCGAGGCGTTGCAGGAGTTCGGGGTTTGGGTGGCCGTAAGGGTTCTCCTCTCCTGCGGAAATGATCGAAATACGCGGATCTACGGCGCCGAGAAATTCCGGCATAGTGGAATTTTTACTGCCGTGATGCCCGACTTTAAGCACATCGGCGTGCAGAAATGCCGCATTGTTTTCGGCGAGCATGGTGTATTCGACCTGCTTTTCGGCATCGCCCGGCAGAAGAATGGTGCGCTCGCCATAGTGGAGGCGTACCACGAGGGAATCGTTGTTCTTGGCAATTGGGGATACGTCGCTCGGCGAATCCTCCGGCCAGAGAAAATCGACCTGCACGCCGTCCCACAGGAAACCCTGGCCGCGTTTTTCCCGCTCGATGGGCACGTGAAGTTGGTTGGCGACTTGCTTCAGGCGGACTAAAGCAGGCGCTGAGGTTTCGCGGCCGAGCCAGAGGCGCGAGACATGGAAATTCTGCAGGACAGCGGTTAACCCGCCAATGTGGTCCTGATGCGCATGGGTCAGCGCCACAGCGTCAAGTTTTTGGAAGCCTCGGGACCATAGGTAAGCTGACACCGCTTCTTCTCCCGGGTCTGGCCCGAGATGTTCTTCGTTGTCTCTAAAGCCGAGGAATGTTCCTCCACCGTCGATCAGCAGCGTGCTGCCTTTCGGCGAAACGACGAAGATGGAATCACCTTGTCCAACGTCGAGGACAGTGACCTCGAGTTCGTTGGCGTGCACCGTGGGAGGAAACGGATAGATGGCAACGGCAACGGAAACGCATGCGATGAGCGCCGCAAGCGCGCCCGGTTGCCAGCGCAGTGAGTTCCTTTGGCGGCGGAGGGCAATCACTGCCAGCACCAGTTCCAAGAAGAACAGCGCGGTGAGCCAAGCGGGCGGGCCGGGGATCCGGTAACTTGTGCGAGGAATTGCCGCAAAGAACGAGACGATGCGATGCTGCAAAAAGACCAGCCAGACGAGGGGGTGCGCCACGAGCTTCGCCGCAGCGTTAAAGAACATGCCTACCGTCAAGCCTACAAAGCCGAGCGGGACAATCACTCCTGTTAATGGCACGACAAACAGATTCACGACGGGACCCAACAGCGAAACGCGATGAAAATCGCGGGCCATCAGCGCGAGCATGCCGAACTGCAGCGCAAAGGAAACAATGAACAACTCCGTTACGCGCAAGAACACGCGCACACTGTTGGCGCCGAAGTCCTGCGCGAGCTTGGCGAATCGGCGACGGAAGGGCGAGGTCAGGACAGAGATGGCGTCGCGGAAGTCCAGGTGGAACTGCACCATTGTGGGCGTGTGGCTGGCGTCGCGTGTGACGTCCCGCCATTCGCGCAATGCCCGCAGCAACGGCTCGATGTTCCTATTGACCAGCGGCATGGCGATCCCCGCGATACAGCCAATCGCGAGAAAGGAAAGCAGGAAGCCGCTGTCGGTGAGGTAGCATGGATTTGCTACCAGAAGAACTAACGCCGCGAGCGCCGAGGAATTTAGCAGGTCCAGCCGCCGATAAAACACCGAGCCCAAGAGCACAATTGCTGTAGTCAGGCCAGCGCGAAGCACAGGCGTGCGCTGCTCCACGACCATGACGTAGGAAAGCAAAACCACGAGAATCAGTACAGCTTGGGTCGAGCGCGGCAATTTCAGCTTGCGCGACAGCCAATACAAGAACACGGCCAGCGCGCCGACGTGGAGTCCCGCGACCACCAGCACGTGGAATGTGCCGGTCTTCTGAAGGTCGACCGATTCTGATCGTTCGATGAAGCTGCGGTCACCGAGGAGCATCGCGCACAGAATGGCGGAGGTTTCGGGCTTCTCTGCGAACAGGGTTTCCAAGCGATTTCGGAGGTATCCGCTGGCGCGAGGGAACCAGAAACGCGGCGAAACGGATAGGTGTAGCCAGGATGGGGCGCAGCCCTTCGCAGCTCTGGGTGAACAGTGCTGCGCCCCTATGGGTTTGTCTAGCAGCTTGCTGCTGCGGAGGGTCGCCAGAAGATAAATGTCCTGCCGGGCCAGGAAGTCGCGACGATCGAATGCCCCGGCATCTTTGTACACCAGCGGTTGGCGTGCTTCGGCGAAGAGGGAAACTTCGTCACCGGCATGGAGTTGCGGCAGAGGCGGGTCTGCGTCTCTGGGCGTGTAACCGATGCGCATGCCTCCGCTCACCGGAACAATGCCGGAAGCCATTTCGACGCTTTGCAGGTTTAAGTCGAGGGCGTGGCCCCACGGCGTGTGTACAGGTTCGCTGCGCAGGACGCCGCTCCAGCGCAGCGGCGTTCGAAGAGGAACTTGCTGCGCAGTGAGACGCGAAAGAATGTGCTGGGGCGGCAGCGGTTGTTGCGTCAGGCACGAGGCAAGAATTCCCTGGCTGAGCCAGGAGAGCAGGGAAGCGGTCGCAGCGAGCCAAAGGGAATCGCGCCGGATCAGAACGACCGCTACGAACAAAAATGCACACACACTCGCGCCGATTGTCAGGAGAAACGGACGGCTAGCGACGTGAGGCGCAACGAAGGCTGACCGGCCGAGCAAGATGCCGCCGGCGAACATCGCGGCAATCGCTACAGCCGGAATCTTCATGAGACGCTTCGCAACCGCACCAGTGTTTCGATGTGGAAAGTCTGGGGGAACAGATCGAAGAGGTGCGCCTCCGCAATTTCGTATTTATGGGTTGGCGCCACTTCCGTGGCTGGTTTGCGCGCGCTGGCAAGCAACACGGCAAGGTCCCGCGCCAACGTGGGAGGGTCGCAGGAAAGATAGACAATTTCGGGCGCGCCGAGGTTCGCCAGGCGTGCGGCCACTTCCGCACCGAGCCCGGCGCGCGGCGGATCCAAAACCACGAAGTCCGGCGTGTCGCTATTCTTTTTCAGAAACTCTTCGGCATGCTCGTTCTCGGAAATGACTTGCACTCCCGCGGCTTCGGCGTTGTTGCGCAGATCGCGCGTGGCGGCCATGTTCGCGTCTACGCTGACAACTTTTCCGAATGCCTTCGCCAGCGGCAGCGTGAAGAAGCCCACGCCGGCGTACAAATCGAGAGCATAGGCGCCCTTGGCACCGGCGACGATGGTTTGCAGTAGGTCTTCGACGAGGAAGCGGTTCACCTGGAAGAAAGAAAGATGGCTCACGCGATAAGAGAAGCCGCCCGCCTTCTGCATCAGGTAGCCAGGACCGTCCAACTCGAAGCGGTTCTTGCTTTGGTCGAGAAGCAGCAGGCTTTCGAGCGCGGGCAAAGCGGTTCGGAATTGCGAAATTAGCGCTTTCACCGGCATGGGAAAGCGCTCGAAAGCGACGTTCAGGGCGATCTTTTGATCTTCGGCGTCGGCGAAGGCTTCGATTTCGAGGATTCCAGGGGCGAGGGAATTGATTCGCGCCATTTCCTGCAACTGGTTGAAGGCGGCGGCTAGAGCTGGAGAAAGAATGGGACATTCGTCGATGGGCAGGATGTGCGCGCTTTCCGGCAGGAAATAGCCGAAGGCGCGGGGCAAAGCGTCGCGAAAGGCCCATTGCGCGCGGTTGCGATAGCCAAAAGGGGCGGCGGTGTGTTCTTGGATGGGGCCGGACCACTCGACACCGCCAAGGCGGGAAAGCGTCTCGCGAAGGATTTCTTTTTTCAGGCGCACCTGTTCGGTGGGCTCGATGTGCTGGTAGTGGCAGCCGCCGCAGACTCCGAAGTGGGGGCATTTTGCGGAAATCCGTGTGGGGGCGGGCTGTTGGACTTCGAGGAGATTGGCGTGGATCAGGCGCTTCTTACGCAGGCGCACGGAGGCGCGGACCTGCTCGCCCGGGAGCACGTAGGGGACGAAGACGGTGTTGCCGTCGGCGTGGGACAAGCCTTCACCACCGTAGAGGAGCTTCTCGATTAGTAACTTTAACTCATTTGTCATCGGTCAACAATTCCTATCTTTGTGCGCCGCCTCAGAAGGCGGCCGCTACAAAAGCGCAGTCTGCTTGTTCGGAACCCGCACGCAAAAGCGGCGTGTGGGGCACCCGGGAAGAGTTGCTACGAGAAATAATACAGGCTGAGGCGCGGCAACTTGTATTCGTCCAGCAGGCGCTTCTGCAAATATTGTTTCTCGACCACGGCCAATTGCTCGGCCTTCATTTTGCGCCGGTACGAAGCTAATTGCGAGTCCACTTCGCGGCGGATTTTCAGCATGAGTTCCTCGCTGGCGTGGCTCAGCAGCGCAGCGTGGATCTTCTCGTCGAGGACTGTCAGGCGGCGCTCCAAATCTTCCAGATCCAAGGCTCCCGGAGCATCCAGGAGCGTCTCCGACGATGCGAGCGATTCTGCGACGCGTCGCAGGAGCGCCACCAAGCCGGATTGACAGCGTTCGGCCAGTGTGGCGCTCGTGCGCAGCATGTCCACATTGCGGCGCAGATAGCCGCGCAACTCTTCGCGGGAAAAGGGCTCCTTCGCTTGTGTTCGCGGTGTGGTGTGCGCGCCGGCGGCTGCTTCTTTCTGCTCTTCGGCGGCTTCCAGCACCGCGTCGGTGCAATAGGCCAGGCTCTTTGGCGGCTTTCCGGCGCCGCGGCGCGATCTGGAGTAACTTTCGAAGGCGCGGTCAATTCCTTTCAACGCCGCTTCCAGGGGCACGCCGGCTTTTTGCCAGGTTTCCATGATGGCCCAGTCCAGCGGGGAAACCAGAAGATGGGCGCCGCGCTTTTTCCAGAAGTATTCTTCGATTTCGGTGAAGTAGTTGAAGTAGTTCCAGGAGGTCATGGGTTAGCGCTTGGCGGTTTGGCTACGGAGGCACCGAGAGCACGGGCACCCATGGAATTCCCATCACGATTCACCGTGGGGCTCTCTTGGTTTTGGCCGCTTCGGGCTTCGTGGCGGCGACAGCTTCGCTCGGCGCGTGATGCGCTTCGCCAGACTGATTCTTTTCCCAGATGTAGCGGAGCCCGTTGAGCGTGAGGAACTCATCCACGTGCTGGATGTGCTTGGAGCCGCGGGCCACCAGCCGCGCCTGGCCTCCCGTGGCCACGACGGCGGGATTGGCCTTCATTTCCGCCTTGATGCGAGCCAGGATGCCATCGACCATATCCACCGAACCGTAATACAGCCCGGCCTGAATATTGGTCACTGTGTTGGTTCCGATTACTTTGCCAGGGTCCTTGATTTCCACGCGAGGCAGGCGCGCGGTGCGCGAAAACAGCGCGTCGGAGGCAATTCCGATGCCGGGAGCAATCGCGCCGCCAAGAAACTCGCACTTCGCGGAGATGACGTCGAAGGTGATGGCGGTGCCGAAATCCACGACCACGCAGGGTCGGCCGTATTTGTGAAACGCGGCCACGCCGTTGACGATGCGGTCGGCGCCCACCTCCATGGGGTTATCGACGTGCACGGAGAGCCCGGTTTTCACGCCCATTTCGACGAAGAGAGCCTTCTTGCCGAAATACAAGCGGGCCATCTCGGCGAGCGTCCAGTTCAAAGGCGGCACGACGGAACTGACGATCACGCCGTTGATCATTTCCTGGTTCAGGCCGGCCAGAGAAAAGAGGTTGCGTGCCAGAACGCCGTATTCGTCGACGGTCTGGGCCTGTGCGGTGGTGAGGCGCCAGTTGGCGATGAGCTCCTCGCCGCGGAATACGCCCAGGACCGTGTTGGTGTTGCCGACATCGATAGTCAGGAGCATCTGTCAGCCAACCTCGCTTACGTCTCCGGCGATTACGGTGGCGACCGCCCCACCATCCCGCGCCACCAGGAGCAGCCCTTCGGGGCTTAGCCCCGTGGTCGTGCCGACGTAGGAATCCGCGCCCGTGTCTACACGAACGCGGCGTCCCGTCGCAAAAGTTGAAACGCTTTGGAAGCGCTCCACCACGAATCCAGGACCTTCTCGCAGGAAGCGATTGTAATCGGTCTCGAATTGCATCAGCAAGCGGACCAGCAGCTCGAGGCGGTAGGTGATTTTCCCCGATTCTTTTCGGAGAGAAGTTGCCACAGATGCAAGCTCGGCAGGGAACTTCTCCTGATTTGCGTTGATGCCAATGCCGACGATTACGAAGCGCACGGCGCTGGGTTCGGCGTGCATTTCGGTCAGGATGCCGCCGATTTTCTTGCCGTTGAGGAGCAGGTCGTTGGGCCACTTGAGTTCAGGCACGAGGCCGGTTTGTGCCTGGATTGCAGCGTGGGCGGAAAGTCCGGCGAGCATGGTCAAAAGTGGTGCTTGTGCTGGGGCGAGTTTCGGCCTAAGCAGCAATGTAAAGTACAAACCGGTGCCGCGCTCGGAATGCCAATGGCGTCCGGCGCGGCCGCGACCCTCGGTTTGTTCCTCCGCCACGACCACGGTGCCTTCGGGCTCGTCGGCATAGCCAAGTTCCATCGCGACACGATTTGTGGAATCTGTTTTGAAGAAATGAAAGACGCGCTTGCCGAAGAGATTGCCTTTCAACCGCTTGCGCAACAGGTCGGGCGTGATGATGTCCGAAACTTTTTCGAGGAAGTAGCCGGTACGGTGCTGTCCCTTCACCTGCACGCCGAGTTTGCGCAATTGCTCGACCCAGCGCCACACGGTGGAGCGGCTCACGCCGATTTCGCGGGCGATGCGCGCGCCGCTAATGACAATAGTGGCGTTTTCCGAAAGCAGCGTGAGGAGAGCTGCCAGGCGTCGGTCGGTTGTTCCCGGTAGAGAGGGTGGTTGCGGCATCAGGCCCCTGGTCCTGTGCTTCTGTGGCTCCTAGCTTACTTTTTGTTGCCGGGATGGACAAGGAGGGGGAGACAGAAAGTAGAAAAGTGGAACAGTGAAAGAGTAAAAGAGCGGAATGGTGCAAAGCGAGGTTGCTCTAGGCATTTTGCGACGCGGGTGGGGCGCAGGACGTGCTACTCTACGAAGCCGATCAAGTTGGGGGGACCAATGTTCCGCTCTGTGTTGATTCTTTTGGTGTGTTTGTTGGGGGCTACCGCGATGCTTGTTTACGGCGCTGCTGATTCCATTTCCGATCAGGCCAGGCAGCTGCATTTTTCTTCGATCGTCGTCGATACTCACGACGACACCACGCAACGGCTGATGGGTCCGGAATTTGATCTGGCTGCACGGCATTCCGACGGCAACATTGATATTCCGCGTATGCGCGATGGCGGGCTCTCGGCGATCTTCTTCTCGATATGGATTCCTGGCAAAATCCACGGCCCCGAAGCGGTGAAGGACGCACTCGACCAGATTGACGCGGTGCGCGAAACGGCGCGCAAACATCCCGGCGAGCTGGCGCTGGCAACTTCCGCAGACGAGGTTCGGGCCGCTCACCAACAGGGCAAAATTGCCGCCCTGATCGGCGTGGAAGGCGGGCACATGATGGGCAACGACCTTGCCGTGCTGCGGACCTTCGCGGCGCTTGGGGTGCGTTATATGACGCTAACGCATATGGAAAACAACGAGTGGGCGGACTCTTCGACGGCTAAGCCGGAACACAACGGGCTTACGGACTTCGGCAAGGACGTGGTCCGGGAGATGAATC
>Ga0187782_10000558_pt1 | contig 25439 bp, 17 predicted proteins | sample 0715_SJ02_MP15_2_FD_132454 | JGI IMG/M metagenome (GOLD analysis project Ga0187782, IMG submission 132454) | Tropical peat soil microbial communities from peatlands in Department of Meta, Colombia - 0715_SJ02_MP15_20_MG | ecosystem: Environmental > Terrestrial > Soil > Wetlands > Peat | place... | reverse complement strand
CGGAGCGAGAGTTCTTGCCACATCGTTGTACATGCCCTGGACTTCAGCTCGCTGACTTGGCGTCAGTTCTTCGTTCTTGAGTTGAGTCTCATTCAGAGTCAGATCTTCCTGCCGGCAGATTTGCGCGCTGGCCGCGGTCTGACCCATTTTCCATGCACGCTCCTTGCAGCGGGCCTCGAGCAGAGTTGCGTCGGCTATGAGCAAGGCGCCTCTGTCGCTGGGCATGATGTGGTAGCCCCGGTCAGCGGACTCGATGGCCTGGTCGTACTGCGCGGCGTTGACATAGCTTTGGGCTGCGATACGTTCGATCCACTCGCGCACATAGTTGGGCACCTGGTCGGCAGGAAGCTGCTCCGCTTTGGCGACAAAGTCGTGCAGTTGCGCGCTATCGTCGGTATTTAAGGCAACCAAGGCCGCCACGGCATCGACCCAGGCCTGAGCTTCAGGGTCGGTGCTGTGCAGATCCAACGCGATCTGGAGCTGCTGCCGATATTCGGCTTGGCGTTCGGGGAACCATCCATTGTCGAGGGTCAAGCCCAACTTGCGCGCCGTCAGCAGCGCATACTCGTTGGTCACGGGCGCCGATGCCTTCCAGGCATCGGCGACCGGCTGCACGAGGGACTGAAGCTTGTCCTCGGTCGGAATGGAAAGGATCAGGTTTTTCGCGGAGTTGTGCAGCGGATCGCATTCGGGGCCGTTTTCGCACATTTTCAAGCCGGCGATCAAGGATTCAACCGCCTTGCCGGGCTGGTTCTGGAACTCGTAGGCGGCGGCGAGGTTCTTGTAAACAGCCACCTGCGACGAATCCAGCTCCAGCGATTCGGCGTAGGCGTTACAGGCCTGATCGTATCGGCGACTATCGCTATACGCTTCCCCGAGTTTGTTCAACACCTGGACGTGTTCGGCGGTTGGGATCTTGCCGGCGTTTGTGGGGTTCGTTTCGAGAAGGTCGAGAGCCTTCTTAAGAGAAGAGATCGCGTCCCCGCTCTTTCCCGCCAGAGTTTGAGCTCTGCCAAGGGCGAAGAACAGCTTCCAGGACGTCGTGTCCTGGCCGAGAGCCGAATTGAGCACGGTAACGGCGTCTTGGGCGCTTGCACACTGAGTCTCGGAGGAGATGCACTGGTCGAGCAGCCGGTTGGCTTCCGTAAGAAGCTGGTCGGTCTTCATGCTGCTCAGCATGCCGGAGAGCTGCAGATGTTCCGCGATCAGGACTTCGGGAAGTCCGCGGGTGACCTCGCCGCTTACCTCTTCGTAGAACTTCTGCAATTGATCGGTAGAGCCGCGGACCTGCCGTAGCGGATAGGATTTGCCATGCGCCTCCACCTGCACGTCGGCAGTAATATCGATGCGGCCAGGTAGAGCGCCAAGGATGTGCTGCCGCACAAAAGTCAACTGTCCCAGGACCCGATAGTCGGCCGATTCGGCAACCTCGTAGCTGGGAGATTTCTTGAGCTCCGCTTCGATGGCGTTTTCGAGGTCGGTTGTCATTCCCTTGGGTTGCAGAGGTTCGTTTGAAACGGAGAAGGAAGCCACTTCAACCTGAGTGGGAGGGGTGGCCTGTTGGATCTTGAAGGCTATAGCTTCCGCAACGATAGAGATCTGCTCGAAGGCGCGGTCGAGAGTGAAAGGTTGGGCATCCTGGAGCACCGTTTTGAAATGGCTGCCTTCGCACTTGGTCACCGAGTAACTGAGCGTAATCTGCGGAAGGTCCGACTTGATGGAGCCGTCGACCTCGTAAAAATCTTCGGGCGGAGCGCTGCCGGCAGAGCCAATCTGGTCTGCCTGGCGGACCGTTGAGGCGGCTGCGCCGCAGCTCAGGGCGCTCCGCGAGCTGTGAACCGTGAGCGAGGGAATCTCGAGGAGCCGCAACTTAATCAGGTTAGAAGTGAAATTGTTGAGCTGCTCGAATTCGCGGTCCAGCTCGGGCCCCAGCGCCTGCGCGAAGTCGACGATGTATACCGGCGGCTGCGGCGGCAGCGTGTTCGGGACGGAGGATTGCGCCGCGGCCCGGCCGCAGAGGAGGAGAGCAAACGCCGGAACGACGGCAAAATTCGATCGTACGCCAAGCATGGGCTTACTTGTCTCCGGACGGCATGGGGTGCGTAATGTCCATTGCGGTCAGTCCGCGAACCACGCGATTCATAAGGATATTGCGGCACTCCCTCTCCGGTATGTGCATCTCGGCGAAGGGACATTTCAGAGGCTCGGTCATCGGGGACCCATGGCTTGATCGATGCGCCGCAGGCGTAATATAAACCTGGATCTCGAACATCACCATTACTGCAGTGGTCTCTTCGCTGATGCCCACCACGTCGCAATACTGGCTCTGGTTGATGCACGACTGCTTCAAATTACCGAACTTCTTATACGTCCAATCCATCTTGCTTCTCCAGCTCTGCAAGTGATCGAGAAGACCGCCGAACTCGTTGGTGTTGTCCTCCGAGTCCTGATCGTTCTTCCGATATTCGGCGATTTCGAGATAGTACGTTGGAGAGGCGGAGGGTACGGTCGAGGTGGCCAACGCCAAGCGCACAGGAGAAGCCGCGGCATCCGTCGTTGTGTGCATCGGGTCGCCGGCCCAGGCGAGCGGCGCGAAGACCGCAACTGCCATGAGCGACGCTAACCAAGTGGCGCGCCGGATCGCTGTGTTGTGTCCGCGAGACAAGCTCAGTGGGGACATTGGTCCTCCATCTCGATGGCGTTGTCGGACTTGGGAACCGTGATTTCGCTCTTCCATGGATGAGCACAGTCCTGACGGAAGGTGTCGATCGTGTACTTACCGGGCGGAAGGGGGAAGGCTCCGAACTGGCCGGCCGAAACTCGGCAACGCACTGCCTTTTCCCCGGGCGACGAGGCGTTGTACTCGGTGCACCGCGTACCCGAGAGCTCCCCGATATCTCTTAGAAACTCGGCTTCGAAGCGTCCTTGCACCACCACCCATCCGTTATGTTCGGTCTGGTCGACCATGACTTCGTAGAGGGGCTCGATAGGAATAGAGAAGTTGGGAAAGAGTTGTCGGACGAGTGGCAGCTGGGCCACTGTGCCGCGCACCATGGCCCAGCGGCTAAAACTGTGCGAGAACTCCCTTGGATGAAGATCCTCGTCTTCGTCGGTCACCTTCACAGAGTAAGGATCGAGGAGATTGGGGACGGTAAGCCGTATACGCGTGGAGTCGATGGTGCGAAAGACCAAGTTTTCCGCCGCGTTCTCCGCTTCCACCCGGACAGACGGGTAGGGAACGCTAATGACGGCTGAAAATACAGGCTCGCGAATCATGAGCAGCGGCAGGCAGACGAACAAGGCGATAACGCCGACGGCGGGGTGCCGGGCCTGGTCCAGAATCCACGTGCGTACTCGGTCGGAGTAGGCGAAGGCAGCAGCTCCCAGCAACCAGGGAAGAGCCTCAAGCGCAAACTTGAAAAGGGGATTCTCGAATATCTCACGGAATTGGCCGTACAAGAGGACGATGTTCAGAACGACTACCAGCAAGACCACTGCCTGGAGAGGTTGAATTCGAGGCGCTTCACGTTCAGGTATTTCGTGTTGATGCGCCTCATGGCGCACGAAATCGCGCAAGGCCTCGACCACAGCCTCTTCGCGCGAGACCGGCTCCTCGCGGTCGATAACCGATCCGGCCAGCCCGGCACGTGCCGATCTTCTCTTGCCTCCCTCGGTCGCCTCCGTCATCGCTGTCACCTTGGAAGAGGATCGCGTTCAACGCGTTAAACCAATGCGAAACAGTGGTTCAGGGAACCAATGTTAACGCCGTTTCTTATGAGAATCAATGGAGATCGGCGACTGCGATGGCCTTCCGATCTAAAAATCGCAGCTTAACGCCGGTTTTTGTGAAAGACAGGACGACCGCTCTCGTCTGCAGAGAGACGAGATGGGATTCGGCGGGGCTATTTGTTCCAGATTTCGGCTGGCGGGATTTGCTGGATGAGGGCGCGCGTTGGGTCAACGGCTTTGTGCGCGGCAGCGCGCGCCTGGTAGCTATTCATTAGGAACTGTACACCGAGGATGAGAAGCCAGGTCCAGAGGGCGATGCGGAGGGGCTGCCTCGGAATGTGCGTGCTCAAGATGACGCCGGTGACGGCTCCGGCTGCACCGCCCAAAATGAGCGCAAGAAGCAGGTCGGCATGAGAGGTTGCCGAGAACCAGTGAGCGCCGCTGCCTATAACCGAAATAACAAAGCCGAACGCGATATCGGTGCCCACCACCTGCGCGGGAGCGAGCGGGGTGAGCGAAAGCAACGCGGCAGAGCCCAGAGCGCCTGCGCCTGCCGATGAGAAGCCCACTTCCGCTCCGACGGGAAACATGAGCCATGGAAGAATGAAACTTCGATCGAGGCGCCCGGCGTGACGCTTGATGGGGCGGAAGGAAAACAGAAGCTGCCAGCCGGCGCTCGTCACCAGGATGGCGCCCAGAATGGCGTCCAGCACTATGTCGGAGCTGGCCGAGGCCAGGCGCTTCAAGAAAAACGATCCGAGAATAACACCCGGCAAGCCGCCCAAAAGCATGAAGCCCAGTGTGCGCCAGGCAATGTTGCGGCGAACGATTTGCGCGGGCACAAGGATTAGCTTGACGGCGGAAGCGAACATGAGGCCGATGCCCACGGCGGCCGGCGCGGGCACACCGAGAAACAGCACCAGGACGGGCACGGTGACGGTGCCGGCGCCCACGCCCGTCAACGCAATGAAAAGCGCGATAAGAAATCCAATAAAGTACTGCATTCGCGGGCTCCTTTCTCAGCGCGCCGGCGCCGGCTCAATATGAATTCCGCATTCCACTTTGCGGCCGGCCCAGCGGCCGGAGCGCGGATCGTTGGGATCGAGGGGCAGCGATGTACAGGGCTCGCAGCCGATGGATGAAAAACCGCGCTCGTAGAGCGGCAGTAGCGGAATGGAAAGTTGCTCGCAGGCGTACCATACGTCGCGCGTGGTCCAGAAGGCGAGCGGGGCGAGTTTCAGCAGTTGCTTGCCCGAGGGCAGCGTGAATTGAGCGGATTCTTCAAGCGCAGCCCGGCTCCGCGCCTGTTCGCGGCGCAGGCCGGTGAGCCAGACGCGATAATCGGCGAGGGCTTTGAAGAGAGGCTCGACTTTGCGCAGCTTGCAGCACTGGTCGGGCGACGACCGATAGAGCACGCCCAACGCGGCCTCCTGCTCGGCCACGGTTTGCTCGGGAAGCAGATTGATCAAATTCAAATTCCATTCACGCGTAATCCGGTCGCGATAGGCGTAGGTTTCGGCGAAATGATAGCCCGTATCGAGAAAGAGGATGGGCAGTGTGGGCTCGATATCGATGGCCAGCCTGGTAAGCAGGACGTCCTCGGCCTGAAAGGAACAGGTGAGGCAGGCGCCGTGGCGGCTGGTGAGTTCTCGGGCCAGCACAACACGCACGGCGTCCAGATTCGCGGCAACTTCGTCGTGGATGTTGGCGGTTGTCATCGGAGGTCTGCCTTTTCGGTGGAAATGAGGACTTGAGCGGCTTCAAGAAGCCGGTGAACGGCAGAGACGGCCCGCATCGGCTCGGCGGAATCGACGGTGACTTCGTGGGACTCGGTGCGCGCTGTGAGCGGGGAATTCTCCTGCTGGCGAACCAGCAGAGTGAGCAGGCCGGAGCGCGTTTGGCCGGCGGTGACGGCGTCGAGCAAATGGGGATGGAGAAGGAACGGCTCGCTTTCGGCATCGATGCGGCTGGTGATTGCACCGACCGAGAACAGCGAGCGCTCGACGGCGTCAATAAGCGCGGCCGGCCCGGAGAGCTCGAGGACGGCGCCGCGATGGCCCCACTTTGCCTGGCGCTCGCCCGGGGTCACCGGGCCCCAATCGTCTTCTTCGGATGTCGAGGCCGGTGAAACAGCGGCGCAGATCGTGCCCGCCGCGGCGGTGCTGTTGCTAACGGGGTCAATGAGGATGAACGCGCCGGTTGCCCGGTTGTCGCGGTAGGGATCGATCGGAACGGGATGGAGGAAGCTCAATGCGACTTGGCCGATAGAGTTCATCTCCAGCGTCGCAGCCGGCTCGCGATCGAGCGTCGCGACGTTCAAGCGGTAGTCGATGGCATTGACGACCACGGGCACGGTGCGGCTCAAGTGTTTGACCAGGTAACGGCGGCTGAGATCGAGCGGCTGCTGGTCCATCCAGACGAGCCAGGCTTTCACGCGAGTCGCAATGGCGGAGGGCGCCTCGGCTGAGACAATCAAATCGCCTCGGCTTATGTCTAGCTCGCGATCGAGTTCGAGCGTGATGGAAAGCGGCGCGGATGCGTGATCGAGATCGCCATCCCAGGTCACAATGCGTTTCACCTGAGCCGTTCTTCGCGAGGGAAGAACGGTAATCGTATCGCCGGGGCGAACTGCGCCCGAAGCGATCTGGCCGGCGAATCCGCGAAAGGTCTGGTCGGGGCGAAGAACGCGCTGCACGGGGAAACGAAAGGGTTCGGCAACGGTGCTGCGCGCGGAAGGGATGGACTCAAGGAGATCGAGAAGCGATGGGCCGGCATACCAGGGCGTGTGCTGGGAACGATGGACGACGTTGTCGCCGAGCAGCGCACTGATGGGCACGAACGCGGATTGCACCGGATTTCCGGCTTCGATGGCGATCTGCTCGAGAACCACGCGGAAATCGGATTCGATCGCGCGAAAAACGGCTTCTTCAAAGTTGACCAGATCCATTTTGTTGACTGCGACGAGGACGTGGCGCACGCGCAATAGCGAAGCGATGAATGCGTGACGGCGGGATTGCACCAGGACTCCCTTGCGCGCATCGATCAGGACGATGGCGGCGTCGGCGGTCGAGGCGCCGGTGGCCATGTTGCGCGTGTACTGCTCGTGGCCGGGGGTATCGGCGATGATGAACTTGCGATGCGCGGTGGAGAAGTAACGATACGCCACGTCGATGGTGATGCCCTGCTCGCGCTCGGCCCGCAGACCGTCGGTGAGCAGCGCGAAATCGATCTGGCCGGGCATGGTGGTTCCCTTGCCTTCGATGGCGTGAACCTGATCTTCGTAAACCGACTGCGTATCGTAGAGCAGGCGGCCGATAAGCGTGGACTTCCCGTCGTCCACGCTCCCGGCAGTCGAAAAGCGAAGCAGGTCCTTGGCCGCATCCTGGCGCAAAAAGTCGTGAATCGAGAACTCGGGAGCGGCAATCGCGGCCATTTAGAAGTAACCCTCCCGTTTTTTGATTTCCATCGAGCCTTCCTGGTCGTGATCGATGACGCGGTTCGCACGCTCCGAAGAGCGAAATGAGATCAGCTCGGCGATGATATCGGGAATGGTCGCGGCATCGGAGCGGATCGCCCCGGTGCACGGGCTGCATCCCAGCGAGCGCAAGCGGCACTTGACCATTTGCGGCCGCTCGCCGGGCAAGGCGACGAAATCCTGCTCGATGGGCAGCAGCACGTCTTGACCCGCACCCAAGGGGCGAACGTACATGGGGCGCTCTTTGGCAAAGTAGAGATCGACGACGGGAATCTTCTCCTGATGGATGTACTGCCAGACGTCGAGTTCGGTCCAATTGGACAGCGGAAAAACGCGGATCGATTCGCCGGGGTGAATGCGCGCGTTGTACAGGCTCCAAAGCTCCGGACGCTGATTTTTCGGATCCCACTGGCCGGCCTCGTCGCGGAACGAATAGATGCGCTCTTTGGCACGCGATTTTTCTTCATCGCGGCGCGCCCCGCCAAATGCGGCGTCGAAGTTGTAGTGGCGGAGGCCGTCGAGAAGAGCCTGGGTCTTCAAGAGCCCGCAGCAGCGTTTGGTGTCAAGCACCATGGGGTTGGTTCCGGCGGCGATGGCCGCCTCGTTGCGCCACACGAGCAGTTCGGCCCCGGCCGAACGCGCGGTCTCATCGCGAAATGAGAGCATCTCGCGGAACTTGAAACCGGTGTCGATGTGCATGAGCGGAAAAGGAATGGGACCCGGAAAGAACGCCTTCTGCGCCAGGCGCAACATCACCGTCGAGTCCTTGCCGATGGAATAAAGCATGACCGGCCGCTCGAACTCCGAAGCTACTTCGCGCAAGATGTGAATGCTCTCGGCTTCAAGCAGGCGCAGATGCGTCAGGCGCGACGAATCAGTCACCACATCGAGTGCTGAAGGAGATTGTGTCGTCTTTTCGCCGGCCGGCATCGTGGCCTCTCTCATTAGGGATCGCTGAGGCCGGTATGATGGGACGCGACCCCGGCTCTTCAGTTACGGGTGCGTCTCAAATGATCGGCTTCGCTGGGAGATCGGAGACTATCGGGGACACCCGTCAACGGTGTTGGACAGGCTACAACAGCAACGATGCTGGGAAGCAGCAACCATGTGCAAGTTGATCGTAACACGGGGCTGGGGAGGGTACAAATAGAAGGCCAATCTAGTGTTTATGGCGCCCTGCCGAATGCCGGCTCGTCGCTCCCTGTTGCTCTCGCCGGCCTTAATTCAATGCCTTCAACGTACGATATCTCTAAACGCTGCACCGGGTTGGCGCTGGCGCGGAACCAGCCTCAACGGCCTGCTCTAATTACCTTCGATGCACAGTGGCGGCATCGGTCGCCCGCAACCGTCTGTCGCCAATCGAGGCAACTGCCAGGCTGATTAGCCCCATGCAGTGGCTCGTCCGATATACAGATCGCGAGCAATGCCGAACCGCAAGTTCGGCTCAGGGCAGGTCTAGCGCGCGGGAGCAAACAGGGACGTGGACGGGAGCAAGAGGGATCGAGCGTTGTTGGCGCGGGTCTTCGAAGCCCGGGCCCTGAAATGTCTCGCCATAGCTCTGCTCCTTCCCTCTTGGCCGCAAGCGGGCACGCAGGAACTATCGAATAAGCTGCAGACCATCAAAACAGTGCGTGAAATCTTCAAGCAGAGCCGGGCTGAAACCGCTAAAGGCCACCCAATCGAGTTAGAAGGGATTGTTACCTATTCCGATCCGGAGTGGGGCCTGCTTTTTATCCAGGACTCGACGGGGCCAACCTACATTGACGTGCATGGCAACCCGACGGCGTTTGTACCTGGCCAACGCGTGCGTGTGCGGGCTGTATCAATGGCCGGACCAAATGGTCCCGCCATCGAGCGGGCCAGAGTTACTGTGATTGGCCATGCGGGGCTGCCCAAGGCCAAGCCCATGTCGGTGGCCGAGCTCGACGCTGGAGGAGCCGACAGCCACGTGGCGATCACCGAAGGCGTGCTCCGTCCCTGCGATGCGGTTCAAACTCGAATCTGTTTCCAGGTTTACGACGGCCCCAAGAGAATCTGGCTGGTGATTCCGCATTTGGCTGACCCAGCCTCGCGGGCCTTGATCGGCGCCAGGGTAAGGGCGACCGGGGTGGCGGCCCGGCACGAGGACTCGGCAGAGAAACGGTTGGGAGGCGAACTGTTCGTACAGAGCGTCAAGAACATCGACGTGCTCGACCCGCCGCCAGCGATTAGCTCGTCTACACCGCCTTCAGCCAGTGTCGCGGTGCGATCCTCCGACGCCGACGCTCGCTTTGTGCGCCAGGTGCATATACGCGGAACCGTCGTTTGGGCCTCGCCGGGACTATTCGCAGTTCAGGACGGGTCGGGCACCATCTTTGCCGGGCCGGAGCCGGGCGAGCAAGCCCAAACGGGTACCGCCGTGGACGTGATTGGATTTCCCAGCCACGGAGTTTTCGGAATGGAGATTGCCAACGCGGCGGTGACCGTTGCGGGCGCGGAGAAGCCCGCCATCCGCACGCCAATCTCGATTTGCGCAGGCGACATTTTGCGGCGGTCTCTTCAAGGGAAACGGGTGCGGGTCAAGGCGCGGCTGGTCGCACAAAGTGCCGACACCACGCAGTTCGCCTATCAGCTTCAGGACGGCGGGCAGCGATTCAATGCGGTTTTGCTTCGCAGCGGCGCACGGGGCGACATTGTCAGGCTGGCCCGCGACTCGGTGATCGAGCTGACCGGGGTGGCGTTCATTCAGCGCGGCAACGCGGCCTGGCCCGACGCCCTGCTGATCCTGGTCGAATCCCCCGCCGATATCGCGGTGGTAAGTGGAGGGGGCTGGCTCACACCTCAAAGGACGCTCGCCATGCTGGCGCTTATGGCGGTTTGCGTTGCCATTCCGCTGGTGTGGGTCACAATGCTTCGCCGCACGGTGCGCAGGCAAACAGCCGTCATCCGGGCGCGTTTGGAAAGCGAGATGCACCTGGAGACGCGGTTCCGGGTCCTGTTCGAGCGCAATTTGGCAGCGGTTTTTACCTGGCGGCCCGATGGCACGATCATCGACTGCAATATGGCGTTTGTTCGAATGTTGGGCTTCAGCACGTGCGAAAAGACGATCGGGCGCAACTACTGGGAGCTGGAAGCCGACGCCGCGCAGCGCGAACGGCTAAGGGGCCGACTGAACGGCGAGGCGTTGAGCAACCTCGAGGCCAGCCTTCGCCGCGACGACGGCGCAATGGTTTACTTGCTCGAAAACATTACACCGGTCCACACCGCCGAGGGCGAGGTTTACGAGACCACAGCGATCGATGTGACTCTGCTCAAACAGAATCAGACTGAGCTCAAGAAGGCTCGGGACGCAGCGCTCCGCGAGTCCCTCATCGATTCGCTTACCGGTCTACCCAATCGGCGCTGCTTGATGGACAAACTTGCTTCAAGCATCCAAAAAGCGCGGAGCGAAGGCCATTTCGCCGCCCTTCTCTATCTCGACCTCGATGGCTTCAAACTGGTCAACGACAGCCTGGGCCATCCGGTTGGCGACGAACTGCTCGTACAGGTGGGTGCGTGCCTGCGTTCCTGGATTCGAGCCGACGACACCCTGGCTCGCCTAGGGGGCGACGAGTTCATGGTGCTTCTGAATGGACTGAGCACCAAGCAGGACGCCATGCTTGTAGCGGAAAACCTGCTCGACGTAATTGCCAATCCATTCCATGTGAAAGGCCACGAATTGGCCATCGGAGCCAGTATCGGCATTAGTGTTTTTCCCGATGACTCCAGCCAAGCCGAGGAACTCATGCAACAGGCCGACAGCGCCATGTACGCCGCAAAGCGCGCGGGAAGAAACCGCGCCGCGTGGTTTACACCGGAAATGGGCTTCGAGGTCCACGAACGCTCGACACTGGAAAATTTGCTGCGCGGGGCCGCCGCCCGCAAAGAGATCTTTGTCCATTACCAACCGGAATGGGACCTTAAGACCAACCGCCTTGTCCGCTTTGAGGCCCTGGCCCGCTGGACGCATCCCACAATCGGGGAGATTCCTCCGCTCAAGTTCATTCCCATCGCCGAAGAAAGTGGAATCATTGGGCCATTGGGCGCCTACATCATGGAGCAAGCCTGCGTCGAGGCGGTGCGATGGCAAAGCATCGCCCTGCACCCTATCCAGCTTGGCGTCAACGTCTCGGGAATGCAGCTAAGGCGCAAGGGGTTTGTCGAAGAAGTGCGGCAGATCCTGGCTCGCAGCGGGCTTGGCCCTGAGCTTCTCGAAATCGAAGTCACCGAATCGACAATGCTCGACGAAGGCCAGTACGCGGTCGGTTTGCTGGCGGAACTGAAGAATATGGGCATCGGATTGGCCATCGACGATTTCGGCACCGGCTACTCGAACCTGAGCTATTTGCCATCGCTCCCGTTCAGCGCGCTCAAGATTGACGGCAAGTTCATTCGCGATCTGGATGTCAAACCGGAGAGCCCGGCCATGGTTCGCACTCTGATTACTTTGGCTCACGATGTGGGAATGCGCGTCATTGTGGAAGGCGTGGAAACAGCCGAGCAACTTGAGTTGGTCAAAACGCTGGGCGCGAACGAAGTACAGGGCTTTCTGCTCGGCCGCCCGGCGCCGAATCCAGTCGAGGCCTTCGTCCTTCCCGCCGTGTGCGCCAAGTGAGGGAGGCTGATTCCGAGGGTGTTTTCGCTGGAAGCGCCATTGCAGCCATCCCCGCGGCCGCAATTGTTCCTCCCAAATCGAAGAGGAGCATTTCGCTTTCGCTATTTTCGCAGGGCATTCGACGCCGAGCGCAGCGTGAATTCGAGCGAATCGCTCGGAATGCTCTGAATGAACGGATCGATGGCCCGTCCGAGGCCCGTGGGGACGGATCGCAGGCGAAGGCTCTTCGGCAACCAACGGCGTCGCGACGAAAAGCACGAGGACGACGGCGTAGGCAAAGGACCCTCGCGGATTCGCATTTGGACAGCGTTCGCTGGTTCTGATGGGCGCGGGCGGGCAATCCTCGTGCTGCTGCTTCCACACGCTAAACGGACCGATGTGCGCGCATGGTTTGCTCACGCTTCGAGCGACTACTTCTTCGATTGCGCTTGCGGCTGCTGGCTCTCTTGCTGGCCGTTTTTCGTAATCTCCTGGCCGCCGTAATAGACCTTGGTCTCCGTTCCGAATCGCTTGTAGTCGGTGTATTTGACGGTGTCGCGGATGTGCACTTCCTGTTCCATGTATCCGTAGCCGCCGGAGAAGTGCAGTATGCCCTCGCCTTTGGTGTAAACAGGGAACCAATAGTGCCCGTCGATCTGCTCCCGCCAGGTCATGAATGGCGGGTGCAGGTCTTCATGCCCTTTGCGCGTATCGTCGGGCACCATGCGGCCATTGGTCACCACAATCTGCAGGTCGGTGGCATCGACCCAGACCCGGCCGTCGAGATACCGCTTGTTCTTCTCGATCGTCTTCGGCGAAACATCGAACACGTAGCAATCCAGCTCGTCCACCTTTTGCCGGCCGACATACTTGATGTTGTATTCGGGAACATCCTCGGTGGTGAGCACAAATGGGTAGCCGTGCTGGATGTCCTGGAGATCGGAAGGGGACATCATAACCCGCTGCAACGTGTTCGGCGGCGCGAAGACCACCTTCTCGGTGCGCGCCCCGGAGGGGTTGAAGATCACGTCGTCCACCTCGTACCATTCCCCGTCGACCTTGTTGTCGTCGTTGAGCGTTTCGACGCGCGCAACGCGGCGATACGTGTAGTGATCGAGCGCTTCCTGAAACTCCGTCTCCTTGGCCGAAAACTGCTTAATGATCTGCTCGGGGGGAATTGACGGCGGATTAAGGTCTATCCGGCCAAATCCGGAATCGAGCGGCATGGGGGTGAAGGAGTCCTTGTCCTGCGCACTCAACGCCAGAGCGCATCCAGCCATTGCAATGGCCGTGATCCAAATTCGTATCCGCAAGTCTGTTCCTCCCTTGTCCCGCCTCTCTTCAAAGGCCATCCCGGTCAACGCCCACTGCAACTTTAGACGCATATACTTTGCCTTCGGCAGGCTTCAATCTAACCTTCGAATACTCCGTCACGGCGCTATGGGTCGACGTGTCTATCGCCAAACCGCAATTCTGTCGGGCCGCGGGTAGAAGCTTCTCCATGAGCGCCGGTTCTGAAGTGGCTGCTGCCGATGGAGAGGGGGAACCGCGGCCTTCATGCCTGATTATTATCATGCTCCTGCTTTGATTTTGACTGCGCTGCTGCTTCCCGCGTTCGGGTACCTCTATCTGCGCTATCGCGACACACGCACCCTGCTGTGGTTTCTCGGTTTTCTTTTTGCCCTGTTTTCAATGGCTTTGCTCTACAGCACCTATGGCAATTCAATGCTGGGACATGCCTTTCCATGGTTGGCTGCCGCCGGGCAAACGTCGATGCAGGTCGGTTTCGCACTGTTTCTCGGTTCGTTGTCGCAAAGCCGGGTTCCGTTCGGCCGTGTTCAGGTTCTCTATGCGGTGCTGTACGCCTTCCTGTTGGTTGTCTACTCCGTTCTCTGGTTCGGGGTATTTCGCGGCGTCCAGCCAAGCGGGTGGACATCTCTTGTATTTCCCGCCACTGCTGCCATAGCGCTCGCCGTGTGCTTATCTTGGTGCGACGCCGAGCATGCGCTGCCCTTGTGGATGGGTGTTCCCGCATGTACCTTGCTAGGCGGAGCGGCGATTTGGGCTTGTTTGGACCTTGGGCCGGGCCGCGCGCTTACCATCGCCGATTGCGCCAATCTCTTAATGACCGCAGTGCTGCTCGTTTTTGTCTTCCGGCGCTTTTCTCCCGGGGTGTTTCTCAGCGTTCTCGGCTTTCTGGCTTGGTCGCTTGCGTGCTTGTACGCATTTCCCGCGGCGAGCCGGCAACCTGCGCTCGGACTCACCTTGATTCGCTTCCTGGTCATGGGCAAAGTGGTCGCCGCCGTGGGCATGCTCGTGCTGGCGCTTGAGGACGAGCTCGAAAGTAACAAAATTGCGCAGCTGCGCGAACGCCGCGCCCGACTTGAGCTGGAGGCCTACGCGAACCTGAATCTCACCCGGCGAAGAGTCGAGGATTTTGACCGGCAAGGAACAGAGATCTGCGAGACGGTCGTAGCGCAAAGCCGGTTCTCCCGGGCGGCGCTATTGCTTGAGAGCGGAGGCCGTTACCGGCTCGCGGGCTATGCCGGTTTTGAACCCTCCATTGCCAAATCGCTTCGCGAAGTTGCCAGGCGAATTGCGGTGGCGGGCTTCCTGGCTCCGGGGTCTGCGCCCCCCGCCGCCGGTCACAGCAAGACGGTTCGACTCGATCTGACCCCGTGGCTGGTGGCGGGCGACGATCCGGAGCGGCTTCGCTTCACGCCAGTCCTGGCGGTGCCGATGATTGGCCGCGCAGGCGTGGATGGGGCCGTTTTGCTTAGCGGTTTGCGCTCCGAAGACGGCCTCGTCTCCGGCGCTCGAACCGATGCGCCGCGGGCCGACGATCTATTGCCCATCGAGATGCTTGCCACCCGCGTGCAGGCCACGCGAAGTCAGACTATGCTCTTTGAAAAACTCATTGACTCCGAGAAGTACGCCAGCCTTGGCCAGTTGGCGGGCAATGTTACGCAGCAATTGAACAGTCCGTTGACGGTTATCCTGGGTTACGGCTCGCTGCTTGCCGACTCCGCGATACTCGATGCGCACGACCGCAAAGCCGCCCTTTCCATCATGAGCGAGGCCCGGCGCATCCGCTCTACGCTGGAGAGCCTCTCCCGAGTCTCCCGGGACCAGGCCGATCAACCTGCCGCTGTCTCTGTTTCGGAATTGCTGGCCGACATGGAGCAGCTCTATCGCTCCGAGTTTCTCCAGCGCGCCATCGACTTCCAGGTGAATCTGGCGCCGAGACTGCCTAGAATTCGCTGCGGCGCTCAGCAATTGCGGCAGGCCGTTCTGCATTGCCTGCAATATGCCATCGGCGCTGTGGAACGCCAGCCGCCCGGCGCCGATCCGCTCGAACCCAAGACCATTCGGCTCGAAGCCGCCAGAGAAGGAAACTTGGTGCAAATTTCGGTGAGTCATTCCGGCGAGGGTTTTCTGCATCCCGAGCGCGCATTCGATCCCTTCGTCCCCGCTCGCGCCGATGGGGAAACAGCCGGGATGGGCTTGAGCCTGTGCGCGACCATTCTGCGCGAGCAGAACGGCCGCGCTTGCGCCGTAAACCTCGACCCGCGCGGCGCGGCAATCATTCTCGAACTGCAAGCGGCGTAACACCTGGCAACATTACGACCGGCTGGGACTTCAACCGGGTCCCTCATCCCCGCTGCTATCGCCTCCTCGCCCGATCCAAAACCTGCAACACCCCGCGTCCCGCGCGCGACAATCCGTAGAATAGGATCGGATGGCTTTCACCGAACACTACGATGTTGCGGTCGTCGGCGCCGGGCACGCCGGCTGCGAAGCCGCGATGGCGGCTGCGCGCATGGGCTTAAAACCGCGCTCATCACCATGAATCTCGACCTCATCGCCCAGATGAGCTGTAACCCGGCGGTGGGCGGCGTGGCCAAAGGGCACCTGGTCCGCGAAGTCGACGCGCTCGGCGGCGTCATGGGCGAAGTTGCGGACGCGGTCGGCATTCAGTTTCGTCTGCTCAACTCTTCACGCGGCCCCGCGGTTTGGAGCCCGCGCGCCCAGTGCGACAAGCAGCTTTACCGCGTGAAGATGCGTGAGGTGCTCGAATCCCAGCCTGGCCTCCATATCCGCCAAGCGGAAGTCGTCAACCTAGTCATTGAAGACAGGGATCGGGGATCAGCGAACGAGGGAGCAACGACTGAGGGACTAAGGGACTTAGGGGCAACGGAATTGGGTGAATTGACAGAGATTCCTCGTCCCGCTCGCCCGCATCGACGAGTGCTCGGCCTCAGGCTTCGCGACGGACGAAACCTGCTCGCCGGAGCTACCATCATCACCACCGGAACGTTCCTGAACGGCCTCATCCATTGCGGTGAAGAACGCTACCCCGCGGGGAGAAGCGGCGAGCCGGCGAGTGTGCTGCTCGGCGAATCGCTGCGCGCCATCGGGCTGCGCACTTGCCGGCTCAAGACGGGCACGCCGCCGCGCCTCGACGGCCGCACCATCAACTGGGAGATGTTCGAGGAACAGCTCGGCGATGACGATCCCACCCCGTTCAGCTTTCGGACCAAGCGCATCGTGCAGCCGCAGGTCTCCTGCCACATCGCGTTCACAACGCCCGAGACGCTTCGGCTCATCCGCGAAAATGTTCATCGCTCGGCGATGTACTCCGGGCGCATCGAAGGCATCGGCCCGCGCTATTGTCCTTCGATCGAAGACAAAATCGTCAAGTTCCCCGACAAAACACAGCACCAGTTCTTTCTCGAGCCCGAAGGCCTGAACACCCACGAGGTCTACGTCAACGGCATGTCTACTTCGCTGCCCATGGAAGTGCAGTGGCAAATCGTTCACTCGATTCCCGGCCTGGACCAGTGCGAAATGCTGCGGCCCGGCTACGCCATCGAGTACGACTCGATTGACCCCACCGAGCTCGACCGCTCCTTGCGCGTGAAGTCGATCGACGGGCTCTATCTCGCCGGCCAGATCAACGGGACCAGCGGATACGAGGAAGCCGCTTGCCAAGGCATCATGGCAGGCATCAACGCCGCGCTCTGGGTGAAAGGCGAATCGCCGTTCACGCTCGACCGCACCGAGGGCTATACGGGCATTCTCGTCGACGATTTGATTTCGAAGGGAACGAACGAACCCTATAGGATGTTCACGTCGCGCGCGGAGTTCCGCCTCCATCTGCGCATCGACAACGCCGACCGCCGGCTTACTCCCTACGGCCGCCGCCTCGGCCTTATCGGCGACGAAGCTTGGAAGGAATATGAGCGGAAGCGGGCGCGCATGACTGCCCTTGCCCAGCTTCTCACGGGCGGCAAAGTCGATCCTGAGAAGCTTGATCGCGCCGGGCTTGGCTCGCTGCCTGCTACCGTCGGCTTAACTTGGGCGCAACTCCTCAAGCGGCCTGAAGTTGCTATTGAGCCGATTTTAGCTGGGCTGCGCGAAGAGCTTCTCCGCGACCCGTTGCTCGCCGAGTTTGCCGCCGACCCGGCGAAGAATCCGGCAGAGCGCAGCGCCGCCATCGAGCGCAGCGAGATGCGCAGCGAGGCCCGCGCCGTAGAAACCGAAATCAAATTCGCTGGCTATCTCGAACAGCAGAAGAAATCGATCGAACGACTGAAGGCGGCCGAATCGGTGACGATTCCCGACTGGATCGAGTACGGAACCATCAGCGGCCTCAGCCGCGAGATGCGCGAGAAGCTCGAACGCATCCGACCACAGACCCTCGGCCAGGCCAGCCGCATCCCCGGCGTCACGCCGGCAGCGCTCTCCCTGGTTCACGTTTCCATTCGGATTCAGGGCAAGCAGCACGACGCACACCGTCGCGCCACCGCCTGATTTCTCACAGCAGAAAGTGACAAAAACGCCCGCAATCGGCACAACCGCTTCGCGCTAACTCCGCTGTCTGGCCCGCGTATGATTAGACCCGTATGAATCTCGATGCCATACAGGCCGCTCTCCGCGACGTCTCTCTCGACGGCTGGCTGTTTTACGATCATCACCACCGCGATCCCATCGCGGCCAGCATTCTCTCGCTCGATCCAGGCGCCCATATTACGCGCCGCTGGTACTACTTCATTCCCGCATCGGGCGAGCCCAAAAAACTTGTTCATCGCATCGAGCAGGGCCGCCTCGACACGCTCCCCGGCACTAAGTCGCAATACGCAAGCTGGCAGGAGCTCCACGCAGGGCTCGAAACCATGCTCTCCGGCGCTAGCCGCATCGCCATGCAGTACTCGCCGAACAACGACATCATGTACGTCTCCATGGTCGATGCCGGCACAGTTGAATTTCTTCGCGGCCTGGGGAAAGAAATTGTCAGTTCGGCCGATCTGGTTAGCCAATTCGAAGCCGTGCTCAACCAAGAGCAGATCGCCACCCACCAGGCCGCTCAGCGCGCCATCGATGTCATTCTCGTCGAAGCCTGGGCGGAGATCGGCCGCCGTCTGCGCCCCCCGTCGGGTTCCGATCGCGACGACAGCCTCACCGAGCACGACATGGTCGTCTGGCTTCGCGAAGCCATGCGCCGCGAGGGCTTGGTTTGGGAGAACGGTCCCGATGTGAGCGTGAACGCAAACACCTCAGACCAGCACTACGAGCCGACCGCCGACCGCTCGGCGCCCATCCGCGAAGGCGACTTCCTGCTCGTCGATATCTGGGGCCGTCTCGACTCGCCGTCGAGCGTCTTCTACGACATTACCTGGACAGGCGTCATCGGCCGCGAACCTTCAAAGAAGGAGCAGCTCGTCTTCGAGACTGTCCGCGCGGCGCGCGACGCCGCCATCGCCGCCGTTGAACAAGCCTTTGCCCAAAACCGGCCCATTCGGGGATTTGAAGCCGACGATGCCGCCCGCTCAGTCATCCGCTCGGCAGGTTTCGGCGAACATTTCGTCCATCGCACCGGACATAACATCGCGCACGAAATTCACGGCCCCGGCGCGCACCTTGACAACTTAGAAACCCACGATGAGCGCCGCATCCTTCCGCACACTTGCTTCTCCGTCGAGCCCGGCATCTATTTGCCCGAATTCGGCGTGCGCAGCGAGATCGATATGCTAACCGCGCCCGGGAAAGCATGGGTTACGGGACGGATCCAGCAGGAACTGATGCGCATCTAGAATCGCCGTTCGGAACTCGAATAACGTTGCCGAACACGGCTACAATGGACGCACCTATGATTCCAGGAAATCCGCAGATCGCCTGACCGGCCAGGCCTTCTTGCGCGGGTGCTTCGATGTTTCTGCATTTGACCGTTGATCGGCGGCTCCAGATCGTCCGCACTCTGATGCTGGCAGCGCTCTTTGCCTTGCCCGGTGTGCTCTGTCTGCACATCGTGTCGGCGGCGGATTCCGACTTCTGGTGGCACCTCGCGTCGGGCCAGTGGATTGTCGCGCACCACGCCGTTCCGCGAACAGACCCCTTCTCAGCTTACGGCGCCGGCAAGTTCTGGGCGGCCTATAGCTGGCTCTTCGAGGTCGTTCTGTTCAAGCTCTACCAACGGTGGAATCTGGCCGGAGCAACCGTTTACACAGCAGGCATGATGACATTCGTCACTGCCGCACTGTATCGCATGATCCGCAGGCAGCTGGCCGACTTCGTCCTTGCTGTGCTGCTCACTCTCGCCGCCATCGATGCGCTTCTGCCTTTCCGTACGCCGCGGCCGTGGCTGATCACCATCCTCGTGTTTATCCTTGAAATCGACATCCTCATGCATGCCCGGCGCACCGGCGGCCGGCGCGGCCTATTCCTGCTCCCGCCGCTCTTTGCCTTGTGGGCGAACACGCATATCGAATTTGCCGCCGGCCTGCTTGTGCTGGGCCTGGCGGCTATCGAGCCGCTGGCCGAGCGATGGTGGCCGCAGAAGCACACGCGACTGCGATCGGCCGTGCTGTGGCCGGTCTTCGCCGCATGCGTTGCCGCAACTTTGGCCAACTCCTACGGTTGGCGTATCTACCAGGTCGCGTACCAACTGGTTGCCATGCCCGGTGCGGCAAATTATGTCGCTGAGATGAACGCCATCGCATTCCGCTCGCAAAGCGAATTTGTCCTCCTCTTCCTGGCATTCTTTTGTGTTGCCGCCGTGTCCTGGACCCGGCGTATTGCCTTCTTTGAAGTTGCGGTGCTCGCTCTCGCCATCGCATCCGCGTTTCACTCCGCGCGCGAGCTATGGATGCTCACAGTGATTGCCGCAGCCATTCTGGCTTCCGTGCTTCCGGCAAACGAGCCTGGGCTGCACAAGCCTTCCGTGCTGGCCATCCCCTCGATCGCTCTTGCTTCGTGCGCAATTCTTTGGCTTGCCGCGGCATCGATGCATGTCAACAACGCGCAGCTTCGCCGCGATCTTGCGGCGCAAATGCCGGTCGACGCCGTAGCGGCAATTAAGGATGGCCATTACCGCGGACCCCTCTTCAATACTTTTGACTGGGGCGGTTTTCTCATCTGGAACCTTCGCATGCCGGTCGCGATCGATGGGCGCGCTAGCATCTACGGCGATCGGCGGCTGGCGCGCGATAGCGCCACTTGGACGGCCCACGCCGATTGGAACTCCGATCCCTATCTCGCCGCTGCCGGTATCGTCATCGCTCCGCCCGACGTCCCACTTGTACAGGTCCTTCGTTTCGACTCCCGCTTCCAGCTCGTGTACGAGGACAAAATCGCCACGGTCTTCGTCCGGAAGACATCCCAGAAACTGCCTGATCGGCCAGAGCAGCCTCCCTGCGCGGAAGCTTTAAAGGCTTCGGTGGGTGCCTCGTCTCGCAAATAACGCGGGTCGCGAAGGTGGGTGGTCGTGGGCGCCCACGCCCGTTTGCTGAGTCGTTGCCTTGTTCGCTTGTTCCCCGCCTTTGTATATTCATTAAGGAATGGCAACCACCCCGAACAAGGCCGCCGTGGCCACGAAGCCGGCTGCGGCGAAAGCATCGCAGCAAGGATTCGTCTATCTCCCTCTCATCGCCGGATGGCTCGTCCCCGGCGCCGGTCACTTTCTCCTCCGCAAATGGATTCGCGGCGCGCTGCTGGCGGCCTCCATCTTCGCTATGTTCGTGCTCGGTCTGGCCATGCAGGGCAAGCTATACACCGGCGCGCAAGACATTCTCGATCTTCTCGGCGTTGTCGGCGACCTGGGCAGCGGACTGCTTTACGTCATCGGCCGCACCATCGGCCTCGGCGCGGAACCTGTCAAAACCACGGTGGCCGACTACGGCACCAAGTTCATCGTCGTCGCGGGCCTCCTCAACGTGATTGCCGCCGTCGATGCGCACAACCTGCGCACGGGGAGAAAATCCTCGTGATCCATCCCTCCCATTTCGCCGCAGTCGTGATCTTTGCCGTGTTCGCGTCCACGGTTTTCGGCATCACCATGCGCGACACTCCTTCGCGTATGGTGCGCTACGGCATTTATTGCTTCACGCTGTTCGTGGGTTCGGCCATCGTGCTCAGTTGGGTCATGTTCTTCATCGCGAGGTGAAGCGCCGCCGGATACGCCGTGCCATGGCCGCGCCGCCCGCATTCCACTCTTGACATTACTATCTATTAGAGTTATATCTATTAGAACTATGCCGCGCAGATCGAGCGCCAGCCGTGAAGTCCTCTTGGGCCTGCTGTCGATTGAGCCCATGTCCGGTTATGACCTTGGCCAGGCCATCCGCGCCTCCATCGGTTTCTTCTGGAACGAAAGCTACGGCCAAATCTATCCCAGCCTCAAGCGGCTCGCTGCCGCCGGCCTGGTTCGCTCCAGATCTCAAAGGCAAAAGGGCAAACCTCTCCGGCAGATCTACTCGATCACCGACAAAGGCCGCGAGCATCTGGCCCAATGGCTGGCCGTCGCTCCGCAGCCCGAGATTCCGAGAAACGAACTGCTGCTCAAGCTATTTTTCGGTGCGCGAGCGTCGCCTGCCATCATGATTCGCTTTGTTGAGCGCATGGCTGAGCGGGAACGCGCTTTGGCCGGCAAGTTCAAGCAGGCCGTCGGTGACATCGCCGCATATTCGCACTATCCCGGCGCGTGCTACTGGGAAATGACCGCACGCTTCGGACAACTCGAGCTTGATGCGCATCTCCGCTGGGCCCAAGAAACACTCGCCGCCTTGCGCGCCATCGCGCTGCACCACGACATCGCTTCAACAACCGGAAAGGGAAGACGTCATGCCAGCAAATGAAATCGGCGAATCGAGAGACGTGCAGTCGCGCAAAGCACCCGAACAGATTGCCTCCTGGCGTCATCTCGTGGGATTTCTCGCCATAGGAACCTGTGTCGTCGCATTCGGATTCCTCGCTCAGCATTCCCCTGCCGGCAGCGCCCCAAGCGGGCAGCTTGCCGGCCACGGGGCCGCCATCCAGCTCTATCTGACCGCCATCTTTTTAGATTGGGCGCTCTTCTACTACTGCTGGAGAGGCGTGCATCGGCGCGGCGGCAGCCTCTGGCCGCTTCTCGGCGGACGCTGGAACTCGTGGCGTACTGTAGCCGTCGATCTCGCGATTGCCGTGCCCTTTTGGCTCATCTGGGAAGGAGCGGGGCACGGGGCCGCTCGCTTACTAGGACACAGCAACGCCAAATCAGTTGAAAGCCTGCTGCCTAAGAGCTGGCTTGAAATCTTGCTCTGGACCGCGACCTGCATAACTGCCGGGATCTGTGAAGAGCTGGTTTTCCGCGGCTATCTCCAAAAGCAATTGCATGCGCTGTCTGGCAGCAAAGCCGATGCGGTCATCGGCCAGGGCTTGATCTTCGGTCTTTTTCACGCCTATCAGGGCTGGAAACCTGTAGTTGTCATCTCCGTGCTCGGCATCCTCTTTGGCGCGCTGGCTGCCTGGCGCAAGAATCTACGCGTCAATATCGTCACTCACGCCTGGGCCGATTTTTGGGAAGGCTGGCTGAAGTTCATCGTGTTCCGCTAAACCGGTTACTCAAATTTGCCCGTCCCGGTGGCGGCCTGCTCATTCCTTTTGGGCGCTACCGGGCCGCACGCGACGAGCTTTATCTCAGGCGGCGCTCGCGATCCGCGATCGACTGGCGGCCTCTTCTCTACTATCGAATCTCCGATCCTTCTATAATCGCGGCATGCAATTCCTTGCCGATCCCCGTCGCCGGTCTATCGCCCTTCTCACGGTGGGAGCGGTCGCGGTGTTCGTCGTGCTGGGCGCTTTGCAATGGTTCAACACCTCCGGCGTGGATTTCCTAACGCCTGAAACCTACGGCCAGACCCTGGTCTTTACCGCTCTTGAAGGGCTGGTTTTCCTCCTGCTGCTTTTGCTGTTGGTACTGCTATTCCGGAATCTTCTGAAGGTTTACGTCGGAGAAGGCAGCAGCGGTTTGGGAGCGAGGCTCCGGTCACGCATGGTGCTGGGCGCGGTGATGATCACGCTCACGCCCGCGGCACTCATGTTCCTGTTCAATTATTTGCTCATGAACCGTTCCCTGGAGCGCTGGTTCTCTCCGAGCGCGCAACTGTTGCGCGACAACACATCTAGCGTCGTGCGCGACATGGCGCAATACGTCACCGGCAATGCGCGGCTTGAGGCCGAATCGATTGCCGCTTCGGGGGCGGCGGACCAAGACTTGCCCCAGCTCCAGGCAGAATTGCGCTCTCATCGCATCACGCTCGCCGGCGGCTTTGCCGTCGTTTACGACCAAAACCGCCATCCCATAGCAAGCTTTCAGGCGCCGCCCGGCTCAACCGCCGTCAGCCTGCAGCCTTGGCTCCAAAACAGCCGGAATGTACACTCCGCAACGTTGCGCGCGCCTCTCTCGGGCATATTGATCGACGCTGCTCGGCGTTCCGGCGAACAGGCGCTCATCGTGGGCGGCCAAAGCTTCGCACTGGGAATGTCGGCCACAGAATCCGGCAAGATTGTCGTTGTCGCTATGCCCCTTCCCCAGGAGATGAGCGAAACCGTCAACAACATCGATTCCGGCGCGCGCGATTATTGGCAGCTTTTCCGCTCTCGCAACCGCATTCGCACAATATTCTTCCTTTTCCTGCTCCTCCTCACCAGTGTCGATTTCTTCTTCAGCGTGTGGCTGGCGGGGTTCCTGTCGAAGCAGATCACTCGGCCCGTTGAAGCCTTGGCCGACGCCATGGACCAGATCGCAGCCGGAAGATACGAACAACGCGTGGCGCGTGGCGCCGCCGGTGAAATGGGCGATCTGGTGGGCTCATTCAATCACATGGCCGCAGACTTGGAAGCCAGCCGCCAACTGGCGCAAAGTGCGCAAGAGCAACTCACTGCCGCAAACTTGGCGGTCGAGGGCCGGCGCCGCGAGCTCGAGACGATCGTCGAGACTATCCCCTCCGGCGTGGTTACTCTCGACGAAACCGGAATCGTGCTTCAGTCCAATCGCGCTTTTGCCGCGCTCATGGGGTTCAAAGAAGACGCTTCTCTTGCAGGCGAGCGCATCGAAACGCTTCTGCCCGCCGACTGCGCCGAGGAACTCGCCGGGGTTATCCGCCGCGGACATCGCATGGGCGCCGCCTCGACGGAGATCGAATTTCGTTCGCGCGGCCGCACGTTGCATCTGGCTGTGACCTGCGCCCGGCTTGAACTTGGCCACAGGCAAACCGGTTCGGTCCTGGTGGTCGAAGACACCACGGATTTGCTGCGAGCGCAGCGCCAGCTGGCGTGGAAGGAAGTGGCGCAGCAGGTAGCCCATGAGATTAAGAACCCCCTCACGCCGATCGCTCTGAGCGCCGAGCGAATCGGCAGGCAGCTCGATCGCGGACAACTCGACTCGCCCCACATCATTCGCAAGTGCAGCGAGGTCATTTTGGGTTGCGTGGGTACGCTGCGAACTCTCGTCGATCAGTTTTCGGCGCTGGCGCAATTCCCGGCTCCGCAACCCCGTCCCTGCGATATGAACCAGATCGTCGAGGAAGCATTGGCGCTGTTTGGAGGCCGGCTCGAAGGCGTCACCGTGCAGCGCAAACTTGAGCCCGGCTTGCCTGCGGTGCTGGCCGACTCCGAGTCTCTGCGGCGCGCTCTGGCCAACCTGATCGACAATGCCGCCGAGGCCATGCGCGGGAGCCTGTTGCGTGTGCTCGGGGTAGAAACGGAGCTCAGCGAAGACAGTGCCGCCGTCGAAGTTACAGTTTCAGACACGGGGACGGGCCTGACCGACGAGATTCGCGAGCGCCTGTTCCTGCCCTTCTATTCCACCAAGCGGCGCGGCACCGGCCTGGGCCTTTCCATCGCGGCCAAGATTGTGCAGGAACATGGCGGATCGATCCGTGCCGAATCCAACAGCCCCAAGGGCGCTCGGTTTTTGCTGCGTATACCGCTGGTGGAACCCGTCGCTCGCGCAAACGGCGGCTCCGCCGCAGACTCCTACTCCGGTTCTCAAGTCGAGTCGGGGGAAGCAGCGGCAGGGCCGGTTAAGGGGCTTGCCCGATGAATCACGTCCTGGTGGTGGACGACGAAGCGGAAATTCGCAACTCCCTCGAGGAGATTCTGCGCGAGGAAGGCTACGGGGTTGCCTGCGCCGCCAACGCCGAAGAAACCATGTCCCTCGTTCGCGACGCTCCTTACGATGTGGTCCTTCTCGACATCTGGCTCCCCGGGCGGGACGGTCTCGACGTGCTTGCCGAGATACGCGATCTCGCGCCGGAAACGCGGCCCGAAGTTGTCATCATTACCGGCCACGGCACCATTGAAGCG
>Ga0187782_10000557_pt1 | contig 25459 bp, 20 predicted proteins | sample 0715_SJ02_MP15_2_FD_132454 | JGI IMG/M metagenome (GOLD analysis project Ga0187782, IMG submission 132454) | Tropical peat soil microbial communities from peatlands in Department of Meta, Colombia - 0715_SJ02_MP15_20_MG | ecosystem: Environmental > Terrestrial > Soil > Wetlands > Peat | place... | reverse complement strand
TCGAAGACCCTGAACGGAGCGGTCGGAATCTCGTACCGGGCGCACAGCTGCTTCATGAAGACCTTGCTGCCCTCAAGCTCGGCAGCCGCCCGGGTCGGCCCGAACACCTTGAGCCCGCGGGCCGCAAACACGTCGACCACACCGGCAGCGAGCGGCGCCTCAGGGCCAACGATGGTCAGATCAGCGTTCAGGCGGCTCGCCCGGCCTGCGAGGGCTTCGAGATCGAGCGGGTCACACGGGATGCACTCGGCAACCTGCGAGATGCCAGGATTGCCGGGTGCGCAGAAGACTGTAACATCCCCGTCGCGCCGGAGGGCCCACGTGAGCGCGTGTTCTCGGCCTCCAGATCCCACCACGAGGACTCTCATCGAGCCGTCCATCCCGTGCAACAGACCGTCATCGCACAGGTAAAGTTCGTCTTTTCCGGTCGCTGCTGCAGAGAATAGCGCGACGTGACCAAGTTCACTATAGCATAGGCTAATGACGGTGCCAAGCAGCGCTTTGAATGTTCGTGTTTTGTCGGCTATCCCGTGGTGAAGGCAAGGAAAGCCGCGTATGGCGCCGAAAATGGAACTACTCCTCCCGAGGAGGTCTTCGCAGTCCGCGCCGTCATCACAGGGATTGGAGCGGTCACCCCCGTGGGCCTGTCGGCACCGGGGACCTGGGCCAGCCTCCTCGCGGGTCAGAGCGGCGTTCGCCCGCTGACCCGCTTCGAGGCATCGCCGTATCCCGTCAGGATTGCGGCGGACGTACCCGGGTTTGATCCCCTCGCGGTCATGACCCGCAAGCGGGCTCGCCGAACGGCCAGGTTCGCGCAGTTCGCAATCGCGGCCGCACACGAAGCGCTGCAAGACGGCGCTCTCACGCTCACGGACGATCTGCTCGATCGAATCGGCGTGACCGTGGCCACCGCACTTGGCGGTGTCAGCGAGATCGACGCCGAGGCCCAGCATCTCTACGGCGGAGCCCCGAATCGTGTCACGCCGTTTCTACTTCCCATGATGATCGCGAACATGGCAGCCTCGGCGGTCAGCATCCAGTTCGGCATCCGGGGGCCGTCGAACACGTCCGTCGGGGCGTGTGCGAGCGGCGCGATCGCCCTTGCGGAAGCTCGCCGTTGGATCGTCGACGGCGACGCGGACTACGTGCTCGCGGGCGGCACCGAGGCGGCGATCACCCCTTCTGTTTGGGCGGCGCTTTGCGCACTCGGGGCGCTCAGCACGCGCAACGACACCCCCACCCAGGCGAGCCGCCCGTTCGACCGCGACCGCGACGGGTTCGTCTACGGCGAGGGCGCGGTGGTGTTTCTCGTGGAACGAGAGGACGTCGCGCGACGGCGCGAGGCGCGCATTTACGCGGAATTGGCCGGCGATGCACTCACGAGCGACGCGTATCACGAGACCGCGCCGCGGCGGGACGGCGATGTGGCGGCCCGCGCCATCCGTCAGGCACTGCGCACCGCCGGCGCCCGGGCGGAAGACGTGGATCTGGTGGTCGCGCACGGTACGGGGACACCGCTCAACGACACCGCTGAGACCTCGGCGATCAAACAAGCTCTCGGGGCCGAGGCAAGGAGGGTGCCGGTCACCGCCCCGAAGAGCATGGTGGGCCACCTGATCGGCGCCGCGGGCGCGCTCGCGGCACTGGTAGGTGTGCTCGCGATCCACACGGGCGAGATCCCGCCGACGATCAACCTCGAGCATCCCGATCCTGCGTGCGATCTCGACTACGTGCCCCTCGTCGCGCGGCACGCGCGTGTTCGGCTGGCCGTCGCGAACGCGTTCGGGTTCGGCGGCCAAAACTGCGTCGTCGCCGTCCGCGCCCTGGAGCGGTAGGACCAGCCGCCCACGCCACCGAACTGCACTCCGAGATCTAGACCCCTCTCGTACCTCGACTCGTGGACACCGAAGGATCGGCGGCGCGATCCGCCGCCGAACGATCCTGAAATGCGCGTGACAGGAGGCGAAGTCGTGTTCGAGGGCACATTCGCGGGGCGCATCGCGCTCGTCACCGGTGCCTCGCGCGGCATCGGCCGGGCGACGGCGGAAGCACTCGCCGGCGGGGGTGCGGCTGTCGTGGTGCACTACCATCGGAACCAGGCGCTCGCGGAGGACGTTGCCGCCGCGATCAGCGGCCGCGGCGTGCGCGCGTTCGCCGCCGGTGCAGACTTGGAGAAGCCCGAAGAGATCGACCGGCTGTTCGACCGGGTCGCATCGGAGTTCGGTGCGCTCGATTTTTTCATCGCAAACCACGCGGCCACCGCGTTCAAGACGACGCTTGACGCCAAGCCGCATCATCTCCAGCGCACGTTCGACCTGATCGTGCGGTCGCTCGCGTTGTGCGTCCAACGGGCCGTTCCGCTGATGCAAGGACGCGAGGGGGCAATCGTCACCATCAGCGGGCAGGGCACCGTCGAGATGCTGCCTCGGTACGCCATCCTGGCATCGGCGAAGGCCGCCATGGAGACATGGACGCGATACGTCGCCTACGAGCTCGCTGGACGGGGCATCACGGCCAACTGCGTGAGCCCCGGCGTGATCGAGACCGACTCCGCGAGATTCTACGGCGGGGAGCGGTTCGCGGAGTTCGATCGCCTGGTGTCGAGCTTTACGCCGCGGGGGCGGATGGGAACACCCGAGGACGTGGCGGCGGTGGTCGCGTTCCTGTGCAGTCCCGGGGCGCGGTTCGTCCTCGGACAAACCATCGTCGTGGACGGCGGCCTCAGCCTCGTCTCGGCGCCGTTCGAAGTATTCCAACGACAGGAGAAGGCGCGCTCATGAACAAGGTCATCAGTGCCGACGAGGTCATCGCGGAGATCCCGAACGGCGCCACAGTCGCGATCGGCGGCTCGTCGCTTTCCCGCAAGCCGATGGCGCTCGTGCGCGCCCTCGCGCGGAGCGACCGGCGCGATCTGCGCATCATCGTCAACGTCGGCGGCCCCGAGGTAGACCTGTTGCTCGGCACCGGTAAGGTGGCCGAGCTCATCTTCGCCTTCGTCGGGTTCGAGGTCATGGGGTTGGCGCCGCACTTCCGCCGGGCGCGGCAGGAGGCCACGGTCAAGTTCCAGGAGTGGACGGAGTACACGGTGATCGCGGGGCTCGATGCAGCAATCAAAGGCGTGCCGTTCCTCCCCACGCATTCCACGCTCGGCACGGACGTCTTGCGAGTCAGTACGGCGTTCAAAACGATTCAGGATCCGTTCGACGGCGACACGCTGGTCGCCGTCCCGGCGCTCCGCCCGGACGTCGCACTCCTCCACGTCAACCTCGCCGATCCCCAGGGCAATGGCGTGGTCCTCGGGGACGGGCACATGGACGCGCTGTGCGCCAAGGCCGCGCGCAAGACGTTCCTCTCGGCGGAGCAGATCCTGCCTCCCGAGCGCCTGCAGACGTACGGGCGGGACGTGCACGTCTTCCGGACGACGGTGACGGGCGTCGTCGCGGCGCCGTGGGGCGCCCACTTCACCGGGTGCGCGCCGGACTACCGGGCCGACCTCCAGCATGTCCAGGAGTACCTGGCCGCCGCAAGAGACGGCTCCGGATGGCACGAATACCTTGAGCGTTACGTCCACGTGAGCCACCGCGACTACGTCCGCGCGCTCGGCGGGGAGCGGACGCTCGACGAGCGCCTGCGGGTGTAGGGGATCGTCACCGAAACGTGATGGAGGTATGCACGGACGTGACGGGATCGCCCGACGCGGGCGTTCGACGCCCGGGCTCCTCGCAGCATGGGCCCGGGAGACGGAGGGCAGACCCACGCGTCCCGACTCTTGCCGAGCAGGAGCGACTATGCATGTGGGGGAGAGCGCGATGGCGGACTACAGCATCGACGAACTGATCATCACCTGCATGGCACGGGAACTGCGCGGCGAGTTCCTCGTGAGCTCCGTGACCGCGTTTGGATCCATCGCGGCGCACCTCGCAAAGAGCACGCACGCGCCGGAACTGGCGGTGCTGTCGACGCCCGAGTCCGGCATGGACGCGGTACCTCTGCCGACCCTGTCGCTCGGCCAGTTCCTGACGGAGAACCAGCGGGCGATCCCGCTGACGATGGAGGACATCTTCGACGCGATCTTCACCGATCGGTTTCGCATCTGGATCAACCCGGCGCAGATCGATCAGCAAGGCAACGTCAACATCTCCGCGATCGGGCCGTGGGACAAGCCCAAGGTTGCGTTGGTGGGCTCACGCGGCATTCCCGAGGACACGAGCCACCTCTCCCAGGGCTTGTACTACCTGACCCAGCACTCGCCCCGCACCGTCGTCGATCACGTGGACTTCATCAGCGGTGCCGGCTACAATCCCGAGCGCCAGCGGACGCTCAAGGGCCGCGGCGCCCCGACCTGCCTGGTCACCAACCTCGGCGTGTTCGGGTGGCACCCTGACTCCGGCCGGATGTTTGTGCGCACCCTCCACCCCGGCGTCACGCCCGACATGGTTGGCGACGCCACCGGGTTCGCAATCGAGATCGGCGCGGACACCCCTGCCACCCAGCCGCCGACGGCGGAGGAGATCGCCATCATCCGCGCCGCCGACCCGCTCGAGGTGCGCAAGTTCGAGTTGCTGTCAGGCAAGGAAGCGGCGGAGAAATTCGTTGCCATCTACGAGCGCGAGCGCCAGGCGCTGCACGCCGCCTGGCCGCGTCGCCGCCAGTAGGGCCGCGGGGTGGACGTCGCGGCCGTAGGGCCCCTGCACGGCCGGCGCGCCGTTGTGACGGGCGGCGGACGCGGAATCGGCCGGGCGACCGCCCTCCGCCTAGCCGACCTCGGTGCCGACGTCGCGGTCATCGCCCGAACGGAGCCGGAGATCTCGCGCGTCGCCTCCGAGATCGAGAAGCGAGGCGTCCGCGGTATCGCGCGGCCCGCCGATCTGACCACATTTGCCGCGTGCCGCGCCGCGATCGAAGGCGCAGGCCAGTCGCTGGGGGGACTCGAGATCCTGGTCAACAACGCCGGGTGGACGCTCACAAGCGCTTTTCTCGAGGAGGAAGAGTCGTATTGGCGGCATGTGGTGGACGCCAATCTCTGGAGCACCGTGTTCTGCAGCCGCGTTGCGCTCGAATGGATGAGCGCGCACGGGGGCGGAACGATCGTCAACGTGGCGAGCGACGCGGGACGTGTGGGGACCGCGGGCGAGGCCATCTACTCGGCGGCCAAGGGGGGGGTAATCGCCCTCACGCGGTCGCTGGCGCGCGAGATGGCCCGGCACCGCGTGCGCATCAATTGCGTCTGTCCCGGCCCGACCGAGACGGCGGTTCTCGCCGCGAGTCGCAACGACCCCGAGCACGCCGGCAAGATCGAGCGTATGATCCGACTGATCCCGATGCGCCGCGTCGCGCAACCCGAGGAGATCGCCAACGCGGTGGCATTCTTCTGCGGCGACTCCTCACAATACATCACCGGCCAGGTGCTGAGCGTGTCCGGCGGGCTCACGATGGTGTAGCCGTAGTGGAGCCACAGGAGTAGTCCCCATGACGGAGTTCAATCAGTCCGCCCGCACAGGCCGGCCACGGGAGGTCCCTGCCCGATGACCACCGACCGCACCCCGATTCGCATCGCGGTCGACTGCATGGGAGGCGACCGCGCGCCCCGGGAAATCGTGGCCGGCGCACTCGCGGCGGCGGACGTCTACAACCTGCGCCTGCTGCTGGTCGGCGTCCCCGAGGACGTGACGCCGTTCCTGCCACCTCGGGCGGCCTCGCGTGCGGGCGAACCGGCGGCGCCGACGGCAGAAGTACCCGGCGTGGAGGTGGTGCCGAGCGACCGTGCCGTGCCCGAGGGCGCCCCCCCGCTTGCGACGCTCCGGGCGATGCCCAATGCCTCGATGTCCGTGACGATGCGCCTCGTCCACGAGGGACGGGCGGAAGCTGCGGTAAGCGCGGGCAGCACGGGCCCCACCCTGCTCGCCGCGATCCGCGAGATTGGGATGATCGAGAGGGTGCGGCGCGCCTGCGTTGGCCGGCAGATTCTCGAGATCCATCCGGAGACGTTTCTGATCGACCTCGGCCCGACGATCGATTGCGAGGCGGATCACCTGGTCGAATTCGCAACGATGGGCGCGACGTACATGCGCGTCTTCGGTGGGATTCCCGAGCCCACGGTGGCGCTCCTCAGCAACGGCAGGGAACCCGGCAAGGGCAACAAAGTCGTCAAGCAGGCGGCGGAGCTTCTGGGCCGCAGCGGACTGCGGTTCGTGGGGTTCGTCGAGGGCCACCATCTCGCGGCCGGGGAAGTGAACGTCGTTGTGTGTGACGGCTTCGTCGGCAACGCCGTGCTCAAGACCGTCGAGGGGCTCGGGCGCGAGGCCGCGAAGTGGCTCCGCCGCGAACTCGCGGCCGAGTTACCGCCCGGCCGGCTTGGCGAGGTTGCCGATCGGTTGATCGCGTGGACGAACCCCGTTGAGATGCACGGCAGCCTACCGCTTCTCGGCGTGCGCGGCAACGTCGTCATGGCCCACGGGGCATCGGATCGGGCGGCGATCCAGGCCGCGATCGGGCAGGCGGTCCAGGCGGTCCGCGGCGGCTTTGTAGCGAAGCTGCGCGCGGCGCTCGCCGAGACCCGCGGCCGTATCAGCCGCACGAGCGCGACCTAAGAGGCGCTCATAATGTGAGGACGCCGGCGTGCCCCCATGAACGTGGGGATCATTTTCGGGAAGGATCCCTAGCGATTGGCGAGCGCGAGCTTGACCCCGAGCGCGAAGAACGCGCCGGCGACGGTACGGCGCAGCCACGTCATCACCTGCGGACGTGAGACGACGTGGGTGCGGACCGAGGCGGCGAGCAGCCCGTACCCAACAAACACGACGAACGTCAAGAGCATGAACACGACACTGAGCGTGAACATGCGCGAGAGCGGATGCCGCTCGTTGACGCTCACGAACTGCGGCAGGAAAGCGAAAAAGAAAATCGACAGCTTTGGATTGAGGAGGTTGATCAGGACGGCGGTAACGATCACCTGGATGGCGGACCGGGCCCCGACCTTTTCTTCCACGCGGAGCGCACCCTGCTCTCTCAGCGTGTTCCAGGCCATGTAGAGAAGATAAACGACGCCCACGTACTTGAAGGTCTGGAAGGCAAGCGCGCTCGCATGCAGGAGAGCCGCCAGGCCCATAATCGCCGCAGCCATGTGAGGGACGATGCCCATCGTGCAACCGAACGCGGCGACGACGCTGGCACGGGATCCGCGCGAGAGGCCGGCCGCCAGCGTGTAGAGAACGCCGGTCCCGGGGGCAACGATCACGACGAGCGACGTGACGAGAAAATCGATGCTCAAGGCGGCATCCCTCTCGGCATCCCGCCGTCGTTTTCGACGACGTCATGCCCATCGATTGGCTCGAGCGTCACCCCGATGTGGCGCAGATCGCGGCCTACTTCTCCGTCGGCACGGCGTTAACCCTGCCCCGGGGTCGTTCCTGCGCCGACGTCCTGCCGACCGCATCCGGTCGAAGACCTGCCACCCCATACGGAGAGAATGGATCGATAGGCAATCGACACAAAGGATCTTCACTTCGGCATCGAATTTATCTACCGAGAGTGATCCGGATCCGAAGTGGAGGCGAAGGAGGATAACGAAATGGCAGGTGCTTCATCACACGTACGTCCGATCTATCTTGTATGTCTAGCCGTGATCACGATAATCGGGGTGGCCCTTGGCGTCTCTCTCAACAGTGGTCCGTTGCAGGCACAGCCGCCCGGGCACTTCAACGCGCACCCGGTAAACTGGCATGACTACCACCAGAATTTCTCTGCGCGATGCGCCCCTCGACCAGACAGCCACGGCCGCTGGGGGCTACAGCGGCAATGGGACTCGTGGTGCAAACAGAACCTGCGCTATCGTGCTGCTCAACCGGATCCACAGTGGCACCGAGATCATCCCTGGGATCGTGGTAACTCGTCCGACCGCGGGCCCGCTGGGCAGAAGTAGCCCCTCTTAAGCATCAACGCACAACCCGTCAAGACGGGGCGCCGGTGCGGGCGGCCCCCCGTCTTGACGGGTATCCCTCATCGGCAGTTTCATGCGATGAGTCTCGCGTGTCGATCAGACGTTTGTATATAGATATCAGCAATTTTCGCAGCAATTGGCAACCCCACGAACATGGCTCACCACGAAGCGCCGATGACCAATCGCAACACGTTTTCGATGAGCCATCGTGGTCCATGCGACGAGATCGTCGCGAACGGTCAAAGATATTTCTCGCGGCAGGGTGGCGACGGTATTCCGGCGGGGACACCGCGCGCCCCCGGTTGCTGGCGGCGGTGGGTCGCCGATGGGCCTGCGCTCACGGGCTTTGCCCCACGGGCTGTCTCTGGTCTTGGGTGGGACCGAGATCGTACAACTCAGCGTCCGCCAGCCCCCGCCCGAACGCCGGAGCCGCCGTCCGACCGACGGCTGGCGTGACCGGGAAGCGCCACAGCGACGGATCGACCGGCCTTCCGTGTGCACGAACCCAGTCGATGAGCGCCGCCTGCGCGGGGGCGCCGCCCCGGGTCCAGCCCGCGCCACCGAGGCTCCCGAGCAAGACAAACCGGACCTGCCCCTGATGGACCAAGCCGGCGAGTTTTTGGGGAGTCAGAATCGGGTCGCGACCGGTGAATCCACCCATCGCCATCACGGGCTCACCGGTCTCGATGATCAGTGGGGCGGCTGGCAGCGCGGTCGCCGTCGCCAGGAGGTAACGCTCGCTTCCGTGGTTTCCCTCAAGGAACGCCAGGAGCTTCGGATCGACGCCGCCGAGTCGTCCGCGGGGACCCGCCTCACGACTTCGCGCGCTCCCGGGATGGGAGGCCGGCAGGATCGCAGCAAACATCGGGGGGCGGAGCCCACTACTCCACGCCCACGCCGTCGGGATGACGAGCAGACCGGCCATGCCGAGCGCCAGTAATATGGTGGTCATGCTTCCGACGCGATCGCCGTGCGAGCGGCGAAGGAACACGGCGAGCAGTCCCGACAACCCCAAGACCGTGACGCCAAGGATGACGCCGTCCAACCATCCCCGCCACTCGCCCAGGCGGGCTGGCGCGCCTCCGAGAACACCCGCTGGGAATCCCGTCAATCTTCCCGGCATACCGCCCAGCGCGCCGCGTAGAATGCACGCCTGCCACACCGCTGTCGCGACCAGCACGCCTGGAAGCCACAGCGCCCCTGGGCCTCCCTGGCGAACCCATGCCCACAATCGCGCCCCCCCGATCCCAGCGAGCGCGGCGAGCGGCGGAGCAAGGGTAAGCAGGTAGTAGGGGCGGAACATCCCGCCCGCATAGCTGTACACAATGGCGTAGGTGAGGGCCCACCCGGTCCATAATCCCAGGGCCAATTGCGCCGGACTGAGTGGCCAACTCCGCCCGGCCCCCCACAGCGGAGCGACCGCCCCCACGATGGCGAGCGGCAACAGCCACGAGGCCTGATCGGCCAGTCGAGGATCGGCGAGCCGCAATGGCCCAATCGGGATGGTGCCCATCCCTCCGCGCCGTACATTCCACGGCACGCGTCCGCCCTGCGGCACGGCCCCGACGGCGGCGGGGCCAGTCTCAGCCGGATGCGGGGCTCTCGGATCAGGCACGACGCCGGCACGGGACGCCATTCGGCCGCGCGCGAACCCGACGGGGGATCCAATATTCTGACCGGCCGACACGGGTGCACGCCCGCGCGGAATGAACCGGTCGATGCCGTTATAGGCCGCCGCCAGCTCCAACATTGAGTTGTGAGTGCTGCTCCCCACGAACGGCCGGCTGTCGGCAGGGGTGAGATCGTAGACCAACGGCCACGACAGCGACACGACCGCGAGCGCGACCGCACCCATTGCGAGAGCGCCCAGCTTCCGTCGGCGACCAATGGGCGCGCCGGCATAGTATGACGCCATGAACACCGGGACGACCCCAAGCGCTTCCATCATCTTCACGTTGAATCCCACACCGACCAGGCCCATCGAAAGCAGCCAGAAACGCCTGCTGCCGCTTTCCACGGCATGAGTCAAGGCCCATGCCGCGAGCAGCAACACCAGGATCAGGCAGCTATCGGTGCCGCCTCCCCGATCCATCGCGACGCTCACCGGCGTGACCGCCAGGAACAGCGCCGCGAGCAATCCGGCGCCCGTGCCGAAGGCGCGGCGGACCAGATGGTAAACCAGCGCAATGGCGGCAAGTCCCTCAAGGACCTGCGGCAGCAAGACCGCCAACCCGCTGAAGCCGAGCACTTTGGCGCTCGCCACCTGGACCCACAGGGCGACCGGGGGCTTGTCCACGGAGACAAAGCCCGCGGGATCGAACGCGTTGAAGAAGAAATTGTGCCAGCTCTCCAGCATGCTCCGAACCGCCGCGGCATAGTAGGGATTCCCGTAGCCGCGGCCGTCAAGTCCCCACGCACGGAGGCCCGCCGCCAGGAGAATGATGGCCACGAGCGCACCCCGGGGCCACAGCTGACCGATCCGAGACAGGCCGGTGGCTCCCGATGCAGCAGCTCGTGGACAGCCCGCCGCCCGAGCTTCTGGTGATGGACCGCCCGTCCTCAGCCAATTCAGCGCCGTCACCGCGGCCACTCTCCGGCTGAGCCCTGTGGCGTGCTCACGGCTGGCATGTGCTCAGCATCGGCGGTCGACGGACTCGACTCGAACCCGCGGGCACGCACCGCCCAAGCGACGTCCAACAGCCCTTGCCGAAACCGCCGAAATCCAAACCGCGTTCGCACCCATTCGACCCCGGCGTGCCCCATTCGCTCGCGCAAGGCCGGATCACGGGCCAACCGAAGGAGCATCCCGGTCAGCGCGCCCACATCGCGCCCATCCACGAGCACCCCCGTGACCCCGTCGTGCACCGTTTCCGGTGCACCGCCCCCCGAACCGGCGACCACGACACATCCGAATGCCGCCGCCTCGAGATAGGTCAAGCCCAAGCCCTCGCCCCTCCACTGGCCGCCCCGGCACTCGGTCACGGATGGCATCACGTAGACATCGCAGCGGCGATACTCGCGGGCCAGCTCGGATGGCGTGACCCTGCCTCGAAATGTCACGAACGAACCCACTCCCAGAGCCCGTGCGAGCGCGGTCAGGCGGGGACGATCGCTCCCGTCGCCGACAATGACGTACCGGATCCGGATACCCGCGGCGATCAGCAGCGGAAGCGCCCGGATCACCGTATCGCAACACTTGTGCCGCGCCTGAGCGGCAAGACGCGCCACCGTGAGCAACGTCAGGGTCTCGTCGCGGCGGTGGACGCGCAGCTCGTTTGCAAGGGCCGGCGGCGCGGCGGGATAGAGGACCCGAAGTCGAGCTCGCGGGACGCGCTGCTGCAAGGCGAGCATATTCGCGGTGAACTGACTGACCGCCAGCACCCGGGTGGCCACCCGGAGCGCGGTGCGTCGCGCCAATCCCAGCCGTCCCCACACGTCGACCCCGTGTCCAACGACGACATACGGGATCCCTCGGAGCAGGCGGATCACCAGCCCAAGCGGCGCCACGGCCACATGAGCGCAGATGACGAGATCGTACCGACCGTTCGCCCCCAACGCCGCCGCCGCGAACCGTAGTTTCATCCACAGCGTGGAGCGATGGCCGTCATCCCCAAGGTATCGCCCCGGACATGGGAGCATCGGCGGACCGGAGGCGCGCACGGCGAGAACGTCGACCTCGACGCTCGCTGAGCATAGCGCGTGGCAACACAGTTGCCCGTAGGTTTGCACACCGCCAATGCCATAGTACTCGGTCGTCAACATCAGGATGCGCATGGCCGTGGTTGTGGCGCGTTCCCCGCCTGGACGAGCGCCGGGCCCGCGGGCACCCGACCGCGAATCCAGTGGGATCCGGGCCGCCCCCGCAACTGCGCCGACCTCGTGCGCCGTGGACCGGACGGGGTCGACCGTGCCCGTTCCGCTGCTCCATGCGGGCGTGGAGCTTTTCGCAGCGTAGGGAACCCGAGGCCTACTCATAGCGGAGCGCGACAATTGGATCGAGGGCGGCCGCCCGCTTCGCGGGATAGAAACCGAACACGACTCCCACGACCGCGGCCGAGACGAAGCCCAGGACGATCGAAAATGAGGAAATCAACACGGGCCAATGCGCCAGATCGGAGCTGAGGCGCGCCGTAGCCAGACCCATCCCGATCCCGATCACGCCGCCGAAGCAGGCCAGCGTCAGCGCCTCGACGAGAAACTGCCACAGGATGTCCCGCCCGCGGGCGCCCACTGCCATTCGCAGCCCGATCTCGCGGGTGCGCTCAGTCACGGAGACCAGCATGATATTCATGATGCCGATCCCGCCCACCACGAGCGAGACGACGGCGATGCCGGCCAAGAGCAGCGCCTGCGTCTGCGAGGTGGCGATGCGCACTTGCTGGATGTCAGCGATGTTGCGGATCGAGAAGTCGTCCGGTGCACTCGCCGTCAGGTGATGGCGCAGCCGCAGCAGCCGTTCGGTGGCATCAACGACCTCGGGCACGGCCTCCGAGTTGGCGGCCGAGACGAAGATGCTGCTGACCCAGGTCTGCCCCGTGAGCCGTTCCTGCAAAGTCGTAATCGGTACGAGCACCTCGTCGTCCTGGTCGCGGCCAAAGCCTGACTGTCCCTTGGCCACCAACACACCCGTGACGCGGAACGGCACGTTCTGGATGATAACGGTCGCACCGACCGCCCCGCCAGCCGGGAACAAGTTTTGCACGACCGTATTCCCCAACACCACGACCTTGGCCGCGCGGTCAACCTCGGCCTGAGTGAAGAACCGGCCCTGCGCCATCGCCCAGTTCCGCACCGTCGTATAGGAGGGGGTGGTACCGCCGATCGACGTGTACCAGTTCTCTCCGCCCGTCACCACCTGCCCAGTGGCCTGCGAGAACGGCGCCACGCCGGCGACGTTGGGTACCGTCTGCGCGATGGCGGTCACGTCAGAGAGCGTGAGTGTGGTGCGGCTTCCCGTCCCGAGGCTCACCCCGCCGCTCGTGACCGCACCCGGGATCACGACCACGAGATTGGCCCCCAGACTGTCGATCTGCGCCAGCACCGCGGCTTGCGCCCCCGCTCCGATCGCCATCGACGTGATGACCGCCCCCACGCCAATGATGATCCCGAGCATCGTCAGGAATGACCGCGTGACGTTGCGACCCAGAGCCTGCCAGGCGATCCGCAGCAATCCCCCGAGGGTCATGCAACCGCCTCCGACGGTGCCGTGTACAGAGCCTCCCGCACGCCCACCGGAATCACCTCATTGCACGGGCGCCGTTTCGCCCGAAGCTCACATTCGGGCCATCACGTTCCTCTCCACCAAGGCTCGTGATCGCCGTCTGACGAGGACAGCAGTGTCGCGACGATGACAAACGCCACGCTCAGTGTTGCGCGTAGCCTAGGCACGCCAGTCCCGCGGGTCCGTGCGCGATCGGGCGGCAATCGCGGTCATGATGTCCTGAGGCGGTGCCGCTGGAACCGCTCCTTGAAGAACACGTACAGCACGGGAATCACGAGCAAGGTGAGTCCGGTCGACACCGTGAGGCCCCCGATCACCGCCCGCGCGAGTGGCATGTTCGTTTCCGCCCCTTCCCCGAGCCCCAGCGCCATCGGGATCATCCCGAACACCGTGGCGATGGCCGTCATGAGAATGGGCCTGAGCCGAATCCGGCCGGCCCGCACCACCGCGTCGTGAGTCGAGAGCCCCGCAACGCGCTGCTTGTTCGCGTAGTCCACGAGCAGGATGCCGTTCGATACGACGATCCCGATCATCGTGATCACACCCATGAACGAGATGATCGACAGCGTGGTGTGGGTCAGCAGCAGCATCCAGATCACACCGATGAACCCCAGCGGCACCGTGAACATGATCACAAACGGGTCCAGGAGCGACTGGAACTGGGACGCCATGATCATGTACACCAGCATGAGCGCGAGGACCATCGCGAATCCCAGGCTCGAGAACGCCCCCGACTGTGCCTCCGTCTGCCCCGCCATGTGGTAGGTGAACCCGGTGGGGAACGGCAGGCGGTTGAGCTCGTTCTCGATATCCTGGGAGACGGCCCCGAGCGGCCGGTTGACGACGTTGGCGGTCACGTCGATCACGCGTTGCTCGTTCTTCCGGTTGATCTGGAGCGGCATGCTCCCGAGCCTGATCTTCGCGACGTCGCGCAGCAGGATCGGGACGGCGGGCTGCGGCGGCGCGTTGGCGGCCGCGGGATCGGGGAGGGCATTGAGGGGGACCGTCCCCAGATCCTCCGGCTGCGACCGGTACTGATTCTGCAGCTGGACCACCAGGTTGTACTCGTTCCCGGTCACCGGGTCGATGAACTGGCTCGCCGTCGCGACGTTCCCCGCCAGCGCCGTGTTGACCTCATTGGCGATCGTGGTCGGGCTCAACCCGAGCTGCGCGGCTTTCTCCTGATCGACCTCGACGTCGAAGTCCGGCGACTGTCCCTGGGGCGTGATCTGCACGTCCGCGGTCCCGGGAGTTGCCGCCACCATCGCGGCGACTTGCTGGGCCAGCTGCGCCCCCACCGTCTGGTCGTAGCCCAGCAGCTGGATATCGATCGGGGCGGCAGAGCCGAAGTTGACGACGGCGTGCTCCAGCCCGCCCGGCTGGACGAACATCTGCACCCCGGGGAACCCCCCGGCCGTGACCAGGCGCCGCACGTCGTTCGCATACTCGTCCGACGATTCGGGCCGCTGCGTCGGCGAGACCAGACGAACCTGTACCGTGGCGTAATTCTCCCCGGCGTTCGACCCGAACCCGCCCCCGGTGGACGGCACCCCCGTAATCGAGTAGACGGCCACCAGATACTTCGCCGGAATGGCCTGCCGGACGATCTTCGTGATCTGGTCGACCGTCTGCTGCGTCGCTTGCACCGCCGTCCCCTCGGGCACCCGCACCTGGATCGAGAACTGGCTCTCGTCGGTCGCCGGGAAGAATTCGGTGCCGATCCCGCCGGCGGCGACGAGCGAGACGACGAGGAGCAGCCCGATCATCCCCAGCACCGCTCTGCCGTGGCCGAGCGTCCACCGAAGCGTCCGCTGGTAGTGCTCGTCGATGGCATCCATCATCCGCTCGCTCCACCGTCCGAGCCGGAGAATCACCCCGGGACCCGTGGGCCCTTGGCCCGTGGAGGCCCGGAGCAGTCGCAGGCTCAAGAGCGGGTCGATCGTCATGGAAACGAGGTAGGATGCGGCAAGGGCGAAAATCACCGTGAGCGCCATCGGCACGAACAGCCGTTGCGAGATCCCGCTCAGGAACACCACCGGGAAGAACACCGCGATCGTCGTGGACGTGGACGCGAGGACGGGCAGCCCGACTTCCTGCGTCGCGTCCAGCACAGCCTGGAGCACCGGCGTCCCGGGGATCGCCAGGTGGCGGGTGATGTTCTCGCGGACGACGATCGCGTCATCGACGAGCCGCCCAATGGCGAGGGTCAGACCCCCGAGCGTGAAGATGTTGAGCGTCTGCCCCGTCATGTAGAGCAGCAGCAGCGCCGCGGAGACCGACAGCGGGATCCCCACGCTGACGATGACCACGCTCCACCCGCTCCGGAGAAACACGAGCACCACCAGGAACGTCAAGAACGCGCCGATCAGCGCCTCATGCGTGAGCGTAGCGATCGCCGCGCGAATGTACTGGGACTGGTCGAACGAGATCTGCAGCTGGACGCCCTTCGGAATCCCCGAGAGGTGCGGGAGCGCCTGCCGGAGCTCGTTCACGATCTGGATGGTGTTGGTCCCCGGATCCCTCGCCACCGACAGGAGCACGCCCGTCTTGCCGTCCACGTCCACGATCTCGCTCTGGGTGGCCGCCCCATCCACGACCTGGGCGATGTCGCGGACGTGCACCGGGACTCCGTTCTGCTCGGTCACGACGACGTTGCGGATCTCCGGGACACTCTGCAGGAGCGACGGGACGTTCAGCTGGTAGTTGATGGCGGAGTTTTGCAGGTTCCCGGACGGGATCAGCTGGTCATAGTTGTTGATCGCGGTGATGACGTTCTGCAACGTGAGCCCGGTCGCCAGGAGCTTGTGCGGGTCCACGTTCACGTTGATCTGCCGGACCAGCCCGCCGTGGACGATCGCCTGCGACACGCCGTCCAATCGCTCCAGCTGCGGCTCGATCGTGTTGTACCCGAGATCGTACAACTGCTTGGCGTCGAGTCCCCCGCCCTCCACGACGACCTGGGCGACCGGAATATTGGAGACGTCGAACTTCAGCACGAACGGCTGAGACACGCCCGTGGGGAGGTTGTGCAGCTGCCGCTGCACGTTCTGGATCACCTCGATCTCGGCCACGTCGAGGTTGGCGCCCCAATCGAACCAGATCTGGATGTTGCTCGTCCCCTGCCGCGTGGTGGACAAAATCTGCGTCACCCCCGCCACGCGCGTCACCGCCTGCTCGAGCGGATAGGTCACGGTCCGCTCCATCGTTTCCGGGCTCGCCCCCTGGTATGTCGTCTGGACTTGGATCACCGGAAGCGTGATGTTGGGGAACAGATCCCGCGGCAGACGCGCCAGTCCGATCTGGCTCAGCACGATGACGGCGATACACACCATCAGCACCATCACCGGGTTGCGGATCGCGGCACGGGTCAGGAACATGGACTAGCTATCCTCCCCTACAGGGCCACGGCCGTGGCGCGGACAGCCTGCCCCTCGCGTACGAGGTCGCTCCCGCGAAACACCACCGTGTCGGAGGCGCTGACCCCCCCGGTGATCGCGACCACGTCACCCGTCGCCTGCCCGGTGGTCACCGGCACCTCCGTCGTCCTCCCCTCGGCGACCTTCCAGAGAAAGTGCTGGTCGCCCACCGTGACAAGGGCGCTCAACGGGACCACGAGCACCCGCTGTGTCCCCGCCGTGATCTGTGCGGTCGCGTACATTCCCGGCGAGAGCAGGTGCCCCCGGTTCGGTATGTCGATCTCGACGTCGATCGTCCGGGTACTCGGATCCACCCCGCCCGCGATCCGCGTGACCGTCCCCGAGAAGGTGCGCCCGGGATACGCGTCGACCAGCAGGCGCACCGCGGCACCCTGATGCAGCAGCGTGAGGTCAGCTTCGGCCACGTTCACGGCGACGTACAGATGATTCACGTCGGCCACCGTCACGATCGGGGTCGATGTCCCGGGGGTGACGTACGCGCCGGGATCCAGGTCCCGGCTCACCACGACGCCGTCAAACGGTGCGGTGATGGTCGCGTAGCCGAGCTGCACCTGCGCGCTTTGCAACGCCGCCGCTTCGCCCGCCGCTTGCCCTTGCTGCGCTCTGACCTGGGACGTCGCCGCGGCGATCTGCTGCTGGGCCGCGTTGGCCTGCGCCTGCGCTTCCGCGAGCTGCGCCTCGGCGACCCCGATCTGCGCCTGCGCGGCCTGCACATCCGACTGATCCGAGATGAGCGCCGCCTTGTCGTCGTCCAGTGTCTGCTGCGCGTCCGCTCCCTCTTGCACGAGCATCACCTCGCGACGGTAAGTCGCCTGCTCGTCCGCCAGTGTGGCCTGGGCCTTGGCGAGCCCCGCCTTTGCGTTCCCGAGCTGGGCCTGGGCACTCCGCACGCCCGCGACCGAGTTGAGATATTGCGCCTGCGCCGTGGCCAGCGACGCCTGGGACGATTGCACGCCCGCCTCTGCCGCCGCCAGCTGCGCCTGGGACTGGGCGACCTGGGCGTCCAGCTGGCCATGGTCAATCGTCGCCAAGACCTCTCCCTCCGTCACCCTGGCTCCGGGACGCACCGTGACCCGCTCGAGGTAACCGGACGTCTGCGGCAGCAGTACCGCTTCCCGCAGCGATGCGATGCTCGCCGTGAGCTGGAGCGTGACCGGAAGACTCTCATAGCTCGGGTGTCCAACACCGACGTCAGGGACCTGCTGCCGCCCCCGTCCAGCCTGCGCGCGCGCCGACGTCGGCGCCTGGGCCGTGGCCCCCGATCCCACCGGCCCCAACCCCCGGCCCGCAAGAACGCCGACGACGAGGGCCACGGTGACGATCAGCCACCCCCAAACTCTCCGTTGCACATTCCACCTCCGGCACAGGGGCCGGGAGCCGCGGCATCGATCTTAGCCAATAAACGATGGAGAGCACGGCCCCGCCGCGCCAACCTCGCTTCCAAACGACCCAGCGCACGCTGGCGCTCTCGAACCACGAGCGCCAGCTCTTCAATGGCACGAATGGCTTGCGCGACCGCGGTTCGGCGCTGCACCGGTGAGATCTCCGTCGTCGATCCCGGCGGGGCCGGCGCGATCTCCGACGCGTCCGCTAGCAGGTCTTTGATGCGTCGCAGGGATAGCCCGAGAAGACGCTGGAGGATCTTGATCTCCTCGACCCGCTCAAGATCTTCCCACGTGTACAGGCGCGTCCCGTTCCCGACCCGGGCCCGCGGCACCACGAGTCCGAGCTCATGGTAGTAGCGCAGCGTCCGAGCGCTGAGCCCCGTGAGCGCACTTGCGTTTCCGATTTGGCGCAGCCTTGGGTTCGCGGCGACCGCCCGCCCCCCGTTGTCGTCCTTCACCCACCGCACCGTTTCACTCCACGGCCGCCTCGCCGGCACGCGCGCAACTCTGCACGCGCAGACTGCCACCGCCCGCAACGCGAAGGACACCTAAGCACGGACCGACATGTGATCACGGTCCCGTCTGGGAAGACCCGCAGAGAGTCATCCGCGTCGTACGCGTCAACGGCTTGCTACACATGACTATAAGCGCGGCCCTATGAAGGTCTCTCAAAAACTCTGTAACGAACCCGTGCGAAACTGATGAAGATGCCCTGGGACGTCGCGCCAAAGGACGTACAATGCTGAATGGCCCACGGCATCCCGTTCTCGCCGGCGCTGTGCGGGATATCCCGACGAGTGGGAATACCGCTCGCCAGGCGTGGAGCGATGCACGGCGGTCGAAGCTTCCGCGTCGCTTCACGGCTTCGCCGTGGAACTGCAAAGAATTCGTCACACGCGCATGAGCGCTCCCCGGTGCACGTGGACAGCGGTTTGGTCTATCCCAGGTGCACAACGGCGCACGGATCCACGGTGTCTGTGCAGTCGCGCGACGGGAAAAAGACGACGCGTGAGGTGGGAGGTGGAGATTGCCGACGTGCGGGAACTATCCGGATGCACGGTACGATTCAAATGCAGGGTGACAGCGCCTCACCGGTCTCGATCGCGTGGGACCGGGAGGCGCCCGCCGCCTCGCGTCGACACACGCGGCGAGGGCATTACAGCGGACGGACATGACACTCTGGAGGCACGAACCTCGATGAGGATCATCAAGAAGGTAGCGGTGTTGGCCGCTACGATCGGTCTGCTCGTGGTGATCTCGGCGGGCGGCAGCACGGCCGCGGTTCCCGCGCAATCCCCACAGGTCCTCTGGGCGGAACGCCTCCTTCGCGAAGTCGCTCCCGACCGAAACGTGTACGGCTCCCGTCCCACCATCGTGCGGTGGGCCGAGGACGGCAAGGGTCCGGCCGCCAATCGCAGCGTCTGCAGCTCCTTCGTCACCCACGTATTCGAGCGCGCATACGGATTCAACCGTATCGTGATCCGGCAGTGGTTCGGCAAAAGCGATCCGCGGGCGATCGACTACGTCCGCACGATCGATGCCGGGCGCGGATTCGAACCGGTGCTCAGGGTGACGGCAATTCAGGCCGGGGACGTCATCGCGATCGCTTACCCGCCGGGCGGCGAATCGACCGGCCATGTCATGTTGGCGGACGGCGTCGCGGCGCCAAGGGTGACGACGGCGCCGCTCGAGCCTGGACTGCGTCAGTACGAGATCGCGGTCATCGACTCGTCTCGCTCGGGGCATGGGTTCTCGGACACCCGCATGCTCGTAGGGTCTCGCAAGACAGGCGTCGGACGAGGCACGTTGCGACTGTATGCCGCGCAGGACGGCATGATCAGCGGCTACTCGTGGAGCACGCGCGCCGACTCGCAGTTCTATCCCAACAACGAGCACCCGATCGTGGTCGGCCGCTTCACGACGCCTACATCGTCAAGCCTCACCGCGGGCGCCGGAGGCGACGACGCGGTCCGCGGCGAGGCGCAGCGATGAGCGACCCCTCCCGTCCGATCCACGTCGAACCGCAACGCGCAGATCACATCTTTCATGGCCAACGGGAGAGGCGGCGCCGAGGCTGCGGTGGCGGGCGGGGCATCATGGGATAGAGGCTACGCCCAACGCAACCAGGGCGTTAGCCGGATTCGTCGCCCCCACTAGGACGATCCCCGGCGCCAGCGAGACGCCTCCCTTCCAGGCAAAGCCGCCGTACTCCCGCGCCACGGGACGCGTCCCGTGTGAGCGTCGAGCCCCACACCGTGCCTCCGCAGTCCCCGGCTAAGTCCACGCCCTCGCTCGAGACCGCCGGCGACCCGAGCACCTGCTTCGACCCGCTGAGCTGCCAGACGATCTGCCCGGCGGCGGCATCGAGCGCCACGACGCGGCCCGGAAGATTGACGCTGAACGTCGTGACCCCGGGCGGGAAGTGCCGGGTGCCGACGAACCCCGTACCCGCGAGGAAGCGCGGGAAGCATGTATGGTCGTTCTGGCGTGCGGTCGCGCGGCGGGCAGCGGCGCTTCGAGCGCACCGGCGGCCGGGCCCCAACGGGGCCCGATCCTCGCCGGCACCGCCCCTGGATCCTCGACGGGGCACGGCCCGGCGTGGGATCCGGGGTCTCCCCGGGTCGTTGGCACCATCTGCCGGTGGGACTCCGGCACGCGAATCGCCAGCAGCGTCGTTCGGCTGACGTGTGGGCTGTCCCATTTGTCCACAAATTCAGGAACGGCTCTTCTCGCCAGGGTGGAGTTTCCTGCCGCAGCGACTGACGGAATGGCCTCTCAAAGAGGGCTCTCGCGCCAGCCAGCGCCCTTGCCGGATGTACCAAACGTCATGGGGGGCCGCTTTGGCCCCCCATGCGACTTTCCCGTCCGTCCGTTCCGCCCGTTCGAGGCACATTCACATAGGCGGTGTGGGCGGCGTGGGCATCTCCTTCTCTTCCTCGGGCTTGTCCACGACCAGCACCTCGGTCGTGAGCACCATCGAGCCGACGCTGGCGGCGTTCTGGATCCCGGAGCGGGTGACCTTGCAAGGATCCACGATCCCCGCCTTGATCATGTCGACGAACTCGCCGGTGAGAACATTGTACCCCCACCCCGGCTTGCCGGTCTTGACCTTCTCGACGATGAGGGATCCTTCGGCACCGGCATTCTGCGCGAGCTGGCGGAGCGGCTCCTCGAGCGCGCGCCGCACGATGTCCACGCCCGTCTTCTCATCGCCCTCGAGCTTGAGCTTCTCGAGCTCGCGGACCGTGGACACGAGCGCCGTCCCGCCGCCGGGCACGATACCCTCTTCGACCGCAGCCCGCGCGGTGCTGAGCGCGTCCTCGACCCGGTGCTTCTTCTCCTTCAGCTCAGTCTCGCTCGCCGCGCCGACCTTGATCACCCCGACGCCGCCGACCATCTTGCCGAGACGCTCCTGGAGCTTCTCGCGGTCGTAGTCGCTCTCGGTCTCTTCGATCTGCTTGCGCAGCTCGGCGATCCGCTTCTGAATGTCGGACTGCTTGCCCGCGCCGCCCACGATGATCGTCTCTTCCTTGCCGGCCTTCACCTGCCGCGCGCGACCGAGCTGGTTGACCTCCACGTTCTCCAGCTTGAGTCCGAGCTCTTCCGTGATGACTTGCCCCCCCGTGAGAATCGCGATGTCCTGAAGGATCGCCTTGCGACGGTCGCCGAACGCCGGCGCCTTCACGGCGATGGCGTTGAGGGTCCCGCGCAGCTTGTTGACGACGAGGGTCGCGAGGGCCTCGCCCTCCACATCCTCAGCGATGACGACGAGCGGCCGGCTCATCTGAACGATGCGCTCGAGCGCCGGCAGCAGGTCCTTGACCGCGCTGATCTTCTTGTCGGTGATGAGCAGGTACGGATCCTCGAGCACTGCTTCCATCTTCTCGGGATCCGTGACCATGTACGGGGAGATGTAGCCCTTGTCGAACTGCATGCCTTCGACGGTATCGACGGTCGTCTCGATTCCCTTGGACTCCTCGACGGTGATGACGCCGTCCTTGCCAACCTTCTCCATCGCGTCCGCGATGAGCTTGCCGATGGCGTCCTCGTGGGCGGAGATGCTGGCCACTTGGGAGACCGCCTCCTTGGTCTCCACCGGCTTCGCCTGTGCGCGAAGCCCCTCGACCACGACTTCGACCGCCCGGTCGATACCGCGCTTGAGCGCGAGCGGGTTAGCGCCGGCCGCGACATTCCGCAGCCCCTCGCGAACGATGGCCTGCGCAAGCACCGTCGCGGTCGTGGTCCCGTCGCCAGCGACGTCGTTCGTCTTGGTCGCCACCTCGCGGACGAGTTGCGCGCCGGCATTCTCAAAGGGATCCGAGAGCTCGATCTCCTTCGCCACCGTGACGCCGTCGTGCGTGATCGTCGGCGACCCGAACTTCTTCTCGAGAACGACGTTGCGGCCCTTGGGGCCGAGCGTGATTCTCACGACGTCCGCGAGGCGGTTGACGCCGCGCTCCAGCGCACGCCGCGCCTCCTCGTCGTACAGCAGCAACTTAGGCATGAGGTTCCCCCTTAGGCCTTCGCCTTGGCCTTCTCGCGGGTGACGATCGCGAGCACGTCACTCTCTCGCAGAATGAGATACTCCTCGTCGTCCCGCCTGAACTCCGTCCCTGAGTACTTCGCGAAGATGACGCGATCCCCGACATTCACCTCCATCGGGATGCGATCGCCCTTCTCGTTTCGTCCACCGGGTCCGACCGCGACGACCTCGGCCTCCTGCGGCTTCTCCTTGGCGGTATCGGGCAACACGATGCCACCCTTCGTCTTCTCCAGCTCTTCGACCACCTTGACCACGATACGATCCCCAAGTGGCTTCAGGTTCATACCTGCCTCCCTTCCCAGCGGTGTTCTTAGCACTCTAAGCTCGTGAGTGCTAATCTAAGCCCAACTATAGGAAAATGTACGGTAGCCCGGCAACCACAAATTCGCCCGAAAACATCCGGCCAAGGCCGCAAATCGCGTCCGTACGAGCTCGGACGGGCCCTATTTAACGTTTGCATTCACCCGGCGTGGTCGGCCCGTCGGCGTTACCACCCCGAGCCGGTCTCCGGGACCCGATCCGTGAGATCCAGCCCCGCGTATGCCCCGAGGCGGAGCGATGACTTCTCCCCGCGGGCGAGACGGTCGGCTCCCGCAGCCGCGATCATGCCGGCATTGTCCGTGCAAAGGATAGGAGCGGGCACGAACATCGGGATGCCGAGCCCGGCTGCCGCGTCCCGCATTCGGCTCCGCAACAGGGAGTTGGCGGCCACCCCACCTCCCACCACGATCGCGCGGACGCGCCGCTCCCGCGCCGCGTGGATGGTCTTGTCGACGAGGACACCTGTCAGCGCATCCTGAAACGATGCGGCCGCATCCGCCACCCAGTCAGTCCCGAGGGGTGCACCGTCCCGGCCGCGCCTAGCGACGGCCCGCATCACCGCGGTCTTGAGGCCGCTGAAGGAGAAGTCGAAGTTGCTCTCGTCGGGAAACGGCCGCGGCAACGGCACAGCTCCGGGACGTCCGCGTGCCGCGGCCCGATCGATCGCCGGCCCCCCCGGGTACCCCAGGCCAAGGGCGCGTGCGGCCTTGTCGAACGCCTCGCCGGCCGCATCATCCCGGGTGGCCCCCAGCACTTCGTAATCGCCGCGACCAGCCATCAGGATCAAATCGCTGTGGGAGCCGGAAACCAGCAGCACCAGCGCCGGCAGCGGGAGATCCGGATGCTCGAGAAAGTTCGCGTAGACGTGCCCCTCGAGATGGTTGACGCCGATCAGCGGACGCTCCAGCGAGAGCGCCAGTGCTTTGGCCGCGGCCACGCCCACTGCCAGTGCGCCCACGAGCCCAGGACCGCACGTAACCGCGATCGCGCCGATCCCGGCGAGGGACACGCCCGCCCGCTCGAGCGCCTCGTCGATTACCGGGCCGAGCCGCTCGAGATGTCGGCGCGAAGCGAGCTCGGGGACGATGCCGCCGTAGCGGGCGTGGAGGTCGACCTGAGAGGCCACGACGTTGGACAGCAGCCGCCCGGCTCCGCCGAGCGACGCGAACACAGCCGCGGAGGTCTCGTCGCACGAGGTCTCGATCCCGAGAACGTTCACGCTGCGATCACGTCGAACGGAATGGAGCGCCCGGAGGTGTGGCGGGAGCTCACGCCGGCGGCGCGTCTTCGCCCGGGGCGGACGGATCCTGGTCCAGCTTGGCGCGGTTCTGCTTGAAGCGCGCCTGGAACGCGTGCTCCCACACGTTCCCGGTCCACATCACGATCGCGTCCTCACGGTTGTCGCTATAATATCCGCGCCTGACACCGATCTCCCTGAACCCGTACTTGTGGTAGAGCGCCTGCGCTCCCGCGTTCGACTTCCGCACCTCGAGCGTCACCCACCGGGCGCCGCGCCGCATCGCCTCGTCGAGCAGTGCGACGAGCAGGCGCTCCCCGATCCGCTGGCGCCGGTACTCGGGCGCCACCGCGATCGTCGTGACGTGCGCCTCGTCGAGGATGATCCACATCCCCGTGTACCCCACGACCTGGTGCACCGTCCGCGCCACGAGGTAGCAGGCGAGGCGGTTCTCGCGGAGCTCATGCGTGTACGCGTCCCGCGGCCAGGGCGTCGGGAACGAAGCCTGCTCGATCTCGGACACCCGCAACAGGTCGTCCATGCGCATCGGCCCGATTATGATCTCATTCGTCAAGACCATAGTCATCCGTTTCCCGGTTGCGCCCGGGTCTCCTGCCACTCCCGCAGTGCAGGGCGCCTCCCGTAGATGGGCAGGAGTACTGCAGGATCATCGCGAGCTCCTGCGAGCAGCCGAAGCCGTCCCAGCAGCGCGACGGTGGCCGCCCGCGGATGCACGTGCGGCCCGCCAGCGATACCGCGATCTGCGAGGCCGGCGAGGAGCGCCCGCTCGTGCCGGGCGAGCGCGTCACCGACGATGAGCACCGGCCCCGGACGAGCGGGACGGCTCGGCGTCCCGCCGGAACCGGACAACCCTTCCTCCTCCAGCGCCGCCCGGACCTCGCCGGTTACCACGTCGGGAGACGCCACGAGCGGCCGCACGAGGCAGCGGGGCTCGCCCGCCGCCGGAACCCGGTAGAGCGCCGCGGCCACCTCCCCGCGGTGCGCGTCCAGGGCCGCGAGGACCGCTTCGTGGGTGCCGGCCGCCACGGCGAGGGCTTCCAGCGTGCCGACGCCGAGCACCGGCGTACCGCCTGCACGCGCCCAGGACGCAGCGGTCGCGATGCCGATCCGGAGCCCGGTGAACCCTCCGGGGCCCCGGCTCACCGCGATCCCCTCGATCTCGCGCGGGCGAATCCCCAGCGCGCGCAGCATGTCGTCGATCGCGGGCGCCAGCCACTCGAGATGCCGCATCGGCGCGCGGAGCACCGCCTCCGCGAGCACGCCCGACCCGTCTACCACGGCGCAGGACACCAGCGGGGTCGCGCTCTCTATTCCGAGGACACGCACGTCACGAGCTCCCTCAACATGTCGCGATA
>Ga0187782_10000556_pt1 | contig 25460 bp, 23 predicted proteins | sample 0715_SJ02_MP15_2_FD_132454 | JGI IMG/M metagenome (GOLD analysis project Ga0187782, IMG submission 132454) | Tropical peat soil microbial communities from peatlands in Department of Meta, Colombia - 0715_SJ02_MP15_20_MG | ecosystem: Environmental > Terrestrial > Soil > Wetlands > Peat | place... | reverse complement strand
GGTCGAGGCAGTAGACCAACTGGGCGTACATGGGGTGCTCAACCCAGAGCGTGCCGTCCTGATCGAATGTGGCGATACGCTCCTCGGGCGGCACGAACTTCGCGCTCGCTTTTTCGGTGGTCGATTGCACGAATCTGACGATCGCCAGCTTGGCCGCTCCCTCGTTCCACGACGGGAGCGGATCGGTTTGCGCTTGCGCGACCGCGGCGAAGAGCAGCGCCGCCGCCGTCGCCACGGCCAGCCAGAAGCGAGCCCTAGGCTTCATCTTTCACGCTCCGCTGAAAGCGAGCACGGGCGCCTCCAGCCTCAAAGACGCCCCGCTTCCGAGGCGTCAATCGCTCGCGTGGCTCTCGTGGGCCTTCTTGACCTGTTCGATGACCTGCTTGAGGTTGTATGTCTCCGGCGCCTGGAGCGGCGGGAACTTTTCATAGGTCACCAGATGCTCCAGCCATAATTGCTGGCCGATTGGCAGCATGTTCCAGTCATACAGATAGGCCGTGCTCGGGCTGGCCAGCGCGCCGCCCATTGACATGGCCGACTTCTGGTCTAGACCGACATTCTGCTCGAAAGGGTCGCGCTTGATGTTCTGCACCAGAGTGAAGTGGAACGGGACGAGCGGCATGATCCAGCCCGCAGGTCCGGGCTGCGACATGTTGTAATACATCTTCCAGTTCTTGTAACGCACGGCGGATGGGGTCGCGCCTGAAAAATAGAAGAAGTGATCGCGCGCCGACTTCGGCGATTTTCCCTCAAGGTAATCCCGTTGATCGAAGCCGTCGAGCGTCGTCTTGACGATGCCCTTGTATTTGCCCCCCTCGATTTCCTTCTTCAGCTCGTCGCCTTTTGGCCCACCGGCGATATCGACGAGCGTCGGCAGCCAGTCGAGCGCCGCAAAAAGCTGGCTGTGTATAGTGCCCGGCTTGATGTGGCCCGGCCAACGGACGACCAGCGGGGCGCGATAGCCGCCTTCCCAGGCCTCGCCCTTCTGACCCTTGAACGGCGTGACGCCGCCGTCGGGGAAGGAGATCGCCTCGGCGCCATTGTCGGTGGTGAAGACCACGATCGTGTTGTCGAGCTGGCCGATCTCCTCGAGCTTTTGCAGCACATAGCCGATATTGTCATCGAGCTGCTTCATGCCGGCTTCCTCGATGCCCCAGTCCTTGCCGCCCTTTTCACCGAGCATGGCCTCATATTTGGGCGAGAGCACGGTCGTCACATGCATGCGCGCCGGATTGTAATAGACGAAGAAGGGCTTGCCGGTTTTTTTCGGGTCGTTGCGATCGAGGAAGTCGATGACCTTGGCGGAGATTTCCTCGTCTACCGTGCGCGAGCGATCGAGCGTCAGCGGGCCCTCGTCCTTGCAGCTCTGGTTCTTCTCGGTTCCGTCCGAGGACTTGCAGAACAACACTGGCCGCGGCGGCGTCAGACACACTGTGGTCTTCGGATCGACGGCGCCCGGAACCTCCGGCACGCCGGGAATCGGCGTGTTCTTGCAGGGCGGGGCGACCGTCTGTGTCGCCGTGTCCTTGTTGATGTCGGGAAAGCTCACCTGCTGCATCGCGTCGAGGTGGTAGAGATAGCCCCAATATTCCTGGAAGCCATGCGCGGTCGGCAGCGAGGCCGTATGATCGCCCAGATGATTCTTGCCGAACTGGCCGGTCGTGTAGCCGAGATCGAACAGGAATTTGCCGATCGAGGGCGTGCCGGGCCGCAGATAGGACGGGCTGCCGGGCAGCTGCGGCGGGATCATGCCGGTGCGCAGCGGATACATGCCCGTGACGAAGGCGTTGCGCCCCGAGGTGCAGCTCTGCATGGCGACATAGTCGGTGAACAGCGCGCCTTCATGTGCGATGCGATCAATATTGGGCGTTTCGCCCACCATGAGACCGCGATGGTAGACGCTCGGCTGCATCCAGCCGATGTCGTCGCCCATGATGAAGAGAATGTTGGGCTTGTCGGCGGCGGCGGCCGTCGCCGCGCCGAGCAGCGCTGCGGTCCCGGCAGCCAGCGCGACGCCGGTCTTTCCCATGCTCTTGAACTTCATGGATCACGCTCCCTCGATGAAGCTTCGCTCGCGCGGCCGGGAGTCGCCGGCGGTCTTTGAAGCCACCGTCAATCCCTGTGGTCCGCCTATGGCTTCTCGCTCACGCCGCCGAAAGCTCCCCCGGAGCGCGTCGACGGCGCTGCGAATATTGGGCTGTCCTTCGCTCAAGGCGCGACGACGCCCCTGCGCCATCCTCTTCCGACCTCGCACGCGCATCCGCCGCCCTGAACCGACGAATGATAAAGGAGGCATGTCGTCGCCGGCGTCTGGCAGTGGTTGCCGACGACGCCGATCGGCACGGCCGCGCCTTCCAGCAGCCGCTCCGAACGGCCTCCATGGGGCGTTATCGTGTCGGGGCCGAAAACCGCTTCGAACGGCCCGAGCTCGACTGTCTCGGCGGGTCCTACGGCCTTCAGCACCGGCGTCCCCGGCGCGTAATAGACTCCCCTCGCGCGCTCCAGCGGATAAAAGAACGGGTACACTTGAGATTCCGCCAGAACTCCGCTGGCGGACAGCAGCGTTGCGAGCACAGCCAAACCGATCATGTACTTGAGACTGATCATGGCGTCACTCCTGGTTACGGATTCATTTTACGCCCTTCCTCGGCGACGGCGCAGGCGCGTGCGCCGCGCCGACATGAAAAAACCCTCGCCCCTTCCTCGTTACTGGGGGAGAGGACGGAAACTCCAGCCTTTTCCGATAGGAAACGCTCGACTATTGCGATGGTTCCTGTATGACAGAAAAAAGTATTTCCGACGGCATTGGAGCAACGGATCACGTCCTGCGCGCTATGACCTGAATTCATAGCGCTTCTGCACATTGCTCTCGGGCGATGCGGCGCGACCTTGAACTCGACTTATCATCCTGAGCTTGTGCTCGCTCTCGTGGAGCATCGCCATTTCGGTCGCCCAACGAGGGCTTTGGGGAGTGTAACTCGGCTGCACTGAAGAATTGAGACGCGTCAAGCGAAAATATTGCCAAACTGTGCTTGCCGCCTTTTCGACACGCGCTCACCCGGCTTGTGCAAGGCGCTCCTTCAGTCGTGGCGCGGCAAAATCCAGAAACGCTCGAAGCTTCAACGGCGGCAGCCCGCCGCTCGCATAGACGGGATGCACAGGGGATGGCGGGGGCTCGAAGGATTGGAGCGCGACGTAAAGGCTTCCGGCGCGACGCTCCGCTGCGATCTCGATGGCGGCCTCGTCCGTGTTTACGACAAACCGCGTGCGGATCAGCGCGGCGACCTCCGCGTCGCCGCTTCGAAAAGTCCAGGCGTCAACCGGAGAGCTGAAAAGACCACGCAGTCGTGACTTGAGAGTTCCTGTGGCGACCGTGGCGCGCCGCGCCAAGCGAAATAGCCGGGACTTCCACAGACGACGGGAGGGGGCAAGCGCCGCCCGCCCCCCAATAATCGCGGGCCACGCGCGGCGCGATCTCGGATGAGGAGCATGCTGGATCAGCACGGAGAGCCTCTTGTTTTTCGAGGTCACGACTTTCCATCGCTGAGCGCCGCCTGGCGAACGCGCGCGATATCGCCGACGAGAAGAGGGATCGAAAAGGAAAACGCCGCGCCCTCGTCCGGCTGAGCTTTCACCGATATCCCCCATCCGTGCCGGTCGGCGATCGATTTGCAAATAGCGAGTTCTATTCCAGTCCCCGCATATTCGATCTTACTGTCGAATTTCTTGAAAGGCTCGAAAATTGTTCGCGCAAACTCGTCTTTGAAGCCGACGCCGTGATCGGTGATCGTCAAGCTGAGAGCCCTTTCGCTGACGACGGCGGCTACGACGTCTATCCTCGGCGCCTGGCCTGGCTTGCGGTATTTGATGGCGTTTGAAATGATGTTTTGCAGCAGGCAAGCAAGCTGCGACCGATCCGCCATGAACCTTGCGGGAGGAATTGAGACATTCACTTGGGCCTTGGTCTCAGCGATCGAGTCCGACAGCTCATGCAGCGTTGCTTCGATCTCCTGTGAAAGATCGAGCGCTTCGAGTTGTTGCTCGCCGAGAATCGTCGAGGAGTAGGTCAGGAGATCGTCTACGAGCTTGCGCGCGCTTTGCGCACAGTGTCGCATGGCCTTTCTCGCGTAGGCCATGTCCCTCTTATTGGAAGAAGCGAACGCGTTGTCCAGCAGCTCCGAAAACGCCTCGATCTTGCGAAGCGGCTCTTGGAGATCGAGTGAAGCCACGTAAACGAACGAAGCGAGGCGTTCCGGACTCGCGGCGCTCGCGTGCTGGCTTTCCAAGAGCTGCTTGATGTTTTCGACTGTCCGCTGCGCCCCCTCCTGCAGCGCGCCGCGAAAGAGCGCCCCGAACGGAAGCATGAAAAGGTCCTGTTCCTCCACCTCGAAGCTGAAGGCGATCTGCGTGGACCCGGTCGTCGCCTCCTCGAACTCGTAAAAGGACCTGAACGGCTCCGACACCCCTTTGATGCCAAGGAGCTGGGGTGGACCGAACTGCACGATCTCAAAGGTCGATTCCGTGCGAATGCCGCGATCGAGCGTCACTTGCCGCGCCTTTACGCCCTGACGCATCGGTCCCTCGGACAGCGGCTGCAACTCCACAACTTGCGGGGACCAGCGGGCGTAGTTTTGAAAGAAGCCATGGCCCACAAAATTAAATGCGCTTCCGAGCGGGCATTCGACCACGGCGCTGGCGGACGCCGAAATCGGCTTGGCGGTTTTTAGACGGAACATCGTCGAGTCCTCCACGGGCTCGAAACTGGTTCTGCATTCGATGAATTCAACATAAGGGCTGCAGGAAAGCGCCCGCCCGACCCTTCGAAATGACGCGACGGCGCACTTGACGTCCAAAGAAGGCTCCCTAAGTCGGCCGTGGGCAAGGGCGCAGCTGCAAGATCTGAACCGCGAAGCATAAGTTGGAGGTCGGCGATGTGCGCAATCCCAGTTATTGAGAACGTTCTATTTGCAATGGCGCTAGGGGCCTTTATGTTGCTGCTGCTGCTGGAGAAAAAACGGCCCTATAAGAAGGTGACCGCATCAAGCTTGCGACGGTCACTGTCGACCAATGCTTGTGCTTTTTTCTTCAACACTGTGGCTATGAATATCCTGTCTGTCACAAGCTTGTTGGTCATCGCCACCAATTACTCTCATTTCGGCCTTCTGAGCGGCCTCCGGGACGACACGCCCAAATGGATCCTTTCTTTTGTGTTGTTCGATTTTGCCGTCTATGTCTGGCACTTTCTTGGTCACAAATCGGGCATGCTCTGGCGATTTCACAAGATTCACCACAGCGATAAGAACCTTCATGTCTCAACGGGCTTGAGGTTCCATGTTTTTGATCAATTCCTTGAGGTCATTTTCAAATGCGTTTGTACTATGATCATCGGCGTCGAATCGCATGTCGTCATCGTATGCGAACTCGTTCGTATGCTTTTCGTGTTCTTCCACCATGCGAACCTGTCCTTTCCATGTGAAAAATGGCTGTCATACGTTGTGATTACGCCCTCCATTCACCGGGTCCATCACTCGACTCTGCGTGGAGAGCATGACAGCAACTACGGGATCGTTCTGGCCATCTGGGACATCATGTTTGGCACTCGCAAAGAGCTAGTCCCGAAAAAAATCGGATTGGAGCTGATCGAGGCGGAAAATTTCGTTCAGCTCTTTAGTCTGGCTTTCGTGACGGAGGGACGCTTCGCGAAGATGCTGCACCTGCTTCCGCGATTTCAGGCGACCTCTGCGAAGAGGCGGGCCGCCAATTTGTCGTGGGGTTAGCATCGCAGCGTCCAGAAGATTTTGCGTGAAAGTCGCGCCCTTTCGTATTGCGCAGTAAAGGCGGGTCGATCGACCTGCGACTTTCACACAGGCCTCATCGGCCCGCCCTACGCCTCTGTGTGGCGCGGGCGCCTCGGCGAAGGCGCCCCGCTTTCACCGGCCCCGCCGCCGATCAATGCGACAGGGGTCGCCCCGTTCACTGGCCGACTATTGCGCCGCCGGAACGAAGCCTGTGCCGGTCAGCAAGTACACCACGCCCTGTCCCCATGCGCCGCCGCCGAATGTCGTGCCATAGAGGTTTCCGCTGCCGTCGGCGATCAGCCTGGCTCGAGGGAGCATCCCATCGTTGCGCGCGCCGGGGAAGGCCCAAAGGATATCCTCGCACCAGGGGTCTGGCGGCGTCGGGTGGTCGCAACCAGATGGGCCGGGCGGTGAAATCTTGAACACCACGCCGCTTCCCCCGTTCCCCCCGCTGGCCACGCCATAGAGATCGCCTGCGCCGTCGAGAATCACCCCGGCGACAGGACCGGCTCCGTCCCAGCTCGCCTCGAAGGAGTGCAGTATGGTTTGCGTCCATGAGCCGTTCGCTGAGCTGGGCGGCGAAAGTCTGAAGACCGTGCCGTGGTTGTACGCGCCGCCGTTGAGCGTCGTTCCATAGAGCCTGCGCTGATTGTCGATGGCGAGATCGGCTTGCGGATTGGCCCCGTCGCTGACGCCGCGACTGTCGACGCCGCCGAACTCATGCACAACCAGATAGTCCCCGTTAGCCGTGATCTCGTAAACTACGCCGTCTCCCACGCCCGGCCCGTTAACCAGACCGCCACCCAAGTTCGTCGTGCCGAAAAAATTGCCCTTGTAGTCAAGAACCAGTCCGGCGAAAGGATTTGCGCCATCGCGCCTTCCTTTCACCACCCCCCGAAATGGTGAACCGGCGTCAACTTGCCAGTTTCCTCCGCCACTTTAAACACCGCGCCTTTTGTGTACAAGCCGCCGTTAATTGCGGCGCCGTAAAGGTAATCCAACCGCGCGTCTTCACTGAGGCACGCTGCGGGATTTGCGCCATCGCCACCCAATACGGATTGCAACGTGCCGCCCTCGGGAAGTCCAACTCCCGAAATGTCGATCTCAAACACCGTGCCTGTATTTTTCGCTCCGCCAGCGTAGGTCGTCCCATAAAGTTTCAGGCCGTTGTCGACATAACCGAACAACGCGGCCAAGGGAGTTGCGCCGTCGCCCGGAGCCCCGGCGAACGAGTGGAGCACGAGGTAGCTCCAGGCGTCGGCAGGATCGGCCGGCTTGCCCAGCCTGAACGCCACGCCGTTTCCGGTCGCGCCGCCATTCGCCGCCGTCCCATAGAGATTGCCTCCACTGTCCATGAACAGCCCCGCGCTCGGACCGGCGCCGTCGCTGCAGACGGGGGTTCCACGGTTTGCGCAGAAATTATACAGCACCCCTTCCGTTATCGCCCAGGCGCTGCTCGAAACCGTCATCAGCCCGGCCAGCGGGACCGCGAGCGGCAGAATTTTTTCAAGAAGGGCTCCCATGCTTGCCATGATGCTCCCCCTTTGCGTTGGTTGCACGTGGCGCTCGCATGCGAGCGCTATTCGAACCCGCCAGTCCAAGGGATCTCGTCAGTGACAGTCGCCACCTGACGTATTAACCCGGAAATTGTCATTCCACCTGCCGTTCTTGACAAGGCCAATTCTCGCCAAATTCTCACGGTTGAGCGCGCGCGTGTCGACGACGCATTCCCACTGAGGGCGCGATGCGCACATTTAATTGGCCTGCTGTCCCGACGCGGCTGCGCTTGCCCTCGACCCCGATAGTCTCTAACTTTCCTTACCAATGGCGAGGGGCGCCGCTTTCCGAGCGGCTGAGAAGCACCCGTCGAACCTGATCCGGGTCATGCCGGCGGAGGGAACGCCAGGACGTGAGCCGCACTGCGCGCGGCGTCCGCCTCTTTCGCGCCGAACGTCCGCCCGCAAAGAGGGGAGCGCATGGATGAACGTGCAGGTCAAGCGGCCTTCGAAGGTGACGACCGGCCCCGTCGGCGGCTCCCGCAAGCTCTACTCCTCGCCGCCGGACGCGCCCGAGATCAGAGCGCCCTATCGCGAGATCGCCATACACGGCGAGGCTCCGCTTCGGCTGTACGACTCCTCCGGGCCTTACTCATGCGACTCCTTTGCGCCAAATCTCGACGCTGGGCTCCCCGTCGCGCGACCATGGCTCGCTTCGCGCGAGGGGCTGGAGACCTACGAGGGGCGCAAGATCAAGCCCGAGGACAACGGCTTTGCAGAAGGCGAGCGGCTCGTCCCGCCGTGCCCGGCGCCGCGCGCGCTGCTGCGCGGCAGGGCGGGCAAGCCGGTTACGCAACTCGAATTCGCCCGCGCGGGCGTCATCACGGAAGAGATGCGCTACGTGGCGCATCGCGAGAACCTCTGCCGCGCCCAAGCGCTCGACGAAGCGCAGGCGCGCATCGACGACGGCGAGAGCTTTGGGGCCGCGATCCCCGCCTTCGTCACGCCGGAATTCGTGCGCAGCGAGATCGCGCGCGGGCGCGCGATCATTCCGGCCAACGTCAATCATCCCGAGCTCGAGCCCGTGATCATCGGGCGCAACTTTCTCGTCAAGATCAACGCCAATATCGGCAATTCGGCTGTGACCTCCTCGGTCGCCGAGGAGGTCGAGAAGATGGTGTGGGCCTGCCGCTGGGGCGCCGACACCGTCATGGACCTCTCGACGGGCCGCAACATCCACAACATCCGCGATTGGATCATCCGCAACGCCTCCGTGCCGATCGGCACCGTGCCGATCTATCAGGCGCTCGAAAAGGTCGGCGGCGACGCGCTCAAGCTCGACTGGGAGGTCTTCAAGGACACGCTGATCGAGCAGGCGGAGCAGGGCGTCGACTATTTCACCATCCACGCCGGCGTGCGGCTGGCCTATGTGCCGTTGACGGCGAACCGCGTCACGGGAATCGTCTCGCGCGGCGGCTCGATCATGGCGCGCTGGTGCCTCTCCAAGCACCGCGAGAGTTTCCTGTACGAGCGCTTCGACGAGATCTGCGACATCATGCGCCGCTATGACGTGTCGTTCTCGCTCGGCGACGGGCTGCGTCCCGGCAGCAACGCCGACGCCAACGACGCGGCGCAATTCGCCGAGCTGGAGACTCTGGGCGAGCTGACGAAGATCGCCTGGGACAAGGGCTGCCAGGTCATGATCGAGGGGCCGGGCCATGTGCCGATGCACAAGATCAAGGCCAACATGGAGAAGCAGCTGGCGGCCTGCGGCGAGGCGCCGTTCTACACGCTCGGGCCGCTCGTCACCGACATCGCGCCGGGCTACGACCACATCACGTCAGGGATAGGCGCGGCGATGATCGGCTGGTTCGGCACGGCGATGCTCTGCTACGTGACGCCGAAGGAGCATTTGGGCCTGCCGGATCGCGACGATGTGAAGACCGGCGTGATCACCTATCGCATCGCCGCGCATGCGGCGGATCTCGCCAAGGGCCATCCGGCGGCGATCGAGCGCGACAATGCGATGAGCCGCGCGCGCTTCGACTTCCGCTGGCAGGACCAGTTCGACATCGGCCTCGACCCCGACACGGCCCGCGCCTTCCACGACGAGACGCTCCCCAAAGAGGCGCACAAGCTTGCGCATTTCTGCTCGATGTGCGGCCCGAAATTCTGCTCGATGCAGATCACGCGGGAGCTTCGCGAGGAGGCCGCGGCGATTTCGCGCGGCCTGGAGGAGAAAGCGGCCGAGTTTTTGGAGAAGGGCGGGGAGATCTATGTGGAGGCGGAGTGACGGCTCGACAGGAAAGCGGCGATTACTTTAGGATGTCAGCATGACCACGGCTCTTCGAACGATCGAGCTGGACGCGCCGACCGTCGCGCGCCTGAACGAGCTGGCCGCCCGCCGTGGCCAGGATGTGGCCGGCGTCATCGCCGACGCGATCGAGCTTCTGGAGTTGGGGGCCGACTTCGAAGGACCGGACGTCGCTGAAGACGAGCGGCGTCTCGCGGAGTTTTTGCGGACAAGACAAGGCGTTCCCGTTGAGGAGCTGAAGGCTTGGACGGAAAGCTGGGGAAGTGAGCGGGAGCTGCCGCCTCCGCCGCCGCGCAGGATCGGATGATTGTTTTTTCGGAAGACGCTTTGGCCGATGTCGTGCGGCTGAGGCGTTTTCTGGACGAGAAGAGCCCAAGGGCGGCTGCGCGGGCGGCAGCGACGATCTTCACCGCCATCGATAGGCTTCGGGACTTCCCGCGTTTGGGCGCGCCGAAAGGCTCGACCGGAGTCCGTCAGCTCGTCGTTCCCTTTGGCGCTTCGCCCTATATCGTGCGCTACGCGATCTTGGCGGAGACCGCAGACATTGTGATTTTGCGCATCTGGCATGGGCGCGAAGCGCGATCCTGATGAGGATTGCTCATGGCTTACGCGCGAAGAGTTGGATCGCCTTGGCCGGCAGATTGGCGGATTCGAACTCGCCAGCGATCTCGAAAAGCTCGGAGCCGACTTGCGGTAGGGCGACGTTCCAGATGAGCCAGATCGAGCCGCAGAAGGCGGCGACGCCAAGCGCGCCGCCGAGGGCGATAGAAAATCCGCGCCTCCGTCGTCGACGGCGCCTGCTTTTTTCAAGTGCTTAACAATCCCCCAAGCGAAGGCCCCCCAATGCCGTCCAAAGCAGGCCGCCGACCGCGTTCCAGGCGTTCTTGAAAAAACTGTCGTCCACAACGGCCTCCGAGGTCCGAGCCGTAGAAGAACTCTAAAGCCAAGTTCGGCCCGCGCAAAACGCTCAGCCTCTACTCGTCGAAAAGCTGCGCATGCGTGCCCGCGCGGACGAAGACGACGGCGCCGGGCGGCGTGCGATCATCGAGCGTGTAGATCAGCAGAAAGTCGCCGCCTATATGGCATTCGCGGTGCTCCGCCCAGTCACCCTTGAGCGGATGGTCGAGCCACTCAGGTCCGAGCGGGAGGTCGTTCGCGATCAAGAGCAGCATCGCCTCTTTGAGGCGATGCATGTCGTGGCGACCGGAGCGCGACAGGCGTTCCCAATCCTTCAGGAAGGATTTGGAAAAGTCCGCCGCCCGGGGCGGTTTCGCGCGCTTATCTTCCGCAGTCTTTTTCAAGCGCGGCGAACAATTTTTCGGCGTTCGCAAAACGAACGCGACGCGCTTTCAGGATCTCGTCGGCTTCCGCCATCGCCGCGCGGGTCTCAGCGTTCGGAACTTTCAGCTCCAAGGGAAAGGCCTTTTCCGCGACGACGCGGTGGAGAAATAGGCGAACCGCCTCCGACATGGATAAGCCCATGGCGCCGAGCGCCGCCGTCGCACGTTGCTTCGTCTCATCATCCACGCGGATATGCAGCATCGAGGTGCGCGAAGGCATCATCATTCTCCTGGTGAGGCGACTGTATCTCATTTGAGTTGCAGGGTCCAGAAATCTCCATGACTTACGGCCTGCGCGCGAAGAACGCGATCGCCTTGGCCGGCAGATTGGCGGACTCGAACTCGCCAGCGATCTCGAAGAGCTCGAAGCCGATTTGCGGTAGGGCGACGTTCCAGATGAGCCAGATCGAGCCGAAGAAGGCTGCGCCGCCGATCATGAGATTGGCGAGGCTCGGCAGATAGGTCGAGAGCAGCAGGGTGTAGATCCACCAGTTCTTGGCGTCCCATTCGTCGGTCGCGATGGCTTCGAAGACGTCGTCAAGCGGCAGGATGGGCTCCGCGCCGCGCGCGGCCGCGATTCCGTCAAAGAGCTGCACGCCGGCGATGAGCGTCAGCGTGAGGGCGAAAACGATGGCGGTCGTCGCCGCGACGTCGCAGAAGGCGAAGACCACGGGCCACCAGCCACGCTTCCAGCCCTCCGGCGTGTCTACGAGCCCGACAGCCCTCTCCGCGTCGCCGACATGGTTGGAGATCGCCCAAAAGACGAAAAGCGTTGCAAGGAGATAAAACAGCGCCAAGCTGGACCCGCGCAAAACGCTCGCCGAAAATGCGAGTGGCGAACCTCTTATTGGTCGAAAAGATCGGCGGTTCCCTTCTCCCGCTTGCGGGAGAAGGTGGCCCTCGCGCAGCGAGGGTCGGATGAGGGTCCTCTCCGCCCCAACGGGCCTGCGAGCGGCATCGGACGCGGGCAGAGGACGATCTTAGAGCGTTGGAGCTGAGAGAGCCCTCATCCGACCCGCCTTCGGCGGGCCACCTTCTCCCACAAGTGGGAGAAGGAGTCGGCTCCGCTCCTTGCCTAGTAGTTCCGCTCGTCGGTGGAACACGCCAGACTGCCGAGAGCTTTAGACAACTCCGAACGTCACGCCGCCATGACCAAACGCTTCACCGAAGACGAACTCATCGCCAGGCTCTTCGCGCCGATCGCCGGCGCGGCAGGTCTCGGCCTCAAGGACGACGCGGCGTTCCTGCCGCTTGGCGGCGCCAAGATCGTCGCCACCGTCGACGCGCTGGTCGCGGGCGTCCACTTCTTTCCCGACGACCCGCCCGCCGCGATCGCCAAGAAGGCGCTGCGCGTAAACCTCTCCGATCTCGCAGCCAAGGGCGCGCAGCCCAAGGGTTTCCTGCTCGCCCTGGCGCTGCCGGCGGACTGGACCAATGACTGGCTCGCGGCCTTTGCCGCGGGGCTCGGCGAGGACGCCGCCGCTTTCGGCTGCCCGCTGATTGGCGGGGATACGGTGGCGACGCCCGGCCCGCTGACGGTCTCGATCACCGCGGTGGGCGAGGCGCCCAAAGGTCGCTTCGTCTCGCGAAGCGGCGCGAAGCCCGGAGATGCGCTCTTCGTCAGCGGGACGATTGGAGACGCCGCGCTGGGGTTGAGGCTCCGGCAGGGGGAGATCTCCCGCGACATGCTCAGCGCCGCCGCGCGCGCGCGCCTGATGGGTCGCTACCTGCTCCCCGAGCCCCGTCTCGCGCTCGCGCCCGCGCTGCGCGATCACGCAGGCGCCGCGATGGACGTCTCGGACGGGCTGGTTGGGGACCTGGAAAAGCTCCTGCACGCTTCGAATGTCGCGGCGCGGGTCCACGTGGAGGACATCCCGCTCTCGACCGCCGCGCGCGAGGCGATCGAACTGCAGCCCAGTCTCTTTGAGACCGTGATGACGGGCGGCGACGACTACGAGATTCTGTGCTGCGCCGGCGGCGCCGACGCCGGGGCGCTACAGAACCGCGCCGAAGTTTGCGGCGCGCCCCTCTCGCGCATCGGCGATATTATCCCGGGCCCGCCGGGCGCCGCATTTTGCTACAGGGAAGGAAAAATCATAAACTTCAACCACAAATCGTTCTCCCATTTTTGAACCTCTTGAGTCCCCCGACGCCATTGCCGTGGCCGCGGCTTTCTGGCAAAAGGCGCGCGACTTCGACGCGCCGCGATTCTCGCCGGGATCGCGGCCGTTCGCGTTGATGCGGCGCTCAACCTCGGCGAGCCGCGCCGCCGACTGACCGCGCAATGCGGTCCCCGACCAGAGAGGGCCAATCCGCCATGGTGTTGTTTCTAACCATTATCTTCGGGCTGTTGTCCGTCGCCTACGGGGTGAAGACCTCGCAGGAGCTGCTCGCGACGGACCAGGGATCGCAGAAGATGCAGGAGATCGCAGGCGCCATCGCCGAGGGGGCGCAGGCCTATCTCAAGCGTCAGTACACGACCATCGCCTATGTCGGCGGCGCGATCTTCGTCCTGCTCGCCCTTCTGCTCGGCTGGTGGGTCGCCTTCGGCTTCCTGCTCGGCGCGGCGCTTTCCGGCGCGGCGGGCTTTATCGGCATGAACGTCTCCGTCCGCGCCAATGTGCGCACCGCTCAGGCGGCGACGAAGTCCCTCGCCGAAGGTCTCGACATTTCGTTTCGGGCCGGCGCCATCACCGGCCTGCTCGTCGCAGGCCTCGCGCTGCTCGGCGTCACGGTCTATTACGTGATTCTGACCTGGTTCGGCGGTCATGCGCCGTCGGATCGCGTCGTGGTCGACGCGCTTGTGGGCCTCGGCTTCGGCGCCTCGCTGATCTCGATTTTCGCGCGTCTCGGCGGCGGCATCTTCACCAAGGGCGCCGATGTCGGCGCCGATCTCGTCGGCAAGGTCGAAGCCGGCATTCCCGAGGACGACCCGCGCAACCCTGCGACGATCGCCGATAACGTCGGCGACAACGTGGGCGACTGCGCGGGCATGGCCGCCGACCTGTTCGAGACCTACGCCGTGACCGTGGTCGCGACCATGGTGCTGGCGACGATCTTCTTCGCCGGCCAGGCCGGGCTCTCGGGCGCCGTGATCTACCCGCTGGCCATCGGCGGCTTCTCCATCGTCGCCTCGATCGCCGGCACCTATTTCGTCAAGCTCGGCGACGACAACTCTCCGCTGAGCCAGCAGTTCGGACCAATCTTCGCCAAGATCGGCCTGCCGAACACGATCATGGGCGCGCTTTACAAGGGCCTCATCGCCGCGGGCGCGCTCTCGATCGCCGGCCTGTTCCTGGCGACGTTGTTCACGGTCGGCTTGGGCGAGGTCGGCAAGGTCAATGGCGAGGCCGTCTACGGCTATCGGCTGTTCCTTGCCGGCGTCATCGGGCTCGTGGTCACGGGCGCGATCGTCTACATCACCGAATATTACACGGGCACGGGCAAGCGCCCGGTGGTCTCGATCGCGCAGGCTTCGGTGACCGGCCATGGCACCAACGTCATTCAGGGTCTCGCCGTGTCGCTCGAGGCGACGGCGGCGCCCGCGCTCGTCATCGTGCTCGGCATTCTGTTCACCTACAACCTCGGCGGTCTCTACGGAACGGCGATCGCAGTGACGACCATGCTCGGCCTCGCCGGCATGATCGTCGCGCTCGACGCCTTCGGTCCCGTCACCGACAACGCCGGCGGCATCGCCGAAATGTCTGGCCTGCCGAAGGAGGTGCGCCAGTCGACCGACGCCCTCGACGCCGTGGGCAACACGACGAAGGCGGTGACCAAGGGCTATGCGATCGGCTCCGCGGGTCTCGGCGCGCTCGTGCTGTTTGCGGCCTATACGAACGACATCAAGCATTTCGCCGAGACGGGCGTGTCGTGGTTCAAGGGAATCGACAAGGTCGACTTCGACCTCTCGAATCCTTACGTCGTCGCGGGCCTGATCTTCGGCGGCCTGATCCCCTATCTCTTCGGCGGCATCGCCATGACCGCGGTCGGCCGCGCGGCGGGCTCGGTCGTCGAGGAGGTGCGCCGCCAGTTCCGCGACAGGCCCGGCATCATGGAGGGCAAGGATCGTCCCGACTATGGCCGGGCCGTCGACATGCTGACGCAGGCGGCGATCAAGGAGATGATCATTCCGTCTCTGCTGCCCGTGCTCGCGCCGCTGGTGATCTTCGTGCTCGCCTATGTGCTGAGCGGCGGCGACAAGGCCAGCGCGCTGGCGGCGCTCGGCGCGCTGCTGCTCGGCGTGATCGTGAACGGCCTGTTCGTGGCGATCTCGATGACCTCGGGCGGCGGCGCTTGGGACAACGCCAAGAAGAGCTTCGAAGACGGCTTCGTCGACAAGGACGGCGTCAAGCACTTCAAGGGCGGCGACGCGCACAAGGCCTCGGTGACGGGCGACACGGTCGGCGATCCTTACAAGGACACAGCTGGCCCGGCGGTGAATCCGGCGATCAAGATCACCAATATCGTGGCGTTGCTGCTGCTCGCGGTGCTGGCGCGCTAGGATCGGCTTTTTAGCTGACCCGTTGAGGCGGAGGCGACTCCGCCTCTTTTTCTTGGTTGCAATCGAGCATTTGTGCTATTGAAAGAGTTGTGGGAGGCTGCGGAGCCGCTTGATGAGCGATTTAGTGCTTGAAATCCTGAAAGATCTTCAACGTCAGATGTCCGACGTCAGGGCTGGCATGGCGGTGCTGCCCCGGCTCGAAGCTACGACCGCGACTCTCGTTCGCGCCGTCGCCGGACTGCAGCAGGACGTGCGTATGATCCGCGCCGCGGTCAACGATATGGCTCATACGCGCGTCAGCACCGGCGAGATCGAGGCGATGCACACAGAGCTTGATCAGCTGCGCGAAAGTGTTCAAGAACACGAAACGCGTCTTTACATGCTGGAGCATCCGCACCCGGCTGAGTAAGGCCAGCCATCCTGCGCGCCGCGCAGGGGTCGGTCGGGCCGATTTGAACGCCCTGCCAAAAGGCGCTAGACGGCAAGCGTAAATCCGATCGCAGCCGCAACCAAGCGCCGATGAAACTCTCTCTTTCCTGGCTCAAGACGCACCTTAAGACCTCCGCCTCGCTCGTCGAGATCGTCGAGACGCTCACGCGGATCGGCCTCGAGGTTGAGCACGTCCACGATCCCGCCGCGGAGCTGAAGGACTTCGTCGTCGCGCGTATCGCGCAGGCGGGGCCGCATCCCAACGCCGATCGGCTGCAAGTCTGTTCGGTCGACGCGGGGCAGGGGGCGCCCGTGCAGGTCGTCTGCGGCGCGCCCAACGCGCGGACGGGTCTCCTGTCCGTCTTCGCGAAGCCCGGAACATATATCCCGGGAAAGAAAGTCACGCTCGGCAAAGGCGTCATCCGTGGAGTCGAGTCGCTCGGCATGCTCTGCTCCGGCGCCGAGCTCGGGCTCTCGGACGAGGCGGACGGCATCATGGAGCTGCCGGGCGACGCGCCCGTCGGCGCGGTCTATGCACAGTGGGCGGGACTCGACGATCCGGTCATCGAGATCAATCTCACACCCAACCGCCCCGACGCCGCCGGCGTCTTCGGCGTTGCCCGCGACCTTGCGGCGGCGGGCCTCGGCGAGCTGACAACCGCCCCGCCGCAACCGGTCGTGGGGGCCTTCCCGTGCCCCGTCGGCGTGAAGCTCGACTTTGCGCCGCAGGACGCGCATCTCGCGCCGCTCTTTGCGCTGCGGCTCGTGCGCGGCGTCAGGAATGGGCCGAGCCCGGCCTGGCTCCAGGAGCGGCTGCGCGCGATCGGACTGCGCCCGATCAACGCGCTCGTCGACATCACCAATTTTCTGACCTTCGACCGCGCCCGCCCGCTGCATGTCTTCGACGCGCGCAAGGTCAAGGGCGACCTCGTCGTTCGGAGAGCGACAGACGGCGAAGAACTGCTCGCGCTCGACGGCAAGACTTATAGGCTCGACTCGGATGTCGTGATCATTGCAGACGACGCAGGCGTCGAGTCGCTTGCGGGCGTTATGGGCGGCGAGGCCTCCGGCTGCGACGACGCGACGACCGACGTGCTCATCGAGTCGGCGCTCTGGGATCCCCACAATATCGCGCATACGGGTCGCAAGCTCGGCATCGTCACCGACGCGCGCTACCGCTTCGAGCGCGGCGTCGACCCAGCCTTCGCGCTGCCGGGCGTCGAGCTCGCGACGCGGCTCGTGCAGAAGCTCTGCGGCGGCGAGGCGTCGGACGTTCTCGTGGCCGGCGCCGTTCCCGCGGCGGCGCGCTCCGTCGACTTTCCCTACAGCGAGACGAAGCGCCTCACGGGGCTCGATATTTCGACGGAGGAGTCGGTTGCAATCCTGACGCGGCTTGGCTTCGGGACGGGCGCGCCGCGCAATGGGCGCGCCGAGATCAGGGTCCCGAGCTGGCGTCCCGATATCGAGGGCAAGGCCGACATCGTCGAAGAAATCCTGCGCATCGCCGGCGTGGACCGGATTGTCTCGACGCCGCTTGCGCGCGCTGAGGGCGTCGCGGCGCCCGTGCTGACCCTCGGACAGCGTCGCGTGCGGATGGCGCGGCGCGCGCTCGCGGCGCAAGGCCTCGTCGAGGCCGTCACCTGGTCCTTCGTGTCCGGCAAGGAGGCGCGGCTTTTTGGCGGCGGCGCGCCCTCGCTGTCGCTCGCCAACCCTCTCGCCGCCGAGCTCTCCGACATGCGTCCGAGCCTCCTGCCGGGCCTCGTCGCGGCGATCGGCCGCAACGCCGCCCGCGGCTTCGGGGACAGCGCGCTGTTCGAGGTCGGACAGATCTTTCGCAGCGAGGGTGAGGACGGACAGATCATCGCCGCCTCGGGCGCGCGACGGGGACTTGCGACGGCCTTTACGGAAGGGCGCAATTGGGCGCTCGCGCCAAAGAAGGCGGGCGTCTTCGACGCCAAAGCCGATGCGCTCGCTTTGCTGAGGGCGCTCGGCGTCGCGCTCGGCGGCCTGCAAATCGTTCCAGGCGGCCCCGCCTTTCTGCATCCTGGGCGCTCGGCGACGTTGCAATTCGGCCCCAAGGCCGTCGTCGGCTTTTTCGGCGAGGCGCATCCGGCCGCGCTTGCGGAGCTCGACATCGAGGGTCCGCTCGCCGTCTTCGAGATCTTTCTCGACGCGTTGCCGGCGCCGAAGGCGAAGCCGACGAGAACCAAGCCGCGCCTGGAGCTCTCCGACCTTCAACCGCTCGCGCGCGACTTCGCCTTCATCGTCGACGCGGGCGCGCCGGCCGGCGAGCTGCTGCGCGCGGTGCAAGGCGCGGACAAAACGCTGATCGCCTCGGCCGACGTGTTCGACGTCTATCAGGGGCCGGGCGTGCCGGAGGGAAAGAAATCGGTGGGCGTCGCGGTGACGCTGCAGCCCAAGGAGAAGACTCTGACGGACGCCGAGATCGAGGCGCTGGCGCAAAAGATCGTCGCTGAGGCCGAAAAGAAGGCCGGCGCAGCGTTGCGCGGATGAGGTCGGCGACGCTCTTCATCCTAGCGGTCCTTGCGCTCGCGACGGCCGCTCCGGCGCTGGCGGCTCCGCGCTCGGTCAATGATTGCGAGGAGATCAAGGAGGCGATGGCCTATAACGCCTGTCTCGCCTCCTTCGGCCCGGAGCGCGGCCGCCATGCGGGCGCGGCGAGCGGCGACGCGGCGGTTCGAGGTTATGCTCAAACAAAGGCGGCGCGTCGGAGCCCTGGTCTTTCCGGCGCCGGACTTGTTCAACAACGCCGTGGGGGCAGGGTGCACGTGGAGTTCACGCCGCGACACAGCTGAAGCCTCGCGAGAAAGCCCAGGACAATGACGGCGGCTTCGGCAACGCTCGCGATGTCTTTTTCGGGAGGGTGGGAGGAGCGCGCGCTGGTGACGATCGTCTCCTTCGTCTCCTTCGTCGCCGGCTTCGTCGTGGCACTATTGGAGCGCCTCGTCTTCCATTCTTCTTGCGGGAGATCGCGCAGTTCGCCTGGCAGGTCGCGTTTTCGGCCTTCGGCGCGGCGCTTGTCGCGTTCGTCTACCATGACCTGCGCGCCGCCAAGGAGGGCGTCGACATCGAGAAGCTGATGCGCGTGTTCGCGTGGCGGGGCCGCTCCGAGGCGGGAGCTCCGGGTACGCCGCTCATCTGTCGCTCTTCTCGGAGCCGATCTCGAGCTTGTCCCGTCCGTCATATGCGTAGACCTCGAACAGCAGTGTCAAAAGCTCCTGCGCGATCATCTCGTCGCTGAATTTCTCGAAGGGATAGGTCTTTGAAAAATTCGGTGATCGTCCTGGGTCGGCGAAGCCCGCTGCGTGGAGCTTGGCGAGGCGCTCGGGCGTCAGCACGGCGGCGAGCACCCGCCAGCTCTCGGGCGACTGCGCCTCGCAATAGAGGCCGGGCGGCGGATCCTCCGGCGCGCATTGCAGGTAGCCCGCGCCCGAGTCCAGTGTGAAGAAAACGCGCCGCCGGGTGTTGACGCGCAGGCGTTGAATCTGGAGGGTTATATGAGGTCCGCATCCCGGCAGCCGAAGCATTGCGCCCCGGACCTCACATAACCCTCCAGATTCACCCTCTCGTCGCTTTCGGATAAGGCGTTACGCCGCATCGTCGTGTCGCGAGCGCGCGGCGCCAAGCGGGAGACTGCCGGGAATCGACTCCGGCGCCGCGCCGCTCGCCTTGGTCTTGGGCGCGACCGAAATCTTTAGCCCCAACGCATCCGCGACCTTGGCGATCGTCGCGAGCTCCGGATTGCCCTCGCCGCTCAGCGCCTTGTAAAGCGCCGGGCGCGCCATTCCGGTCTTCTTCGCGATCTCGCTCATGCCGCGCGCCCGAGCGATGTCCCCCAAAGCGCGCGCAATTTCGGCGGGAGAGCCGTCTTCGCAGACAAGGCGCAGATATTCCGCGACGCCTTCCTCGCTGTCGAGCAGCTCCGATACATCGAAGGGGTAGGTCTCCAGGCTCATCGGTCTTCGTCCTCGTCGTTGCTCCAGCTCCGCGCCAATTCTTTTGCTTTGGCGATGTCCTTCGCCTGCGTGCTCTTGTCGCCGCCGCAGAGAAGAAGCACGACGACCGCCCCGCGCCGCGTGAAATACACGCGGTAGCCTGGGCCGTAATCAATTCGCATCTCGCTCACGCCTTCCCCAATCGACTTGGCGTCGCCCGGATTGCCGTCCCGTAACCGCGCGATCCGCCGCGCGACCGCGGCCTTTGCGCGAGCATCGCGCAAGGTGATCATCCAATCCTCGAAAAGTGCTGTGCGCCGGATTATTAGCGTGGTGGATGTATCCTATAAGCGACAAAATTTCAAGACGATTTCTTCTTTTCCTGCCTTTCCCGCGTCGGCCTCCTCCCCATCGCCTCCGCCAAATACCGCCCGGTATGGCTACGCTTCGCCTTCGCGATCTCCGCCGGCGGCCCCGCCGCGACGATCTCGCCGCCGCCGTCGCCGCCTTCCGGACCTAAGTCGATCACCCAGTCCGCGGTCTTGATGACCTCGAGATTGTGCTCGATCACCACCACGCTGTTGCCCTGCTCGACGAGCTCGTGCAGCACCTCCAGCAGCTTCGCCACATCGTGGAAGTGCAGGCCCGTCGTCGGCTCGTCGAGAATGTAGAGCGTGCGCCCGGTCGAGCGGCGCGCGAGCTCCTTGGCGAGCTTCACGCGCTGCGCCTCGCCGCCCGAGAGCGTCGTCGCCTGCTGGCCGACGCTGATGTAGTCGAGCCCGACGCGCTTCAGCGTCTCCAACCTGTCGCGGATCGCCGGCGCGGCCTTGAAGAGCTGCGCCGCCTCTTCAACCGTCATCGCCAGCACGTCGGCGATCGACTTTTCCTTGAACTTCACCTCCAGCGTCTCGCGGTCATAGCGCTTGCCCTTGCAGACGTCGCAGGTCACATAGACGTCGGGCAGGAAGTGCATTTCGATCTTGATCACGCCGTCGCCCTGGCAGGCCTCGCAGCGCCCGCCCTTCACATTGAAGGAGAAGCGCCCGGGCTGATAGCCGCGCGCCTTCGCTTCCGGCAGCCCTGCAAACCACTCGCGGATCGGCGTGAAGGCGCCCGTGTAGGTCGCCGGGTTGGAGCGCGGCGTGCGTCCGATCGGCGACTGATCAATGTCGATGATCTTGTCGATGTGCTCCAGCCCCTCGAGCCGTTCGAAGGGCGCCGGATGCTCATGCGCGCTGGCGAGCCGCTTGGCCACGGCCTTGTACAGCGTCTCGATGACGAGCGTCGACTTGCCGCCGCCCGAGACGCCGGTGATGCAGGTGAAGAGGCCGAGCGGAATCTGCGCGTCTATGTTCTTCAAATTATTGCCGCGCGCGCCAAACAGCTTGAGCCAGCGCCCCGCCGTCGGCTTGCGCAGCCTGTGCTTCATGATCACCTGACGCGCGCCAGTCAGATATTGACCGGTCAGCGACTTCGGGTTCGCCATGATCTCGGCGGGCGTCCCTTGCGCGACGATCTCGCCGCCGTGAATGCCAGCGCCGGGGCCGACGTCGACGACGTAATCGGCCGCGAGGATCGCGTCCTCGTCATGCTCGACGACGATGACGCTGTTGCCGAGATCGCGCAGCCGCCGCAGCGTGTCGAGCAGGCGGTCGTTGTCGCGCTGGTGCAGGCCGATCGAAGGCTCGTCGAGCACATACAGCACGCCGGTCAGTCCTGAGCCGATCTGCGAGGCGAGGCGGATGCGCTGGCTCTCGCCGCCCGACATCGTGCCGGAGCTGCGCGAGAGCGTGAGGTAGTCGAGCCCCACGTCGATCAAGAACTTCAGCCGATCGCGGATCTCCTTCAGGATGCGATAGGCGATCTCGTTGCGCTTCTTGTCGAGTTCGCCGGGCAGAGCCGCGAACCAATCCGCAGCCGCGCGCACCGAGAGCTCGGAGATCTCGCCGATGTGCCTGCCCGCGATCTTCACGGCGAGCGCCTCCGGCTTCAGCCGATAGCCGGCGCAGGCGACGCAGGGCGTCGCGGACATGTAGCGCCCGATCTCCTCGCGCGACCAGTCGCTCTCGGTCTCGAGATAGCGCCGCTCGAGATTGGGGATGACGCCTTCGAACGGCCGCTTCACGTCATAGGCGCGGTAGCCGTCGTCGTAGGAGAAGCGAACCTCCTCTTCGGAGCCGTAGAGGATCACGCGCTGCGCCTTGGCGGGGAGGTCGCAGAAGGGCGTGTCGAGCTTGAACTTGTAATGGCGCCCGAGCGCGTCGAGCGTCTGCTGGTAATAGGGCGAGCTCGACTTGGCCCAGGGGGCGATCGCGCCGCGCCGCAGCGAGAGCTGCGGGTTCGGCACGACGAGATCGGCGTCGATCTTTTGCTCATGGCCGATGCCGCCGCACTTCGGGCAGGCGCCGAAGGGATTGTTGAAAGAGAAGAGCCGCGGCTCGATCTCGGGGATCGTGAAGCCGGAGACGGGACACGCGAATTTGGAGGAGAAGATGATGTGGCGGCCATAGTGGGTGGAGACATTCGCGGGCGCGGCAGTCGGCAGATCGGCAGTCGGCAGTCGTTCTCCAGACTGCCGACTGCCGGCTGCCGACTGCCCGCCTTCAGCGAACTCGATGACGGCGAGCCCGCCAGACAACTCCAGCGCGTTCTCGAAGCTGTCGGCGAGGCGCGAGGCCATGTCGGGGCGCACGACCAGCCGGTCGACGACGATGTCGATATCGTGCTTGAGCTTCTTGTCGAGCGTCGGCGCCTCGGCGATCTCGTGAAACGCGCCGTCGATCTTCACGCGCTGGAAGCCCCGGCGCGCGTAGTCGGCGATCTCCTTCCTGTATTCGCCCTTGCGCCCACGCACGACGGGCGCGAGCAGGTAGAGACGCGCCCCCTGCGGCAGCGCGAGGACGCGGTCGACCATCTGCGAGACGGTTTGGCTCTCGATCGGCAGACCCGTCACCGGCGAGTAGGGAACGCCGACGCGCGCCCAGAGCAGGCGCATGTAGTCGTGGATCTCCGTCACCGTGCCGACCGTCGAGCGTGGGTTTTTCGACGTGGTTTTCTGCTCGATCGAGATCGCCGGCGAGAGCCCGTCGATCTGGTCGACGTCGGGCTTCTGCATCATCTCCAGGAACTGGCGCGCATAGGCCGAGAGCGACTCGACATAGCGCCGCTGTCCTTCCGCATAGATCGTGTCGAAGGCGAGCGAGGACTTGCCGGAGCCGGAAAGGCCCGTGAAGACGACGAGCTTGTCCCGAGGGATCGTGAGGTCGACGTTCTTGAGATTGTGCTCGCGCGCGCCGCGGATCGTAATGAGCTTTGAGTCGGCGATGGACGCGCGGACGGCGACCGGAAAAGCGTCCGTCGCAGGAGATTTTTTCGTGCTCGCCATGGCTTGAAGCTGGACCTCGCGAGATTGCAACGCGCATGATACGCGCCGAGCCCCTGAATGACATGTCGCGTCGCCACAATCCACAGACCCTACCTCGCGCGCTGGTCAACGCGGATCACATTAAACAATGCGGATCGCCTTGACGCAATCGCCGGCCCCTGTTACCTAAGTTGGAATTGAGCTTGAAAAGCGGTCAAAGAGGAATGCGATCGTGAAAAGCGCGCACCGAAAATCCGTCTCGAAAACCGCAGAATCCTCGGGGGCGTCCCGTCCGGCGAGGGGAAAGGTTCCGCTTAGCAGGTCGCGCAGTAAAATAGAGCGCGCTCCGTTGCTTGATTGGTACCCATCGGAAAGGGTCAAGAGAGATTTAGGAACCATATGCCGGCAAGTGAGTCAAGAACATCAGGAAATTATGTTTCTCGGTTCATCCAAGGCGCCGCTCCTAACGCTGATCGATGAGAAATCCGTCGAGGAAATGCCGGACGAAATATCCATTTCCGTCGACAAGGCAAAAGCCGACTGGTCGGCGGTCACTTCCGCTGCCTTGTTTTTTGGTCACGTATTCGTGATTTTCGTATCGAAAACACCGCTTGCGGTTTTGCGTCGTCATAATGAAAATCGGCATGGGGCGATCCTAAGATACTCCAGGGAGGACAAAATGGGGAGGCGCGGCGATCATGACTTGAGCGAAGTAGGCGCCCTTAAAGCTAGGTGTGAGCGGCTCCTGGCTAAAAACAAGGAGCTCGTCGAAGAAAATAGGAGGCTTCGAAAACGGACCAGATCTGACAAAAAAGAAATTGATTATCTTGAAGAATTTCGTGAACTGGAAGAAGAAAAACATCAACAAGAAATCGAAAAATACAAGAATCGTAGAGAGGCCGATCTGAATGCTCGCCTGAAAGCAGAATCGCATCTCAGAGAACTTGAGCAACCCTTGCGTTGGTCCGAAGCAGCATCGGATAAAGAGGCCGAATACCGAATTGAGAAGCTAATTAATGCAGTTGAGCGGCACAAGAAACATAACGAAGAACTCAGAAAAGATAACGAACAACTAAGAAAAGAGAGAGAAGAACTCAGTGCGAAGTTGCTCCAGCGGCCGCGCGCGGGCTTCCGCATCAAGGAGCCTACGCCGGAAGAGCGCGCGCTGCGCATGGAGGCGCTCTCGAAGCGTGCTCCCGTAGCGCACGACAATATCACTGCCGACGCGCGAGAGGATCGATGAGCGCCCTCACAATCGACACGCTGGCCGTATCACAAGTGTTGCGCAAGCGCGGTTTCACCGAGGATCAGGCGGCGGGTGTGGTCGAGGCGTTCCGGGAGATCGACGCCTCACAACTATCCACTAAGGCCGATATGCGCGAGGTCGAGTCTCGCCTCAAGGAGGTTAAGACGGAGCTCGAGGTCAGGATCGATAGAGTAAAAACGGAGCTTGACGCGAAGATCGAAACGTCTTCAGCCAATCTCAAGGTCGAAATCCTGCGATGGCTTGTTGTCACACAAGTCGCCTTGGCCGGATTCATCTTCGCTGCTATCAAGTTCGTGAAGTGAGGATGACCTCCCCCGGCTAATTTCAGCGTTTAGTAGCCGGGCTGCATGCTACAACGGGTCAACGGGTCGCGGTGACAGTGCACTTAGTCGCCCGTGAAGAACCACCGATCACGCGGCGATGGGTCCATTCCGTGAGCGGCTGACGCTTGCGCATGCAGCCAGGAAGAAGGCGCAAAGAAGCGCCAGCCACGCCAGCAGACGTCTGAGGTTGTAGCCGGCGGCGGCCAGCACGGCGTTGATGGCGTCTCCCTGGGCATGGGCGAGGAAGTTGCGGCTCATGCGGTGGTCGCTCTTTGAGATGGCCGATGACCGGCTCTACCGCCGAGCGCCGTCGCAGCTCGCGCTTGATCGCCTCGGTCACGCGCCGCCGCTGGCCGGAGATGAACACCCGGAATTGGTGCGTCTTTGGCGCATTGTGGCCGCGATAGCCACGGTCGGCGACAATGCGGCTGACCGAGGCGCCGATCTTTTCCTCCATGTGAGGGATGATCTGCGCCAACGTGTGGCCGTCGTAAGGCGCGCCCGGCAGCGCCTGCACATGCGCCACGAACTGGCCGCCACGCGAGCGGTGCAGAGTCGTCGCCACCGACACCTTGACGCCGAACTCATAGGGCCGATGCGCCTTGCCCTTGCCGATGCATTCGACCTCCGGCGCATGCAGGCTGTAGACCTTTTTGCCCCGCTGCCTTT
>Ga0187782_10000555_pt1 | contig 25468 bp, 31 predicted proteins | sample 0715_SJ02_MP15_2_FD_132454 | JGI IMG/M metagenome (GOLD analysis project Ga0187782, IMG submission 132454) | Tropical peat soil microbial communities from peatlands in Department of Meta, Colombia - 0715_SJ02_MP15_20_MG | ecosystem: Environmental > Terrestrial > Soil > Wetlands > Peat | place... | reverse complement strand
GTCGCGGCTACGACCGTTGTTGCGGCGAAGGCGGCTCAGCCCGCCGCTCCCCCGCCTCCCGCCGCTCCACCGCCCTCTCCAGCCGCACCCCCAGCTCCTCCCCCTGCGGCCACTCCGCCCCCATCGGCGCCCGCACCGCCCCCACCAAACACCGCTGCCGGGAGTGCGACGACTGCGGCGGCGGCAAGTGCGGGCGGAACCACAACCGCGCCGTCGACCGCGAGCGCTCCGGCACCAACATCCGCACCTGCGAAGGAGAAGCCCGCGAAACCGAAGGACGACCGCCCGCGGAGCCGACGGGTACGTTGGATTTCGATCCCCACCTTGATCCTCTTGTTCGGTCAGGTCTACGTGGGCATGGAGCTCGCGGGTGAGAGCTCCTATTCGACCCCTCTCCTGGTCACGCACATCGCGATCGCGCTCGTACTGATCGGGCTGACCGCGCATGCCCTGCGGGTCGCATGGCGTCCCCTACACCGCCGCTGGTCCACGCGGGGCGTCACGCTGCTTACGTTCCTCTCGGTCCTCGGAGCCACCATCGCGGGATTTCTCTTCCTCTTCGGGGGGCAGAACAATGCGGCGCTCGTTTCGATGGAGGGCCTTGGCTTCGTGGCCATCATCGGCGCGATCCTGATGTTCGTGTGGGGCACGATTCCGATCGGACTGAGAAAGGGCTGAGCAACCGGTCGGAACCGGTGAGACTCCGATTCGACTTTCGGGGCCGGCAGATGCTGGACGACGTGGGCCCCGGAGGACCATCCCGGCGATGACCGGGCGTGAGCAAGCTAGTTAGCACCGCTCGCACCCGCGTGCCGCATGGAGCGAAACCTACGCCTCCTGGCCGTGGGCTTCGCCATTCGCACGCTTGGCGCGGCGATGTACGCGCCGTTCCTCGCGCTTTTTCTCTATTCGATCCTGGGCGTGGGCTACTTCGAGATTGGCGTCATATTCCTCGGTCTCGGCGCGGTCCAGTTACCGTGCAGCCTCATCGGGGGGCTCTGGACAGATCGGGTGGGCCGGCGGCGCCTGATCCTGGTGAGCATGGTCACGGAAACCATCCTGACCGCCTCCCTGGGCTACGCGTTCTACGTTCGATCGCTGGGTCTTGCCATTGCCTTCGCCGCGCTCGGCGGGGCACTGCTCGCCGCCACGAGCGCTTCGTTCTCGGCGTACATCGCCGACCACGCGGTCGGTTCGGAGCGTACGCTCGGATTCACGTGGTATCGCATCGGGTTCAACGCGGGGTACGCCGCCGGGGTGGCCATCGGCGGACTGCTGGTTGCAATCCTGGGTTTCCCGGGAGTACTGTTCCTGTCCGCCACCTTCATCGCCGTGGCCGCGATTTTCCTCATCGCGTTCCTGGCTCCGTCGCCCTACGACCTCTCCTTGCGCCATGGGGCGCACCCGGTGACCAACGGAAAGACCCAGGCCGCCCCCGCGCGGGGCCTGCGGGAGAGCTTCGCGCTCTTGGCTCAGGATCGCGTGGCCCTCATGACGGCCACGGCCTTCGCGCTCATCGGGCTCACGGTGTCCCAGTGGAACGTCACCTACTCCCTGTTCGTGCACAACAAGCTCGGGATCTCCTACGCACTGCTCGGGGTCGGATTGGCCATCAACGGACTCGTCGTGGTGTTCGGTCAGTCGTTTACCACCCACCGGGTCCTCGGAATGCGTCACACCACGATCGGCATTCTAGGCGCCGTGTTCTACGTGGCCGCGTTCCTCTTGCTCGGAGTGGCGGCGTTGTGGGTCCTCTTCCCCGTCGCCCTGTTCTTCGTTGCCAGCGTCGTGCTAACGTTCGGCGAGAACCTCGAGTCGATCCCCACGTCCACCCTCCCATCCAACCTCGCACCGCCGTCGGAAGTAGGCGCGTACAACGGCGCCTTCAACATGTTCATCGGGGCGTCGGCGATCTTCGCGGCGTTTATCGGCGGTGCCGTACTGAGCGCGGTGTCCAATCCCCTGGCCGAGTGGGTCTTGCTCTGCCTGCCCGCCATCCCCGGGATCCTCTTGCTCCGATATGCGTCGCGCAGGATCTCGGGCACTGCGGATCGGGCGTGATTATCTGATTAGTTCGGGCGGTTTGCAGCGTCCCGGAGTCTCCATGCCCGCACGGAAAGTGTCCGCGAAGTCCGGCCAGCTGCCGAAAGTTTGGGTCTTTGCCGCGACCCTCATGGTATCGAACCGAAAGCGCTCCGTCGAGTGGTACACCCGGACCCTGGGACTCGAAATCGTGCAAGATCTCGGTCACTGGGTCACCGTCGGTAGGAAAGGGTCCGGTGGACTTCTCCATCTCTGCGACGGATCCGAGATCGGGGAAGATCTTGACCCCGGCAATGCCGGTATAACGATCCATGTTCCTGGGAATTTTGCTCGCGCGTGCCGCGCGCTCGAGGCGAACGGGGTCAAGTTCGTCGTGCCGGTGACCAAGCGGCCGTGGGGTCAGTTCGCCCGGATCTCCGACCCCGACGGCAACGAGCTCACACTAAATCCCGAGGACTGAAATCCCCGCAGCTCGGGGCGGTATCGTGGGGGCGTTTACGACTGCGCCCTTCGGTCAGTCCTTGTCGACGGCGTACTGGTACTTCGTCATCGTCGCGCTGCGCACGGGCAGTCGCGATCCCAGGGAGCCGACGACGTCCTCGGCGGATTCCCCGGTCCACTTGCCCCAAAGGTCGAGAGTGATCGAATGGTGGCCCACATGCGGCGGGCGGCGGACGGTCACGTCCGCGCGATCCCCGGCATGATCGGAGAGTCGCACCGAGAATTCCTTCGCCTTATCCACCGGCGGACACTGATCGCTCTCGAGGGCGCTCAGAAGAGGGCCGATGGCCTCCTCCCCCTCGTCTTTGTGGCTGGATAGCGGAAGCCAGCCCCCGGGGTGCACTTCCCAGTGATCGATCCACTTGAACCGGCGGGCCGCCATCCCGTGCAGTGTCGCGGCGGTAAGATGGACGAGATCCCCACCCTCTTCGAGCTTCTTGCGCTCGATGACCTCCTTGAGCTCCTCCATCCACGGATGCTTGACCTGCTGGGCCGGGTCGGAGTTCAAGTCGATCTCGTACCGAACGTGACTGTACGGCCGGGCCTTGCGACGGCGTAATTCCCGTGGGCCCGTCACGGGAGGCTGGTTTACCTGGTTGGCACCGCCAATCACGTCCGGAGCCGAAAATGGTCCGGGGCCCTGGTCCGGACTCGGGGACATCTTCGTGGCTAGTGTTCGCGAACGGATAACATAGCGGCCGAATGATGGAGCCGTCTCGACCCCGGGACTCGACAAATCGGAGAGAACCGGTCACTTAAGAGGCGACTTCCCAACCCTGGCCGTTGTCCGCCACGGAGTCGGGTCACTCTTCGGTAGCTTCGCCCGAGCCTCCGGTAAAAGTCATGCTATCGGGCGCCCAGATTACCCTCGCAATCACGCTCTTTGCGAAAGCAAACGACTTCCGTTCGAGACGATCAATCCTGAAGGACTGGAAGGCGGACGAGATCGTCCGTTCCCTCAACCTTGATTTCGAACAGATCAAGGCGAAGGGCGCCCGCACCCTCCTCGTCGTGCGTGCCCGAACCATTGACGATTGGACGCGCGATTGCTTGGCACGATTTCCGAGTGCGGTCGTCCTGAATCTGGGTTGCGGACTAGATTCACGAATTCTTCGCATTTCGCCCGCTCCGGGGGTGGGTTGGTACGACGTCGATTTTCCGGAGGTCATCGCCCTGCGTCGACGGTTCTTCACGATAGGTCCAGGCTACGAGATGCGGGAAGGTTCGATATCCGACCCGTCGTGGTTGGCGGGCATTCCGAGGGATCGACCCGTCGTCGCCCTGCTTGAGGGCGTTCTGGAATATCTTCCGTCCGAGGAAGTCCAGCGAATTTTTCGGAGCCTGACGCAATCTTTCGAGCGGGGGGTCGTCATTTTTGACATCATGAATTCCGCCGCGGCCCAAGCAGCGAACTCACGGCTGAAGGGTGCTTCGGGAGTTTCGCTCCAGTGGACCGTCGACGATCTCGCGGTCATCGATGCGATCGACCCCCGCTTGCGCCGCGTGGAGGCGTACCGATACGCCAGCTCGAAACTCCTACCGTTCACCCAGCGCCTGTTGTTTCGTTTGGCATCTACGTCGTCGAAGATGCAGGACTTTGTCCGGCTCGTACGATGCGAGTTTGGAACGGACCCCACCCCCACCGCCCTGCGAGCGGACCCGCGTTAGCCCCCGGACCGCAACGGGCGCAACGGCTGTTGCAGCCACCCCGGGGCGTTTCGGTACGTCGCCGAGTACGGTTCAAGGCATGATACGCTGGGGACAACAGCGAGTGTCCTCGACCTATGAAGTCCCCGAATCGGAGTGCGGCTCGCCATCGCAACGAAAGTGCTCTCGAATGGCTCCTCGAGGAAAACCAACCAGCGGTCCGATATCGGGCGTTGGTTGACCTTCAGGAGCGGGGAGAAGATGATCCCGAAGTCCGTGCGACCCGTTCCCAGATTCCCAAGGTAGGCTGGGCGGCTGATCTATTGCGGGCGCAGGGGCCGAAAGGTTTCTGGGAGGCCCGCGAACCGAAGAATATCGGCGAGTGGATCAACTTCCTGTACTTTCCGTACTATGATGCAACGAATTGGAAAGCGCTCGTCCTTTCCGACCTGGGCCTCGACTCGAGTACCCCGGGAGTGAAGAAACTCGCCGAGGTTCTCTTCGATTACAAGTTACGGCTCGGCTCGCCGTTCAACTTCTTCTACGAGGAGATGTGCATTTCGGCGAACACGGCCCGTATGTTGTCCCGGTTCGGCTACGCCGAGGACCGGCGCGTCCGGAAGTTGTACGACTGGCTTGTCGAAGATCAACGGGAGGACGGCGGTTGGAACTGCTCGCAAGGAACACCTGGGACACTGGACGTTTGGGAGCCGCTCGCCGCCTTCGCAGCCCTGCCGAAGGAGCTGAGGTCTCCTAAGATGAAGGATGCGATTTCACGAGGTGCCGAGTTCTATCTGGAACGGAAGTTGATCGAGGAGGGAAAGCCGTACCGCCCCTGGCTGCGATTGCACTATCCCAACCACTACTTTTACGACATTCTCGTGGGCCTCGACATTCTCACCGATCTCGGTTACAGCGGGGATCGAAGGCTCGGTCCCGCGTTGGAGGCATTGCGGGAAAAACAACAGCCAAACGGGACCTGGCTGATGGATCGAATTCACCCCGATGTTAGCCGGAGATCCGACCTCCCTCCGGGGAAGAAGGTCAAACCATTCGCACTCGAAAGGGCCGGTCAACCGAGCAAATGGATCACTCTGCGGGCGCTCCGTGTCTTGCGCCGGGTCGACAGGGCCGGCTAACAGCCAAGGATTCCGCCTTCCTCCCACAGTGAACGATGAATCTAGCCCGACCCATCGGTAAATGGAGTAGGGCAGGGCCGGCCCGATGGGTGCAATGCTTCTTGCGCCCGTCCGGGTCGTCCGAACGTTCCAGCGGCAGTCCGACGAAACGGAGATGAGGCAGGACCGCCGCTGGTCCACCGTATGCCGGCCCTGACCGAAGCGATGAAAACGATGGTGAGAACGCAGCGTTTGGGGTACGTGGCCAGCGTCTCCCCCGAGGGGCTTCCGAAGGTCTCACCGAAGGGTTCGCTCACGGTCTGGGACGACGATCACCTCGTCTTTGCGGACGTCGAGTCGCCCAATACCGTCCGCAATCTCTCGAAGAATCCCCACACCGAGGTTAACGTCGTGGATCCCTTCGTCCGCAAGGGATTCCGGTTCACGGGGACGGCGACCGTGCTCCACGGCGGAGAGCTCTACTTCAAGGTCCTCGAGCACTACAGGGCCGAGGGGTCCGATATTCGCAGAGTACGCTCTGTGGTCATGATCCAGGTGACCCAGGCGAGCCCCATGGTCTCGCCCGTCTACGCCGACGGCTTCACCGAGGGCGAAGTCCGGCGGCTCTGGGAGGAGTTCCACTCCAAGCTGGAGCACAAGACGGTCCTCGATCTTACGCCGCCGAACGACTTCTAGTCGAAGGACACCGTGTCGATCCTGTTCAGCGCCACCGCGCCGGCCTATTCCGACGCCGTCTTCCTGTTCGAGATCGCGGCGGGCATCGCCCTGATCGCCGGGATGTTTCTGGTGCGGGCCGGGCACGTCCGGCTGCACGCGTACCTCCAGAGCACGGTCGTTCTGGTCAACCTGCCGGTACTGCTCATCTGGATGGTCCCGCAGTACGTGACCTACGTCCTCCCGGGGATCCCGGGGGAGCTCTCCTCGGCGTTCTACTACGTGCCGACGATCATGCTGTTCGTCGGGGCCGCGGCGGAGATTCTAGGGATCTACGTCGTTCTGGTCGCGGGGACGAACCTCGTGCCGGAGCGTCTGCGCTTTCGAAAGTACAAGATCTGGATGCGGACGGTCCTGGGCCTCTGGTGGACCGTCCTCGTCCTCGGGCTACTGACGTACTACGTTTGGTACGTCTCGCCGTCCGCTTCGCTCTAGCAACGGGGAGGGGCTCGGCCCATGCCCCGGCGCTCACTTCCGGAGCAGATCGTGCTCCAGCGCCGGGCCCAGAAAGCGTCGCCACTCGGTCGAGTCGGTCGTGCGCAACTCTTCGGCGTGCCGACGACGGGAGGACGCGCTTGGCGCGCGCTGAACGGACTCGACCCGAAGTCCGCGGAATTCCAGGCGGCACCGGTGAGGTCCGTCGGCGACGATCCGATACCAGAACTGCGAATGCCGGAACGGTCCGTCGAGGTGGGTGTTCGTCCAGGCCAGCTGCTCGGGGAAGATCCGCACGAGACGCCGGATCCGCCGGCGCCGGCCCTCGGGATACGTGATGTCCGAGAGGATGAGCGCATCGTCGGTGATCCGGCGTACCGAGCGACGGGTCTTCTCCGAGAACAGCGAGCCGTCGGACGGCCCAAAATCGGTGCACCACGCGAAGGCGGCGGCCGCGGGCGCGTTCAGCGCTTGACGGAACTCGTACCGGAAGGAAGCGGTGCGCATCGCAACCTCGGAGCCCTGGCAAACGGGCGCGCCATTTGAGCCGATAGCATCGTCGATCCGCTCGACGCGCAGGACCGACCGGGGCGATCCAGCGCTTGGAGCCGCGGAAGGATATAGTACATCGCGGGAAACGAACCGTGCGTGCGAGGCCCGGACCCGGGGGCCCTCGCAGGGGATCTCGAATGCGATCCGCGACGGGTTATACGGAGGCCGGCAGCACTCTCGGGCTTGTTCGACAGCCCTTACAATCTGTTCGACACGTCAGAGAATCGACTCCGCGCGTCGTTTGGGATTTTATCTCGACGCATCGTGCTCTTGTTTAAGTAGGTGGAATCTACATCGGTCTGCTGACTGTGTTCGACAACGCTCCGAAACGGAAATCGAGGCGCCCGAGCGCTCCCGAATCCGTTCCGGACGAGCCGGAAGACGCGCGCATCGCCCTACGGTGCAACCGCAAGGAACTTCGATTGGTGGACTCGTTCGTGACGAACGGCGAGTACCCCACCCGGTCGGAGCTCATGCGGGCGGCGCTGCACGCGTTCCTCCGGTCCCGGGCGATGTCGACCGCGCCAACGCCTGCTGTGGACGCCGAGGGCTTCATCGAGGTCCCCGTCCGTCTGCGGCCCGAGGAGTACGCCGTCTTCGAGACCTATGCCCAGCACGTCGCGAACGGGCGATCGGTGAGGGATGTCCTTGCCGAGATCGTCCGTCACGGCGAGGCGGACATGAAGGTCCGCGAGCACGTCGAACGGGCTCGCGCCACGGTGCGCGAAGCGGTGGAGTCCCGGACCCGGGTCGGTGCCCTCCAAGAGAGCGGCAAGGACCTGGAACGCAGGGGGGTCGTCGGTCGATAAGGTCCGGAACGCTGGAAATCGCAGTCGAGGGGGGGTTGTGGTAACCTACGAGGCGGAGCGGCGAGCGAGCGACCGAATCACGTCGTCCGGTGCGGACGACGGGACTGACATCGGGTGGGAATCCCACCTGCGATTGGGACAGGACGTACGGTTCGTCCTCGTGGCCGTCGGCGGAGGCGCCGTGCGGATCGTGCGAGAGATCGCCCGCAAGCACATCCGTCATCTCGAAACCGTTGCGATCAACTGTGACCCCAAGGTTCAGGGCTTCGAGGAGTTCGACCGTCGGGTCTATCTCGGGCCGGACACCGGGGTGGAGACCGACACCGGGGGCTCCGCTATCGTTGGCGGTATGCTCGCGCGCGCCGCCGAGCCGGCGCTCGCACGGATCTTCCAGGGAGCCACGTTCGTCATCGTCGTCGGCAGCCTCGGCGGCGGTGCCGGCAGCGGGGCCTTCCCGCACGTCCTGGACGCCGCGTCGCGGAACGCCGAGGTCGTGAGCGCGTTCGTCGTCAAGCCGTTCCGGTGCGAGGGCTCGCGCCGCTCGCTCGCCGAGCGGTCGATCGCCCGCTTGCAATTCGTCGAATCTTTCGTCGAAAAGAAGGAGCGGGGGTGCGCGACGCTGAGGACGCTCGACAACGAGAGCCTGGTCGAGTCCCGGGGCCACGTCGCGTTCTCCCGCGTGAGCCAGCACTGGGCCTCGCTCATCGAGGAGCACATCGAGAACTCCTTCCTCGCACCGGTCGAATCGATGCTCTCCGCGATCGAGATCAGCGAGGCGGCGATCGCCGGACCGATGAACCGGTTGCCTCCGGCCGAGGCGGTCCCCACCGGGATCGTGCCCGCGGCCCCCGATCTGGCCCCGCCGATGCCCCCCGGTCTCCCGGCCGCCCGCGGACCCGAGGTCGAGGTCACGTTCGAGATCGAGGACGCGCCGAGACCGCCGCCCACCCTCTGAACGATTCCGACGGGGAGCCCGGACCCCCTTGGGGCTCCCCGTCTCCTTTTCTACCCCCGCCGGTCAGGCTTATGCCGAGTCCCGACTCGACGAAGTACCGATGGACGGACGCTGGGTCACGTTGTTGCTGCTGCTCGTCCTCCCCGCGGCCTTGATCGGGGTGACGATCCAGTTCTTCAGCTCGAATCCCGTCTCGATCTTCACGTGCCTCGCGGTGATGGTCGTCGGCGCGTTCTACCTGCTGTCGTATACTGAGACGTTCGCGTAGACTCGCGCGCGACGGCCGCCGACTGCCTCAGCCATACATGCCGGGCCCCGTGGCCGCCGCCTCGTGGGCCGGGGCCGGTGCCTCGGGTCGATTGCGCATCGCGGCCCGCAACGCCTTCTCGATCTGCTGAGCCTGAGCGCGCAGCGGCCCGGTGTCGATCGCCACTTCGGGCAGGAGGCGGTCGAGCGCCTCGATCAGGGCCGCCCCCGCCCGGTGATCGGGCAGCCCGCCGGCAACGCGCGCGCTCACGAGCATGACCGCGACGGGGACCTTGCGGCCGATCCCTTGCACCAGGAGGCCGCCCGAGACTCCGCCGATGATCCCGTCCTCGAGGGAGCGCACCTTCGCCGGCTCGAACGACTTCAGGAGGGCGGGATCCCGACGCGAGTAGGCGACCCAGACCTGTTCCGCGGACTCTTCCGTTTCCGGCGCGGTCTCGGGCGACACCGCGGTCGAGGGCGTGGGATCGCCGGAATCGTCGTCGGCGACCGGATTTGGGACGACGCCCTCGAGACCCACGATCAGCCGGGCGTTCTGGCGCTCCGCGATGTCGAGGATCGAACGGGCGAGGGAGCTCGCCTGGCTCGGCGTCGGCGGGAACTCCGAGAGGATGAGCGCGAGGTCCTTCCGGCCGTAGGCACGAATCATGGGATTGACCTCGCCGCCTTGCACGATCGCGATCGGTGCGACGTCGGGAGATTCGAACCGGCCGATGCGGGGCAGTTTGAGCGCCCGGATCGCGTAATGCGCGGCGACGGTGGTCGCCAGGCCGGCGCTCGGAAAGGCCGAGATCACGACGGCCCCCGTCCCGAAGCTCTTCCCGTCCCCGGCCTCGTCCCGCCACTGGAAATCCGCCACGCCCGTCACCGAGCCCCGGGACAGGTCGGCCCGTTAAATCGTCCGTCGAGCCGCACGGCGCTTCCCGTAAGGCCAAGTACTTCGCGCCGCTCCTTGGCCCCGTGGGGCTCCCCCTCAAGGACATCGTCACGGCCCAGCAGCTTCCGTGGGACGCGCTCGCCGGCCGAACGCTCGCGGTCGACGGGTTCAACGCGGCGTACCAGTTCCTGGCCACGATCCGCCAGCGGGACGGGCAGCTCTTCACCGACGCCGAGGGGCGGGTCACGAGCCACTTGGTCGGGGTCTTCTACCGGACGACCGCGTTGCTGCGCGAAGGGATCCTCCCCATCTGGGTCTTCGACGGGAAGCCGCCCGAGCGCAAGGCGGGCACGATCCGGCAGCGGATCGCGGCCAAGGAGAAGGCGGAGGAGGAATGGCAGGCGGCCCTGGCCGCCGGCGACCTCGAGACCGCCCGACGCCGTGCGGCCCAGACCTCGCGGCTGACCCATCCCATGGTCGAGGAGCTCGTCCAGCTCCTTGCTGCGCTCGGGGTCCCGGCCCTCCAGGCGCCCGGGGAGGGCGAGGCGCAAGCGGCGGTGATGGCCGCGACGGGCTCGGTCTGGGCCTCCGCGTCCGAGGATTACGATACGCTCCTCTTTGGTGCGCCGCGGCTGATCCGGGGCTTGGCCGCTCGGGGGGCCGGAGGGGGCGCCCCAGCGGCCCAGCTGATCGACCGGACCGAGCTCCTGTCGTCGCTCGGGATCGACGGGGACGAGCTGATCCTTCTCGGCCTCATCGTCGGGACCGACTTCAACGACGGCGTCAAGGGCTATGGGCCGAAAAAGGCGCTCAAACTGGTCCAGGAGCATCTCGGCTTCGACGCGACCGTCGCGAAGGTAGGCCTCGACCCCACGGAGTCGAGGGAAGTCGCCGATATCTTCCGGCATCCGTCGGCGAACGACGTTCCCGTCCCTGCGTTCGGACCGGTCGACGAGGAAGCGGTGCGCCGCCTGCTCGTCGACGAGCACGGATTCGCCGAGGCCCGGGTACGCGCCGCGGTAGCGCGGGCCCGCCAGCGCCCCCGTCCGAGCTCCACGGTGACCGAGTCCCGGGGCCACCAGACGCTCCTCGAAACGTACGGGGGAAAGGGTCCATGAGTCGGTTCGAGTGCGTGCCCAATTTCTCGGAAGGCCGGGATGCCGCTCGGATCGAGCGGATCGTTGCGGGTGCCCGCGACGTCGGAGGCGTGACGGTCCTCGACGTGGAACGCAACGCGGACCACAACCGCTGCGTCGTGAGCCTCGTCGGCGACGGGGACGCGCTGATCGAAGCGGTCCTGCGCATGATGCGCGTGGCGACCGCCGAGATCGACCTGACGCACCACACGGGCGAGCACCCGCGCATGGGGGCCGCCGACGTCGTCCCCTTCGTCCCGCTCGGCGACGCGACGATGGCCGACGCGGTCCGGCTCGCCGAGCGGTTGGGCGAGCGGGTCGCGAAGGAACTCGGCATCCCCGTCTATCTCTACGCCAATGCCGCGCGGCGACCGGAACGTCGGGACCTCGCCCATGTCCGGGAAGGCCAGTTCGAGGGGATCCGGGACTCGATCGGGACCGATCCGGCGCGCGCCCCCGACTTCGGCGAGGCGCGGATCCACCCCACGGCCGGTGCGGTGGCGATCGGCGCCCGTCCGGTCCTGATCGCGTACAACGCCTACCTCACGACGTCGGACGTGGCGATCGCGAAGAAGGTCGCCAAGGCCGTCCGCGCCCGGGACGGAGGTCTGCCGGAGGTGAAGGCCCTCGGATTCGAGATCAAGGAGCGGAACCGGGCCCAGGTCTCGATGAATCTCACCGACTACCGCGTCACGCCGGTCCACCGCGCGCTCGAAGCGGTCCGCCACGAGGCGGCCCGGTACGGGGTCGGGGTCGAGGAGTCCGAGATCGTCGGGCTGATCCCCGAGGACGCGCTCTTCTCGGCCGCCGAGTACTACCTGCAGTTGCACGCGTTCGACCGTGCGGCGATCCTCGAGCGCAAGGTGGCGGCCGTGGACGCCTCCGCCCCCGGGCACGAACCGATCGCGTCGTTCGCGTCGCGGCTCGCGGCCCGGACCCCGACGCCGGGGGGCGGTTCCGCCGCGGGGGTGGTCAGCGCGCTCGCCGCCGCCCTGGGCGAGATGGTCCTCGCCTACTCCATCGACCCGGCCAAGCCCCCCGACGAGGGGCTCGTCGGGGTCTCCCGAGCGCTGACCGAGGGCCGCCGGCGGTTCCTCGAGCTGGCGGACGAGGATTCCCGCGCGTACGACGGTGTGCGGACAGCGCGACGGGGGCGCAAGGAGCATCCGGGCGACCCCGCGGCCCAAGCGGCGTTCGTCGCGGCCGTGCGACGCGCGGCGGAAGTCCCACTCGAAACCGCGCGCCTCGCCTCAGAGCTCGCGGGACGGCTCGACGCGGTGCGCGGCCGCACCCGCGCGGCGCTCGCGAGCGATCTCGTGACCTCGCTGGCCCTCTTCCGGGCGGCGATCGAGGGCGCGCTCGCCAATGTGGAGATCAACCTCGACGACCTGAGAACGGCGGGGGAATCGACGGCCGATTGGCAGGCCGAGATCGCGCGGCTGAAGGCCACCGCCGCCCGCTGAGCGGCGATCGGGAGCGATGGGGACCCCGAGCGAGCCTCCCACACCCCGCCCGCTCGTGTGGGTCAACTGCGCGGCATCGCTCGATGGCCGTCTCGCACTCGCCGGGGGCCTGCGGGCACGGTTCTCCTCGACCGAGGACCTGGTCCGCGTCCAGAAGCTCCGGGCGCAGTCCGATGCGATCCTCGTCGGCGTCGGCACGGTGATCAAGGACGATCCGTCGCTCCGCGTCCACTGGGAACTGCTCGGCGAGCCCCCGGGCCCCTCCCCGACGAGGGTGATCGTCGACGCGAGCGGCCGAACCCCCGAGAGGGCGAGGGTGCTCGACGGGTCTACCCCCACGATCATCGCGACGTCGGAGCGCTCGCGGCGGAACTTCCCGTCCAGCGTGCTCACGATCGTCGCCGGACGAACGAAGGTCGATTTCCGTCAGCTCTTTCCGGTCCTCTACGAGCGGGGGATCCGACGCTTGATGGTCGAAGGGGGCGCCGAGATCCTCTCGAGCATCCTCCGCGCGCGATTGTTCGACCGCTTCACGATCTACTACGCGCCCGTCGTCGTGGGGGGCGCGACCGCGCCGCCGGTCGTTTCGGGCCTCGAGACCCGGGCTCCTGAGGAGGAGGTCGTGATGGACCTCGAGGGCCTCGAGCGCATGGGCGAGGGGTACGTGGCCACCTACGTTCCGCGCCGCGCCCGGCGGGAGACGGCGGAGGTAGGATGGACGCGAGAGTAGACGGTACAGTACCGTGTTGCGGCGCTCTCCAAAGATTCATATCGTAGCTCGGCGTGATTCGCCCCCGTCATGAGCTCGACCACGACCCCTCCGGCGTCCGACTTCCGCCGCCCCCTCGGCGTCGCGATCATCGCGATCCTGGTGGGGATCTACGGAATCCTGCTGATCCTGGGCGGACTCTTCGTGATCGTCGGAGCGGCGGTCAGCCCGTTCATTTCCGTGCCCAGCCAGATCGCGGGGTTCAGTGGGCTCCTCCTCGGGATCTTGCTCGCGATCTTCGGGTTCATCATCGCGGTCATCGCGGTGGGGCTCTGGCAGCTAAGGATGTGGGCGCTCGTGATCGCGTTGATCATCACGCTGATCGAACTCGTGATCTACGGCATCGCGCATCTCTTCATCACGGTCGGGTTCATCTTCTCGCTGATCGTCTTCGTGTACCTCTTGGTGGTCGCGCGGCACTTCCGCTAGAACCGACCGCGGGGCCGATCCGGACCCACGCATCGCTTAAGCGCGCGGACGCTTGGACGGCCCCGGGACCTCGGGCATGAAGCTCGTCCATTTCACGCTGCAGGACCAGTTCCACTTCGGGATGATCACCGACGCGAACGAGTACATCGACCTCGACACCGCGTGCCGGGACTACTACGGGGTCAACCCGGTCAAGGGCGCCGACCCGAGCCGGTTCCGGGACATGCAGCAGTTCTTCCAGGGCGGGGCCGATTCGGTGGATCTGACCCGGAAGATCCAGCAGTACATCGATCAGCGCCGCCAGAAGGGCTGGACGCCCCGGGCGGCGACCGGGGCGCGTTACCTGTTCAAGCCGGAGGAGGGCGTGAAGCTCCTCGCGCCGGTCGTCCACGGGGTGAAGATCTACTGCCTCGCGTCCAACTCCCGCTCCCACCTCGCGGAGCAGGGAAAGCCGCTGCCGAAGCAGCCGTACGTCTTCGACCGGTTCTTCAACAGCCTGGTCGGCCCGAGCGAGAGCCTGGTCCTCAACCCGACGGGGAAGTTCCCGGATGTCGAGCTCGAGCTCGCGATCATCATCGGCAAGGGGGGCAAACGGATCAGCCCGGCGAACGCGATGGACCACGTCGCGGGCTACACGATCGCGCTCGACATGGGCTACCGCGACCTCCAGTACCCCCCGGACGGACCGGTCGACTGGGTCATGGGCAAGGGGTTCGACGCGACGATGGCGGTCGGCCCTTGGGTCGTCCCGAAGGAGGAGATAGGCGAGCCGTACCCGCTCCGGATGGAGCTCAAGGTCGGGGGCGTCACCCGTCAGTTGGGGGACACGTCCGACTACGTCTTCCGGATCCCCGAGATCCTCGCGCACTTCTCCCAGGGGATCACGTTCGAGCCCGGCGACGTCCTCTCGCTGGGCAGCCTGGGCGGGGTCCCGGGATTCGAGTTCGGCAACGAGTCGCGGAAGTTGAAGCCCGGCGACTCGATCGAGGCCTCGATCGAGAAGGTGGGGCGGCTCGTCATGCCGGTGAAGGCCGAAGCTCCGCCTCCCCCCGCAGCACCAAAAACAGCGCCAGCGGCGTAGGCAGTTCGTCGGAGCTGCCGGCGGATCCCTTCAGCCCCGACGGGGGAAACGGGTAGTCCACATCCTCTCGGAACGTGACCGACACGGCGTCGTCGGGCAGCGGAAGCAGTGCCTCCGCGAACGGGTCGAACGACGCGATGCGCTCCCGATCGAGCGGAACGACCCGGAATCCCGTACCTCCATGGAGAGAGTTCGGAAGGCGGATCAGCCGGTGGATGTCGGTGGTCACCGGAGCATCGGTCTCTCCTTGCACGTCGATCTTCACATGCGCGACGACCGCCTCGAGGATCTCGGCCGGCACCTCCTTGCGGAACACGTCGAGGGAGAGCGTCGACCGGATCCGTTCGGCACCGCCCTGCTCGACGAGGAGCTTCGCCCACGTTCTGGCCTTCGCCTTGGGGATCCCCCAGCTCTCCATCTCGGCCCGCGCCGTCTCGACCCCCGTCGCCGCCCATCGGTCGAAGAGGGCGAACAAGGCGCGGGTCGTTCGACCGCGCCAACCCGGGGCTTCCGGAGGGGATAGCCCGCGGAGCTGGAGCGCGGACCGGGAGCGGGGGGTCGCGCCCGAACTCTCGTCCTCGGCTTCGGCGGCGACCCGGCCCGAGCGCACGTCCTCCCGCCGGCCGACGATCACCTGCATCGGGTCGAACCCGGTCCCGAGCACGTAGTCGACGAGCTCCCGGCGCTCGGGGCTGTTGAGACCGAGGAACCGCTCGTCGTGCACGTGCACGTGATAGCCGCGCCCTCCGGAGAACACGAGATCGGTGGCAGCCGGATCGATCCCGAAATCCCCGAACAGAAAGTCATCTACCAGCTCGGTGAGTCGTGTCTTCACCAGCCGCAGCTGGCCGGCGTAGTCGAGCGACTCCGCCCCCCGAAGGTGGTCGGCGTCGAGGTCGAAGATGAGGTCGGCTCCGAGCCACTCCTTCGCGGCCATCGACGTTTGGGCCGGATGGCGATAGTACGCCGAGGAATAGTACACGTGACGCGGGACCTCCCGCGCCAGGAAGGTTTGGAACTCCTCGGGGGTTCGCAGGGTTGCGTGGCGACGCATCATCGTCTCGGTCGCGAACGGGAACGCGGCAAATTCCCTGCGGGTCAATCGGCTCGGAGGGGCGACCGGTTTTCGGGAATAGTACCCGGAGAAGATTCCGCGGGCCCACGCGAGCTCGTTGCCGGCGAGCACGACGTTCTTCGCCATGGCTACGTCTCGAAGTCGGAGGCACCCTCGCTGCGCGTGGCATCCTCCAATGCGGCCTCGCGTCGTGCGCGGGCGAGATAATGGAAGACCGCGGAGTGCTCGCTCCCCTTGAGCAATAGCTCGACGGCGTGAGTCGCTCGCTCGAGCTGCTCCTCTTCGCCGATCAGCGCGACGGTGGACCCATAGACGCTCATCGAGCAGCCCGAGAGCTCCTCGATCCGCGAGCGTGCCTTCCCGCGCGTGCCGATCGCGCGGGCCCGGATCCGGCGGAGCGCCGCCTTCTCCCGGTGGCCGGTCGTGAACTTGATGTCGAGCACGCCGAGATAGGTGTTGTCCTTCAGCAGACGCATCGCCCGCTCGGGCGAGAATCCGCGCCCGATGGCGAGCACGATGTCCCGCGCCTTCAGCACCCCGATCGGGTCGGAATCCGCGCCCGCGAGCCGGATCTCGCCGTCCTCCGTGTCGATCTCGATCTCGGTGCCGGTCCGCTGCGCGATCTCCCGCTTCGTTCGCCCTCCGGGCCCGATGACCACGCCGATGCGATCTTCGGGGACCCGGGCGTAGAGCACCGGCATCGCTACCCTTCCTCCTTCGGCGGACCGACCTCGTCGCCGCCCACGTCCCGCAGGAACACCTCGGGGTCGACGTCAAGGCGCAGCCGGCCGAGGTACTTCGAGAAGTTCACGATGTCTCGGCGCAGCAGATCCGGAGCGGAGGGGTGCTCGCGAGGGATCGATTGGGCTACGTCGATCAGGACCACCTGATTCCGGAACCACAGGACGTTGTACGGTGAGAGGTCGGCGTGCACGAGCTTCGCCTCCCGGACCATCCGACCGATCTCGACGACGAGGTCGCGATAGAGGGCCTCGGGGTCATCCACCAGGGCGTCCTGGAGGCGCGGCGCCGCCCCCTCCTGCGTCCCGATGAATTCCATCACGAGGACGTTGCGGAAATGGCCGTAGGGTTGCGGCGCCCGGACCCCCGCGTCGTGGAGCCGACCGAGGATCGTGTGCTCGCGCCGGGTCCAGGCGTAGATCAGACCGCCGAAGTTCCGCACGCTCGCTTCCCGCCGCAACTGCTCGATCACGTGCGGCGGGAGCCGACGGAACGTCGTATTGCCGACCCGGTAGATCTTGACGGCGCGAAGTTCCTCGCCCCGCGTCGCGCGAAAGACGCCGCCCTCCTTCCCCGTCGACACCGGGAAGTCGATCGAATCGAAGAGGCCCCGGTTCACGAGCCGGGACACGGCGAGCAGCGTCCCGTGGTCGAAGAACTCGTCGAGGAGCTTACGCTGATGCGACTCCTTCCGGCGGTCCTCGAACCGCTCGCGTTGCCGGGGAAAGACGAGGTCTTCGGCACGGGGCATGGTCGACCGTTCAGCCAGGGTCGCTTCTTAGGATTGTCCCGGTCGGGGACCTTGCGAACCCTCGTCGAAGCCCCGGCCGGGTAGGCACGTGACCTCGGAGTAAGCACCTCTATATCCCCCCGCCCCGCCCTAGATGGGCATCATGGCGCCTCCGTTCTTGTCCGCGCCCGGGCCGTCCCGCCCGAGGACCGGACCCTCGGTCACGGCCGGGCCGACCGGACCCCACGGTCCCTTCTCCCTCGCGCACGCCCTCGATATCCCCGCCGACTACAACGCGATCTTCAAGGTCGTCCGGGGTGCGGTCCGTTACGCGCTCGGCATCGAGCGTCCCGGGCTCGGACTCGGACTGTCGAACCTCCCGCCCCAGCTCGGCGCGTACTGGCAGGTCACCGGGAACTTGATCGTGATGAACGAGGGCCTGGTCGAAGCGATGCGCGCCAACGCCGGTAGCCCGCTCGAACTCAATTCCTTCATCTACGTCATCCTCGCCCACGAGTACCTCCACTCGCTCGGCTACCTGGACGAGCGCGCGGTCCGGCGCGTCACGGCGACGGTGACGCGCGCCGCGTTCGGGCCGGACCACCCGACGACACGGATGGCCGAGGGGGACCTCTGGCAGATGTACCCCTTCCTCGCGCGGGCGCCCGGGGGCGACGGCCAGCGGCTGAAGGTGGTCACGCGCTTCGACCTCTCGACGACCGATCAGTACATCCGGTGAACGGGCGGCGGGTTGCCCGTCGCATGTTATCTCTCGTTCCGACCTAGCGCTCTCTGCGGACAGGGGCCATGGACCCAGTAATCGGCATCATCGTAATCATCGCCGGGATCATCCTCCTGGCGATGGAGCTCGCCCACCCGGGCGTGCTGCTCCTGATCCCGGCGTCGATCCTCCTCGTGGCCGGACTGCTCTACTTGTTCCTCCCCTCGGTCCTGCTCGACTCGTACTGGGGGGCCGTCGCGATCGTCGTGGCGGCCATCCTGGCGACGGTGATCGAGGTGTTCTACTACCGGTGGATGGCCCCGACCCATCGTCCGATCGCGACCACGAGCGCCGGCTTCGTCGGCGACGAGGCGATCGTGACCGCGGCGATCGTTCCGAACACGCTGAAGGGCAAGGTCCGTGTCCGCTCGGAAGTCTGGTCCGCCCGGGCCAACATCGCCATCCCGGTCGGGACCCGGGTGCGGGTCGTCCACGGCGAAGGGGTGTCGCTGACGGTGGTGCCCCTCGAGCCGTCCCAGAAGCCCCCCTGACCCCCATCACAAAGGGGTCGGTGGGACGGCGCTCTTTCAAAAGGGGGCGCGGTCTACGCGGGCATCTCTCCCGGCGCGGGAGGGTGTCGGAATCGCATGATCGATCTCACCCTCGTCATAGTCTTCCTGGTGATCTTCCTCGTCGTCCTGCTCATCGTCCTCAATTTCGCGATCTACACGATCCAGCCCTATCAGCAGGGAATCGTCACCTACCTCGGTCGGTTCCGTCGGATCATCGACCCGGGCTTCAACCTCGTGAGCCCGCTCTCCCGCGTGCTGAAGGTCGACCTGCGCACACAGGTGCTCGAGGTCCCCCGCCAGGAAGTGATCACGAAGGACAACTCGCCGACGAACGTCGACGCGATCATTTACATCAAGGTCACCGACCCGCCGAAGGCGATCTTCGCGGTCCAGGACTACCACGTGGCGACCGTCGCGCTCGCCCAGACGACGCTCCGCTCGATCATCGGCGACATGGAGCTCGACGAGGTCCTGTACAACCGGGAACGGATCAACACCCGGCTCCGCGACATCCTGGACGAGGCGACCGACAAGTGGGGCGTGCGCGTCGACGCGGTCGAGATCAAGGAGGTCGACCCCGTCGGACCGGTCAAGACCGCGATGGAGGAGCAGACCGCCGCCGAGCGTCAACGGCGGGCGGCCGTGCTGCGCGCGGACGGGGAGAAGCGCAGCGCGATCCTCGTGGCCGAGGGGCAGAAGCGCTCCCGGATCCTGCAAGCCGAAGGCGTGCGGCAGTCCCAGATCCTCGAGGCCGAGGGCGCCCGGGTCGCCACGATCCTCCAGGCGCAGGGGGAGTCCCAGCGCCTTCGGATCCTCTCGCTCGGGGCGGGGGTCCTCGACGCGAAGGCGCTGACGGTCCTCTCGCTCGACACGGTGGCGCGGGTGGGCGACGGCCAGGCGACGAAGATCCTCTTCCCCTTCGAGTTCTCGCGCCTGATGGAAGGCGCGAGCGAGTACATGGGCACGAGCCGCACCGTGCCCGATCGCAGCCTGAACACGCTCGACGAGCTCGAGAAGAAGATCGGTTCGATGGACGACATCCTGGGACCGATCCCCCGGCAGGAGGAGCTCCTCACCGAAGTGAAATCGATCGAGGACGAGATCCGGGCCGAATCCGACCAGTCGAGCTCGATCGTCCAGCAGTACAGCAAAGGCGGCCGCGCGCCGGGGGCTCCGGTCCTCCCGCCGCCCGACGATGTGGCGCCCCCGCCTCCCGCCGCCGCCCCCGGTTCCACCGCGCATCCGCCGAGCCCGCCCGCCGACGACGGCAAGAAGCGACCGCCGCCGTCCTCGACCTAGCCCGTCGGCCGGGCGACCACGTTTAAGCCCCCGAACCTACGGTCTCGGCGCCCCCCATGGAGCCAATCGCGACCGAACGCCGCGGCAACGTCCTCGCCCTCACGATCCAGCGACCCGAGAAGCTCAACGCGCTCGACGTCCCGTCGATGATGGCCCTGCGCCAGGCCCTCCAAACGGCGGCCACGGAACGCGACGTCCGCGCGGTGCTGCTCACGGGCGCGGGCAAGGCGTTCTGCGCCGGCGGTGATATCGCGGTGATGGACGAGTACCGGGCCCGCGGCGAGCTGCCGGCCCTCTTCCACGCGCTGACAGGGGAGATGGAGACCGGGATCCGCGAGCTCATCGGAATGGCGAAGCCGGTCGTGGCCGCGCTGCCCGGTGTGGCCGCGGGCGGTGGTCTCTCGATCGCGCTCGCGTGCGATTGGAGGATCGCGAGCGAGGAGGTCGTGCTCGTCCCCGCGTTCCCGACGCTCGGGGCGGTCCCCGACGGCGGCCTCACATACTTCCTGCCGCACTACCTCGGCATCGGGCTCGCCCAGGAGGTCCTGTTCACCCACGCCCGGATCCCCGCCGCGAGGGCTCGGGAGCTCGGGCTGCTGCACGAGATCGTGCCGGCGGGTGACCTCCAGCGTCGGGCGTGGGAGCGGGCGACGGAGCTCGCCGAGGGTCCCACCTACGCCTACGGATGGACGAAACGGCTCCTCCACGCGGCGTATCGCGAGAGCGCCGAGTCGCAGATGATGCTCGAGCGACGCGCGGCGGTCGAGGCGGCGCGGCGGGGCGAGCTCTCCGAAGGGATCCGTGCCTTCCAGGAGAAGCGGAAGCCGAAGTTCCCGTCGGCCTAGATCTCAGGGGCGATCGTCCGGTCGCTCGGTGGAGCCCGGCGCATTGGGAGTCCAGGGGCGGGCGAGCTGTGCCTCGAGGACCTCCTTCACCGTCGGCCACTCGTGCTCGAGGATGCTGTAGACGAACGAAGTGCGGTACGTCCCGTCGGTGAGGCGGAGGTGCTCGCGATGCTCTCCCTCGCGCACCGCGCCCAGCCGCTCGATGGCCCGCTGGGAGCGCACGTTGCGCGCGTCGGTCCGCAGCTGGACGCGGTGGACGTGTTCGGTCTCGAAGGCATGCCGGAGCGCGAGGTACTTCACCTCGGTGTTCACCGGGGTCCGCCAGTACGCCGAGTCGATCCACGTGCCGATCTCGGTCTTCCGGTCGCCCCGCTCGATGTCGAGGAACCGGAACATCCCGATCGGGACGCCGTCGGCGCGAGATCGGACGACGAACGGCAGGAGGAGCCCTTCCGCGTGCTCCTTCAGGAACTCGTCGACGAGCGCGGTCATTTCGGCCTCGGTCCGCCCGGGCGGGATCCGCAGGAATTGCCAGACCGAGGGGTCACGGCCCGCCCGCAATAGGTCCGGCACGTACCGTCGCTCGAGCGGCACAAGGTCGATCCAGCGTCCCGACAGGGTGACCGGGGCGTGGAGGTCGATCGGCGGGACCGTGGTCGGTCCCGGAGCGAGGTCGATGGGCACGGCCGATCCGGGAGGGGCGGCGGGGCCGGCGGACCCGGTCCGCTCGAGCATCGCGTTCAGCGACCGTTCAACCGTCGGCCACTCGCTGCGTACGATCGCGAAAACGACCGAGCTGCGGTAGCGCCCGTCGGTGAGCCGACGGTCCTCGCGGAGCACGGCCTCCCGGACCGCCCCGAGCCGGGCGATCGCGGTCTGCGAACGGAGGTTCCGACCGTCGGTCTGCAGCGCGACACGATGGGCGCCTTCCACCTCGAACGCGTGACGCAGGAGGAGGAGCTTCGACTCGGTGTTCGCGGCCGTTCGCCACTGCCCGGGGTCGAGCCAGGTGCCCCCGATCTCGACGGCATCGTCGTGCCGGTCGATGTGGAGGTACCGGGTCATCCCGATCGGTCGCGCGTCCGACGCACGGAGCGTGGCGAACGGGAGATCGGTCCCGTGGGCCTGCCGCGCGAGCAGGTAGTCGATCAGATGATCGACCCGGTCGGCGTGAGGCCCCGGGATGAGCCCGATCATGTACTGGTGGACGCGGGGGTCGGACCAGTACGGCGCCAATGCCGCGGCATGCGAGCGCTCGAGCGGAACGAGTCGGACGTGCCGTCCGTCGAGGGTGACAGGGGTGCGGAAGCTCTCGGGCCGCATTTCTTCCCATGACCGACGTCCGCGAGATAACGGCTCGCCGTGCGGGGGCCTACCGGAGACATTCCCGCCGGCGTCCGCCGGCTCACCTTAAATAACGCCCGAGGGTCGAACGTACACGGCGAGCGGAGAGTGGGAACGATGGAGGCAGGAGTCGTTACGTTCCTGGTCTTCGCGGTCATCGCAGCCGCGTTCGCGGTCGGCTCGATCCTCGCGAACCGCCAGCTCGGCGCCAAGCGGCGCCAATCGTACCTCCAGCTCACGACGTACGAGTGCGGCGAGGAGGCCGAGGGGGAGGCCCAGATCGACTTTCCGACACAGCACTACACGTTCGCGATCATCTTCGTCGCCGTCGACGTCCTCGGGTTCATCCTCGCGCTGTGGGGCCTCACGTTCCGCGGGATCAACTCCGGCTGGTACCCGGTCTTCATCGCGGTCGCGTTCACCGGGCTCGCCATCGCCGGCATCTACTACGCGCTGAGCGGGGAGAAGAGGTGGGTCGTATGACGACCCCCGTGGTTCCCGTCCAAGCGACCCCCGCGGCCGGCCCCGCTCCGGGGCTTGAGCTGCCGATGGTCGACCAGCCGGCGGTCCCCTTCTTCGAGATCGAGACGCTGCGCGCGAGGGAATTCATTCCGGCCGCCAAGGAAGCCCTGGGGGCGATGATGGTCGAACAGGGGCAGGCGAAGCTGATCCGACCGGTCTTCAACTGGGCGGGCCGAAACTCGTTGTTCCCGCTGCACTGGGGACTCGCCTGCTGCGCGATCGAGTTCGCTGCCGCGTTCGGGGCCCGTTGGGACGCCGAGCGGTTCGGCGTCGTGCCACGGTCGTCGCCGCGGCAGTGCGATGTGATGATCGTCAACGGCACCGTGACCTGGAAGGTCGCCCACAAGCTGATCACCCTGTACGAGCAGATGCCCGAGCCGAAGTGGGTCATCGCGATGGGCAACTGCGCCACGGGCGGGGGACCGTTCCGCACCGCGTACTCCGTCGTGCCGGGCGTCGACAAGCTCGTCCCCGTCGACGTCTACATCGCCGGATGCCCGCCCCGCCCGGAGGCGATGCTGGACGGGATCCTCGAACTGGAGAAATTGATCCGCGAGCGGAAGGAGTAGACCGGGCGGGTACCCGGGCGTCGTGGAGTGAGTTTCCGCGGGATGAAACCGGAGGAGATCTCGACCGCGCTCGCCCCGAAGCTCGGCGACCGCCTGCTCGGCGTCGAGACGTTCGCGGGGACGGCCGGCCGGGTCCGCTTCGAGCGGAGCGCGGCGCTCGAGCTGTTCCGCGCGATGCGGGACGACCTCGGCTTTCGTCATCTGTCGATGGTCGGAGGCATCGATTGGACCGACCATCGCGAGGTGTTCTACGTCCTCTGGTCCGACGACGCCGGCCGCTACGTCCTCCTCTCGACCGACGTGCCCGCGGACGACCCGCGCGTGGAGACCGCGAGCGCGGTCTGGCCGAGCGCCAACTGGCACGAGCGCGAGGCGTGGGAGCTCGTCGGCATCGAGTTCGATCACCATCCCGATCTGCGCCACCTGCTCACCCCCGACGGCTACGAGTTCCACCCCTTGCTCCGCACGTTCAAGCTCCACGAGCCCGAGGAGCTGGAGGTCAAGACGCGTCATGTCTGAGATGTGGATCAACATGGGGCCGCAGCACCCCATGACCCACGGCCTCTGGAACCTTCGAGTGCTGATCGACGGCGAGCGCGTCGTCGATGTCGATCCCGAGATGGGGTACCTCCATCGTGGCATCGAGAAGATCAGTGAGGACCGGCACTACAACGAGGTGATCACGCTGATGGATCGGTGCTGCTACGTCGCCGGCATGGCCTGGGAGCACCTCTACATCATCGCTTCCGAGCAGGCCCTGCACCTCGAGCCTCCCGAGCGGGCCCAGTACCTTCGCGTGCTGTGCGAGGAGTTCCAGCGGATCGCCTCGCACCTCATGTGGTACGCAGCGTTCGTGGTGGACATCGGGCTGGTGAGCCCGTACCTCTACGGGATGCGGGACCGGGACCTCGTGCTGGACCTGTTCCAGAGCTACACCGGGGCCCGGATGACGTACGAGTACATGCGGGTCGGCGGCGTCCGCAACGATCTCCCGCCGGGGTTCACCGACAACGCGCGCAAGGTCCTCGACTGGCTCCTCGCGCGATTCGTCGAGTACGATCAGCTGTGCCTGGGCTCGGACATCTTCCACAAGCGGTGCGACGATCTCGGCACGCTCCGCGCGAACGACTGCGTGGCGCACGGCATCACCGGCCCGATGCTCCGCTCGGCCGGCCGGAAACGCGACCTGCGCAAGGACCGGCCCTACGCCGTCTACGACCAGATCGAGTTCGACGTGGCGAGCGCCGACACCGCCGACGTCACGGGTCGCTATCTCGTACGGTTGGAGGAGATGCGTCAGTCGGTCCGCATCCTCCGGCAGGTCCTCGATTGGCTCGACCGCCACCCCGGACCCGTCCTCGCCGACCAGGTTCCCCGGTGGCTCGGGGCCCCCTACGCGCCGATCGGGAAGGAGGGATACCTGCTCAAGCGGAACTATCCGAAGGGGGTGGGCTTCTCGGCGGTCGAAGAGCCGCACGGCGAGGCGCAAGCGTACGTGGTCAACGAGGGCGGCGAGCACCCGTACCGCGTGAAGTTCCGATCGCCCGTCTTCGCCAACATCAGCGCGGCGCGGCAGTACCTCGTCGGGTACCACGTCGCCGACATCCCCCCGATCATGGGGAGCGTCGACATCTGCGTCGGCGAGGTCGATCGCTAGGAGCACGGTCGGATGTCGAACGCGACGCTCTTCTCGGTCTCCTACGCGATCGTCCTCGCGGTCCTGACCGGCATCGCCTCGGTGTGCCCCCACTCCTGGTCCGCGACGATCACGAACGCGAACTTGGTCGACGGGCTCGCGGTCCTGGTCTTCGGCGCGATCCTGCTCGGCGCGAGCCTGATCAACACGATCGTGCTGATCTGGTGGGAGCGCAAGCTCCTCGGCCGGTTCATGGACCGCCGCGGCGCGATGCACGTCGGCTTCGCGGGGCTCCTCCAGAACTTCGCGGACGGGTTCAAGCTGTTCCGCAAGGACACCGTCCAGCCACGGGACGCCGACACGATGGGCTTTCTGTTCGGGCCGGCCGCCTACATGGTCTCGTCGCTGATCATCTTCGGGGTGCTCCCGTTCTCCACGGGGTGGAACTCGGGCCCGTTGCCGCTGACCCTCCTTCTCGCGCTCGCCCTCTTCTCGTTCGCGCCGTTGTTCATCTTCGTGAGCTCGTGGTCGTCGAACAACAAGTACTCGCTGATGGGCGGGATGCGCTCCGCCGCCCAGATGATCGCCTACGAGGTG
>Ga0187782_10000554_pt1 | contig 25475 bp, 25 predicted proteins | sample 0715_SJ02_MP15_2_FD_132454 | JGI IMG/M metagenome (GOLD analysis project Ga0187782, IMG submission 132454) | Tropical peat soil microbial communities from peatlands in Department of Meta, Colombia - 0715_SJ02_MP15_20_MG | ecosystem: Environmental > Terrestrial > Soil > Wetlands > Peat | place... | reverse complement strand
TGGCTCCCCGAGCAGGACTCGAACCTGCGACCTAGCGATTAACAGTCGCGTGCTCTACCAACTGAGCTATCGGGGAATGCGAGAGCGCCCGCATATACAGGGCGCGCGGCGATTTGCCAACCCCATCTTCGCCGCTCGCGAAATTATCTTCGGCGTCACACGTTCTCCATCAGGCGCTTGCGGAGCAGGGCGATGTCCGCCTGCGACGGCAGCCCCGCTTCATTGCCGAGATGCTGCACCTTATGCGCCGAGGCGGCGCGGGCGAATTCGAAGTGCTCCCGCCAAGGCGCCTGCGGGGCCTCGAGATAGGAGGCGCAATAGGCCCCGTGAAACACGTCGCCCGCGCCCGACGTGTCGACCACTCTCTCCGGCGGCACGTGCAGCGCCGGCAGTCGGCGGACCTCGCTGGCGTTCTCATACCAGATGAGCCCGTCGCCGCCTTCGGTCACGCCCCCGACGCAACAGCCCTTGCCGCGCAGGAACGCGAGCATCTCCGCAGATGACAGCTTCATCTGGCGACAGAGGTCGCTCGCGACGATCGCGACGTCGATGTGGTCGAAGAGATCCAGGAGGCCCGGGCGCATTGCGCCGCCGTCGAGCGAGACGAGCACGCCGCGCTCGCGCGCCGCCTTCGCATAATAAAGCGCGGCGTCGCCCATGTGGCCGTCGAGATGGAGGAGCCGTGCGGTGCTGATGTCAAGCCGCGGGAAGCTCTGCAGATAGGCGTCGTCGCGCGCGCGCAGGATCGCTCGCTTGCCGTCATTGGGAAACACAAATGAGAGCGAGGAGCGCGCCACGCGCCTTCCGTGCAGGCGAAGCCGATAGGCGTCGGCCATGTCCAGGAACATGTGGCCGAGCCAGTCGCGGGCGAGGGGCGCGAGCAGGTCGGGCGGCGTTCCGAGCTTGGCGCAGCAAAAGGCCGCGGTGACGGCGTTGCCGCCGAAGGAGAGGGCGTAGTCCTTCGCGACGGCCTTTTCGTCGCCTTGCGGCAAAGCGTCGGCGAGAAAGGTCGCGTCGATGTAAGCGTGGCCGATGAAGAGCGCGTCCAAGCGGGGCTCCAGCGGATTATTAGCGACCGTCGCCATGCGAGAGCCGCGGCGGTTGCGTCAGACCGAGAAGCTCACCCCGCAGCCGCAGGAAGATGCTGCGTTCGGATTTTCTATCTTGAAGGCCTCGCCCATGAGGTCGTCGATGAAGTCGAGCCGGGCGCCGCGCAGGAAGGAAAGGGACTCGTCGTCCACGATGACCCGCGCCGTTCCGCGCTCGATCAGCAGGTCCGACCTCCTGGGTTCGTCGACGGAGAAGACATATTTGAAGCCCGAGCACCCGCCGCCGTCGACGCCGATGCGAAAGGCGGAACCGGGGGCGGCGTCCGAAAGGATCGCGACGATGCGCTTCGCCGCCGCCTCGCTCACGTCGAACTCGTTCGCCGTCTCGTGCATGCCTGCAAATCCCGCTATAAGCCCCGCACGTCTATCATAAGACCTTGCAGGCGGTCCTGCAACGATCGGAGCCGATCTTGGCGCTGCGCCAGAGCCTTGCGCCCTATGCCTGCGACGCGACGCGCTCGCGCGGACGTCTCGTCCCCGAGCCGCCCTCGCGCACGCGCAGCGAGTTCCAGCGGGACCGCGACCGTGTGCTGCATTCGACCGCCTTCCGCCGCCTCGCCCACAAGACGCAGGTCTTCGTGCCACTCGACGGCGACCATTTTCGCACGCGGCTGACGCATTCGATCGAGGTCGGACAGATCGCCCGCTCGCTCGCCCGCGCGCTCACGCTCGACGAGGACCTGGCCGAGACGGTGGCGCTCGCCCATGACCTCGGCCACGCCCCATTCGGCCATGCGGGCGAGAGCGCGCTTTGCGCCTGCATGGCCCCTTATGGCGGCTTCGATCACAACGAGCAGGCGCTCCGGGTCGTGACCCGGCTCGAGCGGCGCTATGCGCGCTACGACGGGCTCGACCTGACTTTCGAGGCGCTGGAGGGCGTCGTCAAGCACAACGGACCGCTTGTCCAACCTTCGGCCTATGTCGCCGCCTTCGATGCGGCATTCCCATTGGAGCTTGCTTCCTTCGCCGGCGCCGAGGCGCAATGCGCGGCCATCGCCGATGACATCGCCTATCTCGCCCATGATGTCGAGGATGGTCTGCGCGCCGCGCTCTTCGAACTCGAGAGCATTGGCGAACTCGCCTTCGTCAACGAACTGCTCGCGGAAATTTTCGGCCTCTACCCGGGCCTCGAGTCCTCACGCGCGATTCATGAGTTGACGCGCCGCGTCATCACCCGCTTCGTCGAGGACGTCATCGACGAGTCGCGGGCGCGCATCGAGCGTCTCGCGCCGCAAAGCGTCGCGGAGGTGCGCGGGGCCGGCGAAGCCGTCATCGCGTTATCGGCGTCGCTCGCCGCCGCGCAGCGGGAGCTCAAAAGCTTCCTGTTCAAACACATGTATCGCCATCCCAAGGCCATGGACGTCTGGGAGCGGGCCCGCGCCGCCATCTCGTTCCTTTTTCCGGCCTTTCTCGACGATCCGGCGCTGATGCCGCCGGAATGGACGAAGCTCGCGGCGGGGGAGGGCGAGTCTGCGCGGGCGCGGATCGTCTGCGACTATATCGCCGGCATGACCGACCGCTATGCGCTCGGTGAGCATCGCAGGGTCAAGGACGGCGCGCGCTGACCCCGCGCGGCGCTCATTGCTCTGGCGCTTCGATCGTCTCGTGGCGAACGGTCAGCGTATAGGGCGCTGCGGGATTGGATTTGGAGTCGGCGTGCAGAAACTGCAAACTGACGGCGTAATCCCCGTCGAGCGGCGCGACCCCCTTGTACTCCTGGGCCTGAAAGGTCAGCTCATGATCCTCAGGCGCGAGCAAGGAGAATCCGAGCTCCGGCTGCGCCGATTTGAGCGTCACCGTGATCGTCTCGCCGGTCTTGGCCGAAAACACGTAGCGCGCCGTCGCCGCGCCCTTGAGCGATCCGCTCGCCGCGGCTTCATTCGCCCCATCCTTGAATGTCAGACGCACGCCGCGCGTCGCGGGCTGCGCAAAAGCATGTCCAGCGGTGAGCGCGATCACCAAAGCAGCAGCTGCGGCACGATGGAAGCGGGTCATTGAAGCGCTCGAGGGGCTCGAACTTGAGCCACGGATTCACGAAGAAAGGTGGCACAAACGGGCGGCAGGGTCAAACTGCCCTTCGCAAAGTCTCGCGGCTCGCTGGCGAAGCTTTTGCGCGCTCACGCCTCTGCGCCCCGCACGCAGGCGATCGCAAACGCGTATTCGAGCGCGAACTCGTCCAGGCGCTCGAAGCGGCCGGAGGCGCCGCCATGTCCCGCCCCCATCTGCGTATGCAGCAGGATCGGGCCGCCGCCGGTCATCGTCGCGCGCAAGCGCTGCACCCACTTCAGAGGCTCCCAGTAGGTCACGCGCGGATCGGCGAGCCCGGCAAGCGCCAGGACTGGCGGATAATCTTGCGCTTGCACATTGTCATAGGGCGAGTAGCCGGAAAGGCGCGCGAAGGCTTCCGCGTCGCGGATCGGGTCGCCCCATTCGAGCCATTCCGGCGGCGTCAGCGGCAGCTCCTCGCGCAGCATCGTGTTGAGCACGTCGACGAAGGGGACGCCGGCGAGCACGCCGGCAAAGAGCTGCGGCGCGAGATTGGCCGCCGCGCCCATCAGCATGCCGCCGGCGCTCGCGCCCTGCGCGACGATCGCCCCCTCGCGCGTGTAGCCCGTCTCGATGAGCCGCTTCGCGCAGGCGATGAAGTCGGTGAAGGTGTTGGCCTTATGCGCGAGCTTGCCGCTCTCGTACCAGTTCCAGCCGCGATCCGTCCCGCCCCGCACATGCGCGATGGCGTAGACGAAGCCGCGATCGACGAGCGACAGCGCATGGGAGTCGAAGTCCGCGGAATAAGCGTGGCCATAGGCGCCATAGCCGGCGAGCAGAAGGGGCGCGCCGCCCGCGCCCGGCGCGAAATCCGCGCGATGCAGGAGCGAGATCGGCACGCGCGCGCCGTCGTCGGCTGTGGCGAAGAGCCGCCGTGTCACGTAATCCTTGGGGTCGTGGCCGCTCGGGATCTCCTCGCGCTTGACGAGCCGCCGCTCGCGGGTCTCCATGTCGTAATCGTAAGTCTCGTGCGGCGTCGTCATCGAGCAGTAAACGAAGCGGAGCGTCTGCGTGTCGAATTCGAGCGCGGGGTCGAGATCGAGCGCATAGGCCTCCTCGGAGAAGGCGATGGCGTGCTCGTCGCCGCTCGAAAGATTGCGCACTATGAGACGCGGCAGGCCGTCTTCGAGCTCCTCGCGGACGAGGTGGCGCGCATAGACCGTGAAGCTGACGATCATGCGGCCTTGGCGGTGCGGCTCGATGATCCGCCAGTTTTCGCGTGATGGAGCCGAAAGCGGCGCGGCGTGAAGCGCAAAGTCCTCGGCGCCGTCGGCGTTAGAGAGGATGTAGAGAAGCTCGCCATGCGGCTCGACGCTATAGCGCTGACGCGGCTCCTTCGCCGCGACGAGACGCGGCTGCGCGGTGGGGTCGGCGAGGTCCAGGAGATGGCACTCGTTGGAGTCGTGCCCGTAGATCGTAATAGTGGCGAAGCGCCGGTCGCGGCTTTCGTCGAGCGAGATCGACCAGGCTGCGTCCGTCTCCTCCAGCACCAGCGCGTCGCCTTCAGGCGGCGCGCCGACGATGTGGCGATAAACCTGCATGGCGCGATGATTGTCATCGAGTCGCGCATAGAGAAAGCTCCCGCCGTCCGTCGACCAGACGATGCTTCCATCCGTATTGTCCACGCGGTCGGGGCGATCGCGTCCGTCCTTCAGGGCGCGCGTGCGGATGGCGTAGATCTCCGAGCCCTTGTCGTCCGCGCTCCAGGCGAGCTGCGCATGGTCCAGCGTATGCGCCGCGTCGCCGATCTCGAAGAACTCATGACCTTTGGCCAGCGCCTCGCCGTCGAGCAGGACCTCTTCCGTCCCGCCGTCGCGCGGCGCGCGGCAATAGAGCGGATGCTCGCCGCCCTCCCGATAGCGCTCGTAATAGGCGTAAGGTCCGTCGGGCTCGGGCGGATCGGCGTCATCCTCCTTGATCCGCCCGCGCATCTCCTTGACGAGCGTCTTGCGCAGCGGTTTCAGCTTTGCGAGCACATGGTCGCAATAGGCGTTTTCGGCCTTGAGCAGCGCGGCGAGGTCCTTCGGCAGCGCCGCAGGGTCGCGCAAAACTTCGCGCCAGTTGTCGGCGGCGAGCCAGGCGTAAGGATCGTCGTGTCGGCGCCCATGATAATCGCGCGAGGTCGGTCGAGGTTCGGCGCGGGGCGGCTCGGCGCCGTCCAGAGTGAAGCCCGGCGCGGCGGAGATATTCGCGCGAGGAAGAGACATGTTCGGCCTTTGCTGGGAGGGGGCGCCTCGAAGCGTTTTGAGACGCTGCGCCCAAAGAATCGCTCCCCAGAGGGGGAGCCGCAAACTACCAGCGGCGTTCGCGATGGTGAAGGCCAGATAGAACTCGGGAAAAAAACCTTTGCAGGCCAAGGTCATGACCGGGCGCGACAGCGGGCGTGATCACGCTCGCCCTCACCGAAGCCGACGATGCGGCGCGCGAGAAGAATCGCAGCTCGCTCGGCGAGCTCTGCCGCGCTGCTCGGCCACTTCCGTCATGAGATCGGGCATTGTTACTCGGACCTGCTCGTGCGCGACGGCGCCCGCACCCAGTCTTTTCGCGCGCGCTTCGGGAATGAAACCGCAGATTATTCGCAGGCCCTCAAGCGCCATTGCGCCGAGGGCGCGCCGCCGAACTGGAGCGACAATTTCATCAGCGCCTATGCGACGAGCCATCCGTGGGAGGTCTTCGCGGAAACCTTCGCGCACTTCCTCCACATCGTCGACACGCTGGAAACGGCGCGAGACATGGGCGTCTCGCTGCGGCGCGAAGACGGGTCGAAGACGAAGGTCGACTTCGATCCCTATCATGCCGTGGACATCCATGCGCTCGTCGGGACCTGACTCGACGTCGCTTTTGCGGTCAACAACCTCAACCGATCGATGGGACAGCCGGATCTTTATCCCTTCGTGCTGTCGCCAGGAGTCGCCGCCAAGCTCGGCTACCTCATGGAAATCGTCCGCGGCGGCGCGTGCGGGGAGCCAGCTGAAGCTTAAGCGATAAAAATGTCACGCTGGCCGAGTTTTCGACAAATTCATGCTCTTCGGGGACCCGACGGCCCTCAATTTTTCATCTTTCGGCGGGACGCTTCCTCCAACGGCGTCTTCAACTCCTCATCCGACCCAGGAAGGAATGTCCGCCATGACGATCCGAAAACTGCAGCGCAGAAGAAGCGCATTTCGGGAACTTCTGCAAAACCTCGACACGCGCCCGTTCTCGACAGACCCGGGCCCGTCGGCGTCTGGATGGCTCGGCCAGCCGCGTCCGCGTCTTGCCTATCTCTCGAGCGGCGCGCCGTCCCGATTTCCGGAGCGTCGCTGAAAGCTGAACGTGGAACCCGGGAGCTGAGCGACGGGCGCCTTGCGGCAGCCCCTGTTAGATGACTATTTCTATGAGTGACTTTCTTGAGGGAGACTGAAAAATGCGCGGACTGGCCGCCCTCGTCCTGGGGGGCATCATGATTGCGTGGTCGGCAGGAGCGAATGCGCAAAGCGGGGATGGAACGTTCGGCGCGAGGATCGTCCAAGAGAACTGCGTCGCCTGCCATTCGATCGGAACGGCCTTCCCCGCGCGCGACGCGGCGTCCAAGGCGCCGGACCTCGTTGCGGTCGCCAACCTCCCGTCGACGACCGAGCTCTCGATCAAGGTTTTCTTGCGGTCGTCGCATCGCTCCATGCCGAACTTCATCCTCAGCGGTGAGGAGGTCGATTCGATCACCGCTTACATCCTCGGACTGAAGACGCGCTAGCGGGATGCGCGTCGTCGTTCTCACGGGCGCCGGCGTCTCCGCCGAGAGCGGGCTCGGCACGTTCCGCGACAAAGCCGGAACCGGTCTGTGGGCGAAATTCGATCCGATGCGGCTCGCCACGCCGCAGGCGTTCGCGGAAGACCCCCAGCTTGTGCACGATTTCTATAACGCGCGCCGGCGCGATCTCTTGGGCGCTTCGCCCAACGCTGCTCATGTCGCGCTGGCGCGGCTGGAGAGTGAGCTTTCCCGCCGGGGCGGAAGATTGACGCTCGTGACGCAGAACATCGACGATCTGCACGAGCGCGCCGGCTCGACGAGCGTCATCCACATGCATGGCGAGCTGCTGAAGGCGCGCTGCCCGCCCTGCGGGACGGTTATCGCCTGGGGGGACGACCTCGGCGCGGACGTCTCTTGTCCGGCCTGCGCCCGCGCCGGGTCTTTGCGTCCGCATGTCGTCTGGTTTGGGGAGACGCCTCTGCGAATGGACGAAATTTACGCGCGACTCGCCGAGGCCGACCTCTTCGCGGCGATCGGGACGTCCGGCTCCGTCTACCCTGCGGCTGGCCTCGCGGGCGCCGCGCGCGCGGCAGGGGTCGTCACCTGCGAGATTAACCTCGAGCCGTCCGACAACGCCGCGGAATTCGACGAGCAGCGATATGGTCGGGCGGCCGAGACGGCGCCCTTGTGGGTCGAACAGCTGTTGTCGCTGGCGTGATCGGTTCGGCGACGTCGGCGTCCGAAGCCGCAATCTCCAACCGGGCCGCCGCCTGAGGATCAATCCTCGCGAGTCTGCGAATTAACATGCAATGAAACGTAAGGGTCTGATAAAATCATGTATCGCAATTATCACGTATGTCGACGTGGTCATTCCTGTGACGTATCCCAGAGCCACCTCTAAGAAGCGCATAAAGTCTTCACTATCTTCTTCGCACGCGTCGATGAACCCGTCCAGCTCGTCGGTCGAATCACCGGCGTCGTCAAAGCGCGCGCCTAGGATCGGATTTTCCACAGCCTGTATTCCCTGATTGCATCGGTTGAGAGAGACCATACAGTGCGGACTCTGCGAAGCGCTTTCGAGCACCGGTCGCATATTAATCACATTTGATCATTATGAGCGTGGAGGGCTGTTCGAGGAAAGTTCACCAGTCATTTACCAAGCACTGATGGTTTACGGTCCACGCTTGCTTCCTTAAGGCCCACGATCCGAACCGAACTATTGAGCTAAGTGTTCGCTAGCCGAGTCGGTCAAGCGCGTCAGCAAAGAGTCGAGCTTAGGTCTCCTGATCACGGTTCCGTCGGCTCCGCGCACCTCCAGGAGAGTTGCGTTTTTCGCCGATAAGTTGAGAGCGGCCGTCAGCGCGAGTTCTAGAGAGTCGTATATCGCGGACAGTCTCAGCCGTGACTGCCCCTGGAGGGACTCTCTGTAAAGCACGCAAAACGAGTCCGACATGCCGACCTCTATACCTGCACGACACGTCGTACCTTAAACGCGCAAATCAAGAGCGCCAAATTTCCAGGGCTCTTATCTACAAAACGATGAAGTCAGGCTCCAAGTTATCCCCTCTATCCTCTCTTTCTTCCCATCCGCCCCATGCGCGTGCGGCTCTATGGCGCTCGCGACCAACAGCACGGACGCGAGGAGCAGCGTGAGCTGAAGGCGCGCTTAGAGTCAAGATTACGTGCATTGTTTGAAGTGTGTAATTCGTCGGAAGAAGTTCAATTTGTCCGTCAGCTCGTGCGCGGCAATTCAATCTCCGCGAGAGAGCCAAGTCGCCGGCGGCTAAACCCGATCTCGGGGCGCCGTGCACCTTCCCGCTTCTCGAGAACCCAGCGAGGTCAGCACTTTTTCTTCCTCACAAGCTCGTTGCGAACGCGCTCATTTGGCGAAAGTCAAAGCATTAGGGTTATCGAAATTTTTCGCCGATGCACCCTCGCGCCCCTGCTAGATTCGACGGGGCGTCGGAAGACCCGACGCAGAAAACGCGCTGAAAGGGCGGGTCGCATCCATGTCGGGTCACTCGGGCAAGCTGCTCCGGCACACGCTTCTCTACATTCCCGCGCAATTTCTCCCCTCGCTTGTGCAGTTCGCGACCACGGTCCTGTGGACGCATCTGCTCGATCCGGCGGCCTTTGGCCTCGCGACCTTCGTCATTGCGGCGCAGGAGATCGCCGCCGTGCTCGGATTGACGCCATGGTCCTTGTTCGTGCTGCGCTTCCGGGCGCGCTATGAGGACCAGGACGAGCGCTTCCGGCTCATGGACAACCGCATGGCGCTTTGCGCATCGGCGATTCAGCTCCTGCTCGCTGGCGGCGTGCTGTCGATCATCGCCGCGCCGATCTCGCTGCGGCTCTACGCCGCGACGGCCGCCTATCTCGTCGCGCGCATGCTGCTCACGCATTACGGCGAATGGGCGCGCGCCGATCACGCCATCGGAGCCTATACGAGCGCGCAGCTCATCGGCTCCTGCGCCGGCGCCGCTCTCTCGATCGCGGCGATCCTGGCGTTCGGCCCGACCCCCGAAGCCGCGCTCGCCGGGCAGGCTCTCGGCCAGCTGGCGGCGCTCGTCGCGCTCTTCCGGCAAGCGGGCCTCAAGTTCCGTCTCGGCGTCTTCGACGCGGCGCTCTTTGGGGAGCTCATGCGCTACGGCGCGCCGATCGTGATCTCGGGCGTCGTCGGCTGGGGCGCGGGCAATATCATCCGCCTCATCGTGCAATATGGCGAGGGCGCCGTGGCGCTTGGTCTGCTTTCGGTCGGATGGGGCCTCGGCCAGCGGCTCGCCAGCGTGCTCGCCATGCTGCTTACCGCCGCCGCATACCCGCTCGCCGTGCGCCATCTGGAGTCCGGCGACCGCCAGGGCGCGCTGGCGCAGGTTTCGCTCAATGGGGTGCTGCTGTTCGGTCTGCTCGCTCCCGCGCTCGTGGGCGCTGCGCTCGTGGCGCGTCCGCTCGTCACGCTGCTCATCGCCGAGGATTTTCGCGCCGCGACGATCGCGATCCTTCCTGTCGCGATGTTCGCCGCATGCGTGCGCTATCTGCGCCTGCACGTCGCCGATCAGACGATGCTGCTGCTCGAGCGCACCGATCTCTCGATGAAAATCACGATCGTCGAGACGCTCGTGAATTCGGCGCTCTGCGCCCTCGGGCTGCATTTCGGCGGCCTTTACGGAGCCGCGCTCGGCATGGCGGCCGGCACGACGCTCGCCGCGCTCGGCGCTTTCGCCTACGCCTTTGTCGGGCTTGGGCTGCCGGCGCCCGCGCCGGCGGTGGCGCTGCGCATCGTCTTTGCCACCGCAGCGATGGGCCTTGTCCTGCGCCTGACGCCTGAGCCCGAGACGGCCGCGGCGCTTGCGGCGCTTATCTGCGCCGGGGCGGCCGTCTACGCCACGGCGATTCTGCTCACCTTCAAGGCGTGCCGAGAGCTGCTGTCGCAGCGGCTCAGGCGCAGCGCGAGGGCGTCGGCGCTATGAGCATTGCGCAGGCGCTCGACGCCGCCGCCACGCCCGAGCCTTCCGGCGCGCGGATCGCTTTCTTCCACCAGAACGATCCGTTTTCGCGCCAGGGCGGTGTCGAACGCTATCTCGCGACGCTTCTAAGTTGCGCCAGCGGCCGCGCGGCGCTCGTCTCGCCGCCGCTGCAAACGCCGCACGCGCGTCAGCTGGCCGTGCGTCCGCGCGGCCCCACAGGGGCGCCGCAGTGGCTGCGCTACCTTCTCGGGCTCTATGCGCAGCATCGAGAAATCCGCGCCTTCCTGCGTGAGGAGAACGTCGGCGTGCTGGAGCTGAGCCGGCCCGAATATATTCTCGCCTGCTCGCTGCTGCCGGGCGTCAAGGTCGTCACGATCCACGGCACCGGCCCCAATCCGCGGCAGCTCGTCCACTACGCGCTGCATCATCTCTGCTGTCTGCTGCTGCCGTTTCTCGCCGCCCAGGTTCAGATCGTCGGACGCGACCGCTCCGGCCTGCCGCGCCTCGCGCAATGGATTCTCGGATCGCGCATCGCGCATGTCGACGCATGGCGCGACGACGTGTTCAAGTCCTCGGCGCTGCCGCCGCTGTGCGACGACGCGCCTTTGCGGGTCTTCTATGCGGGCCGCATCGCCCCGCAGAAGGATCCGGCGCTGCTTTTCAAGATCATTCGCGCGGCGGCCGCGCATCCGGGCGCATTCGACTTCAGTTATTTTGGCTCCGACTACGAGAAGTTTCGCGAGGCCGGCCTTGAAGGTCTCGTTCGCGACGGGGGATTCCTCGGCGCCGGCGCGCTCGCCGAGGCGCTCGGCGCCTGCCATGTCGGGCTCTTGTGCTCCGCCTTCGGCGAGGGCTCTCCCTTCATCCTCATCGAGACGCTCGGCTGCGGACGGCCCTTCGTGCTGCCGCCGCTCCCGACTCTCGTCGAGGCCTATGGCGGGGTTGACGGCGCACATATCGTGCGGCGGCGCGAGGTGGAGGCATTCGTCGACGCCCTTCTCCAGATCCGCGCCGACATGCTCGCCGGTCGCGTCGATCCCTTCGCGATCGCGGACGGCGTGGCCGACCGCGCGCAGTCGCGCGCCGCTCCGCGGCTCCTCGCCGAGCTCGCGCGCCTCTCGACGGTCGTCGCGCCATGCTGATCTTCGATCTCATCCTCGCAACGCGCCGTCCGATGACGACAGGCGTCGAGCGCTTCGGCATGCTGCTGTTTCAGGCGATGCGCAAGCTCGAGCCGGATACGATCGCCTTCGTCAGCGATCCAAGCCGGCTGTCCGAGCGCGCGGGGCTGATCGCCGTGGGCGACGTCTATCGCGGCTGGCTTACGCTTCCTCTCGATTTGCGCAGACGCGGATTGCGTCCGCGCGCGGTCGTCTGCCCGACCGCCCCCGCAAGCCCGCTGTTTTTGGCGACGAGGGATCCGCTCGCGCGAATCATCCACGACGTCTTTCCGTGGACGCGCGCGCGCGCCATGCCGCTCAGGGGCCGGCTGCTCTATCGCGATGTCGAGACGCTCATGGCGCGGCGCTATGACGTCCTCTGCGGAACGAGCGAGATCGTCGCCGAAGAGCTGAGCGGCGTCCTTGGCCGCGAGGACATCGGCTGGTGCGGAAATGCGGGCTCCGTCTATGCGGACCGGGTGACCCCGAGACCGCTGAACGGCTTGCCGCACGAATTTGTGCTCGCCGTCGGCACGGTCGAGCCGCGCAAGAACTATGCGCGGCTGCTGGAGCTCGCGCGCGCGGGCGGCGCGGGCGATCTGCCGATCGTGCTCGTTGGCCGCCCGGGCTGGGGAGACGTCGTGGGCGAGGTCGAGCGCTTCGCCGCGCAATATCCGCAAAAGCTCGTGTGGCTACGCGACCTTTCCGACGACGGCGTCCTGTTGTGGCTCTACCAGCGCGCCGCCTGCTTCCTGACGCTCTCTCTCGCCGAGGGCTTCAACGCCCCGCTCGCGGAAGCCGCCGCCTGCGGACGCCCGACGCTCTGCAGCGACCTCCCCGTGCACCGCATCGTCGCGCCGCCTTGGTCGCTGTTCGCCGCGCCCGAGGCGACGGCGGCCGAGCTCCGTGGGCAGCTGCGCGCGGCCGCCGCAGTCGCGCCCACGCCGGACGCCGTCGAGGCCTACCGGCGCCGCTACAGCTTCGACGCCATTGCGCGACGCCTCGATGGCTTGATCGATCAGGCCTTCGCCGCCGCAGTCGCGCCCGCGCGATAATGGAGGATAATGAAGATTGCAATCGCCGCGACAGCGAGGCCCGCGAGCGTGATGAGCAGCGCCCAGCGCTCGAGCCAGGCGACAAGCGGAACGCCGAGCGCCAGCACGATGCCGATGATACAGATGCGCCATGAGCCGATCTGCGCGCCGGCGGTGAACGCGCCGAGCGCTAAGAGGATCATCACCGCGAGGCCGGAACCGTCGGCGTTCATGATGCGGGCGACGTCCGGCACGAAGATGACTTGCATCATCAGGAACACTCCGCCCCAGTGCAGGACCTCGATGCGGATCAGCCGTCCGAGCGCGGCCTGTCGCTGCGCGTCGCGGAGCCGCGTATAGACGCACAGCGCGCCGAAGAGCGGCACGAGGATCATCCAGTAAAAGGTCATCGCGCCTTGCGCGACGCTCGCGATCGCGGCGCCGATGATGGAGAGGGCCAGCATCGCGATGTAAGGCCATTCATGCGAGAAGAAACCGCCCTGGCTCGGCGTATGCGCGTGAAAACTCCCGCTCGGCGTATGTGAATCGCTCATGGTGGCTCCCCTTTCGCAGTTCGGCTGGCCGAACGCCGCGCTCTAGCGAGCGTCTTCCGGCAGAGTCGACCCATCGAAGCGAAAAGACAAGGGGCGGGAAGACGGGGCGAGGCGGGACGGCAGGCCGAGCAGGTGAACCCACCGCCCGGATCCTGAGGAACCCACGAAGCGGGCGTCTCGAAGGACGCGCCCCTGCATGATTCATGCTTCGAGACGCGCCTTTTCGGCGCTCCTCAGCATGAGAGTTTGGTTTTTTTGCCCTTCATCCGATTGTGCTTGCAGGACGGGGCTTTCAATGCAGGCTGGCGGTCGAGATCGTCCCAGAGGAGCTGTCGTAGATGTTGTCCTGGAAGCTGATCAGCTTGGCGCCGGCGTCGGCGTTGTTGAGATCGACGGTCGTATTGAGCGTCGCAATGACGCCGCTGAGCCTTGCCTGGGCGTTCGCGCCGACGACATAGATCCCCGTCGCATTCTCCGACGCAGCGCCGCCTTGGATGGTGACCTGAACGCTTCCTGTCGTATACAGGGCGTTCGCGGAGAATCCTGTTCCATTGTTGTTCATGGCGACGTTGCGCACGGTCCCACTGGCGCTGGCGGAACCGCTGATGTTGGAATGAGGCGCCACCGCAATTCCTGCGACCGCGTTCCCCGAGACGATGCTGTCAAAGATGTTGAAGGTCGTCACGCCGGTGGTCGGCTCGATGATGATTCCGGCGCCGCTCGAGCCGCCGAAGCCGGTGATCGTGCAATTGGCGACGGTGAGGTTGCCGCCGGAATAGAGGTTGACGCCGTTGTTGGCGTCGCCGACTCCATCGAGAACGAGCCCCTTGATGATGACCTGGTCGCTCGCTCCGGCCACAATCCGGATGGCGTCGCCAGACGTCGTGACGATCGTCGCGTCGCCGGCGCCGTCGTTGATGATCGAGATCGCGTGGGTGATAATGAGCGGATAATAGTCCGCCGGGTCCACAACGTGGATTGCGCCGCCTGGCAGAACGATGTTGTCGTGCGCGTATTGGAAGGTGCGGCAGGGCGACCCGACGGATCCGCATGTCGGCGCATCGCTGCCGGAGGAGGCCACCCAGGCGTGCGGACGCACGCCTCCCGGACCCACGGCCAGCGCTTGCGCGGGCATGAAAGCCGAAAATGCGATAGACGCCGCGAAGGCCGCCGCCGATGCTCGGATCATCGTCATCTTCCTCAAAAAACGGCGCGCAGGCGCCCTCGTGATTGAAGCTCGTCCACGGGCGCGCCGGGAAATCCTCGCCACGGCATGAGCTCACGCGCGTCTTGCGCTGATCTGCGCCGGCGCGCGCACGCTGTGCACGCGGTTAACTAGGGGTTAATTGGTTAATTAAGAATTAATGTGTGCAGGTCCCCGCGGCTGCGCGACGCCTCCCTCCGGGTTCGTCGTCTCCATCGCCGCATAAGACAAGCGCCGCAGGCCCGACTCCCGCGGAGCGAATACTCCTCAATCGACCGTAGCTCGCCTCTGCTTCGCGACCGCTGAGGCGCCCCTCAATCGGGAGTCTCGACGTGGCCTTGTGCGCCTTGCGCGCAATGTGCGCCAGCGCACGGGCGCGCCGCCGCCGTTAAGCGATCATTAATTTCGGAGGGAGGCCCCAACGCTCGATGTTTCGAGGAGGATGCCATGAACAGGGAATTCTGGACGGCGCTCAAGTCAGCGATGGAAGAGTCTCCTCCGTTGATCAACCGGTTGCTCGGAACTGCGGCGCTCGCAGTGGCTTTCGGCTATGGGATCTATCATCTCGATCCGATCGCCGACAGATTGGCGAGCCACCTGGACAGTCTGCAGGAGCTCAAGACCGCCGGCCTCGAGCTGAGCTTCAGCCAGGAAAGCCTCGACAAGCATGCAAATCTCTTCAGCATCAGCGATTTCAAGAACGGCGCGAGTGCGACTGTGGCTAAGGACATCGATCGGCTCGACGCCTCGACGCTGGCGCGGCTGATCTATGTGGGCGCGACGCTCGCGCCTTCCTGCCTCTATGACACCCGCAGAGCGGACGTGCTGCAATATGTCGTGACGGACTATCGCTTGCAGGAGCTGGGCCTTGCGAAGATCGAAGAGTCGGATGCTCTGAAGACGGACGCCGAGCGGCGCACGAAGTCGACTGAGCTCGGCAAGCCGCTGCGCTGCTATACGATCGACCTCACGGAGCGCGGTCAAAACGTGCGCAACGTTGTCGTCGAGAGCTTCGCCACGTCGTTTTTTCAGCGGGCTCCCGAGGCAGGCGCTCCACCGGCGACGGCCGCCAAGAGCGAGCCCAAGACCGTCTCTGCGCGCGCCACGCCGCAGCCGGCGGCTAACAAGGGAATCGGGTCGACGCGAAACAAGCTCGCGGCGCTCCCCAATTGAGGCCGTTTGTGGCTCGTCGCCAACCGGCGAAATGCGACTCGAACCAGTGCGTCCAAGCCGGGCGTCAAGGATCGCGATTCGGCTTGGACCGTTTCGTTGCGCGCCGGCGCGAATTTCGACTTGCCGGATGGCGAGAGCGCGCCTCTTCAAGACGCCGGAACAATCTGCCCTCTGAGCTCGCCGCTGGGAAACCTCATTGTGTGAATGTTCACATAGGCCGAGTGAGAGAGGAGCATCGCGGCGAGCGCGTCGAAGCTGTTTGGCGGGACGTTCTGGCCTGGAATGCCGAGCAGCTGGGCGATGCTGATGGTTCCGGCGACCGTTCCGCCGGTTGCCGGACAACGCGGCGTTCCCGCCGGCCCATTGCCGAGGCTCGAGCACAGGAAAGCGATGGGCCCGCCCGGCTGACGCTCGCGGCCGAAGTGGATATGCGCCTGCGTGACTGCGCTGCTCGTATTTCCAAAGACGAGCTGATACTGGATCCTCTGAGATTTCTGATCGATCGTCAGCAGGAGCGTGGCTTCTCCAGCGGTCATGATCGCGCCCGACTCGTTGTTGAGCTCGCCGACTTCCTCGAAGCCGGACAGCTGGGCGGTGAAATCGGCCGCTTTCGCGAGCGTCGGAGCGAGCGACAAGGACGCGACGAGGGCCATGGCGGCAATCTTGTAACGCATGTTGATCTCCGTCGTCGTTTTAGATCGCGACCGGCGGGGGCCGCGATCCGAGCGCGTCGCGTCATTGCGACCATCAAATCGTTAAGCGCTCGACGACGGTGGAGATGTTGCATTTGCCACAGTGCGCGCGAGTCCCCGCGCGCTGGCGGCCACAGGGCGAGACGACTATCGCTTGGTCTTTTTCTCGGCCAGGCCGGCGAGCGCGCGCAGAATGCCGCGCACGCCTTCGAGCCGCTCCTTCAGCGACTCGAAGTCGCGCACGAAGACGATCTTCATGTCGGGCCTGACCTTCGCGCGCGCGCCCTGTTCGGAGACGTAGCGCACGAGTCCCGCCGGGTCGGCGAAGCTGTTGTCGCGGAAGGCGATGATGACGCCCTTCGGTCCGGCCTCCACCTTCTCGATGTGCGCGCGCCGGCACAGAGCCTTTATCGCCACGATCTTCAGGAGCTGCTCGACCTCGGGCGGCGCCTTGCCGAAGCGGTCGGTCATCTCCGCCGCAAAGCTCTCGATATCCTCGTCCGTCTCGAGCGTCGACAGGCGCCGATAGAGCTGCAGGCGCAGCGTCAGGTCGCCCACATAGCCTTCGGGGATCGTGACCGGCGCGCCGATCGCGATCGTCGGCGACCAGGTCTCTTCGACGGGCTCCTCCACGCCGGCCTTGAGCAGCGTGATCGCGTCGCCGAGCATCTGCTGATAGAGCTCGTAGCCGACCTCCTTGATGTGGCCCGACTGCTCTTCGCCAAGCAGATTGCCGGCGCCGCGAATGTCGAGGTCATGCGTCGCGAGCTGGAAGCCCGCGCCGAGCGTGTCGAGCGATTGCAGAACTTCAAGGCGCTTCTGCGCCTGCGGCGTGATCGTGCGATTGGCGGGCGTCGTGAACAGCGCATAGGCCCGCGCCTTCCCTCGGCCGACACGTCCGCGCAGCTGGTAGAGCTGGGCGAGGCCGAACATATCGGCGCGCCAGACGATCAGCGTGTTGGCGTTCGGAATGTCGAGCCCGGACTCGACGATGCTCGTCGAGAGCAGGATGTCGTATTTGCCGTCGTAGAAGGCCGACATCTTCTCTTCGAGCTCGGAAGCCGCCATCTGCCCATGCGCGACGACATATTTCGCCTCCGGCAGATTCTCGCGCAAAAAGGCGGCGGCCTCTTCCAGATCGTCGATTCGGGGGCAGACGAAGAAGGCCTGGCCACCGCGATAGCGCTCGCGCAGCAGCGCCTCGCGGACGATGAGCGGATCGAAGGGCGAGACGAAGCTGCGCACCGCCAGCCGGTCGACGGGCGGAGTGGCGATCAGCGAGAGCTCGCGGACGCCGGTCATGGCGAGCTGCAAAGTGCGCGGGATCGGCGTCGCCGAGAGCGTCAGCACATGCACCTCGGCCCTCAGCTCCTTCAAGCGCTCCTTGTGCGCGACGCCGAAATGCTGCTCCTCGTCGATGACGACGAGCCCAAGGTCCTTGAAGCTCACTCCTTTGCCGAGCACGGCATGTGTGCCGATCAGCACGTCGCAGACGCCCTCGGCCAGATTCTTCTTGGTCTCACGCACCTCCGGCGCCGCCACCATGCGCGACAGCCGGCCTATGTTGATCGGCAGCCCCGCAAAACGCTGCACGAAATTCTTGTAGTGCTGGCGCGCGAGCAAGGTCGTCGGCGCGACGATGGCCACCTGTCTGCCGTTGATCGCCGCGGCGAAGGCGGCGCGCAACGCCACTTCGGTCTTGCCGAAGCCGACGTCGCCGCAAACGAGCCGATCCATCGGTCTTCCCGACGCGAGATCGCCGAGCACGGCGTCGATCGCCGCCGCCTGATCTTCGGTCTCGTCATAAGGGAAGCGCGCGCAGAACTCGTCATAGAGGCCCTCGGGAGGAACGAGCCTCGGCGCCTGCTTGAGCATGCGCTGCGCCGCAATCGCGATGAGGCCCTTGGCCATCTCGCGAATGCGCTTCTTCATGCGCGCCTTGCGATTCTGCCACCCGGCGCCGCCGAGCCTGTCGAGCGCGACTTCCGTCTCTTCGGACCCGTAGCGCGTCAGAAGCTCGATGTTCTCGACGGGAAGATAGAGCTTGTCGCCCCCGTCGTAGTGCAGCTCCAGACAGTCGTGCGGAGCGCCGGCGGCGGTGATCGAGACGAGGCCGGAGAAGCGACCGATCCCGTGATCGACATGCACGACGAGATCGCCCGCGGAGAGCCCGGCCATCTCGCCGAGCAGATTTTCTGCGCGCTTCGTCTTCTTGCGGCGGCGCACGAGCCGGTCGCCGAGTATGTCCTGCTCGCCCAGGACCGCGAGGCTCTGCGTCTCGAAGCCATGCTCGATCCCGAGCACGGCGAGCGACGCCGCGCCCCGGCCAAGCGCGAGCGCCGCGGGCAGGGCGGAGACGAGCGGCGGCGGCGCGAGCCCGTGCTCGACGAGCACATGGCCGAGCCGCTCGCGCGAGCCCTCCGACCAGGCCGCGACAACGACGGCCTTTTGGCCTTTCGCGAGCGCCTTGATGTGATCGACGGCGGCCTCGAATACGTTGACGTCTGGCTGGTTTCGCTCGGGCGCGAAATCCCGTCCCCTGCGCCCCCCGAAATCGACGACCGTCGCGTCGCTGTGCGCCGGCGTGGAGAGCGCGAATTGCGCCGAGCCGCGCGCAGCGAGCTGCACGCGCCACTCGTCCTGCGTCAAATAAAGCGCCTGAGGCTCGAGCGGCTTGTAGTTGCAATGCGCGGGGTCGGCGTCATAGGCGGACTTGCGCGCGGTGTAATAGTCGGCGATCTGCGCGAGCCGTTCCCGCGCCGCTTCTTCGTCCTGCGCGTCGAGCAGCAGCGGCGCGTCGCCGAAATAGTCGAACAGCGTGTCGAGCCCGTCGTAAAAGAGCGGGAGCCAATGCTCCGCGCCGGGGTGGCGACGGCCCTCGCTGATCGTCTCGTAGAGCGCGTCGCCGCGCGTTTCGCCGCCAAATCGCTGCGTATATCCCTGCCGGAACCGTCGCATCGTCTCGGATACGAGGGGCAGTTCGCTCATCGGGACGAGGTCGAGCGAGCGCAGCTGTCCCGTCGTGCGTTGCGTCTCTGGATCGAAACTGCGGATCGACTCCAAAGTGTTGCCGAAGAAGTCGAGGCGAATCGGCGCCGGCATTGAGGGCGCATAGAGGTCGACGATGCCGCCGCGCTGCGCATATTCGCCTGGCTCGCGCACGGTGCTCGCGCGCAGAAATCCGTTCGAGACGAGCCACGCGGTCAGCAGGTCCATCTCGACGGCGTTGCCGGGCGCGGCGGAAAAGGTCTCGCGCGCGATCCGCGCGCGCGGAGGGGCGCGCTGCAAGAGGCAGTCGACGGTCAGCGCCACGACTCGCGGACGCTCTTGCGAAGACTTGGTGCGGGCGAGTCGCGCGAAGCCGGTCATCCGACGCGCTGCGACGGCGGCCGAGGGCGAGACGCGGTCATAGGGTTGGCAATCCCAGGCCGGGATCTCGAGCGTTTCGACATCAGGCGCAGCAAAGCGTAGCGCCTCGCAAAACTGCGCCGAACGCGCGGCGTCGCGCGCAACGTGCACGAAGACGGTTGCATCCTCGACCCCGCGGTGGGCGCGCGCGCGCGCGAGGTCCGCGGCGATGAAGGCGTCGAAGCCCTCAGGCGCGTTGGCGAAGAGCATGCGCTCTCCGGATGCGAAAAGGTCCAGGGCGCGGCTCAGATCGTTCGTGGCGGCGGCGTCGAAACGCTTGTTCAAATCAGAGGAGCCTTCTGCGAGCGCAATAAGCGAGAATTAGGGCGAAGAGCGAGCCGTCATGCGGGGCGGGCGCCGCGCCGACGCAGAACCAGCCGAACGCCGCGTCATCGTCTGCGTCGAGCAAGGCCTCGAATTGAGCGAGCTCTTCGGCCTCCAGCATGTCGACATTGGCGTCCGCGAATTCGCCGAGAATGAGGTCCATCTCGCGTCTGCCGCGGCGCCAGGCGCGCACACGGATGCGACGGCGAATCAAATCCAGTCCGTTCGCGTCGTGACGCGGGGCGTCTGTGGGGAGGGCGCTGTCGCCGATCATGGAGCTTTTGCCGACGGGGCTTCGTCCGGCGCGTGCTCGCCGGACCGTCGTCATCGGCTTAGACCAGACGCGCGAGAAAAAAAAGCGCTCTCGGACGCCCCGCGCCGCCAGCTTGATGCTATGCGGCGGTCCTTGCCACGTTCGAGCGACGATGACAATCGTTAGTCACGACTTAACGCGTCGCCTGGCTCTCGACCTGCCCTCCGCCAATGAAGAAGCTACTGTCCGCGATTGCGGATCGCCCCCGGCGCACGGACGGCGGCCATGGGGGCGACCCGTAGGCGTCTCAATTCTCTCGCACGCCTCCCTCGCGCCGGGCGACCGATTCGTTACGCGTCACGGGCTCTTTCTGCCGGTCGCTGGCGAGGTCCCTGAGGAAGTTGTACTCATCTACGCCCAGCAGAACCAATCGGTCGCGGCCATTCTTCGTCACCACAATCGGCTCGTTGAGCGCCAAGTCGCAATACTCGCTGAATTTACGGGCCATGTCCGCAGAGGTCACCTTCTTCATGGATCTCGACCGGTGTTGCCTGCGATTCCGAGAAATCGCCGTCAGATACCCCCTGTCTGCAAATTATGAGGCTCCAAGGGCTTTTGCGCAACAAGACATTCTGCAAAAAAACAAATTTCGGCATCGGTCCTCCGCGACCTTCGCCAAGTTGGCGCTAAAAGCGGGAAAGCAGGAAGTCCGAAGCCTCGCTCAGAGAGCAGCGCGCCTCCGCAAGAGACCCAACCGCGAGTTGCCATCCATGCGGCGCTCGCGGCCACAGCCGCAACTTCACTTCGCCGCCGGTCGCAGCCACGCCCTCGGCAAGCCGGAGCGAATCGTCGCTCAACATCTCTTCCGAGCCGACGTGGATGAGGAGCGGCGCAAGACCCCCAAGGCCGCCATAGAGCGGAGAAGCGCGAGGATCCGTGGGCGAAGCGCCGGCGAGATACGCGCGCGCGCCCACTTTGAGCATCGGGCGCGTGAATAACGGGTCGCTCTTTTCGAAGGCGCGCGCCGACGCGCCGGCGATCGCAAGATCGGTCCACGGCGAGAACAGCGCCGCGGCCGCCGGCTGCTTCTCTCCCGAGTCGCGTAGCGACTGCAGCAGCGCCAGCGCGAGCCCGCCGCCCGCGGAGTCTCCTGCGAGCGCGAGCCGCCGCGCCTCGGCGGCGAGCGCCGCGTGGGCCGCGCGAGCGTCGTCGAGCGCTGCGGGGAAAGGATGTCGGGGCGCGAGGCGATAGGAGGGCGTGAAGACGTCGAAGCCGCGCGAGGCGAGGAAGGCTGCAATGGGACGGTAGGTCCTCGCCGAGCCGGCGAAATAAGCTCCGCCATGAAGATAGAGCAGGGTCCTGCCAGAGCCCGAGCGGGCCCATTCGCCGCGCACGCCGCCGACGCGGTCTGTCTGGAAGCCCAGAGGCGGCGTTTCATGCGGCAGGCGCAAATCCAGCGCGCGCGCCGCTTCGCGAAGGTCGGCGGCGCGCGCGAGCCTCGGCTTGACATTCAGTCTCAAATACAGTCGCGCGGCGCGAAGCGAGACGTCTCGCATCGCTCACTTCGCCTCGCGGCGAAGCGGCGGTCCGGATCGGGCCAGCAGTTCGTCGAGGCCCGGGTCCTCAAGCCCTTGCGCGCGCGAGAGATCGCGCAGCTTTTCAGCCTCGGCGAGGTCGCGCGGCGCGCCGTCGCCGCGCGCCAGCAGATAGGCGAGCCGGTTCTGCGCCACCGCATTGCCGAGCTTGGCCGCCTTGCGCAAGAGCTCCGCCGCCGCGGCCGGGTCGTGCTCGACGTTGAACTTGATGATCGCAAGCTCGACCAGCGCGCCGCTGTGATCCTGTTTCGCGGCGTCGGCGAACCAGCGCGCGGCTTCGGCGTCGTTCTTCTCGGCGCCTTTGCCGTGCTTCGACATCTCCCCCATCGCATAGGCGGCGTCGGCGTCGCCGGCCTCGGCGCCGCGCTTGAAGAAGCCGCGGGCGCCCGCAAGGTCGCCGCTGTCCAGCGCCATCTCGCCGAGGAGATTGAGCGCTGCTCCGTGGTTTTGCGCCGCAGCCCTTTCCAGATAGGTCTTCGCGATCTTGCGCTCTTGAACGCCAGACTTGCCCTGCAGCAATGACGCGCCATAGAGATAGGAGCCATTCGGGTCGCCTGTGTCGGCGGCGCGCCGGAACCATGTCGCGGCGATCTTGGCGTCGCGCGGAACGGATGCCCCCTCGGCGTAGAGCCTTCCGATGAGCGACAGCGCCGCGGCGTCCCTCGGATTGGCTTCGACGCGTTTCTGCGCCTCGCGCATCGCGGTCGCATGGTCGCCGCGCTGATAGGCGCCATAGGCCAGGTCCGCAGGCGCGGCGAGCGGCGCGGCGGGCCAGAGCAGCCCCGCGAGCAACAGGGAAGGCCAGGCGAGCTTCGCCGTCATGAAGCCTCCGCGATCAGCCGTCTGGCTCCCTCCATGGCGACGCCTGCGCCGCGCGGGTCACGCCAAACAAGGTCGCCGAGCATGACAAAATCCGCGCCGGCCCGGATCAAACGGGAAATCTCGCTGATATCTTTCGCAAAGGCGACGCAGGGCGTCGTGAAGAGTTCCGCCCACCAGGCGAGGCGCTCCTCGCGCGCGGCGAGCGGCTCCGTCTCTCCAGGCTCGCCGAACAGCAAATAATCGGCGCCGGCCTCGCCTGCGATCATGGCTTCGTGACGCGTCGCCAGCGCGCCGGCGCCGACGATGTGATCCGGCGCCAGCCGCTCGATCGCCGCTTCGAGCGCCGGGCCGGCGCCGGAGACATGAGCGCCGTCGGCGCCAGTCACCTGCACGAGCCCAGGCTTTTCCGCCAGTATGACGGCGACGCCCCGCGATTGCGCAAGAGGCGCGATGTCGGCTGCGATTCGCGCCGCCGCGACGTCGTCTGGAGCAGAAAACCGCAGCAGGAGGCTCGCAACGCCGCCGCCCGCCAGAGCTTCGCGAAGCAAGGGCGAGAAGCCCGCGGCTTCGGAAAGGACGGGGCTCACGAGGTAAATGCGAGGATCGGCGTCGGGCATGCGTCTTTTTGGCGAACAGCGATTAGCGCGTCTTTCATTCGCCGCTCTCCATTTCGCTCATTCCGGATTCGCTCATTCCGGCGCCAGCATCTTTTCGGGGCGCACGATCGTCTCGAACTCGGCTTCGGTGACGAGCCCGGACTTCAGCGCCTCCTCCTTGAGGCTCGTGCCGTTCTTATGCGCCGCGCGGGCGATCTTGCTCGCCGCGTCATAGCCGATTTTCGGCGCGAGCGCAGTCACGAGCATCAGCGACCGATCGAGGAAGCTTTGGATTTGCGCCGTGTCGGGCTCGATGCCGTCAATGCAGCGCAGGACGAAGCTGTCCATGCCCTCGGAGAGCAGGTCGATCGACTCGAGCAGGGCGAAGGCGATCAGCGGCTTCATGACGTTGAGCTCGAGATGGCCCTGGCTCGCGGCGAAGCCGATCGTCGACTGATTGCCGAACACGCGCGCGCAGATCATCGTGATCGACTCGACCTGGGTCGGATTGACCTTGCCCGGCATGATCGACGAGCCCGGCTCATTCTCCGGCAGCCTGAGCTCGGCGAAGCCGGCGCGCGGGCCGCAGCCCATGAGGCGGATGTCGCAGGCGATCTTGTAAAGGCCGCTCGCCAGCGCGTGCATGGCGCCATGGGCGAAGACGATGGCGTCATGCGACGCCAGCGCTTCGAACTTGTTGGGCGCCGTGACGAAGGGCAGGCCGGTCTGCGCGGCGATGTTCGCCGCGACGGCCTCGGCGAAGCCTGGCGCGGTGTTCAGGCCGGTGCCGACGGCAGTGCCGCCCTGCGCCAGCGCGAGCAGATCGGGCAGCACCTTCTCGAAGCGCGCGACGGCGTAAGCCGCCTGCGCGGCGTAGCCGGAAAACTCCTGACCGAGCGTGACCGGCGTCGCGTCCTGCAGATGCGTGCGGCCGATCTTGACGATCTTCTCATAAGCCTTCGCCTTGGCGTCGAGCGCAGCATGCAGGCGCTTCGTCGCCGGAATGAGCTTGTTCACGATCCCCAGCGCTCCCGCGATGTGGATCGCGGTCGGGAAGCAGTCGTTCGAGGACTGGCCGTAATTCACATGGTCGTTTGGATGCGTCGGTTTCTTCGCGCCGCGCGTGGAGCCGAGCAGTTCGTTCGCGCGATTTGCGACGACCTCATTCACGTTCATATTGGTCTGGGTGCCGGACCCCGTCTGCCAGACGACGAGCGGAAACTGATCGTCGAGCCTGCCGGCTACGACCTCGCTCGCGGCCGTCACGATGGCTTCGGCGATCCTCCTGTCGATGAGTCCCTTGGCGGCGTTGACCTCGGCCGCCGCGCGCTTGATGCGCGCAAGCGCATGAATGATCGAGATCGGCATGCGCTGTCCGCCAATGGGAAAATTCTCGAAAGAACGCTGCGTCTGCGCGCCCCAATAGGCGCTGGCGGGAACGGCGATGTCGCCAAAGGAGTCGCGCTCCAGACGGTGATCTTGGGTGGTCATCGCGGCTCGGGGTTCGGTGGAAGGCTCGCGCGCCTCGGCGCGGGGGCTCTATGCGGCATTTTCGGCGGGGGGGCAAATGGGGCGGCGCTCGTCTGCCAAAGCGCCTCGCCAGCAAACAGTTGAACTCGATCGCAATACGCTTCCAGGTTATCTACGTGTTGGTCCGGTTCACCGGATCCTCACGAGCGGAAGGAAATTATATCGCCCAGTTCGATAGATTCGAATATTTTATCCCAAACGAAGTTTTTCCTTACGTGTTCAAAGCCCGCACGCGCCATATGCTCAAGGCGGTCGCCGCACGCCGCAGCCAACTCTGTTAGGCCGTCAACGAACTCCGGGACCGCTTTCACCAGGCACTGCTCGCCGTCTCGAAAGAGAATACCACGGTTTCCAATCGGCGTTGTTACAACCAGTAATCCATTTGCGGCATAGTCCAGTATTTTCAAGTTGGTCCCGCCTCCACTTTCGATTGGATTTAGCCCCACATCGGCCGCAGCCATAACGGCGAGGAGATCCGCTCTCGAAAGTTCGCCGAGGGCACAGACATTCGGAGGAAACGGCGCAGCGCGAACGGCCTCGAGATCGCAGACCCCCCCAATTAGGAAGAACTGCCAAGCAGTGGCCCGCCTTGCGACGGCAAGAGTGGCGAGCGCCCCGTCCACGTTCGGACCATGCGCACCCCCGAGGAAGATAGCAGCCGGTCGACTAAACCCAAGCCGCTTGGCATTGTACTTCCTTTCCTTGCGAGAAAGGACTGGGCGGGTTGGCAGATTCACTCCATTGGGCAAAATCGAGATTTTGTGGTCCCTAACTCCAT
>Ga0187782_10000553_pt1 | contig 25489 bp, 20 predicted proteins | sample 0715_SJ02_MP15_2_FD_132454 | JGI IMG/M metagenome (GOLD analysis project Ga0187782, IMG submission 132454) | Tropical peat soil microbial communities from peatlands in Department of Meta, Colombia - 0715_SJ02_MP15_20_MG | ecosystem: Environmental > Terrestrial > Soil > Wetlands > Peat | place... | reverse complement strand
GGTTCGGGGGGAAGAATCGGCTTGATACGGTCCCATAGCCCATCGGAAACGAGCGGTTTCGCCATGGGCCCATCCACCTATCCATCCATCGCCGGGTGGGCCAAGTTTTGAAACCGCCTCTAAAGGTGCACCCTCTTAATGCGCCACCTTGCGGCGAAAACATGCCGCTCAATTCCTACCCGCTTGACGGCGGGCCCGACGGCGGCGAATTGAATCAGCAAGAGCTCTTCGAGACTCTGCTCCTATGGGTCAACTCGGGCGCCAATCCCTAAATCAGGCCGAAGCAGTGTTGAGTGGGTGACGGTAGGGAGAACAACTGGCATCCCCGAGGGCCAGTAGGGGTTAGGGTCGGGCTTATAGACGGTAGCAACCGACAAGGCTCGCGGAGGATCACGCGAATGAAATCAATTGCGACAATGGCCGGTGTCGTGGCAATTCCCAGAGCGCCTATTTGCTTGTACGAACGCGGCCCGGCGTCAGGAGCCCCGACTGCTTCGACGCCCGGCCCGGCCGCGGGCGAAGGCAATACCGGGTCGATGGACCTCGCGTTGACAGTACCCCGCGCAATCACGTCAATCACTTCGCGACTGCCTGCGGATCGGCCTCCGTGTCGCTCGATGCGAAGGGCGCCACGGCAGGCAGCTCGACCTGGCGCGTCGCGTCCTCGAGGTGAACCGGCTCGGTGGCCACTTCGTCCTCAAAGCAGCCATCGGGCGCAGCCGCCTCGAGGCCGAAGAGGCGCGCCGCCGCGCCATGCAGCTCCGCCAGGTACCGGGCCACCGAGGCGCACGCCTCTTCGTCCGTCCGGAGGTTCGCGGCCCAGTCGTCCAGGGCCAGCGACAGGACCGTCTCGATCTCCTCGCGCCTACCCACCAGCCAGGCGCGGGCTCGCTCACTCGGCTCCCGCTGCTCCAGCCGCGCAAGAACCGCGCAGAGCCGCGCTCCTTGCTGCATTGGCTCTTCGAGCTTCGCCGGAACCGGTCGTCCAAAGAGGCCGCTCACGGTCACCACCGTCCTTCCAGGCCAAGGCCCACCTGCCGACCGTCAACGAGCGCGCTCACCCGTGCCGACGCCCGCGGCCAGAAAACCCACGCCGCGAGCCCCGCCGCCCCGAGCACGCCCGCGCCCACGTAGCTGCCAATCGACACCCATTCGTACCGGTGCTCGACCGACACGTCGTAGCTGAGGTGCTGGCACATGATGCTCGTGGGAACTCCCGCGCTGCACCCCTCGCCGCCTTCAATCGCGGCCGCTTTGCCCGAAGCGGCGAGGCCAAACCCGATGCCGAGCCCCACCCCCACCAGCGCCGCGCCGCCCAAGCTCGCGGCGGTCGCGATCTTCTCCGCCGATGGGCCGGGCGAGGCCGGCGGCTCCTCCGGCGACTCAAGCATCGTCGGAGCCGGCGGCGACGGCGTAGCCGCGGGATCGTCCACGAGCATACGCATCGTGAGTGTCGCCCCTGCGCTCGCGGTCACGTGCTCGGTTTCGCTGCGCCCCGCCGAGACCGCCGCAATGTCGTGATCGCCCGCCACGACTTCGAACACGCCCAGCGACGGGTCCGCCGCCGCCGGCTTGCCGTCGACCAGCACCTGCGCGCCCGCGGGCACCACGAGCTGCACCCGCCCGAGCTGCGCCTCCGCCCGCGGAAGCCACTTCGCCGTCACAGCCCCCGTCCGAAGCCCCCGGGCCGGTTCGGCCCGCGGGTTTGGCAAGGAACTCTTACCGTGCCTCGGAACCCTATGGATCCGCCGACGGCTTGATCCTCGTCTCCGCGAGCATGTTGCAAAACAGCGCTCCCTGACCGATAGCGTCATCCAACGCCACATGCGTGTGAGGCGACGCGTCGAACCACCCGGATGGCATGTTGCGTTTGGTCGCGTCTCGGTAGGTCGTGCCGAGCAGCACCATCGCGAACGTCTCGATATCGAGCGCCGAGTGCGAGAACGGACTCTCGCCCACGAAGCGCTTCAAATACCAGTAGACGAACATGAAGTCGTAGGCGGCCGGGTAGCCGACGAAGACGGGCCGACCCGGAAGTTCCTTGAGCCAGGCGACGTACTCTCGCATCGCCAGCTCCGGCGACTGCGGATCGTGGCGGCACACCGCCCATGCCTCCGGGTGCGTCTTCCACCATGCGGCGGTCCGCGCATCGGGGGCCGCATTCGGAAGAGTCTCCAGATTGCGGCTGAAGGTTCCGACGAGCGACTTCTGCGCCGTGTACGCGGCGGACGCAAAGCTCAGCATTGAGTGCGGTCCTGGGATCGGGCCGTCCGCCTCGACGTCCGTGCTCACGTAGATCTCGTCGATCATGCATTCCTCGGGCAGGGGAAGCCCAACTTCCCGCAACGTACCATTCCAGGCCGAGCCCGTCGGCAACGCCCGCGAGTCGTCGCGGGCGAGGCGTCGCGCCCAGGGCTTCGGCACGCTCCATCGGTCACCGCGCGGGTTTCGAGCCTCCTCCCTCGTCGGAGCCGTTGGGCGGCGGCGTGCGGACCGCGGCCGCGACTTCGTCGCTGGCGCGGCGGGCGATGGCCTCGAGCTCCTCGTTGTCCGCGATTGGCTCCTGCGGAAGGTCGTCGATGAAGCGCTTGCCGCCGGAGACCTGTTCCGAGAGGCGCTCCATGAACATGCGGTAGCGCGCGTCCGCGCTCGCTTGCGCCTGGCTGCGCAGCTCTGCCGGAATGCGTGGGGTGTGCGCCAGCCACATGCGCAGGAAGGTCGCGAAGGCCTGCGACAAAAGCTCGAGACTCGAGAGAGTGCGGTCCTGGCGAGAGGACAGCCGGTCGAATCGGCGCAGGAACAACGAAAGGTCGCTCGTCCCGGTCAGGAACTGGTCGAGCGACTCGGCGACCACGGCGCTTTCGGTCGTTCGGGTGGCGGCGCAGTATTTGGCGAGCCGTTCGCGGAGCTCGGGGCGGAGATACGGATGGATCCGGGGTCGCCGAGGGGAGCTCATGTTGCGCGCCTCCCGCGCGAAGCTCGCCCGGCAGGCCGCCGGCCACGTGGACGTGGGCGGGCACGCGGTTCTCGTCGCGACAGGCGCGAGGTGGGGGAGGCGACGGAGTGTTGGCCGTCAGGCCGGGATTGCGGCAGGAGCGAAGGGTGCAAGGATGCCTCTCGATCGGTTATCGGTCCGAGGCATCCCGCCGTTGCGTGCGGGCGGTCGATTTTTTTTCGGGCCGGTCTCCCCTCGGGCCCAAAGCGCCCGCCGGGCTGGCCGTTCGCGGGCCCCACGGCTGGGCTTGGGTGCGCCACGCGTAGCGCTCCGTCCGCTTCGCCCGCTTACGGCAGCGGCCCTTCAGGGGGCGCAGCAATGCCCCTCCCGAGGACATGAGCCGGGTGCTGGGTTGCGCGCCCGATGCCCGGGCTCGGAGCCCCGACGGTTCTGCTCCTTCCTACCGGCCAGATTCCCGTCGCCGAAGTCGCGACTTCATTTGTACGAGCGACTGCAAAATACCGAGAAATTCGCTATCAAACGTCGAAGTGGGTCACTAATTGCGATGCCAAATCATCACGTTAGCTTCGGTATGGCGCCATGCCGACCCCGCGTAGCGCTATATAAAAGCCACTATTTACGAAAGCTTGCCTCTCATGTAGCGCCCATCCCTTTATCTTGCCCTTCGGGTTCTCTCCCCGCATCTCTCGGCTTGCGACTGGATTCGGTCCGGGATGCTGGATAGGTCGCTGCGTGGCGCCATGGATGGTTCCGAGCGGCGCCGCTACGGGGTGCAAATGCGGAGCAAAAGCGGTTCGCCGACATCCGCAAAACCCAACGATGATCCTGTGGCGTCTCCCGCAGCGATCGGCCGTCGCGGCGAATGCCGTTGAACGCATTTGCATTCACCAATCGCATTTCCCTCTTGACGAATTCAAAGTCCGGAGTTAATCGATCGATCACTAGCCGACGCTGCGTTGTTCAGTCCCGTTCGGCTGGAGCACGTGCGAGCCGTTGTTGTTCATTTCGCGAGGCGTGCGGGCGGAAGGGGACGCAGCGGGGAGTACGAGTGCCCGGATGGCGGCGGGGCCGCGTCCACGTTTCGCTTTCGAACCCTGCTCGGAGCCATGCCGCCATGAGTGAAAAGCCCGCCGCCAAGATTGCGTTGTCGGATCTCGCCACGCTCGAGACGCTCATCGACCAGGTGCCGACGCAACGTCCGACGGAGGTGAGCAAGCGGCGCGCGATCGGGATTCTCGCGCCGAAGCTCTACGAGCTGCGAAGCAAAGGGTACGCCTGGAAGCAGATTGCCTCTTGGTTGACCGAGCACGGGGTGGCGATCAGTGTGCCGGCGATGCAGCGATACTTGCGTGGGGTGCCTGCCGGGCCTGCGAAAGCGATGGCGGTCGGTAGGAAAGGGGATCGGACGGCTCTGCGAGATGGGACCGCGACGCCGGGAGGGCGTGCTGCGGCGCCGAGCGCGGATACCGCGGTCGGTCTGTCCGCGCGCGAGCCGATGGTCGCTAAGCCGGCGGCGCCGTCCTCGAGCGACACGAGCGGACGCAATGCAAAGCCGCCGCCCGTGCCCGGAACGTTCCACATTCGCCCTGACACCCGGGACCTGTGACGATGTCGCGAGCCTGGCTGGGGCGGGCGCCAGATCCGCGCCGACGCGGGTGGCCCTCGAGCGGAACGCGACCCGGAGCGTCCTGGCGCGATGCAAAGGACGCGCGGCGGTGGGCGCTGGCGGCGAAACGTTGGCTGCAGCAAGGTCTTTCCCGTGCGCGTGCGTTGAAAGGGAGTGTCCTCCATGGCGGCGATTGACCCATTGGCCGCACTGCTCGATCTCGTTCGAACGGCGGCGCGCGACGGGACGAGCGAAGCGCTCGCGTTGCGCTCGGAACGGTTGGACGCCGAGCGGTCTCCCCTGCTCGACAAGCGCGGTCTCGCGCACGCGCTCGGGGTCTCGACGGCGACGGTCGATCGGCTGTGCCGTCAGCAGCGCATCCCATTCGTGCTGGTGGGTGAGGTTCGACGCTTCGACTTGGCGGCGGTGCGGCAAGCACTCATGGAGCAGCGTTCGAGCTCGCGGCCGAGCGTCGCGCGCGCCGAGCGACCTGGAGCTTCTGGCGCCATTCGCTTGCTCTCGCGCGAGCCGCGACGATGAGCGTCCGAAGGACGATGTACCCCACCGTTGGGCATCTGCGTCGCCGCTCCACGTCCCTGGACGATGCACGGATGGACGTCGCGTCGGGTTGCGCCGCCGGCGTGCTCTTTGTTGTGCGACGCCGTGGGGCGAGAGTGGGGAAGGGAACCTAGCCATGCCGCGCGCCCGCACCGGAACTCTCGTCCCGCCCGGCGCGGACGGCTTGTGGCGCGCGCGCGTCACGACCACCCGCGAGGACGGCTCGAACTGGCGGCCGCTCTACTCGCTCGGCACGACCGACAAGGCGCTCGCGCGCCGGGCGCTCATCAAACTCGTGGCCGCGCTCGAGGCCGGGCGCGATCTGCCCGCGGCAGTGTCGGCCGCTACCTCGGTGATCCGGGTGCGTGAGTACGCCGAAACCTGGCTCGAGCGCCGAACGAGGATCGGCGTCGGCATGGTGTACAAGGAACGGCGCAATCTCGAGATGTATGCGTGGGCGTCGATCGGCCATCTGCCCCTGGGCGATGTCCGGCCGTCGCACGTGCGCAGCCTCCTCGACGAAGCGATCGCGCAGGGACGCAGGCGCGCGACCGTCGCGCACATCCACGGCGTGCTCCGGCGCATGTTCAGCGCGGCGGTCGCCGACGAGCTCATCGAGCAGAGCCCGGTCGCCGCGGTGCGCGTGCCCAAGATGCGCAGCATTCGCAAGGAACGCGTCATCCTGACGGACACGGAGTTCGCGCAGTTCATCGGATGCGCGGAGGTGGATCTGGAGCTGCGCATGCTCTCGCTCGCCGCCCGCTGCGAGGGCGGCATGCGCACGGGCGATCTGCATCGTTGGGACTGGTCGCAGATCGACTGCTCGGCTTTCGCCGAGTGCATCGTGCCGCGCGCCAAGACGGGTGCGCCGCAGACGCTCGCGATCCCGGCGGCCCTCGCGCCCTTCCTGCGGGCATGGTGGCAGCGTGCGGGCGAGCCGAGGCGCGGGCCGGTGTTCCCCGCGCGGACGGGCAAGCGTGCGGGTCAGGCCAAAAGGCCGCTCACCAGCTACGCGAAGCGCCTGCGCCGGGGCCTCTTGCAAGCGGGCATCGTGCGCCGCACGCCCCGCGAGGTGCCCGCGACCAAGTCAGGCACGCGCACCGATCTGGGCCGGCAGGCGTCCGGCACGAAGCTCGCGCCCGACCCGAGCGATCCGCTTTACTTCGAGACCGAGACGACGCTGCCGGTCGACTTCCATTCGTTCCGGCGCGCCTTTGCCTCGGCGCTCGCGGAGGCGGGCGTCAACGTGCAGCACGCGATGCACTTGACAGCGCATTCGGATCCGCGTGTTCATGCTCGCTACGTGATGCGCACAACCGCAATGCGATCGATTCCCGAGGCGGCGATCCCGAGGCTCCCGGCCGGGGGTTTTGCCCCGGTGGCGGCGACCCCTCACGACGCATTGGAGAGGGCGCGCGCCGTGGGAATCGTCACGGTCCGTGACGATTCGGCGCTCGAGGCCCCGGAGGCTCTCGGGGCGAGCACGCCAAGTGCGCCGGGCCCCTGGGCAATCTCTGCTCCGGCTGCTGGACTCGAACCAGCGACCCGGCGGTTAACAGCCGCCTGCTCTACCGACTGAGCTAAGCCGGAAAATCGAGAGCCGAGCTTCTACCGTTCGCCGCCGGGTGCCGTCAAGGCGAGGTGGGAGCGACGGTACCGGCGCGCCGCGGGGCCCGGGGCCGAGCGACCCGCTGCGCGCTGTCGGCTGGCGGCGATTCGTGCGGGTCGAGAGTCCCCGACCGTGGGCGGTCAGACCGTGGCGAAGGCGTCGTCCGATATGTCGAGCGGCGTGCGATCTTCCTCCGCCATCAAGCGCGCCTTGAGTTCGACCGAGGGAAGAACGTTCCGGGCGTAGTAGAGAGCCGCCGCGATCTTGCCTTCGTAGAACGAGGCGTCCGGGGATCCGGGCGCCGGCGCCTGGGCGCGCGCGCTTGCGTTGCGGGCCTCGAGCGCGACGCCGGCTCCCTCGAGAAGCATCCACGAGACGGCCGTTTCAGCCATCATCTCGAGGAAGCGGTTGGCGTGGAGCGGCACCATCGCGACGCTGCCTGTTTGAAACCACATGAGCATTCGCATCGCGCTTGCGCCGAGCGCCTCCTGGGCGACGGAAAGCGTCTTGACCGCGGGACCGAGGGTCGGATCTCCGGCGCGCTTTTGCACGAACCGCGCGATGTCGGCGAGGAATGCCTGCAAATTGGCTCCGCCGGATTGTCCGAGCTTGCGCCCGACGAGATCCATCGCCTGAATGTGATTGGTTCCCTCGTAGATGCTGAAGATTTTCGCGTCGCGGCAGTACTGCTCGACCGGGAAGTCCCGCGTGTAACCGACCCCGCCGAAGGTTTGAATGGCCGTTTCGCAGACGCGGAACCCCTGATCGCTTCCGTAGGCCTTGACCAAAGGAACGAGCAAGTCGACCTGGCCTTGGTGGTAGGCCACCTTCGCCTCGTCGCTGGGCTCCAGCGCTCGGGCACGGTCCGTGTGATGGGCGAGCTTCACGGCGAGAGCGCGAACGCCCTCGACCCGCGCTTTCATGTCGATGAGCATCCGGCGCACGTCGGCGTGGTCGATGATTGGGACGCGGGGCGCGGTCGCATCCTTCCAGTGCTTCATGCTGGAGCCTTGCCTGCGCTCTTTGGCGTATTCGAGGGCATTGAGGAATGCGCTGGACGCGACGCTGATGCCCTGGATTCCGACGGCGATGCGCGCGTTGTTCATGAGCTTGAACATCTGGGGCATGCCCTGATTGAGCTTCGAGTCGCCGCCCACGGGCCAGCCGATGCAGCGGCCCGAGTCACCGAAGCTGAGCACGCATGTGGCCGATCCGTTGATTCCCATCTTGTGCTCGAGATTCACGACCTGGACGTCGTTGGGATCGCCGAGCGCGCCGGCGTCGCCCACGCGAATCTTCGGCACGATGAAGAGCGTGAGCCCCTTCGTGCCGGCGGGAGCTCCATCGACACGCGCGAGCACGAGGTGCACGATGTTCTCGGTCAGATCGTGATCACCGGCGGAAATGAAGATCTTGGTGCCGCGGATCGAATAGCTCCCGTCCGGGTTGTGCGACGCGCTGGTCTTGGCGCTTCCGACGTCGCTGCCTGCTTGGGGCTCGGTGAGGCACATGGTTCCGCCCCAGCGACCGTCGAACATTCGTGGGCAGTAGAGCTGCTTCTGCGTGTCGGTCCCAAATGCGTGGATCACCTCCGCCGCGCCCAGCGTCAGGCCCGAATACATTTGAAAGGCGGTGTTGGCGCCGCTCAGCATCTCCTCGATCAGCACCTGGACCGTCGAGGGCGCACCGGCACCGCCCCACTCCGGGTCCACGCCGATCTGCTTCCAGCCGGCCTGGTACAGGCTCTGCCAAGCGGACTTGAACCCTTGCGGCGTCTGGACCTTGTCGGCCGCGAGCGTGCACCCCTGGGCGTCGCCGACGGCGTTGAGGGGCCCGATGACCTCGCGGACCCAGCGGTAACACCCCGCCAGGGCCGAGACGCATTCATCACGGCCCCACGCTTCGAAGGGCGCCTTGCCGAGCAGCTCGTCGACGCGGAACTGCTCGAAAAGCAGAAAGCTCAGCTCACGCAGGTCGGCCTTGTACCGGTTGATCGTCGGAACGGGTTTGGACACGACGGCAGTCTCCCTGGGGCCCTGGGCCCTTCCGAATGAATCTTCATTCAATTTAAGTCCGTCTGCGGAGCGATGCCAGCCCGAGGGCGACGGTTTGCAAGCGATTGGAATGTCTCACAATACGGCGCGAACGAGGATGAACTTGTTGCAGAGCGTCTTGTCCGTCACCTCGCGGTACGATTTCGCGCCCACTTCGTTCTTGAGGCCGCCGATTCGGCCGTGCTCCGTGATGAAGTAGAGGACCTTCACGCCGGCCTCCCGCTGCTTTTTTAGCCAGCCGGTGAACGTCGCGCCCGTCGACACGAATGCCGGCACCCGGTTGCCCGTGTAGAAGTTCTCCCCCTTCCAGTTCATCTGGTAGGCGACCAGCATCTCTTCCGGCGAAGCGCGATCGCGGTAGTACGCTTCGAGGATCTCGTGCTGGCCCCAGTGCTGGGCCGTTCGCTGCATGTAGACGTCGAGGCCCCACACCGCCCAGACGAGGCCCAGCACGCAAAGGATGGCCGCTGCGTGGTGTCGAAATGCGCGCACGGCGAGCGCTGCGCAGACGACGCTGGCGACCGCGCTGAAACCGATGAGCGCCGCCGAGAAGTCGAGCGCATCGGGCCAGGGACGCCGGTAGTTGTACGTGTAGAGATGAAGCAGCCGTATCGCGCCGGGTTGATCCGCGGACTCGCCGCGCAGCACGAGATCGCGCGCGACGAGCAGCAGAAGCAGAGCGCCGGAGACGCACCCTGCCGCCAGCATGCGCAACCCGTGGGAGCTCTCGGGATCGTCCGTCTTCTCGCGCGGCGTGCCTTGCGGGCGAAGCAAAAAGATGGTCGCTCCGATCATGGCGACTCCCACGATCAGCAGGCACGTGCCGAGCACGGGGGACGCCGCGCCGAGCCGCCCGTCGGTGGGCTTGAACCCGAAGAACGATCCCGGCTGCGTGCGCGCGACGCCGACCACCATCATCGTGAGGCCGGCCCCGATACCCATGAGGTAAGGCGCGAGCGATCCGCTTCGAGCAAGGCGGTGCTGGCCCAGCATCTCGTCGAGCATCAGGCCGATCAGCATTGCCACGGGCGGCACCGCCGGCAGGATGTAGTGGTGGAACTTCGTGCCCATGAACGAAAAGAGCACGAACGTGAAGACGAACCAGACGAGCAAGAGCACTGCGGTGTCGTAGCGCCGCGAGTCGGCCGCGCTGCGGCCTCGCATCCACCAGAGCAGGCCGATGGGGGCCAGCGCCGTCCACGGAAAAAGGGCGTAGCCGAGCTGCCAGACGTAGAAGCGCAGGCTCGTGTCGTCGCCCTCGTTCGTGTCGTGAACGTGGTGGAAGGCCCGGTTGAACATGTCGTGAAAGATCAGCCGGTCGGTGAACGGTGGCCCGTGGCGCACGTACATGGCGACGTACCAGGGCAACGAGACGGCGAAAAGGATGAGTAGCCCCGCGACGATCTCGAACTGCACGAGCTCGCGCGCCGTCCGGAGCATACGTGTGAAGATGTCTTGATCCGGGCGGGCCGCGGCCAGGTACGCGAGCGCCACGATGACGGGGATTCCCACTCCCGCGGGCCCCTTCGCGAGAGTCGACAAACCGGCGAACAGCCAGGCCGCAAGGTACAGGAGTCGCCGGACCCGTCGCTCGCCCCAGCTCAGGTACAGGGCGATCCCGAGAGCGGCCGACCACAAGGCGGCCTGTATCGCGGGCTCCCACGCTCCCAGCGTTCGCCAGACCACCGCGCCGAATGCTGTCGGGTTGGGGCCGGTCGCGCGCGGAATGAACGCGGGCATCGCGGATTTGCACTCCTCGTTGCCAGGAAGACCGCAGTTGCCCCCGCCAGAGCCGCTTCGAAACTCGTCCCAGTGCAGGTGGAAGCCGCGGGCGCCGGGCCGCCAGAGAAATTCGATGTTTCGCGATAGGAGATACAGAATCTGCGGCAGCACGCAGACGAGGACCCCGAAGAACACCAGGTGCCACGCCGTCAGTCGGAAGCGCAGACGCCCCACGACGATCTCGTAGGCTCGCGCCTCGACACCCTCCGCCGTGCTCGTGCCGAGCAGCACCAGACCGAGAGAGGCCGTCATCGTGGCGACGAACGGCATGTCGGTCATCGTCTGGTGAGCGAGAAGAAACCAGTCGGGCATCGTCGCCAGGACGACGCTTCCGAGGAACGCCGCGCGTTGACCGAACGACCGCGCGATGCCCGCATAGAGGATGTACATCGCGAGAATCGTCATGATGACGATCGGAGCGCGCACGGCCCACTCGGGGTGCATCAGCGGCATCGCTCCGTTCCCGATCAGCATCTTGTCGGGCTGGTAGTGAACACCCAGGGTCGCCATGGCGATCGCCTGCAGCCACATGTCGAGAACGGGCTTGCTCCAGAACCAGCCGTCCTGCGCCCACCAGAGGCTGATCCAGTCGTCGCGCGCCAGCATTTCGCGCGCCACCTCGCCGTAGTGGGTTTCCCAGGGATCCCAGAGCGACGAGGTGCCCATGAACGGGAAGTAGAGACCCGCCCCGATCGCAACCACCCAGAACCCGTATCGAGTCCAAACCGGCCGATCGACACCGGGTTCCTTCTTATGAATGATCCCGATCTTCGTTGCGACGTCGAAGACGGTGACGACTCCGCCCATGAAGGCGAGCGTGATGACGACCCCCCAGACCTTCTGCGGCAGCGCAGTGCCGGACGAGGCGAAACCGAGGGCAAAGAGGAACACGAGCCACGCGCTCGCGCAGACGACGATGGGACCTGCAATCGACCGCAGCGGGGTGGATCGAACGACGCGGTCTTCCGGATCGTCGAACGTACCGAGAAGGTCCATCACGCCCCACGAGGCGACCGCAATGAAGACGGCTCCGAGCGGGACCCCGAGGCGCAGCTGACCCTCGTGGCCCATCAGGACGAGCGCCGCGATCGACGCGAGGAGCGCCGTGGATCCGCCGCGGACCAGTCGGAGGGGGTTGCCCGGGCGAAGCAAGGGCCCCGCCGCCTCTTCACGGGACGAGTCCTCCGCGGGAGTCGAGGCGGCGATGTCGTTCCCGCCCTCGGCTGGACGGGTCTCTTCGCCGTTCGCTCGGCCGGTCGAAGGCTCACCCGCAGATTCTGCCGGACGGGTGGTCGGTTCCGTCGGACGAGCGGCCGATTCCGCAGGACGAGCTGCAGATTCCGGAGACGCGGACAGGGACGGTGCGGCCCCGGCAGCAGTGGGCTGGGACGAGCCCTCGGGCGGGTCCCTCGGTTTGCCGGGCGCTCGAGATGCCGCGTCGGGCTCCGTCATGTAGACGATGAAGGACCCGAGAAAAGACAGCGTGGCGCCGGCCTGTGCGACGACGGGCAGCGCGGCGCCACCGACTCCTTTCCAGCGAAGGACGACGTCCAGCCCCACGAGAGCGCAGCCGAAGATCGTGAGCAAGCGACGCAGCGGGAGCGACGATGCCCAGCGAACGCCCGGAGCTCCGTCGAACGACCGCAGTCGGAAGCGGCGGGCCCAGGCAATTGGAATGCGTTCGCCCCCGAAGGCAGAGGTCTGGCGCCGACCCGACTCGCTCACGTTCGTTTCGATCATGTTCAAGCTGGCATGCTCAAGCGGGGCGGCGGGCGTGCCGTTCCGAACCGAGGCGCGTCACGGATTAGCAACTTTGAGCGCCGCGGACTAGGAGTTCGTCGCGTTGGGACCCCCCCGGGGTGGGAGAAGCCCGTCTCACAGCTCCTCGGCAAGCTTGCGGGCGGTGTCGAGACGGGCCTTGGCCTCGACCAGCGCCCTTCTCTGCGTGGTCGCCTCCTCCACCACCTCTTTGGGCGCACGCTCGGTGAATCCCGGGGCGGCCAGCTTCTTGTCGAGAGACGAAAGCTCTCGGTCGACCTTCTTCACTTCCCGTTCGATGCGGGCGAGCTCTCCGTCTCGGTCGACGAGCCCACGCAGCGCCACGAGGACTTCGATCGGACCGCCGCTCGCGGGAACGACGCCCATCGTCGTCCCCGCCTCCCGCCGGCCCCCGGGGCCCTCGAGGATGGGCAGCCCCTGGGTCTTGACCAGCGTTCGTATCGACTCGGCGTGCGCGCTCAAAAAGTCGAGGGTCTCCGGCCGTGCGGACCGAAGCGTGAGCCGTACGTCGGCTTTCTTGTCGACCCCGTGCTCGCTGCGAATGGCGCGCGCGGCCGACACGACGTCCTTGAAGATGTCCATCCAGTCGTCGACGTCCGCGCATCGGGCGGGGCCTTCGTCGTCTCGCGTGGGGTAGGGCCCGAACGCCAGGCTGATTCGCCGCGATCGCGGACGCGGAAGGCGCTGCCACAGCTCCTCGGTGATGAACGGCATGAATGGGTGCATCAGGCGCAAGCTGCCTTCGACGACGTAGGCCAGCGTGAAGCGCGTCTCTCGGACGAGATCGTGGCTCGAGGGCGGGGACTCGAGCGGCGTCCGGCGAAGAATCGGTTTGACGATCTCGAGGTACCACGAGCAGAGCTCGTCCCAGAAAAAGTGGTACGAGGCAAGCGCAGCCTCGTCGATGCGAAACTCGTCGAAACCGGTGTGGACCGATTCGCATGCCGCGGCGAAGCGCGAGCGGATCCAGCGGTTGTAGAAGTGCCGCGCCGTCTCGGCTTGCTCGGGCCAGGTGAAACCGCTGCCGAGCAGCTCCAGCGCGAGTCGCGTGGCATTCCAGATCTTGTTCAGAAAATGCCGGTTGCCCTCGATGCGTTTCGGCGAGAGTGCGATCCGCTTGTTGCTCGGAGGGTAGGTGACGAGCGTGAACCGCACGGCGTCGGCCCCGAACGCGGGGAATCCTGCGCCCATGGCCGCCGCGGACGGGTACGCTTTGCGGAATTTGGCGAGCGCCTCGGCTGGAGGCGACAGTGGGGCCGTCTTTTCCACCATCGCGGCGAAGCTCGTCCCGTAAACGAGATCGAGCGGGTCCATGACGTTCCCCTTGACCTTGCTCATCTTCTCGCCGGTCTCGTCGACGACCATGCCGTGCAGCAGGACCCGGCGGAACGGCACCAGGCCGGTGAAGTGAAGCCCGAACATCATCATTCGGGCGACCCAGAAAAATAAAATATCGTAACCGGTCTCGAGGTCGCTCGCAGGGTAGAACTTGGTCAACGCGCGCGTCCGGTCCGGCCACCCGAGGGTGGAGAAGGGCCACAGAGCGCTGGAGAACCAGGTGTCGAGCACGTCGGGGTCTTGCTGCCACGGGCTGTCGGCCGATTCCGCGCCGCACTCCTGCGGACGCTCGCGCGCGACCTTGATCTCTCCGTTCGGACCGTGCCACGCGGGGATCTGGTGCCCCCACCAGAGCTGGCGCGAGACACACCAGTCCTGGATCGACCCGAGGAAATGGTCGTACGTCTTGGTCCATTCGGTCGGCAGGATGACGGTCCGCCCCGAATGGACGGCCTCGAGGGCCTTGTCGGCCATCGATCGCATCGAGAGAAACCACTGGGTCGAGATCATCGGCTCGACGATCCCGCCGGAACGTGAGCAGCGTGGCAGCGTGAGCACGTGCGGCTTGCTGGCGCGCGCGAGGCCGCGCTCCACCAGGGCGGTTTTGACCGCGCGCCGGGCCTCCTTCCTGTCGAGCCCCGCGAAGCGCCCGGCATTCGAGTTGAGGGTGCCGTCGAGGTTCAGGATGTTGATCTCCTCCAGCCCGTGTCGCTTGCCGGTCGCGAAGTCGTTGAAGTCGTGGGCCGGGGTGACCTTGACCGCACCCGTGCCGAACTTGGGATCGACGAGAATCGCGTCGGTGATGATCGGGAACGTGCGATCGACGAACGGATGGCGTACCCGCTTTCCGTGAAACGCCACGTACCGCGGATCCTCCGGGTGAACCGCGACGGCCGTGTCGCCAAGCATCGTCTCGGGGCGCGTTGTCGCCACGACGATCTCGCCGCCCCCCTCCACCGGATAGGCGAACTCGAACAGCTCGCCGTTCGCCCCCTCCTCGTTTTCCACCTCGAGGTCGCTGAGCGTGGTCGCGCATTCGGGACACCAGTTGATGAGCCGGGTCGCGCGATACATGAGGCCCTGCTCGAAGAGGCGGACGAACGCCTCGACCACGGCGCGGTTCATGGGCGCGTCCATGGTGAATCTCGACCGCGACCAATCCGGGCTCGCGCCGAGGGTGCGCTGCTGCAGGTGGATTCGGTCGCCCGTTTCGCGGCGCCACTGCCAGACGCGCTCGACGAATGCGGAACGTCCCATCGCGCGGCGGGACAGGCCTTGCTGCGCGAGCTGCCTTTCCACGACGAGTTGCGTCGCGATGCCTGCGTGGTCGGTGCCCGGCTGCCAGAGCGTGTTGTAACCGCGCATGCGGTGCCACCGCACGAGCGAATCCTGCAGCGCCGTGAAGAGGGCATGGCCCATGTGAAGCGACCCCGTGACGTTGGGGGGCGGCATGGGCACGACGTAGACGGGCCGTGTATCGTCCGGCGAATCGGAAGCGGCGAAGACCCCGTTCTGCTCCCAGAAGTCGTACCACCGGGGCTCGACCGTCGCCGGATCGTACGGCTGATCGAGCGCGGGCGCGGCCGTCGGGAACGCTGCGAGCTCTGTCATCGGGAGCATCGGCTTAGCGCGTCTCGCGGATCCGCGCGTCTCGTTCGCGAGCTCACGGTGCTTCGCGGTCTTCGCTGTCGACCCCGGCTGCGCGGCTCGCGGCGTCCGTGCGCTCGCCGGGGCTCGCGGGGTCCGCGCGCCTTCCAGGGCTCGGAGGGTCGGAGCGCTCCCGAGAGCCCGCGGCGTCGGGCCGCTCTCGGTTGCGCCGGAAGATACGCCGTGCGTCCGGCATCGAGACCCCCTGGATGAAGTAGCCCCGCGCTGCGGCGCCGATGGCCATCGTTCCGCTGAATGCGACGGTGGCCGACAGGATCGGGCCGCCAGCGGGCGCGATGATCTTGAGCGCGGCGCGCACGGCCTCGCGGAGCACGAAGGCCAGACCAATGTTCGCACCGAGCCCGGCGATGAACTCCGCCGCGGCGCGCCGGTCGATCGAACGGCCCGCGATCCATGCGATCGCCGCGACGAGCCCGATCTGCATCGTGGTCAGCGGGACGATGTCGGCGAGCGGAATCGGGGCGGCCGCAATCCCCGCGCAGACGGCTGCGGTGGCCTTCGTGAGAGCGACGGCGAGCTCCTGTTGGACGGCTTTCGTTCGAGTCACGCGCGCCAGCTCGGCTCGGCTCGCATCGGGCAGGTGATGGAACAGCGCCATGGCCAGGTCGCCCACCCGCCATCGTTCGTCGGCGCGCAGGGTTCCGTCGGCGCGCCACGACATGTAGACCGAGATGCCCAGCGTGGACGCGAGTCGCCCGCGCAGAAGGTTGCGTTTCTCGATCTGGGACGCGACGGCGCTTTCGGCCTCCGCGACGTGTTGGAGCTTCTCGTCGACGTCTTCGCGCGGCTCGGTCGCCGAAAGGTGCAGTCGCGTCCCCTTCGGTTCGAGCACGTCGCAGTGCGTGACCACCGCGAGAAGCGGAGGCTCGCTCCGGTGCGCTCGACGCAGCTCGTCGTAGACGCGTTCGAGCGCGTCGAGATCGCGATCGATCGCCGCATCGACCTCGGTCGCCTTGGCCACGAAGACGACGAGATCGGGCAGCTTGGCGCGAAGCTCCACGGCGATGGACTCTACGGCCGTCGCTGCACGATCCGCCTCCGCCGGGGGAGAGCCCTCCTGAACGCCGCGCGTGTCGAGGATCGACATCGCTCCGCCGTCGCGCTGGTAGTCGTACCAGCGCCCGCGCCCCGTCTGCGCCGTCACGTGTCCGAGATCGGCGACGCGCGCGCCGAACAGTGCGTTGACGAGAGACGACTTGCCCGCTCCGCGACGGCCGACCAGAACGAGCGCCGGGGGTCGCTTCTCCAGGACGACCGTCCGCAGCGTCGCGATTCGCGCCCGCAAATCCCTCGCGACGTCGACCGGGAGCCGTTCGAGCAACTCCTCGAGACGCGCGATCGCACGCGCGAGCATCTTCAGGGCTGCATCGTCTTCGGTCGCCATCGTGCTCAGTGTGGCACGCGCTCCGTGCGGCGTCGGCGAAGGCTCGAGCGCTCGCCGCGCTCGTTGGGCTCAGCCGTCCCGGGTGAGACGCGAAATCTCTTCCTTGATCATCACCTCGGCGAGCTGCGGCACGACCTCCCAGACGACACGCTCGACGACCTCACGCGACAGGGCGAGCACGGCTTCGACTTGCTGTGAAGTGAGCCCCAGCTCGTCCAGCTTCGCAGCGAGCCGTCCGTTGGCGGCCGCCGCCGTGGCGGACACTGCGGTCTCGGCGCCCCGCGGAGCGTCTGCCATCCGCGGCGAGGCCACCGTGGGGCCGGGTTGCGCCGGCTGCGCCGGCACGACGGTCGGGGCCGTCTGAACGGCGACCGGAGGCTGCACCGCCGCCGGTCCCTGAGGCGAGAGGGCGGCGGCCGACGGCGAAGTGCGAGAAAGCGCTGGGGAAGGCGTCGCAGCCTGAGCCGCAGGGCCGGCCGGGGGGATGGCGCTCTCGAACGACAGCGTGTGGGTCCGCTGCGTTCCCCAGACGGGTTTCTGGGCGGTCGTGGGCGCTCCGGGAACGCCCGCGGCCGGCGGGCGAGGCGGGCTCGCGCCGAACGCCACCGTCGCATGCACCGCGCTGGGCGCGATTGCGGGCGAGGCCGGTCTTGCGGCCTCGCGCGTCACGAGCGCTTTCTTCACCTTGTCGATGAGCGACTGGGTATCGAACGGCTTGTCGATGAAGTCGTCGACGCCGGCGTCACGCCCCCGAGCCGCGTCGTAGGGACTGTAGCGGCTGGCCATGAGGACGATGGCCAGACGGGCGTTGCGCGACCGCAGCTCCTTGGCCAGGGCATAGCCGTCGTCGGCGCCGAGCGAGGTATCGATGACGACGGCCGCGGGGTCTTCCCCCATCCGCGCGAGCGCGCCCGAGGCGCCGTCGGCGCTCGTGACGCGAAAATCGTCGCCGCTGAATGTGATCTCGAGGACTTTCCGCATCGTCGCGCTGTCGTCGACGGCCAGCAAGGTTTTGGGCACGTTGCGCTCTCCGCTCCGGGCGACAAGGACAGGGGATACCCTTGCCGATTGTGCGGACCGACAGCCTTGAGTGTCAAGCAACTCGCAGCATCCATGCTAGACCGCTCGTCCTCGGTGACGCAGCGAACGGTCGTCGTCCCACCGGAGTTTTCGGGGCCGCTCGACCGGGCCGTGCGTGCCCTCGGAGGCGGGAGCTGGGGCCGGGCTCGAGCGCTCATCATCGCCGGAAAAGTCAGCGTGGCCGGGGAAGTCGTCCTCGATCCCACGCGCCGTGTACGTCCAGGGGTCGAAATCCGCATCGACGAAGCCGCGCCCAGACCGAGACCCGCCAGGCTTGCCGACAGCGACGTCGTGCACGCGGATGCTCACGTGATCGTCGTGGTCAAGCCGGCGGGCATCAGCGCCGTCCCTTTCGACGATCGGGAAACCGATACCCTCGACGCGCGCGTCCGCGCATGGATCGAGCGCAAGCGGCTTGCGCCGTCGAAATCGGGGCGCGGCCGGCCGAACCTCGGTGTCGTGCATCGATTGGACCGCGAGACGAGCGGCCTCATCGTGTTTACGCGGACGTGGCTCGCGAAGCAGAGCCTGGGGGGTCAATTTCGGCGGCATACCGCCTTGCGCCGCTACCTCGCGCTTGCGAGCGGGATCGTCGCGTCGCGCACGATCCGAAGCTGGCTTGTCGAGAACCGACGCGACGGGCTGCGTGGATCGGTGCGATCGAGTCAGCGGGCTACCCCCGGCGCCCGCGAAGCGATTACCCACGTCGAGAGCCTCGAGCCGCTCGGGGTCGCGACACTGGTCGCTTGCCGCCTCGAGACGGGCCGCACGCACCAGATTCGCATCCATCTGAGCGAAGCAGGCCATCCGCTGGTGGGCGAACGGGTCTACGTGCGCGAATTTTCGGGGCCCCCGGTCGAGGCGCCGCGCCTCATGCTGCACGCTGCCGAGCTGGGATTCGTCCATCCGGCCACCCAAAGGGAAATGCGCTGGACGTCACCGATTCCCGACGACATGGCGGCCGTCATCCAGAGGCTTCGATCCGCCGGGCGCGCAGTCGCCGGACCCGGATCATCATGAACCAGAGGAGCGCGATCCCGACGAACGTCGAGAGCGCATCCATGGCGAGCATGGCGGACCGACCCGCCCACGGAACGCCTGGGAATGCAGCACGCGCTCGATCGTAGCTGTAGCCGTCGAGCCAGGTGACGTACGTGATGGCGAAGTTCGAGGCACCCACGTACAGGGCAAGCTGGGTGGTGACGCCGTCACGGTACCCGAGTAGCTCGACGACGAACGCGTAAAAGGCTGCGTAGCAGAGGCCGTTGGCGAACTGATATGCGAGCGTTCCGAGGGTGAAGACCCTCGGGGTCGCCGAGAAAGCGATCATCCCGAGCGCGCAGAAGGCGGTGACGGCGCCGAAAAGAACGTAAGCAAGGCGGCGGTTCATCCGATCGGCCACGTAGCCGCCGAGGAGCGCACCTGCGGCATTCACGATCCCACCGAGCACGCCGGTGACGATGAAGACCAATCGCTCGGCCGACGCCGTGTCGGGCGCGTATTCCGGCGCGAGTGCGCTGAACAAGTTGGTCAGTGCTCCGGCCCCGACCGGCGAGACGCAGATGAGCAATCCCGTCCAGCCCTCGGGCGAACGCAGCGTGGCCCATATCTCCCGGGCGAGCCGCGCCAGGAGCGCCACGGCGCTACGGCGCGCAAGCGGAGGCTCATCGACGAATGCCGCCGGGACGGCAGCGACGGCGCAGAAGACCGCCAGCGCCAGCGCTGCCATCGTGGGCGACAAGTGCTCGAGCATCCACGCGACGAGCGCTCCCCCTGCGGCGGTGCCCGCGAGATTTCCGGCCGTTTGCCATCCTGCCGCCGCGCCTCGTCGGGAGTCCGCCACAGTCACGGCCATCAGGGCCAGCACCGCCGAGCCGCTGGTCGCCACCGCCGCCTGTGCCCCGAAGAGGACCGCGGCGTAGATCCACAAGAGGGGAACGCCAGCCACGCGGTGGTCCAGACTGGGCGGGACGAGGGCTGCCAGCGCGAGGCAGAATGCGGTGGCGCCGACCGAAGCGAAGTACCAGGTTCGCCGGCGCGGCCCCGAGTCGAGTGCCGGTGACCAAAGCAGCTTGACGACGTGGGGAATCTGCGCGACCTGCGAGACGGTGGCGATTACCGTCATGTCGAAGCCGCGCTTCCGCAGGACGAACGGGACGGCGACGGTGGCGAATCCGACGGTCAGCCCGAACGGCAGTGTGAGAACCGCCCACCACGGCGCTGGGAGAGTCCGGGAAGGCCGCGCGGCCGGAACCATCGAGGGTGCGCTATATCGCAATGCGGGGTGAGGGCGCTCGCATCCGGCGCCCGAGCGGCCTTTGCCCGGCGCCTTCCTCTGGTGGGCGTTTGGCCGGTGTTGTGGGAGAGCCGTGCCCGTGCGCCGCGCGGCTCCCGGGGGGCCGGGGGCTCCGGGAGAGAGCCTCTCGCTTCTGCCGAGGAGCTCGAGAGGAGCGGCGCTCCGTGACCCCGAGCATGGCCCAGGGTGCTAAAAATAGGACGAGCAATGCCCGAGACGCCCGAGCTCAACGCCCGCGCCCGGCAGGTTCTTTATCACTGCGTTACGGAGTACGTCGCCACGGGCGAGCCGGTGGGGTCGCGAACGCTGGCGAAAAAGTCGGGCCTTGATCTGTCGCCAGCGAGCATTCGCAACGTGCTCGCGGATCTCGAGGACCTCGGTTACCTCAGGCAACCTCATACCAGCGCCGGCCGCGTGCCCACGGATCGAGCGTTCCGGCTCTTCATCGATGCGCTCATGCGGCTGCGGGTGCTGACGGCCGATGAAATGGCCATCATCCGCGAGCGGTTCGCGTCGTTCGAGCGCGGCAGCAACGTCATGCGCGAGACCGGGAAGCTGCTCTCGGAGCTCACTGGCACCGCTGCCGTCGTCCTTGCTCCGCGCGCCGAGAAGCTCGTTCTCAAGCACCTTCGTTTCCTGCGCACAGGTCCGGACGAAGTACTCGCCGTGCTCGTCATCAAGAACGGGGTGGTGCAAAACAGGTTCTTGCGCGCGGTGGTGACGGAGATCGAGCTACAGAGAATTCACAACCTCCTCGATGACGTGGTCGAGGGCCGCACGCTCGGCGACTTGCGCGAGCTGTTCTTTCGGCGCCTGCAAAGCGAGCGCGTTCAGCACGACGAGACGCGGCGTCGCGCGTTCGAGCTGGGCGCCGAGGCCGTGGGGGAGGCCGCGGCGGGGGAGACCGATCTGGTCATCGAGGGACAGGATCGGCTGCTCGAAAAGCCGGAGTTTCACGACGCGGGCCATGTGAGGCGTCTGGTCACAGCGCTCGACGCGCGCGAGAAGCTCGTCAAGCTCCTGGATCTCGCGATGCAAGAAAAAGGCGGGCGCGTCGCGGTCGGCGAGGAGGTGGGCGATTTGGGCGGCGGCGATCTCGCGGTCGTCGGCGCGCCGTATTCGTCGCAGGGGCAAACGGTCGGATCGGTCGGTGTCATCGGACCGACGCGCATGGACTACCCGCATGTCTTGCCGCTCGTTGCCGCCACGGCGACCGCCATGAGCGAATTCATGGAGCGCGTGGAAGGTGGCAAAAAAGAACCGGGCGAGGAGTGATAAGCTAGGCGCCAGAAGATGCTTCACGCTCCGCCGGACCTGCCCGGCGCTCAAACGACCGATTCGCCCATCGATCGGGCCCTTACGCTCCTTCTCGCCGACGAAGCCGAGGCCGCACTGCGATGGAGCGCCGCCGTAGTCGAACGTGACCCGTCGATACCGAGCGCGCTCGTCATCACGTGCCGCCTCCTAGAGCAGGTCGGACGGCCCGAAGCGGCCATCGAAGGCTTCGGCCTTGCAGTACGACGGGCCATCGATGCCGGCAACCTGCCCCTCGCGGTCGCCGCCGTCGCCGATTTGCGGGCGCTGGGCGTGGACGTCAGCGAGCAACTGGGCGAAGTGGCCGGGGCGTTTTGTCTCGGCTCGGAGCGTCTGCAGGACACCGAAACGCCGCCGCCTCCGCTGCCCAACTTCGAGGGGTTCCAGCCGCTGAGCTCGTTTCTGAGTGGTCCGGCGCTCACGTCCAAGGCGACCCAGATCCTGCACGCAGCCACGCGACAATATCGTGAGGCGGAGGGGACTGAGCTTCCCCTGGTCGCGCCGCTGCCGTTTTTCAGCGCGCTCACCAAGGAGGCGTTGAGCGATCTCATTGCGGCCTTCGAGATGATCACCGTTCCCGCCGGCAGGCGTGTCATCACCGCGGACGAGGAGGGGGCCGAGGCCTACATCGTCGCGCGCGGAGAGCTCGAGGTGACGCGTGACGAGACCAGTGACGGCGGACAGCCCATCGTGCTCGCGCGGCTCGTGAGCGGCGCTCTCTTCGGAGAAATGGCCCTTCTGTCCCGGGCGCCTCGCGTCGCGAACGTGATCGCGACGCGACCGTCGATTCTGCTCGTTGCGAAACGCGACGCGCTCGAGGCGGTGGCCGAGAGACACCCGGAGGTCGCGGTCGAGCTCGCTGCGCACTGCCGCCGTCGAATGGTCGCCAATCTCGGACGAACCTCGCAGGTGCTCATCTCCGTCCCGCCGGCCGAGCGTGCGATCCTGGTCGAGCGGTTCGAGACACGCATCTTCGAGAAGGGGGACAAGCTGGTCGTGGAAGGAGACGAGGCCCAGGGTCTGCACCTGGTGGCCTCGGGCGAGGTTGCGGTGGTCGCGCACGAGAACGGTGAATCGATCGTCGTCGCGACGTTGCAGGCCGGCGACACCGTCGGTGAAGGGGCGCTGCTCTTGCGGCGCAAGTCGAATGCCGACGTGATCGCCGTGCACCCGACGGTCACGCTTTTTCTGCCCCGGGGGGAATTTCTGGAGCTCGTCGAGGCGCATCCGAGCATTTTGCACGGCCTGTACATGACGGCTGTCCGCCGCGACGACGAGACCATCCACGCTCTCGATTCGGCGCCCGCCGCGGCGGCGGACGACTACGTGCTTCTATGACCGCGCAGCCGAGCGCGGATCGACATGACGATGGGACCGCCGGGGGCGCCCACCGATCGGTCGCCCGTGCGGTGACGCCGCCGGCCGCGGGATCCGCGACGGATCGCGGGTGTTTCACCATGGCGGAGGCGCGGCAGGCGCGCCGTCTGTCCGTCGTGATCGCCATCGTCGGCGTGTTCTTCGTCGTCGAGCTCGGGGGAGCCTTGCTCGCCGACAGCGTCGTGCTGCAGGCGGACGCCTTGCATTTGCTCATGGACGTCCTGGCGCTGTCCCTCAGCCTCGTCGCGATGCGCCTTGCTGTGAGCGCGCCCACGACTGAGTTCACGTATGGGCTGCGCAGGGCGGAGCCCGTGGCGGCGATCTTGGGGGCCCTGCTCGTCCTGGTCACGACGGGTGCGATCGTCGTGGAGGGGGTCAAGGCATTCGAGGAACAGACCGCACCGAAGGCAGGTCTGATGCTTCTCGTTGCGGTGGGCGCGATTCTGGTCAACGGCGTGAGCGCTTGGCTATTGCACGACGCCACCCACGTGGCCCCGCGCCGCGTCGAAGGCTCGTCGTCGCTCGCGGGCGCCGCTGAAACGTCCGTCGCCCTACGTCACGTCGATCACGACGGCCATGACGGAACGCAGGCGACCGGAGGACATCTTCACGATCACGGCGTGGCCCGGAGAACCCACGGACATGCGCTCAACCTCCGGGGCGCCTGGCTCCACCTCGCGGGCGACACTCTCGGCGCGCTGGGAGCGCTTGCGGCCGCGATCTTCATCCGATTGGGCGGGACGCCGCGTGCCGACCCCATCGCGAGCTTCATCGTCGCGGGGATTCTGCTCGTGGGCTCGCTGCGTCTCGTCCGAGATGCGACCATGGTGCTGCTCGAAGCCGCGCCGCGGCACCTTCCGCTCGGCGTCGTGCGACGGCTGATTGCAGAGTTCCCCGGGGTGCGGGAAATCCGGGAGCTGCACGTCTGGACGCTCGGAGCGGGACATGACGCCATCACGGTCCGCGTGGGTGCCGAGGATGCTGATTTCACGCTCGCGGAGCGAATTTCCCTACGATTGCGCCAGAGGCTCGGGGTCGAGTACGTCACGGTGCAGGTGGACGCCGCGAGCGGTACGGGCGGGCGCCGGTGACGAGCCCGACGGACTCGACTTGACCGAGCGTTCGGCTTTGAGTACGCCCGACGCCGATGCGCCTCTTCGCCTTCTCGTCGTTCACCGCCGCGCTGACGGTCGTCTTTGCGGTATTCGGCAAGCCCGCCTCGGCCCAGATGAAAGTGGCCGTTGTCGACGTCCAACGTGCCGTCATGCAGACGGAGGACGGTCTTCGCGCCCAGGCCACCCTCAAGAAGCTCTTCGACAGCCGACAGCAGGAGCTCAACAAGCGGCAGACCGATCTGCAGAGACAAAAGGAAGACATCGACAAGCAGTCGAAGGTTCTCTCGCAGCAAGCGCTACAGAAGAAAGTCGACGACTGGCAGAAGCAAATGGTCGAGCTCCAGACGACGTTCGTCGAATACAATAAAGAGCTCGAAAAGAAGCAAAAGGAGCTCACCGACCCGATCTTCGAGCGGGTCATCGGCGCCATCAAGCGACTGGCCGGGACGGACGGATACGATCTCATCGTTGACCGGGCCACCGTCGCGTTCTCGCGCGGAGATCTGGACCTGACCGACAGGGTCATCCAGTTCGCCAATGCCTCGCCTGGGAACGCGCCTGCTGCGGCGCCGAAAGCCAGCAGCTCGGCGCCGGCTCCCAAACCGTGACGTGGGACGGAGTCGTCCGCCTCCGCGGTGACTCCCTGGAGGCGCTCGCGATCCGCCATGGCGGACGAGTGCTCGCCGGTCCGACGCGGGCGCCCGCAGCGATCGCGCCCGTCGATCGTGCCGCGGCAGGTGACATGGCCCCACTGTTTGCGCCGCGCTCGGTGAGCGCGGCACGAGCGGCGGCAGGACGGGGCTCGGCGCTCCTCGTCGACTCCTCGCTGGCGCATCGGGTCGGGGCGGTCGACGCCTTGTGGGTTCACGACCACGCCGAATGGGCGATGGCGCTCCTGCTGGAGGAGGCGCAGGTCTCCGACGCCGAGCCGACCATCGGCCTCGGCTGCTCGATCGCCTCCACAGCCGTTCTCGGACCTCGCGTCGTCATCGGAGCGCGGGTCAGGATCGGCGCCGGCGCGGTCATCGGATCCCCCGGGTTCGGCTGGGCACGAGGACCCGAAGGCGGGGTTCGAGCGGTGCCGCAACTCGGTGGCGTCGTGCTGGAGGACGACGTGGCCGTGGGCCCGCTGTCGACCATCGATGCTGGTACGCTGAGCCCGACCCGAGTCCGCCGTGGGGCGAAGCTCGACGCCCAGGTGCATGTCGGTCACAACTGCGACATCGGCGAAGGAACGATGGTCGCGGCGCAGTGCGGTTTTGCCGGATCGGTGACGATCGGTTCTTCTGTCCTCGTCGGCGGACAGGTCGGGATCGCCGATCACGTCGTGGTCGGCGATCATGCGCGAATCGCTGCGAAAAGCGGCGTCATCGCGGATGTACCTGCCCGCGCAATCATGGCAGGATACCCGGCGGTGCCGCGCATGCGCTGGTGGCGTGCGGTCGCGAAGTTGTACGGCGCCGCGAGGGGCGATCGTTGAAAGGCAGCACCGGAATCGAGATCGATCGAATTCTGCGGATCTTGCCGCACCGCTGGCCGTTCGTCCTCGTCGACCGGGTGACCGATGTCTTTC
>Ga0187782_10000552_pt1 | contig 25521 bp, 23 predicted proteins | sample 0715_SJ02_MP15_2_FD_132454 | JGI IMG/M metagenome (GOLD analysis project Ga0187782, IMG submission 132454) | Tropical peat soil microbial communities from peatlands in Department of Meta, Colombia - 0715_SJ02_MP15_20_MG | ecosystem: Environmental > Terrestrial > Soil > Wetlands > Peat | place... | reverse complement strand
TCGATTTGCCGCAGCAGTGTCACGATCTGCTCCGGCTTGTAGCGGACCATGGGCATGACCAGTCTTCCCTCCAGGTGAATTCTCTCTCACTTCACCTGGTACAAAAATCCCCGGTCAGCTCAAATTTCGATAGTAAGCGGGCTGCGGTCGAAAAACTCGACGGTTTTGGTGACAATTTGGTGACAGTCCCGAAGAGGTTGCACAAAAGTAGTGCAGTACTGTCACTAAATCGCCCCGCAAGTTACAATAACTCAACCACTTATTTTCGGAGGGGTGGGTGAGCGGTTGAAACCGGCGGTCTTGAAAACCGTTAGGCCCGCAAGGGTCTCGTGGGTTCGAATCCCACCCCCTCCGCCACTCCGTTTCACGTTTTCTCCGCGGGTCCATAGTCCGATGGAATCGTCTAATTTGTGGCTCAACGCCGAAGATGTCGCGGCACCGAGTCGGTCTTACTTGGCCGAAAGAATGGCGCTACCTCGGAACGCGCCATATCGCCTGCGCTACTTCAGTTTCGTGAGTGCGTCCGATACTTCCTCGTGGCGTCTAATCGCTGTTTTGACAACAACAGACGGAATGGATAGACTTTCCTCGCTTGCGGCGACTTGGATTCTGTCCAGATTGGCACGGCCGCTAGCTCTTGCCGGGAGCGCGCATGAACGTCGCAACCTCGGGCGCCATCGACTGCGATATTCACCCCGCTGTCCGCACCACCAAAGATTTGGTGCCTTATCTCGACGACTATTGGCGAGAGATGCGGGTCTTGCGGGAACTGGACCGTCTGGACCTCATGAGCTATCCGGCAGCAATTCCGCTTTCAGGGCGGCCCGATTGGCGGCCGAAGGCCGGGAATCCAGGCACAGATTTCCAGATGCTCGTCGAACAGGCGTTGGATCATTTCGACCTGCGCTATGCCATCTGCAACTGTCTCTACGGGGCGCAGGCAGTCTTCGACGAGAACATGGCCGCTGCCTTCTGTCGCGCGATCAATGACTGGCTGCGCGCGGAGTGGTTGGATCGCGATGCCAGGCTTCGGGCATCGATCGTTCTGCCCGCACAGAGTCCTGACTTAGCCGCAGCGGAAATCGAGCGTCTGGCAGACGACAAAAGATTTGTGCAGGTCTTGTTTCTCGCGCGATGTGATTTCCCGCTGGGACGAAAATTCTACTGGCCGATCTATTCCGCCGCGGTGCGGCATGGGCTTCCGATTGGCATTCACGCGGGAGGCATGTTTCGTCACGCCCCCACGCAGTCGGGCCACCCCTCGTATTTCATCGAGGATTTCGCAGCAGAGTCGCAGGCTTTTGCCGTGCAGCTTGGGAGCCTGGTTTCGGAAGGCGTCTTCACCAAGTTTCCCGAATTGCGCGTCGTCTTGATCGAATCAGGGGTGGCGTGGTTGCCGGCCATGCTCTGGAGATTCGGAAAGGACTGGCGCGGAGTGCGGGTCGAGGTTCCCTGGGTCAAAGAGACTCCCGCCAGCATCATTCGAGACCATGTGCGGCTCACCATTCAGCCTCTGGACGCCCCGCCGAATTCGTCCGATCTTCTGCGGCTCATCGAGCATATTGGTTCGGAAGATGTGTTGCTGTTTTCTACTGACTATCCGCACTGGCATTTTGACGGGGACGCGGTCTTGCCCAGCTTGCCCGCGACTCTTCTCAAGAAGATCCAAGTGGAAAATCCGCTTGCGACATATCCTCGCTTGGCGGAGGCGATTCAATGAGCACTCAAGAGGTTGCTGATCCCAGGCTGCACACAGACAAGAGTGATCCCGTCCGCGTCGGCGTTGTCGATTGCGATATTCATCCGGCGCCGCCCGCCCCGGACGAAATGTTGAGGTTCCTGCCGAAGCGCTGGCACAGCTACATGGCTACATACGGAGCGCGCATCGCGGGTCAGCCGACATCGGGCATCGTGCCCTACCCGCGCATGGCGCCCGGACACGGAATGCGTATGGACGCATGGCCGCCCGGCGGCGGATTTCCCGGTTCCGACTTGAAGTTCATGCAGGAGCAGTTGCTCGATGCTTGCGGCATTGAGTTTGGAATCCTGCAGCCGCTGACAATCGGATCGACCACTACGAATCTCGAGCTGGGCGCCGCTCTGTGCGAAGCCACAAACGAATGGCAACTCGAAAAATGGACGCGGAAGGACCGCAGGCTCAAGGCTGCGATCTGCGTGCCCCAGGAGGATGCCGCCGCGTCCGTCGCGATGATCGAGCACTGCGCGCCGGAAAAGGATTTCGTGCATATCGCCGTGCCGACCCGGACGGTGGAGCCATTCGGCCGAAAGCGTTACTGGCCGATTTTCGAAGCGGCCGAGCACTACGACTTGCCGATTTGCATGCATCCACCGGCCTCAGGGTTTCACTGCAATACGCCGACGGGTTGGGTTTCTTACTACATCGAAGAACATGTTGCGTTCGCGCATCCGCCGCAAACGATCATCACCAGCTTGATTATGGAAGGCGTGCTCGAACGCTTCCCGAAGTTGAAGGTCGTGTTGGTGGAGGGCGGCTTCGCCTGGGTCCCGGCTCTCGCCTGGCGGCTCGACAGGCTGTGGCACCGGATGCGAGACGAAGTGCCTCACGTGAAGCACGCGCCGTCGGAATATTTTCCAAGGAACTTCTGGTTCACCACCCAACCGATGGAAGAGCCTGAGTCGCCCGAACATCTTCTCGATACCATCCGATGGATCGGCGCCGGCCGATTGATGTTCTCAACCGACTATCCTCACTGGGATTTCGACGATCCGCGCAATGCGTTCAAGACGACCATCGCACCGCAGGACCGGGCGGCCATATTCCGAGAGAACGCGGTCGCTTTGTTTAGATTGAACGAAGCATGAGCCGTCACGTCGTCGCCCGAGCCGGCGAAATCCCGGTGGGCGGGCGGAAACTTGTCACGGTTGCCGGACGAACCGTCGGTATCTTCCATCTAGCTGGCGAATACTTCGCGCTGTTGAATCGCTGTCCACATCAGGGAGCGTCGTTGTGCACCGGGATGCTGGTTGGATTCGCCGATTCAAACGAGCCTGGCGAGTACAGCCTCACGCGGCAAGGCGAAATGCTGCGCTGTCCCTGGCATGGATGGGAATTCGACATTCGGACGGGACAATCCTGGTGTGAGCCGTCCCGATTGCGCGTCAAGGCCTACCCGGTCAGCGTGGAAGCGGGAGCGCGGCTCGTGAAAGGCCCCTATGTGGCTGAAACGTATGAGGTCACACTGGAGGACGACTACGTCATCTTGACGATTTGACTGCCGCACTTTCTCTTCGTGAGCTGCGTCTTGCCTTCGTGAATCTCTTTCCGACCCGAAAGCCAGAGTAGTTGTCCAGACAACATTTCTCATTGACACCCGCAGGACGGAGGGCTAGGCTTCGGGCAAAGGGGTATGGGCGGGGCCTCGGGTGGAGGCCCATTTGCGAGAACCATGAGTCCGAAGGATCAAAGTATGCGCCGCACTCGAACATTTCTCCCGCCATGCACGCCCCGAGCGGTTTCCGGTCCTGCAATTGCGATCTCGAATTGGGAGGACAAACCCATGAAGCTACGATTCGCCGCCTTCCTGGCCGCAGTGCTCTGCTTTACTCTCTGGCCCCGAAATCAGGCGCTGGCCGGAGACAAGAAGGCATCCGATCGCCCGGTCAGCGTTGAGCCGAGGCTGACGGTGCTGAGTCCATTGGGCACTCCGCCGGCCATCCAATTGCTGGGCATGGCGCCGAGGCCGAATGGTCTCGACGGCAAGACGATTTACATTGTCGATGACGGCTTCCCGGGCGGTGAAGTCCTGCTCAACGAAATGGCCGTGTGGTTCAAGCAGAACATGCCCAGCGTGAAGGTCGTTTTCCGCACCAAGGCCGGTCCATTCGAGTACGAGGATCCTCGTCTTTTCGCGGAAATCAAGGAAAAGGCCGACGCGGTCATCATGGGCATGGGGCATTGAAGCTACTGCGCGCCAGCGGTCGTTGGCCACTGCATCACGTTCGAATCGAAATTCGGCAAGCCCGCGGTTCCCATCATTACCGAACCATTCAAGCAGTTGGTCGACGAGAATGCCGCCAAGAAGGGGATGCCTCATCTCCGATTCACCTTCGTGAAGTCGCCCGTCTGGGGCAAGACGGCGGAACAGCTGCGTAAGGACGTAATCGACGGCAAAGATCCGGTCAGCGGCAAGCCTGTGATGCAGGAGATTGTCGACAATCTGACGAGGCCATTGAGCGAAGAAGACAAAGCCACGAAGACCATCCCGCAGACGGCCGGTCCCGACCACTACGGCCCGGATACTGCCGAGAATCTGCAGAAACTCTTCCGCGAAAAGGGCATGACCGATTACCTCCCCATCGTGCTTCCAACACAAGAAAAAGTGAACGCGATGCTGAAGGCCACGAGCCACAAGCCGGACGAGATCGTTGGCAAGATCTCGCCGACGCCGGGCGTTTTCGAGTATTGGTCCTACACGGTAAAGCAAGTCGCCGTGAACGCGGTGATGGCCGGCGCGGATCCCAAGTACTTTCCTGTGATTCTCGCGGTCGCAGCTGCGGATACAGAGTCCATTTCCAGCTCTGACAACTCGTTTGCTTCGGCTGTCGTAATCAATGGCCCGATCCGGGACGAGATCGGCCTGAACTATGGAATCGGCGCGCTGGGGCCGTTCAGCCGTGCCAATGCCACCATCGGTCGGGCGTATACGTTGCTTTCGATCAATGCCGGGAACTGCGGTAAGGTCGGAGAGACGTACATGGGCGTCATCGGAAACCCTGCGAATTACGCCAACATTGTGATTGCCGAGAACGAAAAAGAATCGCCCTGGCAGCCCTTCAGCGTCCGGCACGGATTCAAGCCGGATGAAAGCGTCGTCAGCATATTCGTGGGATGGGGCGTAATTTCGGCGAAAAACTCGAAATACGCCGTCTGGTCCAAGGACATGAACTTTGCGCAAGAGCTGAAGAATATTCTGAACGACCAGGATCAGCTTTTCGGGGGTGTCGCCGTCCTTAGTCCCGTTGTGGCGAATTACATGAAGGATGAGGGCTACGACACGGTCGATAAACTAACCGACTGGCTCTATAAGAGCCCGGACGAAGCAGCGCCGCATTTCTACAACAAATCGGCGATCAACATTCTTGTCACCGGGTCGTCCAACAATCTCTATTGGGACTACGGCGGGATGCGCTACGTGAAGAGCGTGTCGGTTGATAAGTGGCGCTGACGGCGATGCGCGATGTCATCGCCGCGAGCCGGGAATACTGATGTTGTCTTGACAACCACATCGCAGTTTGTTGTACTGTTGCCATCAACCCTACGGTGGGTTGGTGCGCTCTAGCGCGTCCCGAAGCGAGCGCTTGCCGAGTCTGACAGGAGTCCGTCGATGGCCACGTTATTGCGTTCGGCGGTGTTGAATCCGGAGGCATACCGGACTGTCAGAGCCGCTGATGGAGACGCACCGAGGAAGACCCACTCATTGCGTTCGCTGGCGCCACGCCTGGAGAATCTCAATGGGAAGACCATCTACCTCGTCGATACCGGATTCGGGGGGAGCGGCAAGTTTCTGGATCAGGTGCAGGCGTGGTTTGCCGAACACGTGCCCTCGGTTAAGACGGTGCGCCGCCGGAAGACGGGCAACATCTTTCTCGACAACACGAAGAACGTCTGGAACGAAATCAAGGAAAAAGGCCAGGCCGCGATCTTAGGCGTGGCGGGTTGACCGGGTTGCGCAGTGGCGGTCGCCACTTGCTCCCGCACACTCGAACAGGAATACGGAATCCCAACCGCGCCGGTGTCGACGTACGAATTCGCTGGTTTCATGGCCGACGATCTGAAGTTTCACGGGGTTCCGCTACGCGTGATTTACACGCCGCATCCGGTTGTGGGCATGCCGCCCGGTGTCCTGCGGAATTACATCGAGGGCAAAGACCCAGCAACGCAACGAGTCGTCGTGGAGGAAATCATCGACGCACTGACGAAGCCAGTCGGCGAGGACGAATTCACCGGCGACTTCGCGCCGGTCTCGCGCAACGGCGTCCGGCAGACCGTGCTGGAACCGGACACGGATGACAACTTCCAGCGCTTGTTTTACGAGCGCGGCTGGACCGATGGGTTACCCATCATCCTGCCGACGGAAGAGCGCGTCGCTGAAATGTTGACGGGCACGAGCCACGCGCCGGATGAAGTGGTCGCGGAAATCTATCTCCACGACACGCAGGAATATCTGCAATTCACTGTGGAGATGGTGGCGATCGTAGCGGTGATGGCGGGTGCGCGGCCCGAACACCTGCCCGTAATTCTCGCCGTTGCTTCGACTGGGCATCCTTCGATTCCGGGCTCGACAACGCCGTTCGCCTGCATGCTCCTCGTGAATGGCCCCATCCGCAACGAAATCGGAATGAATTCCGGTATTGGAGCGTTCAGCCCTCGGACTCTCGCCAATTCTGTGATCGGCCGTGCGTGGACACTGCTGACAATCCAGTGGGGCTACTTCCGGTTGAAGAAGCAGTTCTGGAGCTCGCAAGGCAATCCGATCGGCTACGGCAACATGTGCATCGCCGAAAACGAGGAAAGAAGCGTCTGGGAGCCGTTCCACGTGCAGAAAGGTTTCCGCGCGGATGAGAGCGTTATCAGCATCTTCCGTGGCTGGAGCTTCGTGAACAATGTCGCCGGCTCCTCCACGAGATCGGTGGGCGAAGACACGTGCGTATTGCTGGGGGCAATGCCGGGGCTATTTTCATCGGCAACACTAATATTGGATCCGCTGGTGGCGCGGCATCTCAAAGAGAATGACGGCTTCCAAACGAAGCTCGACTTCTGTTGCTGGATTTCGCAAAACTTCAAAGTGCCGGCGGGGCAGTTTTGGGGCACAGATTTGATCCACATGCTGATGGCTCCGGTCGCAGAGCAGGGCGTAGAACCCTATGCGTCCTGGAAGAAGCTACCGCCTGAGACCCTGATTGCTCCGTACGACAAACCCGAGAACATCAACGTCCTCGTCGTGGGCGGCGAGACAAGCCCCATGTGGAAGGTTTCGGATTTCTCGCACGCTGCGAGCGCTCCGGTAGACAAGTGGCGCGCGAGGCCAGTGGCGGATGGCTGTACCGACGGGACTTGCGGGCTTCCGGACCCGGATTAGCCCCGCAGCCGGTACGAGCCGCTGCGGTTGAAACCGGCCAGAGACTGTTTTGACGAATGAAGTCGAGACGATCGATTCGAGGAGGTCAATAGCCATGGATCGACGAAAGATGTTGGCGTTGCTGGGCGCCAGCCCGGCGCTCGTTGCGGGCGCACCATCCTACGCGCGAACGGCTCCGGCGAGTTTTAAGGAGGCTGGATCTTCCGTCGTTTCGGGCAGGATGATCACCGCTGTGAATCCTGGCATCACGGCGATATTGGCGACGCGAATACCTCTCGCCCCTCGCCTCGACAGGCTGGACGGCAAGACGATCTACCTCGTCGATACGGATTGGGGAGGCATGGGCCAGAACGGCAGCATCCTGGAAGAAATGCAAGCTTGGTTCGCCGAGCACATGCCCGGCGTCAAGACGATCATCAAGATCAAGAAGGGGAACTTCGTCACCGATGATCCGGCACTGTGGAAGGAGATCGCGGACGCCAAAGGAGACGGCGTTGTCCTCGGCGTCGCGGGTTGACACGGCTGCGTCGGAGCCGTGAGCTCCGAAGCTGGAGAGATCGAGCAGAAGTATCACATCCCCGTTGTGGCCGCTGCCGGTTCCAACGTCGTATCGTTCGGAATCGGCGCAAACTTCAAATACAACACCGGTATGCCAATTCGCTACGTCGGCGTGCCGTTCCCGTTCTCCGGGCAGCCGCGGTCCGTGCTCAAGAGCTACATCGAGGGAAAAGATACCGTCAGCGGCAAGCCGATGATGCAGGCAATCGTGGAGGGTCTCACGAAGCCTCTCACGGACGAAGAAAGAATGTCCGGGATTCCTGCGGAGTCCGTGCCCGAACCCAGACTGCTTCCGGCGGATACGGAAGACAATCTGCAGCGCCTGTTCAAAGATCGAAACTGGACCGACTACAATCCGGTCATCATCTCGACGGAAGAAAGAGTGGCTGCCATGCTGAAAGGCACCAGCCACAAGCCGGACGAGATCATCAAATCCGCTGCCGGAACATTCGGGACGCGCCGTCCCTTCACAGTGGAAAAAGTTGCTGTGCTGGCGGTGATGGCAGGCGCCAAGCCTGAGTACTTCCCTGTCATTCTTGCGCTGTCCAGTCTCGTGCCGTATCAGGATTCCACAACCTCGATCGCGCAGATGATCGTGGTGAACGGTCCGATACGCAAAGAAATCGACATGAATTCCGGTCTGGGCGCATTGGGTCCGAACAACGATGCGAACTCCGTCGTCGGGCGATCCATGACGCTGATACATAAAATCATCCAGGGTTACGACGAGGGCGTCACCGGTTTCGCTTCCCTCAGCAACCCTCTGCGGTACGACAATCTGTGTTTCGCCGAGAATGAGGAGGCCTTGCCGGAAGGATGGCAGCCGCTTCACGTCCAAACGGGCCACAAGCCTACCGACAGTGTCGTGACGATCTTCACCGGCTGGAATTTCATTAACAGCACCGGCTGGGTTGAACAGCACTACGCACCGCAAATGCTGATGCGCGACTATATGTCTACGCTTTCCGGAATGAGCGCAACACTCATCATGGATCCGTCGGTCGCGGAGCTGCTCAGCAACGTGCAGGGCTTCGCGACGAAGGAGAAGCTCGCCGAGTGGCTCTCTCAGAATGTCCAGAAGACCGCCCAATCGTATTGGGGGAATTCGATCGTCTCGAGCATGCTGGGTCCTCTTGGTTCACAGGGGCTCGAGCCCTATGCGACGTGGAAAAAGGTCCCGGGCGATACGCTTATCAAGCCGTTTACGAGCGCGAGAAACATCCACGCAGTGGTCGTTGGCGGGAAGACGGCGAGCGTTTGGTTTGCGACGGACTTTATGCCGGAAAAGAGCGCGTCAATCGATGCCTGGAGATAGCAGGAGGCGCGTTAGCGGCGATTCTATCGCTTGACTCGCCTTCCAGTTCCGGGGAGCCCGCCTTCATGAATGCGAGCTGCGACCCCCTCGCCTTGTGCGCGATTTCACGGTGGACGGACGCGCCCGGAGGCGAAATTCTGGCGCCGTTTTCTCCGTAGCCTGTCGGAGCATTTCTTCGGCCCGCTCCGATAGGATTTCAAGAACACGTTCGACGTCCCGACCCGGCAGTCCCCGCAACAGTTCCTTTTGATACGCCATCGCAACGGGCGCGATTTCGCGGAGGAGAGCCTCGCCCGCACTTGTCAGCGAAAGCAGCGAAGCCCGGCTGTCGGTGGGATGTCGAGTCTTGGTCACAAGCTTCCGGCGGAGCAGGCCCCGCAGCGATCGGCTGATCCAAGCCTTGTCGATGTGCGTTCTGCGGCTCACTTCGTTCACGGAGATCGGCTGGTAGGCGCCCAGCATGACCAGAATCCGCAAGTCCGTGGGCTTCACGCCAAAGCGATCCTTGAACGCGAGAGTCCCTATGCGCAGGATCAGTTCAGCCAGCCGCACCAGCCTCACGGAAATCAAACGGATAAGAGCGTCGATATGAGGCGCGTGCTCACGGCGGCGTCTCGTCATCCCGGAATCAACTCCGCGCACTCGATTTTGCAGAGCGGTGCGATTCCCGGACGCTTGCAGACCCTCAGGACTTGTCGTCATTCAGTCTCCTCAAGATGACGCGCATGATACTTCAGAGCAGTATAGAGGATTCCAATCAAACGACGCGATGAAATACGCCACATCCATCGCGCCACGCGTGCGGTTCGGAACCACAACTTCACGGGTCTCATTGTGGTTTACATGGATTTCGTCGCGGCGCATCATACCAAGAGCTGCTGGTCCGCACAATGATGTCTTGACAACTATCCGGCGCAGCGGGTATACATGGCAAATTGCCTCAGAAGGGTGGCGCTCGGCGGAGGCGTCCGTTTGCAATCGCCGGGCCGCGAACGAGGACTAGACCATGGCGAAATTTCCGAAGCTGCCGATGTTCGAAGGCATCAATGCGCCCAGCCGGATCGAAGTGGACATTTACGATCTGGAAGTCGAGGGCGACATTCCGGCCGATCTCGACGGCGCATTCTACCGAGTTGCACCCGATTTCCAGTTTCCGCCTCGATTTGAAAACGACGTTCCCTTCAATGCCGATGGCACTGTTTCGATGTTCCGCTTTCAAAATGGGCGCGTCGATCTGAAGCACCGGTACGTTCGCACCGATCGGTTCAAGCTCGAGCGTGAAGCGGGGCGGGCGCTATTTGGCCGGTACAGGAATCCGTTTTCCGACGAGCCCTGCGTCCAGGGCAAGAATCGAGGCCTCGCGAATACGAACGTGCTCGTTCATAACGGCGTCCTCTTCGCCATGAAAGAGGATAGCCCGCCGGTCGCGATGGATCCGCTGAGCCTGGAGACGAAAGGCAACTGGGATTTTGAAGGAAAGCTAACGAGTCAAACGTTCACGGCGCATCCGAAGATCGATCCGGAGACGGGTGAGATGCTTGCGTTTGCGTTCGGCGCCAAAGGTCTGATGACGCGCGACGCCGTCTACTACGAGATCAGTCCCGCGGGCAAAATCACGCGCGAGGTGTGGTTCGAGCTGCCCTACTACTGCATGCTGCATGATTTCGGCGTGACGCGGGACTATGTGGTGTTTCCCGTCATCCCGGTCGTCGGCAGTATCGAACGGCTCCAAACCGGCCTGCCCCACTATGGATGGGACGCGACCAAGGACATCTATCTCGGCGTGCTTCCGCGTGACGGCGAATCCAAGGACCTCCGCTGGTTCCACGCTCCCAATCAATTCGCGTCGCATGTGATGAATGCGTTTGACGACGGCGCGAAGGTGCACATCGACATGCCGGTGGCCGAAAGTACGATGTTCCCCTTTTTTCCCGATATTGCGGGGACGCCCTGGCATCCGTCGAAGGCTGCGTCGCGGGTGACGCGCTGGACCGTCGACCTGGGTTCGAAATCTGATACGTTCAAGTCCGCGGAGCAGTTGACGCAATTCGTAGGCGAGTTTCCGCGTATGGACGATCGCTACATTGCGGCTCCGTATCGCCACGGATGGCTCTTGGGATTTTGGGGTGTACGTTCGAGCCTGGGGCACGTGGATCACGCTACGGGAAAGACGTCGAGCTGGGAGGCGGGAGAGAAGACGAGCTTGCAGGAACCCTGCTTCATTCCCAAGCCCGGATCGTCCGGCGAAGGCGACGGATACATCATTCAAGTCGCAACGCACCGCGACGAAATGCGGACCGATGTGTATCTCTACGAAGCACTGCGGATCGAGGACGGACCCTTGGCAACGATGAAGCTTCCGCTCAGATTGCGCCCCGGGTACCACGGAAGCTGGGCCAGCGGCAAGCACATCGCGCGGTCCCAATCGGCCGCGCCGGCGAGGGCATAGATGAACTATCAAAACTACGTCGAGCTATTCAACTCCGGGAACGACGAGGCGTTGGTGAAGACCTATTTCACCGAGGACACGGTGTTCTCGGGCGGCGCTCGGGCTTTTCACGGAGCCGCTGAATTGCTGAAGTTCCTGCACTGGGCGCACGACGGCATTCGCGAGATCCTGCGGCCGCAGGTGGTGGCGCAGAACAAGGACCACATTCTGGCTGAGATCGATATCGACTTTCACGCGCTCGTGGACAAGCCCGATTTCCAGTTCAAGCCGCTGAAGAAGGGCGAGATGACCACCGTGAAATTCTTCGTGGTCTATTACCTGAGAGACGGCAAGGTCTGCCATCTGAAAGCCTCCACTTGGCCCGTCGAACAGGGTGTCTCGAAGCCGACGCCGAGGCTCGGCGGAACTCTCGAGCAGCGTCAGGCATTCAACGAGTACACCAAAGCTTTCAGCAACGCTGACTTCGATCGCTTCCCCCAGTATTACAACGACGACGTGACGTGCGAGCTGGGCTCGGGGATTACGCTGCGAGGGAAAGACGGAATTCTGAATTTCTATCGGGAGATGTTCAAGACTGTTCGCGAGAATCTCACGATCCATCGGTTCGTCGCAGATGAGAACGGCATCGCGGCAGACGTCACGACTCAGTTCACCGCGATCGAGGACGCGCCGAATTTCGTGGTGGGACCGCTCAAGAAGGGCGAATGCATTCGAGGACGAGTGTTTGTCCACTACGTCCTGCGCGACGGCAAGATTTCAAAGATTTCCGTTGCGCGTGCCGGCGAGATGTCCCGCTCGCAGCCGGCCTAATCGGAGAAGAGCCATCTGGCACTGATCTTTCAGCGGAAGAACGACATGGACGAGAATCGCATGCTCACGGTATTGAATCCGCGCGGGCAGCCGTCCGGCATGTATCCGAGTTACAGCCTTCTACTGAGCCGGTCTGATCCGCAACACGCGCAGCATGTTGCTGTAGACTCCAGTGATCGACATTGCGCGGAACGCAGTTCGTGCGTTGAAATGTATACCTGTGCCAGTGCGACCTGAGGATGGACGCCAGGCCACAGCCTGCGCCGCATGTGATATTTTCGGAGAACGACCGCAATGGGGCATTTAGAAATCGACGACCATGACGGAGCCGCAGAAGCTGACCAATGATCAACTGCTCTCGCTGTTTGAGAGGATGACGCTTATACGCCTCATGGAAGAGCGCCTGAGAGCCGACGCAGCGGCTGGCAAGCTGCCCGGGGCCGTACATCTTTACATTGGTCAGGAGGCGGTCGCTGTCGGCGTCTGCGCCAACTTGCGCGACACCGACTGGATTACCAGCACGCACCGGGGTCACGGCCACTTCCTCGCAAAAGGCGGCGACCCGAAGGCCATGATGGCCGAGATCTGGGGCAAGCGGACAGGCATCTGCAAGGGCATGGGCGGATCGATGCACGTCGCCGACCTCTCGAAAGGAATCTTGGGAGCGAATGGAATCGTCGGCGGCGGGTTTGCGATCGCGACGGGCGCCGCGCTGACCGCCAAGCTCAGCGGCAATGGACGCGTCGCCGTCGCGTTCTTTGGCGACGGTGCCGCCAACCAAGGCGTGTTCATGGAATGCCTCAATGTGAGCTCGCTGTGGCAACTCCCCCTCGTCTTCGTGTGCGAGTACAACCACTTTTGTGAATTCACGCCAACCGTGACGGTAACGTCCGGCGAAATCGCGGATCGCGCCAAGGCCTTTAAGATCCCCGCTGAAATCGTCGACGGAAATGATGTTCTTGCAGTCTCGAATGCGGCTGCGAAAGCCATCGAATGGGCGCGCAGCGGAAAAGGTCCGGCGTTTGTCGAGGCGCGGACGTATCGAATTCAGGGCCACCTCGAATCGGAAGACCTGTTTCTTTCGGGCGGCAAGTATCGCGAAAAGCAGGAAATCGACGAGTGGCGCAAGCGTGACCCGATCGTCCGTCTCCGAGAACATTTGCTATCTGCGAACGTCGCCACGGCCAGCCGTCTGGACGATGTTTCGGGGAAAATCGCGCGGACCGTAGAGGACGCCGTTCGATTTGCAGAAGCGGGCGAGCCAGCCGACCCGGAACTCACCTTCAACGTAATGTTTTCCGGGCAGAAGCCCTGAGGATTGACCATGGCGCGGAAACGCTACATTCAGGCGATCAACGAGGCTCTGCTCGAGGAAATGGAGCGGGACCCGAAAGTCATTCTGTTCGGAGAGGACGTCGAGCTCGCGATCTTCGGCGATACCCGGGGATTGCTCGAGCGCTTTGGAAGAAACCGCATCCGCAACACTCCGATCTGCGAAGCCACCCTGGCGGGCATGGCGGTGGGAGCCGCGGTTACGGGCTATCGCGTGGTGTTGCACATGATGTTCTCGAACTTTATCTATACCGGTTTCGATGCGATTGCGAATCAGATGGCGAAGCTTCGCTTGATGACCGGCGGACAGATCGAGCTACCCATCACGGTTATCGCGGGCTATGGCGGCGGGCGCTCCACAGCCGCCCAGCACTCGGACACGCCTCATCCTGTCCTGATGAATCTCGGCGGCCTGAATGTGCTTGTGCCGGCCACCCCAGCCGATGCCAAGGGTTTGCTCAAACAGGCCATTCGTGGCAACAACCCAACATTCTTTCTGGAGGCCAGCGGCCGAGGCGGCGATACCGGCGAAGTCCCAGACGGAGACTTCACGGTGCCGTTCGGCAAGGCCGCGATCGTGCGACAGGGTTCGGACGTTACCATCGTCGCAATCGGATCGATGTTGAAGCCTGCGCTAAGTGCCGCAGAGAAACTCCACTCAACTGGAATCGAAGCCGAGGTGATCGACCCTCGGACCCTGGTGCCGCTCGACGAAGACACCGTCATTCAATCGGTGGCCAAGACTAGCCGGGCAATTGTCGTCGATGAAGCGCGTGACCGATGCAGCGCCGCGAGCCACATCGCCGCGATCATCGCGGACAAAGCTTTTCGATCGCTCAAAGCGCCCGTCAAGCGTGTCACGGTTCCGGATGTATCGATGCCATATGCACCAAATGCCGAGATGCGTGTGCTGCCGGGCGCTGACGATATCGCCCGCGTCGCCGCCGAATTGTCGCACTCGCTGGTTCGCTAGGCCAAGGCAAGTGAGAGTGGCCCTCAAGCTCGCTCGAGTCGGCATGAATATGGAAGAGGCCACCATCGTCAAGTGGTACAAGCAGCCCGGCGACTCGTTCAAAACAGGGGAGCCTTTGTACGAGATCGAGACCGAGAAGGTAAATCAGGAAATCGCTGCCACATCGGACGGAACGATGGTCGAGATCTACGCCCATGAAGGCGAGATCGTGAAAGTGGGCGGTCCAGTTTGCGCTGTCGATTTATAGAGTTGGTGCGCCCGGTGTGTCTTTCCATGGCTACCGTCCGTGAGATTCCGTCCAAGCGCATCTATAATATAGAGTAGCGTGCCATTCATCTTGGGGCGGCTAATCGGTATGTCCGCAAGTGCGGATCAGCGTCGGTGCATAGTGCGCCATTCTTGCGGTCCGCTTCCGAAGCGATGGCGAGGGTAGAAATGAATACACCAGTCACAACCAAAGGCTTTCCACTTCCGAGTTCTCTGAAAGTGGTTGCTGGTACGGAGGCAGCACAGGCTGCATATCCCTACTACATGCAGTTCAGCAAAGAAGACGACGAGCGGTTCTGGTTCTACAATTCCATGCACTTTCCCGAGCCGATGTGCGCCTTCGACATGGTGACGGCTGAAGCCGCCTATTGCGCCTTGGGCTCGTCCAATACGCGAATACACTGCCTCCCAACCACGCTCGGAATCGACTGCCGAATCATCAATGGCCGAGTCTATATCGGTGGCAATGCCGTCACCGATCCCGCTGAAATTGCGAGGCGCACGCAGGAGTTTCAACGTCGCGCCTTCTATTACTACGCGAACTGGGAGCGGCTGTTCGCTCAGTGGAAAGACAAGATGGCGGCGCTGATTCAGGACGCCGAAGCCCTTCCCAAACTTGAGATTCCGGAATTCGAACCTCTCGAGCACGTCCACGCAGGTCGCGGCATCGCTTCGAACCACTACATCCTGGAGACGTATCAGAGGACTCTCGAAGGTTACTTCCGGATGTGGCACCACCATTTCGAGTTTCTCCTGCTCGGATACGGCGCGTACTTGACCTTCTTCGACTTTTGCAAGAAAGCGTTCCCTGAGATCAGCGATCAGACGGTCGCGAGGATGGTGGCAGGCATCGAAGCCGAAATCTTCCGTCCGGATGACGAACTTAGACGTCTGGCGAAGTGCGCCATTGAGCTAGGCGTCGATGGTCAGTTCCGGGAAGGCCGCTCGCCAAACGAAGTCATCCGATCGCTCGAACAACTTGGCGAGCCCGGTTTGGCGTGGCTGAAAGAGCTTGCTGTTTCGCGTAACCCTTGGTTCAACATCAATGTCGGCGACGGCTTTTACCACTATCACCGCTCATGGAATGACGATCTATCGATGCCCTTTGCCGCTCTGCCGGGTTACATCGCCAATGCGAAAAGGGGCGAGCGGCTGGAACGGCACACCGACAAGCTCATGGAAGAGCGCAAACAGCTGATCGCGGACTATCGCGATCTCCTGGAGACGGATGAGGACCGCGCCGCCTACGACCAGATGATCGAACTGGCACACCGCGTCTTTCCGTACGTCGAGGGCCACAAGTTCTACTGCGAGCATTGGTACACGAATCTGTTCTTTAACAAGATTAGAGAGTTCGGCGCCTTGCTTTCGCAACATGGTTTCTTCCCCGACGCAGAGGATGTGTTTCAGCTAACCCACTACGAGCTCGAGGCCGCGATCGTCGATCTCATGACCTCGTGGTCCAATGGTTCTGTTCCGCGCGGCCCGTCGCGCTGGCCTGCGATCGTGAAAGAACGCAGAGCGGCAATCGCCGAATGGGCGAAACATGAAACTCCCCCCGCTCTCGGTCCCGTGCCCGATATCATCGACGATCCTGCCATCGTGATGCTGTGGGGCATTACGCGCGAGAATCTCGATACGTGGCTGAGCGCAGGCGAACAGAAGGATTCCAACGAGATCCGAGGCTTTGCCGCGTCCCATGGAGTGGCCGAGGGGGTTGCCCGCGTAGTCAAGTCGGCGGATGAGATCGATCGCCTGCGCCACGGCGACATTCTGGTTTGTCAGGTGACGAATCCGAGCTGGGCTCCCGTCTTCCAGAAGATCGCCGCAGCCGTCTCGGATATAGGCGGTTCGATGAGCCATGCAGCTATCGTCGCACGCGAATACGGTTTGCCGGCGGTGGTGGGCACGGGCACGGCGACGCAGAAGATCAAGGACGGTCAGCGCATCCGCGTCGACGGAGGGCGCGGCGTGGTGACTCTTCTCGGGTAGGATAATTTAGGTGCCATCCTCAGAAATCATCGGCTGGTTCGCGGACATCGGTCTTTCCGACCGCCCCACCGTCGGGGGCAAGGGCGGCTCACTGGGCGAGTTGACGCGGGCGAGCATCCCGGTACCCCCGGGCTTCGTCGTGCGCACCGCTGCGTTCGAGCGCTTTCTGAGCGCGCTGGAACAGGAAGAGGCGATCCGCTCAAAAGTCGAGGCTCTCGGCAGCCATGAACTCGAAAAGATCACTGCCCTTTCCGGGCATTTGCGCTCGCGCGTGGAAAGCGCGCCGCTGCCGGACGAGTTGAAGGCCGAACTGCTTGCCGCGCATGCCGAACTTTGCGGCGCGGACCGCGATCGTCCTCTGGCCGTTCGCTCCTCCGCCACAACCGAAGATGCAGCGGACGCCAGCTTCGCGGGCTTGCAAGACACCTATTTGTGGACCATGGGCGGCCAAGCCATGTTGAAATATGTGCGCTCCTGCTGGGCCAGCCTCTATTCGGTTCCTTCGATTGCCTATCGCCGGAAACAAGGTTTGCCGGAAAGCGGTGTCGCGATGGCCGTCGTCGTTCAGCGAATGGTCAACGCACGGAAAGCGGGCGTCATGTTCACTCGCAGCCCGCTGACCGGCGATCGCTCCGTAGTCACGATCGAGGGTGCTTGGGGTCTCGGATCTGCTGTCGTGAGCGGCGAGGTTACGCCCGATCGGTTCGTGATCGCCAAGATCACAGGCGAAATCTCCATCCGCGAGATATCGGATAAGCATGTCCAACATCTGCCCGCAGAGAGTGGCGGCGTCACCGAAGCAGAAACTCCCGGGGACCTCCGCAAGGTGCCCTGCCTGACCGATGAGGAAATCAAGGCGTTGAGAGACATCGCTCGCAAAGTCGAGCGCCACTATGGGCGGCCACAGGACATCGAGTGGGCGATTGACCAGTCGGGTGAAATTCTGTTGTTGCAGAGTCGCCCCGAAACGGTTTGGTCTTCCAAGGACAGAGCGCCCGTCGCCAAGCCTGCGGATGACCCGCTCCAGCACGTCATGAAGATCTTTGGAGGCCGCCGATGACCCTTACGGCGAAGGATGTCGCAGAGATCATGCGGCTGCTCGAATCTTCCAGCTTCGACAGTTTGTCGATCGAAATGGACGGGGTGAAGCTGAACCTGCAGCGGGGCTCCGCCGCGGCCGCACGACAACCAGCAGCTTCGGGTCCGGCGCCGCAACCCTCGCCCGAATCGCAGGCACAACCGCTGCAACCGGCTCCGCGAAAAGCCAAACCGCCGTCCGAGCCAGGCCTGGCCGAAGTGGCTTCCCCGCTGCTCGGGATTTTCTACAGGGCGCCCAAGCCGGGCGAGCCTCCCTTTGTGGAAGTGGGCTCGAAGGTCGAGGAAGACACAGTCGTCGGCATTGTCGAAGTTATGAAGCTGATGAACTCCGTGCATGCGGGCGTCAGGGGCGAAGTCGTAGAGATATTGGCTGAGAACGCAGCGCTCGTCGAGTACGGCGAAATTCTGCTGCGCGTGCGTCCGGAGGGCTAATCATCGCTATTCGCCGCATTTTGATCGCGAACCGCGGGGAAATTGCGATGCGCGTGATTCGCAGTTGCAGGAGCCTCGGGATCGAGACTGTGCTGGCGGCTTCCGAGGCGGACATGAATTCCCTTCCCGCTCGTTTTGCAGACCGGACTCTGTGCATTGGCCCGGCCCGCCCATCCGAGAGCTATTTGAAAGTGGACACCATCGTACAGGCAGCGTTGGGCGCAGGAGCGGAGGCCATCCATCCCGGCTACGGCTTCCTGTCAGAGCGTGCGGCCCTCGCAAGACTCTGCGAGGAAGAGAGCGTCATCTTTGTTGGCCCCACCTCGGTGCAGATCGAGGCCGTGGGTGACAAATTGCGCGCTCGTGCTGAGGCGGAAGCAGCCGGTGTGCCCACTGCGCCCGGTGGTCCCGTCGAGACTTTGGGCGAGGCGATGACGCTTGGCCGCGAAATCGGGCCTCCGCTGTTGATCAAGGCCGTGGGTGGTGGTGGCGGTCGAGGCATGAAGCGCGTCGATCGGCTCGAGGATCTCGCCGACGCGATGAAGCTCGCCGCAGCGGAGGCCGGGGCGGCTTTTGGAGATGCGCGCGTATATCTCGAGCGCTTCGTCGCGCGAGGCCGTCATGTCGAGGTCCAGGTCTTGGGGGACGGCGAAGGGCACGTGGTCCACCTGGGTGATCGAGACTGTTCGGTCCAGCGCCGATATCAGAAGTTGATCGAAGAAACGCCCGCTCCAGGACTTTCCGCGGACTTCCGCGCGCGCATCCATGCGGCAGGCGCGCAGTTTGCGGAGCGCCTCTCCTATCGCAGTGCGGGAACGGTCGAATTCTTGGTGGATGTGGAGCGTGACGCGTTTTTTTTCCTGGAAATGAATGCCCGCATTCAAGTCGAGCACCCCGTCACAGAGGCCGTGACCGGCGTGGATCTGGTGGCCGAGCAGATAGCCATCGCCGATGGTCGTGGGTTGCGTTTGAAGCAGGCCGATATCAAACGGGACGGTTGCGCCATCGAGTGCAGGATCAACGCGGAAGATCCTGCCCGCGATTTCCACCCGAGCCCCGGCACGGTTCGGACAGCCGTGTGGCCCTCAGGCCAGGGCGTGCGTGTTGACACTCACGTCGTTTCTGGCGCGTGCATTCCGCCTTTCTACGATTCACTCATGGCCAAGATCATTGCTCACGGTCCGAATCGCTCTTCGGCTCTCGAACGAATGCGCCGCGCGGTCGCTGAGACCCGCATCGAAGGCGTCGCCACAAATTTGGCGTTCCACGCGGATGTCCTGGCCGATCCCGAGTTTGAACGAGGTGGCGTCGATACTTCCTACGTTCCGCGCTTCCTCGAACGGCGGCGTCCGCCTCAAGAGGTAACAGCTCATGGCTAAAGTCCAAATCGTCGAGACATCGCTGCGCGATGGCAATCAGTGCCTGTGGTCCGCGCTCGGCGTCGATACAGCGAAGACGCTGACCGTCGCGCCTGTCATGGACCGCGTTGGTTTCAAGGCCATCGACTTCACCACCTCGACCCACATGGGCGTCGCCGTCCGCTACAAGAAAGAAGATCCGTGGGAGCGCATTCGTCTCATGGCCAAAGCCATGCCGAAGACGCCGCTGCAATTCCTCTCCACAGGCTTCCGCTTCATTTCTTGGGAAACGGCCAGCCCTGAGTTCATGGAGCTGGCCTTCAAAACGGTCATCAAGAATGGAATGCGGCGATTTGCTCTCGCCGACCCGATGAACGACGCCGATTCCAACGTCGCTTGCGCGCGCATGATCAAAGCGGCGGGCGGGGAATACGTTGTCGGCGCGCTCGTCTTCACGCTGAGTCCCATTCACGACGACGCTCACTATGTGGACCGCGCCCGCACTCTCGCAGAGAGCCCCGACGTGGACGCGCTCTATATAAAGGATCCCGGCGGGCTTCTATCGCCGCTACGCGCACGCACGCTGATCCCTGCCGTGATGGCGGTGATCGGCAAGAAGCCCCTTGAGCTTCACGCGCACTGCACGGTCGGGCTCGGCGAGCTGACGTACATGGAGGCACCCGCGTGGGGCGTCAGCGCCGTTCAGTGCGCTTCTGGCGCCGCCTCGGACGGCATTTCCAATCCGCCGTCGGAGCGCGTGGTTTCGAACCTGCGTGCGCTCGGGCACCAGGTCGATGTAGACGACGAGGCGCTCGCCGAAGTCGGCCGCTATTTCACGCGCCTTGCGGAAGCGGAAGGCCTTCCCGCAGGCCGCCCGCAGGCGTTCGACGCCAGCTACCTGCACCACCAACTGCCCGGCGGCACCATCGGCACCATGCGTCGGCACTTGGCCGAGACCAGAGTCTCCCATCTCGAAGGAGCGGTGATCGAGGAACTGGGTCGCGTGCGCCAGGAATTGGGCTGGCCGATCGTGATGACTCCGTTTGCCCAGATGCTGATCACCCAGGCCGTGCTGAACGTCACGGGCAAGGAACGCTACAGCATCATCCCCGACGAGGTCATCCGATATGCGTTGGGCAAATTCGGGCGCCCCAATGTTCCGATCGCGCCGGAGGTGATGGATCGCATCGAAGCTTTGCCTCGAACGCCCGAGCTGCGACAACAGCCGGGCATGCCGCCTTTGCCCGAATTGCGTCGGCGCATCGGTCTGAAGCTAAGCGATGAGGAATTCCTCCTGCGCGCAACCATGCCCGCCGGCCAGGTGGACGCCATGAGGGCGGCTGGCCCCGCGCCGCAGACGTACGATCCTGATAAGACTCCTTTGATGAATCTAGTGCGTCAATTGACTGCCCGGCGCGACATCACGTACATATCCGTCGAGAAGCACGGTTTCAAACTCGAACTGCGCGGCCAGGCTGCTCCAGCGGAGGCATGAGAATGAAGCATTCTCGCAACGGGTGGAATGAGCGGCTGGGGCCGGTCGAAGGCTTCATGTTCGATCTCGATGGGACGCTGATTTTGAGCAACCGTTCGCTCGGCGGCTACCGTCTGCTGCCTGGTGCCGTCGAGATTCTGAACGAGTTGCAATCTCGCGGCATACCGTTTGTTGTGCTCACAAACGGCAGCGCTTATCCCGCCGCAGAACAAGCGCCGAAACTGCGCGCTCTGGGCTTGCCCATCTCCGACGAGATCCTGCTGACGCCCTCCAGTGTGGCCGCGGACTTGATGCCGCGGCGCGGCGTGAAGCGCGCGCTCGTTTTGGGCACCCCGGGAGTCGGCAAGCCGCTGGCAGAGGCGGGGATCGAGATTGTTTTCCCCGGGCAAGAGCGCGCCGAAGAAGTCCAGGCGGTCTATATCGGCTGGCACCCGGAGTGCGGTATGAAGGACATCGAAGCCGCGTGCAAGGCCATCTGGAACGGTGCTGAACTCTACGTCGCGTCCGACGTTCCCTTCTTCGCCACGGCAAGCGGCAAGACGATGGGTTATTCGCATGCGATTACCGCTGCCGTGCGAAAGATCACGCGTGCGCCGATGATCCTTACCGGCAAACCTTCGTTGCACGCCCTGAGGCTGGTGGCCAGGAAACTCCGCTTGCCCATGCGTCGGGTGGGCGTGGTCGGCGACGATCCGCTCGTGGAAATGATCATGGCGCGGCGCGGGGGCGCGATGGGTTTCGGCGTCACCACGGGTTTCACGACAGCGCAGGACTGGGCTGCCCAGCCGCGGGGCCGGCGGCCGCATCGCATCGTCCGTGAGCTGGACGAGATTCTAAAGCTGTCCAAGGTGCGATAGAAACCGCGCGCGGCCGCGTGACGACAACCTCGTGGATGTATCTTGCCGATATTCTTGCGGCGGCCGAACTCTCCGCCGGTCAGCGCCGTGCAAACGGGACGTGTGCGCAAGCGACTCCCTCTTATGTTGTCTTGACAACTACAGGGAGGTTTTGGTGTACTGGCGATCCTGGAAGGTTGGGCACCCGCTACCCCGGAAAACCTGAAGCGCACTCGGAGGGGGAATCATGGACAGGCGGAAAATGTTGGCGATGTTGGGTTTCAGCCCGGCGCTGGTTGCCGGCTCACCGGCTTATGCACGAAGAGTTCCGGAAGCCGCACCCGCAAATCCACTGGCGGCGGGCGACGGCAAGATCACGGTCATGAACCCGGGGATATCGAACAAGCTGGCCGCTCGGGTACCTCTCGCGCCGCCGCTCGATACCCTGGACAACAAGTTGATCTACATGATCAACCTTTCGTGGGAAGGGCCGGACGCCGGCAACTACTTCTACGGAGCGATGACGGACTGGCTCACGCAGCGCTATCCGGGTATCAAGACCGTCGTGAAAGTGACGGCCGACGGCATGTTCGGCCTCGATCCCGCGATCCTCAAGGAAATGACGGCCAGCAAAGCCGACGGAGCAATCGTCGGCGTCGCCGGTTGAAATGCCTGCATCGCGGCCGTGAGCCGCTGGGCAAAGCAAATCCAGACGCAGCTCAAGATTCCCGCAATCGGCGTCTCCTCGGCGAACGTTGTGCATTACGGGCTGGACTACGATTTCAAGTACAGCAACGGCATGCCCGTCCGCTACGTTGCGGTGCCGTTTCCCTTCACGGGACAGCCGAAGGCCGTGGACGTCGGATACGTAACCGGGAAGGATGTGCTAACCGGGCAGCCCATGATGACTGCGGTGATTAAAGCGCTGACCGATCCGCTGACCGCCAACGAAAAAATATCGGGCGCGCCTCCGGAAAATGGCGATGATTCGCGGCTTCTTCCGCCCGACACCGAGGAGAACCTGCGCCACCTGTTCGAGGACAAAGGCTGGACCGATTACAACTGGGTTCAGCTCCCGACCGAAAAACTCGTGACTGCTATGCTTAAGGGCACCAGCCGCAAGCCGGACGAAGTGATCAAGACGATTGACATCACCGGTGGCCAGCGGCAACTGACCGTGGAGAAAGTGGCTATCAGTGCGGTTATTGCGGGAGCCTCGCCGGAGTACTTTCCGTTGATTTTGGCGCTGGCGACGCAAGCGCCTTTCGGAAATTCGACCAGCTCGATGGCGAACATGGTCGTGATCAACGGCCCGATCGCGAAACGGCTCAATTTCAATTCCGGGACCAATGCTCTGGGTCCCTACAACCGGTCGAACGCCGTCGTCGGCCGCTCCTTCACGATCGCCTCCAAGATCGTAGGCGACCTGCGAAACAACGTGAACGCCTGGGAGAGCCTCGGCAGCAATTTCCAGTACAACAATCTTTGCTTTGCCGAGAACGAAGAGAACCTGCCCGAGGGATGGGATCCTCTCCACGTTCAAATGGGCTTCAAGTCCACCGACGACGTCGTCTCTGTCGGAATCGGCTGGACCAGCATCTCAAGCGTCGGAGGCAGCCAAAATCTCTACCCAACGCACCACCTGATGCGCGACTATATGCGTTCGCTTTCCGCATCGGGATCGGCTGCCACCGTTCTAGTGGATCCGACCGTAGCGGCGCTGCTGAAGGACGCTTATGGGTTCAAGACGAAGGCGCAGCTCAGCGAGTGGTTTTCGCAGAACGTCGAGAAGACCGCAGGCTCCTACTGGGGCAATGGCGTCATACAAAGCACGGCCGTTCCGTTCGCTCTGCAGGGTCTTGAGCCGTACGCGAGCTGGAGGAAGCTGCCGGAGGATACCCTCATCAAGCCTTTCACGAACCCGGGCGCGATCCACGTGGTCGTGACCGGCGGCAAGATTCAGACCACGTGGTTCGTCACGGATTTTGGCCTGCGCCGCGGAGTCAAGATTGACGACTGGGCGTAAGAACGACGCAGCGAGAAAAGAGTTCGAATTGGAGATCGAGACGATGCCATCAAAGAAAACGTATCAACGCGATCGCAAGCCAGCGATGCGCTCGATCGCATGCGTCGCGCTGCTGGTCGCGGGCCTGGCGTGTATGGCCCGGCAAGCCGCTGCACAGTGGTCAACGGTCGGCGGCGATGCGGGCAACACACGTTATTCCTCCCTCGCGCAGATCAACACGCAGAACGTCACCAAATTGGGCGGAGCGTGGGTTTCGGAGAAGATCGCGCCGCCTCCGAGGTCCCGCGCCATGCCCCTGATCGACAACGGGCTGATGATTTTCACGGCGCCGCCGTTCGTTTACGCCGTGAACATCAGCACGGGACAAGTCGCGTGGAAATACCGCACGGCGTCCGGCGAGGGCGGACTGTTTGGCCCGCCGGGCTCGCCCGATGCTGAAGGCGTGGCCGTTGGCGAGGGCCTCGTGTTCGTCGGCCTTTCGGATACGGGTCTGATGGCGCTTCGCGAGCAGACCGGCGAGTTCGTCTGGAAAGTCAGCATCGTGGCACCGTCAGGCGAGCCGACCGGACGGCCTTCGGGCGCGCCGCTGTACGCCGATGGCATCGTTTCCATCGGCACGACTGCGGACTACGGATACCGAGGCCAAATCGTCGGCGTCGATGCAAAGACCGGCCGCGAAGTCTGGCGCTTCTTTGTGATTCCCTCGCCGGGAGATCCGGGCTTCGAGACGTGGCCGAAAAATAACAACGCGTGGAAGCACGGCGGCGGGGCCGTTTGGCTTGTCGGAGCGAAGGATCCCGACTTGGACCTGATCTACTACGCGACCGGAAACGCCGTGCCTCAATACGGCGGTGAAAATCGCCCGGGCGATAACCTCTACACCGACTGCCTTGTCGCGCTGGACCCGAAGACCGGGAAGCTTCGCTGGCACTACCAGATCGTCCATCACGACATCTGGGAAGCCGACGTTGCCGAAGCGCCGGTGCTGTTTGATGCGCAAGTGAACGGACAATCTCGCAAGGCAATTGCCGCGATGCGCACCGACGGATATCTCTTCATGCTCGATCGCACGACCGGAAAGCCGCTCGGGCGCGTCGAAGAGCGCCGCGTGCAGCAGGACGCGCTCCAGAAGACTTCGCCCACGCAGCCGTACCCGGTGGGCGCGCAGCCTGTCCTGCCGGATTGCGACTACTGGAAAACGCAGTCGCTGCCGAAGGGCTTCGACCTGGGCTGCTTCTTTACTCCTGCATCCACGCAGAAGCCGAACGTGCTGGCGCCGGTTTACGGCATGCGCGCCACGCCGATGGCGTTTGATCCGCAGACGCAATTCTTCTATGCCACCGGCAACGCGGCGCTGCAGTGGTTCCGGCGCGCCGAGGATCCGGACTTTTTCAGCCTCACGTTCAGCAACCGCGTGCCGGGCCTGAATCAATTGGGCTATGGCGTCGTCGCTGCAATC